>JFBN01307187.1_pt1 | contig 127218 bp, 105 predicted proteins | sample 768741 | NCBI WGS metagenome assembly JFBN01 (sample SAMN01983846, study PRJNA193217) | chicken gut metagenome | biome: terrestrial biome; isolation source: ceca of Broiler chicken | host: Gallus gallus | place: United Kingdom: England | collected 2010-09-07
CGGGCGGGCGGGGATATCGAGGTCAGTTGCAACACTTTTGTCCTCACGCCCCAAAATCACCTTAGCGATCAAGCTCTGCGAATACTCACCCTGCAGTGTAAACGCCTCTTTGCCGATAACCTCGATCCCGTTCTGACGGCAATGCTCCTCTAAAAACGGATCAAGCTCTTCGAGCACATACACCTTTTTGCATTTGGCGGCAAAGGCGCGGATCTTTTCGACCGGTAGCGGATACACACAGCCGAGCTTCAGATAAGATGCATTTTCGCCGAGCGCCTCTTTCGCATATGTATAGGTGATGCCGGAGGTGATAACGCCGATGTCGGTGCTGTAATACTCCTCACGGTTGATGTCGGCGGTCTCCGCCCACGCGACCTGATCGAGGATGCGCTGCTCGACAACCACATGCTTTTTGATCGCCATGCCGGGCATCATAACATATTTCATCGGGTCTTTCGTATAGGGCTTAAGGTCGAGTTCTTCGCGCTCGGAGACCTCAACTAAGCTGCGCGAGTGCGCCACGCGCGTGGTCAGACGCAGGATAACGGGTGCGTCGAACTGCTCGGACAAAGACAGCGCCAGCTTTGCAAATTGCAGACACTCCTCGGAATCGGAGGGCTCGAGCATCATCAGCTTAGAGGCCTTCGCATAGTGGCGGGAATCCTGCTCATTCTGCGACGAGTGCATACCGGGGTCATCCGCAACACCGATCACGAGCCCTGCATTGACACCGGTGTAAGACGCCGTGAACAGCGGGTCGGCGGCAACATTGAGCCCGACGTGCTTCATACCGCAGAAGGAACGCGCGCCTGCGATCGCCGCGCCTGCAGCGACCTCCAGCGCAACCTTTTCATTCGGCGCCCATTCACTGTATACGTCATCGTATTTTGCAATGCACTCGGTGATCTCGGTGCTGGGCGTACCCGGGTAGCTGGAGGCGACGCGCAAGCCCGCTTCATAAAGCCCGCGGGCGACCGCCTCATTGCCGATCAACAGTTTTTTACTCATGACTTCTCCTCCGTTTGATTTCGCAAATCCACAACGCGCTTTGCCTTGCCGACAAACCGCTCAATGGTATTCGGTTCTACAATACTGACTTTGCACTGGATCCCCAAAACCGTATGCATATTGTGCCGGATACGGTTTTGCAATTCTTCGATCTTGCCGTAGCTTTCGAGAAGCGAAATATCCGAAAGCTCCACGCGGATCTCCAGCGTGTCGGCAAAGCCCTCGCGGCGAACGATCAGCTGATAATGGGGACTGACGTCCTGCATACCCACGAGCACACTCTCGATCTGCGACGGGAACACATTAACGCCGCGGATCTTCAGCATATCGTCGCTTCTGCCCTTGATCTTATCCATGCGCGCAAAGGTTCTGCCGCACTTGCAGGGCTCGTATGTAATGCGGGAAATATCGCGCGTGCGGTAACGCAGCAACGGGATGCCTTCTTTTGTGAGCGTTGTGATGAGCACCTCGCCCGTTTCACCCTCGCCGAGCACCTCCAGCGTGTTGGGATCAACGATCTCGGCAAGGAAATAGTCCTCATTGATATGCAGCCCGCAGCGCTCTTCACATTCTCCCGACACACCGGGGCCCATAAGCTCGCTCATGCCGTAATTGTCGGTTGCAAAAAGCCCCCACGCCGTTTCGATCTGGGTACGCATTTCGGGCGTGCACCCTTCCGAGCCGAACAGCCCGAGCCGCAGATGGTAATCAGACATCGGGTATTCGAGCTTCTTTGCCGTCTCCGCCATATACAGCGCATACGACGGCGTAGCGACCAACGCCGTAGTCTTGAAGTCGCGCATGTACATCAGCGCTTTTTCCGTGTTGCCGCTGGAATTGGGCACCACGGCGCAGCCGAGCTTTTCAAGCCCATAGTGCAGCCCAAGGGCGCCTGTGAACATACCGTAGCCGAACGAAATCTGCACAATGTCATCCGCTGTTGCACCTGCTGCGGCACAAAGGCGCGCCATGCAGTCCGACCACATATCCAAATCATGCGCCGTGTACCCGACCACCGTAGGCTTGCCCGTTGTACCGGAAGATGCGTGGATGCGCACGATGTTTTTCATCGGCACGGCAAACAATCCGAACGGATAGTTGTCGCGCAGATCTGCTTTGGTCGTCGGCGGGATGCGCCGAATATCATCAAGTGTTTTGATGGAATCGGGTGTTACCCCCGCGTCATCCAGCTTCTTTTTATAGAAAGGAACGTTCTCGTAACAGTACCGCACGGTATAGCGCAAGCGTTCGAGTTGGATCTCGCGAATTTTGGCGCGCGGCATGGTCTCCGCGTCTTTTTGAAAAAACATTACCCTTTCCACCTTTCAGGAATCCGCCACAGGCGGTACAACGCGGCGTAAAAGCTGCAAAAAGCAGCCGCGGATCTTTCCGCGGCCGCGTCGAAAATATCCATTTTGTATTATATCACAGTTCTTCGCGTTCGACAACACCGTTGTAAAAGAAATCGGAAACTTCCCCGTCCTCCTTTTTGTGGAAAACGGCGCTCACGATCAGGCAAACGGCGACGGACGCCAGCATGGCGATGCACGCGAACAACGGGCCCTGCCCCATCAGCGTCACCACGGCGGGTGCATCCACTGAGCAGAGGTTCAGCAGCTTGCAGGAAGCCGGAATGATCGCAATGCAAAATCCCGTGAGGATACCCGCCCACGCGCCGGTCTTATTCAGCTTCTTGCAATAAAGCGCGAGCACATAGGGCGCCAAAAACGAGCCGGAGATGATGCCCCAGGAATAGCTCATCATATCGAGAATCGGCGTTTTGGTATTCGCCACAACGTAAGACAGGATGACGAACAGGATGCAAAACAGCTTGGTCAGTTTTCCTGTCTTTTGGGTGGACATATCCTGTTTTTTGACAGCGATAAGGTCAATGGACAGCGCGCTGCCTGCGGAAAGCGTAACAGAACACAGCGTCGAGACGGACGCGGACAGCAGCAGGACGATGATCACACCCAGCAGCACGTCGGGCAAATTGGAATCGCGCAGCATATTGGGCACGATGTAATCCGCCTCGGGCATGTCGACGCCGACGGTATAATACGCATGGCAAAGCGAGCCGATAAAGTAGCCGCCGCCCGCAATCAGCAAGGCAAACACCGTGGAAATGATGATGCCGCGCTTTGCCTGCTTATCATCGCGAATGCCGAAATACTTTTGCACCATTTGCGGCAGCCCCCAGGTACCGAAGCTCGTCATAAGCACCGTCGCCATCAAAGAGACCCACTGGGAAGCGTTCATATCGGGAAGCCCGGCTTCTGTATGCGCATATTCCACAAGCCCGGAAATGCCGCCTACACGGTCACAGCGCACAACAAACACCAACAGCAGCACCACGCCGACCATCATCACAATGCCCTGCACAAAGTCGGCGCGCGCCTGCACCAGATACCCGCCGAAGGTCACAAGTAGGATCGCAAGTACAGCAATGATCACAAGAAAGATCGTGTCGTCGATCCCCAAAAGCACGTCGGCAACGCTTGCAAGCCCGCTATAAACGGAAGCGGAATACGGTACAAGGAACACAAAGATGACCGCGCCCGCGAACAGACGCATATTGCGGCTGCCATAGCGTTTTTCAAAAAATTCTGGCATGGTTTTGAGTTTAAGCCTGCCCGCAACATCCCGCGTGCGGCGTGCAAGCACAGCCCACGCGAACAGCGAACCGAAAACGGCATTGCCAAGACCTGCTAAAACGCCCCACAGCCCGAAGCTCATGCCCGTTTTTCCGGCATAGCCGATGAACATGACGGCGGAAAAATACGCCGTGCCGTAAGACAGCGCAGAAAGCCACGCGCCGGCATTCCTGCCGCCGACGGTAAAGTCCGAAATGCTTTTGGACTTTCTGCCCGTCACAACGCCGATCACGATCAGCGCAAGGATATAGACCGCAACGGTTGCCCAAATGATGACCTTTTCCATTTTTCCACCGACTTTATGTACTGGATTTTTACGCTTTAAAGCTTTTACTTGCTAAAGCGAACTGCCTATCATTATACCCTCCCGACCGACTGCGGTCAAGAGGGCAAAAGCAACTAAATATGCAGCAGTCTTTTGGCATTTATCGACAGAATTTTTGCTTCCTCCTCGGCGGGCAGATCCAAACTTTGGATGAAACGCGCCTCATCCGCCGACGAGCTCCAAGGCATATCGCTGCCGAGCAGTATATGATCCGCCCCATGGGCACAGATAATCTCTCGCGCATAGTCCGGGGGCATCCTGCCATAAGAAAACGCGGTATCCAGATAAACCTTTGTACCGCAAAGCTCTTCTAAGACGCTGTCCCACAACAGCCAGCCACCGAAATGCGCCGCTACAACAGGCGCATCACCGAAACAGTCGAGCACACGCAAAAGGCGCTCGGGCGGGCAGTGCACAGGGCGCGGGAAACCAATATCCACGCCGGCGTGAAACACCGTAATGAGCCCGAGCTTTGCGATATGCTCATAAATCGGGAACATCCGTTCCTCGTCCACAAAAAAGTCCTGGTATTCCGGGTGCAGCTTAACGCCCTTGATCCCCGCTTCTTTGAGTCGATCCAATTCTTCAAGCGCATCGGGGCTGTCGGGGTGGATGCTGCCAAAGGGTATGAGCATATCGTCGCCCACCAGCGAAATTGCAAAATCATTGACCTTCTTTTGCTGATGCGGATTGGTAGCGATATTGAGCACGACCGCTTTTTCCATGCCGAACTTGCGCAGCGCAGGTTTTAAGTCAGATACGGCACCGCTGTAAACGGGCGTTACGCCGCCCGCATTTTTGGCGATCTGCGGGATCGCTTTGGCGGCGATGGCATCTAAAAACGTGTGCACATGAAAATCGATCATAGTAGATCCTTCTTTACGATTTCTGTCTTGCCTGCGCTTTCATGCGCTGTTCTTTGGAAAGGATGCGTTTGCGCAGGCGGATAGCGTGCGGCGTGACCTCCACAAGCTCGTCATCCTTGATAAACTCCATGGACTGCTCCAGACTGAGCACCGTGTGCGGCACCAGACGCAGCGCATCATCTGAACCCGCAGCACGTGTGTTCGTCAAATGCTTTTGCTTGCAGACATTGCAGACGATATCTTCATTCTTTGCACATTCGCCGACGATCATACCCTCATACACCGGCACGCCGGGGCCGACGAACAGCCGTCCGCGGTCCTGCGTGTTGAAAAGCCCGTAGGCGGTCGTCTCGCCCGCTTCGTGTACGATGATTGAGCCGCGCTCGCGTGTTTGGATCTCGCCTTTATACGGCTCATAGCCAGCAAAAAGGTTATTCATGATGCCGTTGCCGTTGGTATCCGTCATAAATTCGGAACGGTAACCGATCAATCCCCGCGCAGGAATGCGGAATTCCAGATGCGTGGCGCCCCCGTCGCGCGTACCCATGTTCTCAAGCTCACCGCGCCGCGCACCGATTTTCTGCATGACTGCGCCGACATATTCCTCCGGCACTTCTACGATCAATAGCTCAATAGGTTCCAAAAGCTGCCCGTTTTCGGTTTTCGTGATGACCTGCGGACGCGAGACCTGAAATTCGTAATTTTCACGGCGCATCGTTTCAATGAGGATGGAAAGGTGCAGCTCGCCGCGCCCCGAAACCTTAAAGCAGTCCGTGGAATCCGTCTCCTCGACGCGCATGCTGACGTTCGTTTCGACTTCCTTAAACAGACGGTCGCGCAAATTGCGTGAGGTGACGTACTTGCCGTCCTGCCCAGCAAAGGGACTGTCGTTGACCATAAAATTCATCGAAATGGTCGGCTCGTCGATCTTTACAAAAGGCAGCGGCTCAACGCAGTCCGGCGCGCAGATGGTCTCCCCGATGTTGAGATCGGCAATCCCCGAAACGCAGATGATATCACCTACGGCGGCTTCCTCGACCTCTACGCGCTTGAGCCCCTCGAATTGATAAAGCCGAGAGATCTTGACGTTCTCCTGACTGCCGTCGGTCTTGCACAGAACAACGCTGTCGTTGCGGTGGATCCTGCCGCGTTCAATGCGACCGACCCCGATACGCCCGATATAATCGTCATAATCAAGGCTTGAAAACAGTACCTGCAAAGGCGCGTCAATGTCGCCCTCGGGCGAGTCGATATTTTCCAAGATGGACTCAAACAGCGGGCGCATATCCCCTTCGCGCACATCAGGGTCAAGCGACGAATAACCGTCCTTTGCAGAAGCGTACACCACGGGGAAATCGATCTGGTCGTCGTTTGCGCCAAGCTCGATGAACAAGTCGAGCACCTCGTCTACGACCTCGGCAGGCCGCGCGCCGGGGCGATCGATCTTATTGACGACCACAATGACCTTTTTGCTAAGCGCCAGCGCCTTGCGCAGCACGAAGCGCGTTTGGGGCATACAGCCCTCGAATGCATCTACCAAGAGCAGAACGCCGTCCACCATCGTGAGGATACGTTCCACCTCGCCGCCGAAGTCGGCGTGGCCGGGCGTGTCTACGATATTGATCTTTACACCGTTATAGTGCACGGACGTGTTCTTAGACAAAATGGTGATACCGCGCTCGCGTTCAAGGGCATTGGAGTCCATTACGCGCTCCTGCACGACCTCGTTCTGCCGAAAGATACCGCTTTGCTTCAAAAGCTCGTCCACCAGCGTCGTCTTGCCGTGGTCAACGTGGGCAATGATCGCGATGTTCCGTAAATTCTCTCTGCACCTCAAAAAATTCACCTTCACACTTGTTCTTTCATTTACGACCAAATATTCTACCATGAATAAGGGCGCTTTACAAGCGACGAAAGCGAAATATTTGCCTTTACATCCTTTCGCTTTTTAGGTAGAATATACCAAGGCGGCACACGTCGATTTTGTTGAAATGAGGTATAGGTATGGCTGAAACCGTGCGCGCGTGCCTTTGCACGTCGCTTGAAAAAATCTTTCCGACCGACGAAGTACATCACGCAGGTACACTGTGCTTTTCCATGCTGCAAAACGAAAAAAAATCCTTCCAGCTTGCAGTGCGCGCCGAAAAAGGTGCGGTGATCACATGGGACGTACAATCGCCGCTTTCGGCGCACACACGCGCATTTTTTGTGCGCATGATGCCCGCAGGCTTGAACGCGCCTAAAAAATCGGATGATTTTTATATTTCCAAAAACAAAACCGAATATCCCGACCTGCTAACACCGCTTTCCGAGAATCGCTGCACGGCGGAATATGACGGCCGGAATGTCATTTGGTTTGAAATCGGCGGCGAACAGCTTCCGGCAGGGAAGCATGCGTTTGAAATCTCCGTGCACGTCGGCGCAAGCGAACCGGCAGTCTGCCGTGCGGAGATCGAAGTTTTGCCGGTCTCCCTGCCGCAGCAAACGCTTGTTTATACGAACTGGTTTCACACGGACTGCCTGATGCGCCACTATGGGTTCGAGGCGTTCTCAGACGAATACTGGCGCGTAACGGAAAACTTTTTGCGCACAGCGCATGAATACGGCATGAACTGCGTGCTCACCCCGCTGTTTACGCCGCCGCTCGACACCAAGGTGGGCGGTGAGCGCCCCACCGTGCAGCTTGTGGACGTTACGGTCACAGGCAAAGACACCTATGCCTTTGGCTTTGATAAGCTGAAAACGTGGGTGGAAATGTGCCGCCGCTGCGGGATCGAGTATTTTGAAATGAGCCACTTCTTCACACAGTGGGGTGCAAAGCACGCGCCGAAGATCATGGCAAAAAAGGACGGCGCTGTGGTACAGATCTTCGGCTGGAAAACGCGCGCCGCCGGGAAAGCTTACCGCAGATTTTTAGAACAGTTTGCAAGGGCGCTCACTGTTGTTATTGATGAGCTTGGTATTCGCAGACAGTGTATTTTCCACGTCTCCGACGAGCCGAACGTGGGGCAGATTCGCACCTACAAAAAGGCGGCGCGGATCGTACACGAAAACTTTGGGGATTTCAAAATTATCGACGCGCTTTCCGATTATAAGCTGTACGCCAAGGGGCTTATCCAAACGCCGGTCCCCGCTAATGATCACATTGAAAAATTCATAGGAAAAGTCCCGGAGCTTTGGACGTACTACTGCTGTGTACAGGCGGACAGCTATGTTTCCAACCGTTTTTTCTCGATGCCGTCGCTGCGCAACCGCGTTTTGGGGCTGCAAATGTATAAATACGATGTAAAAGGCTTTCTGCACTGGGGCTATAACTTCTATTTTTCCCGTTTTTCCATTCGGCAGATCGACCCGTTCCAAGTGACCGACGCGGACAACGCCTTTTCTTCGGGCGACAGCTTTGTTGTCTATCCGGAGAAAGACGGCAGTCCCCTTTTGTCGCTGCGCCTGCCGGTATTCTACGACGGTCTCCAAGATATGCGTGCTTTGCAGCTTTTGGAATCGCTTGCCGGGCGTGAAAAGACAATGCAGATTTTGGAAGAAGGGCTCAAAGAGCCTCTGACTTTCAGCTGTTACCGCCATGAAGATGCCTGGCTGCTCGATTTACGCGAGCGTGTCAACCGCGCCATCATGCAATACACAGCGGAAAAATAGGCATTACATACCGGAGGAAACCAATGGATACTGTTTTAAGAGGGTTTTTGACACGCAACCTGCCGTTTGTGGCGGATCGTATTCGGATCACGCTTACGGAAGACGGCAAAAACGACCATTTTTGTGTTTCTTTTAAAGGCGGGTTTTTATTTGTCAAGGCAAATTCCCGCGTTGCCGCCGCCAACGGGATCTACACGTATCTCAAGCAGGTCTGCCGCGTCAACCTTTCCTGGTGCGGCAACGAAGCGCTGCAGATAGACGAGCTTATCCCGTTTATGGGTACCATTGAGAAAACGATCGAGCAAAAATACCGCGTTTACATGAACTACTGCACGCTCGACTACACCATGTGCTGGTGGGACTTTGCACGCTGGGAGCGCGAAATTGATTTTATGGCGATGAACGGCATCAACATGCCGCTTTGCGTCATCGGCGCGGAAGCGGTCTGGTTTGAGGCGCTGCTTTCGTTTGGCTTTACGGAAGATGAGGCGCTTTCCACCATTTCAGGCCCTGCCTTTTGGGCATGGCAGCTGATGACAAATATTGAAGGGTACCTGCCGCCGAAAGACAAATCCTATGTTTACGAGCGGCTGGAGCTCGGAAAAAAGATCTTAGCGCGCGTGCTGGAATTCGGAATGCTGCCGATCCAGCAGGGCTTTTCGGGGCATGTGCCGATGCTGCTGCGGGAAAAATACCCCAACGCAAATATCCTGCCGAAAAACGGCTGGTGCCTTTATCCGAAAACGGCGCAGCTCGATCCACTTGACCCGTTGTTTTCAAAGTTCGGGCAGAAATACCTGCAAACCCTTGACAGACTTTTAGGCAATCACCATTTCCTTGCGTGCGACCCGTTTCACGAGGGCACACCGCCCAAAAACAGTTTCTTCTATCTGCGGCGTGTCGGGCAGGCGATCGACCGCCTGTACCGCGAATTTGACGAGCAGTCCGTTTGGGTCATGCAGGCATGGACACTGCGCAAGCACATTGTGAATGCCGTACCGAAAGACCGCCTTTTGATCCTTGACCTCAATTCCGAGCGCACAAAGTCCACCCGCAACCTTTGGGGATACGCGGTCGTGGCGGGCATGCTGCACAATTTCGGCGGCAAGAACGCCATGCAGGGCAAACTCTCCATACATTGCAAAAACCCGTATATGCAGCTTAAAAAGCGCGGTGCAAATGTGGTCGGTTCGGGACTTTTCATGGAAGGCATCGAGCAAAATCCCGTGGTTTATGACTTGCAGTTTGCGCTGTTGACCGAAAGCGGAGAAATCGACCTGAACCGCTGGCTGGACGACTACATTGAACGCCGCTACGGCGCATATTCCGACACGCTGCGCAAGGCATGGGACATTCTGCTTTCCACCTGTTACCGTGACAGCGGCTACAAGGAAAACGAGGTCGGCTCTACGCTTTGCGCGCGCCCGCTGATGGATCCGAAAAAAACAGGGCCTTGCGACTACACGAAGCTGTTTTACGACCCGAAGCAGCTTGAAAAAGCCCTGCCGCTGTTTTTGTCCGTAAAAGAGCAATTCAGCGCATCGGACGGATATCAATATGACGTTTGCGATTTGACACGGCAGATATTGAGCAATCGCTTCCATACGAATCAGGCTCAATTTGCAGAAGCATTCGCAAAAAAAGACATCACGAAAGCCAAACATCTCGCAAAAGAGCAAATGGATCTGCTTGCAGACCTCGACACGTTTTTAGGGCTACGGAAAAACTTCACACTTGCGCGCTGGATCAACGACGCGCACCGTCTTGCGCAAAGTGAATGGGAAAAAGCGTATTTTGATAAGAACGCACGCACACTCGTCACCATTTGGGGCGACATAAACGGCGACTGCTCGGCGCTTTTCGACTATGCATGGCGTGAGTGGAACGGGCTCATCGCCGAATACTACGCGGTGCGCTGGCAGCGGTTTTACCATGAAGCGATCTGCGCGCTGCAAGAGAATCGCCCGTTTGTGACCGAGGCGGGAAAATTCGTATGCGAACGGCCGCGTTATGATGCAACGCCGTTTTGGAACGACCTGTTTGCCTTTGAAAAGAATTGGTGCGAAACGTATTCCGAATATCCCGAACCCGAAAGCCGAGACGTGCTGCCGGAGGCTGTCCGCCTTGCGGAAAAATGGGAAATCGGATAATAAAGAAAAAGGCAAGAAAAAAGAGCAGCCGAACGGCTGCTCTTTTGCTTTTGCAAACTCAGATCTGCTCTTTGACCTTTGCCGCCTTACCGACGCGGTCACGAAGATAGTACAGCTTGCTTCTGCGCACCTTACCGGAGCGGACAAGCTCAACCTTTGCCACGTTGGGGGAATTCACGGGGAACACACGCTCCACGCCGACGCCGTAGGAAACGCGGCGGACGGTAAAGGTCTCCGAAACCCCGCTGCCCTTGACGGCGATGATGGTGCCTTCAAAAACCTGGATTCTCTCGCGCTCGCCTTCACGGATCTTGACGTGTACTCTCACGACGTCGCCGACCTTGATGTGGGGGCGCTCTTCTTTGATCATACCCTCAGTGATTACTTTCAATGCGTCCATTCTAAGTCCTCCTGTTTTTTTCAGGCGTTCGTGCATTTCTCGAAATACAGAGGACCGCCAGCTTTAATGCTGCCATTAACTGCCGTTGGAACGGTGCCAACGCAAAATTGCTTAGATATATTAGCACAGAGAGCGTAAAAAAGCAAGCATTTTTTCAAAATTTTTCATAAGTACAGACAAATCCGCGTGCCGTCAGGCTTTAAAACCGTCGGTTGTCATGAAAAGTATGCGCTGTTTTTGGGAAAAAGTCAAGACAGCTCGCGTTTGGCATAGATACGGATCGACAAAAGCCACGAACCCGCAAAGAGGATCGCGCCGATCAGCACCGCCGCAAGCAGGATTTCCGCGCTTTGTACAACAGAAATATCCAAAGCGCCGACATCTTTGCCAAACGCGCCGATCGCGCCGACTGCGGCGCAGAAAAAGACCAGCACCCCGTAGCAAGCGATGCGCCCCTTTTCCACACCGAAACGGAAAATAACAGGCAGCATCAGGCTTGGGCTTGCGAGCCCCATGGACAAAAGCAAGCCGAAAAAGGTCAGAAGCTCCGAAAGCTGAAAATCATCCGCAACAAGCATATGCGCCGCAAAGCCGAGCCCCATCAGCAGAACGCTTAGACCGAGTGCGAGCAGCGTGACGATATATTTTACGGAAACAAGCTGGGTACGCGTGTAAGGAAACGTGCCCGCATACAAAGACCATTTGCACTTTTCGTCATAAGAAAGCAAGTTCACAGACAGCGCGCCGACCAAAAACACCGGATACCCCGCCAAAAAGAAATTGTCGCTCCAAACAAAGGCGACCGCAAAAACAACGGCGATCAGAAAATAGACGCGGCAGTATTTCACCGCCATGTAGATGTCTTTTAATAGCAAGCCTTTCATATGCCCTGCGCCTCCCGAATCAAGAATAAGAAGATCTGCTCCAGATCCATGCTGCCGACCGAAAACGAAGCAGGCACTGCTTCACGTTCTATGACCGCTTCCGCGCCGTATGGGGAACGCTTGACCCCGTGCACCGCACTTTCCGGTATGGCTTCGAGCTGCTCGCCGGAACAGCGAATCACACCGTATTTTTCCAGCAGCGCGTCTTTTTCCTCACACAGCAAAAGTTTGCCCTTGTGCAAAAACGCGACATAATCACAAATCTTTTCAAGGTCGCTGACAATATGCGAAGAAATGAGCACCGCATGGTTTTCGTCGCGCGTGAATTCTCCGAACAAGGTAACAACCTCGTCACGCACAACCGGGTCAAGACCGCTGGTCGCTTCGTCGAGCAGCAACAGCTTCGGCGCATGAGACATCGCGACGGCAATGCCGAGCTTCATTTTCATGCCGCGCGAAAAGGCATCAAACGCTTTATCCGTCGGCAAACCGAGTCTTTTAAGGAGCTGCGCGTAAGTTTCGTCGCTCCAATTTTGATAGGTGCGCCGCAGGATATTGCCGATCTGCTTAGACGTTAAGCACCCGGGAAAGCCGACGTCATCGAGCACCACGCCGACCTCCTCTTTGATACGGCGGTCATATGTCAAATTGTCCATACCGAGCACCGACACCTGCCCCGCGTCGCGCCGCAGCATATTGAGGATCAGCTTTATAGTGGTGCTTTTGCCGGCGCCGTTTTCGCCGACAAGGCCCATAACACAGCCGCTCGGCAAGGTCAAATTCAAATTGTCCAGCGTAAAATCAGGATAGGTTTTGCAAAGTCCCGTGATCTCCAAGGCATTCATTCGTTTTCCTCCGTTAGCAAATTGAGCATTTCCAAAATATCCGCACGGCTTAGATTACACGAAGCGGCAAGACGAACCGCTTCGCTCAGATGCGCTTCGATCGCCTTGAGGTTCTCCTCCCGCAAAAGCTCCGTATTTTTCGGGGCGACAAAACACCCCTTGCCCGCTACCGTATACAAAAAGCCCTCTTTTTCAAGCTCATCGTAGGCGCGCTTGGTTGTAATAACGCTGATGCGCAAGTCCTTAGCCAGATTGCGGATGGACGGCAGCGCCTCGTTTTCCGGGAGTGCGCCGCTGATGATCTGCGTTTTGATCTGCGAATAGATCTGTTCGTAGATCGGCACGCCGCTTTTGTTATCGATGAATATTTGCATGCATTCACCACGCTTTCTGTATATTAACAGTATATACAGTTATAACAGTTTTGTCAATAGAAAATCAAAAAACCGCTGAAAAATTTTCAGCGGTCAAAATCATATCTTGCGCAGATGCGATGCAGTGCACCGTACCTTGGCTTTAGGATTCAGCAGAATGCTTCGCCGTTTGCGAGCAGAACACGGCGTTTGAGAATATCGGTGTGTTTTACGGCGACCGGTGCATTCTCGGTCAGCGCGTCAAGCAGCAGTGCGGGACTCACATTATTTTGGTCGCCCGCCGTCACGCGCACCGTGAGCGTAACGCCGTCATCGTGCTGTGCCAAATCAAACGCAAGGATATTCGGCTTGATGTCCGTTTCCTTTTCCACGCGGCGTTTCCCCTGCTTTGCTTTTTTCAGCACCGGCAATGTGTCGGCGGCAAAGCGCGTTTCCATCGCTTGCAGCAGTGCGGCGGGATCATCCGTATAAAGCTGCATCTCATAGTCCGCAAAGGCGATCTCCGTCGGCTTGTGAACAGGCTTTGCGACGCGCACAACGGTAATATCGCGCGGAAGCGCATCGCTCAGGCGGGTTTTCATTTCGCGGAAGGTCATCTCTCCGACCAAGCGGATATCCATGGACTCGCAAAGGCTTTCCACTCCTAAGGGCAGCGGCCGTGCAAAGGTCATGAACAAATGCGGATTATACCCTTCCGTATACCACAGCGGAATCTGTGCGCGGCGAAGCGCACGGGTCATGCAGCGCATGAGATCCAGATGTGATATATATTTTGCCATGCCGGTTTTTGTAAAGAATATGCGTACTTCATTGAATTGCATCGCAGTGCCCTCCGTTTAAGCGCGCAGCGCCGCAAGCCGAACACTTCTGACGGCAGTTCGGCGAGGTTACACTTTCGTGCGCTCTGCGGTTCTCTTCCTCCAAAAACGCGCGGCGGATGCCGTAATCCAAGTGCTCCCACGGCAAAAGCTCCGAAAAATCACGGCAGCGGTTCGCATAGAAAGCGGGATCGACGCCGCAGGCTTCAAAAGCCTGCATCCAGTCGTCGAAGCGGAAAAATTCATCCCAGCCGTCGAATTTGCAGCCGCGCTTCCACGCTTCTTCCAAAACGTCGCACAGCTTGCGGTCCCCGCGCGCAAAAACGCCCTCCAAAAAACTCGTGTGCGGCTGATGCCAGCTCACGCGGATCTTGCCTGAGTGTACGCTCTCCATCAAATGCTTTTGTTTCTCGGCTAACTGCTCCATGGTATCCTGCGGCTCCCATTGGAACGGTGTAAAGGGCTTCGGCACAAAAGACGCGACACTCACGCTGACCGTGACGCCTTTTCCCTTTGGCTTGTCCGGATTGTGGTAAAATTCGTTCACAACCTTTTGCGCAAGCTCGGCAATGCCCGCGACATCCTCGAGCGTTTCGGTCGGCAGCCCCATCATAAAATAGAGTTTTACGGAAGTCCAGCCGCCGCGGAATGCCTGCGCGGCGGTACCGAGGACTTCTTCTTCCGTGACATTTTTATTGATTGCGTCGCGAAGCCTTTGCGTACCCGCTTCGGGTGCAAAGGTCAAACCGCTTTTGCGGACTTTTTTGAGTTCTTCCATTAAGCTTTCCGAGAAATTGTCCACGCGCAAAGACGGCAGGGACACATTGATCTTCTCATCCGGCGCCCAAGAGAGCAGCTGCGGCAGGAGGGTTTCGACCTCGGAGTAATCACTCGTACTCAGTGAGCATAACGAGATCTCATCATAACCCGTGCTTTCGCACAGCGCTTTCGCCTGTCGGTTGACCGTATCGCTGCTTTTTTCACGGATCGGACGGTAGATAAAGCCCGCCTGACAAAATCGGCAGCCGCGAATACAGCCGCGGAACACCTCGGCGACGGCGCGGTCGTGCACCACATCAACAAACGGTACAACGAACTGTTTCGGAAAGTAAACCGAATCGAGATCGGCGATCACACGCTTTTTGACCTTCGCAGGGGCAGTTTCTTTCGGGGTGACTGCCTTGAGCGTGCCGTCCGCATGATAGGAGACATCATAAAACGCGGGCACATACACGCCCTCGATCTTCGCGGCGTCGCGCAAAAACTCGAGCTTGGTCGAGCCTTTTTCCTTGTGCGCGATCAGCAGGTCAATCAGCTCGTTGGTGACCTCCTCCCCCTCGCCGGGCAGGAAAATGTCGAAGAAATCCGCCAGAGGCTCAGGGTTACAGGCACAGGGACCCCCGCCGATGACCAGCGGTGTGAGCGCCGTGCGGTCGCGAGAACGCAGGGGCACATTTCCGAGATCCAGCATATTGAGCACGTTCGAATAGCTCAATTCATATTGCAGCGTAAAGCCGATCAGATCAAACTCTGAGATCGGGTCGCCGCTTTCAAGCGCATAGAGCGGCACGCCGTTCGCGCGCATCTTTTCTTCCATATCGACCCACGGGGCGAACACGCGCTCGCACCAGGCGTCCGCGCGCTCGTTGACAAGCCCGTACAGGATCTTCATCCCCAGGTGCGACATGCCGATCTCATAGCTGTCGGGGAAGCAAAAGGCATAACGTACTTTGACCTGCGCCTTGTCCTTCACGACGCTCCCCAGCTCCCCGCCCGTATAACGCGCGGGCTTTTGCACCCCGTCCAGCAGGTATTCCCATTCTTTTCGCACTTTCTTCTACCTCTTTTATGTGATGGGAATATTCTACACGAAAAATGCGGGAAATGCAAATCATTCCCCGCATTTCCAAAACAGCATAACGATCAGGTAGGCACATAGCAGCAACAGTGAAAAATTCCCGCCGCTTTGCAGGAGCACATAAAAGCCGTATCCCATGCATACGGCAATGAATAAGAGAGATACGGCTTTTTGTATTGTGACCTGATGGTGTGGATCGGTAATGTGTGCGCGTAAAAAAGCCTCCAGCGCCCTGCCGCCGTCCAGTGAAAAAACGGGCATGGCATTGAATGCAAAAATACTCAAATTCACTACTGCAGCAGTCAAGAAGGTATTTGTACGCTGCCATAGATATAAAGAAATGAATAGGGCTGCAAGGACAAGATTGACAAAAGGTCCGGCAAGCGCACTGCAGATCTCCTGCCGGTAACTGAGTGTAAGATCTTCCGCGCGCGTGATGGTCATGCCGAAAAGCCCCAGCGAAACGGCGCGCGGTTTGCAACCGAACAGAAAATCCGACAACAGATGTCCGCATTCATGCAGCAGAGAGAAAACGACCGCCATGCGCACCACGGTATCCTCTGCGACGGTGAGCACAAAACAGACAGAAAAGGCAAATAAAAAACCGATGTGCAGACGTACGCCGCAGACGTTAATCCGCATCGGCAGTCAAAAGCCATGCGGGATTACAGCGCACGCCGCGAATGCGCACCTCAAAATGCAGATGCGCCCCGGTGGACTGTCCCGTGCTGCCCACACGCGCGATCACTTCGCCCGCGTTGAGGACTGCGCCGGCTTCTGCGATGATCTCACTGCAATGGCAATAGACCGTCTGCACATCGTTTCCGTGCGAAAGGATGATATAATTGCCGCGTACATCGGAATAGCCCGTCTCCTCCACCACGCCCGAAAAGGCGGCATAAATGGGGCTGCCGTGCGCGGCGGCAAGGTCGATGCCGGAATGGAATCCCGCTTCATCCGTAACGGGATTGATGCGGTAACCGAACGCAGAGGTGACGCGCGTATATTCTACGGGCACACGAAATGCGCCCGTAATGATGTAAGGCGCGAAAGAGGTGTTTTCCGCGGCTAATTGCAGATCTTCACCGCCCGCACCTGTCAAGGCGTCTGTATCCTCAGCGGTAACGGTCGCCGAAGCGGCTTCGGTCGTCTGTGCCGTAGACTCGGGATCAGACTGTGTACCGAACACACGGTCGCCGAAGCGCTCTACCGCGTCGGACAGGGCAGCGAGCTCGTCATCCTGCCCGAAGATAGCTGTATATGCCTGCCGAAACGTATCGAACCCGGAATAGCCTGCGCGATACATCGCAAAAACGCAGAGCGCCAGCAGCGCGCATACAAGCGCCTGCACGAGCAGCGTATGCAGCAGAAAATCGCGCTTCGGCATATCTTCCGTTTCCGCTTCGCGGCGGCGTGTTCGCGTCGGGCGGCTTTCCGGGATCTCTGTCCGGGCATCTTCCCGCAGCCGATTCTGCCGAGGCTCCTCGTCATACATCGCGATCACATCCTTTCTGTTATATGTATGACCGCGCAGAAAGGCGTATTCCGAAAGAAATTCCGAAAAATTTTGAAAAAATGAAAATTAGGTCTTGATTTTTCGCCGTAACTTCGCTATAATACAACAGCAACTTGCGCTTGGACGTTTAGCTCAGTTGGTAGAGCATTCGCTTGACGTGCGAAGGGTCAGCGGTTCGAGTCCGTTAACGTCCACCAAAAAAGCACCGGATCTTTCGATCCGGTGCTTTTGTTTTTCTTAAATATTGCATATTGCGATTTATTTTTCTTCCGCGCTTTCACTTTGCGCACGCGATTCTAAATCCGCGATGATCTCGTGCTGGCGGCTCTCTGTGATGTCATAGAAAAGCATGGGGATGATGCTCAAAACGCAGCTGATAACCGTGGTAATAATCATCACGCCGAAAATCGGTGTGCGCACCGACTCCTGAAACAGCACGTCATAATCGTTTTGCAGCCCATAGCGCTCATAAAACCACGGCAGGATCAGGCTTGTGAGCATCCCCGCGCCGGTCGTGAGCATGCCGCTGAACTGCGTGATAAAGCCCTCAAGCCGTTTGCCGGTCTTCCACTGCTGATAGTCGAACACATCTGCTGTAATAGCGGAGGTGATGACACCGTCACCGCCGATGGATGCGGTCGCCAAATACAGGAACAGAAGAAACAGAAACGCGTTGTCCATGGTAAACAGCATTGCGACCGAAAACACCGCCCGCAGGAGGTTAAACCAAAGGATACATGCGCGCTTGCCGAGCTTTTTGGCAAGCAAGGGGGCGAGCAGCATCCCCGGCACGGAAGCCGTACCGATCACAGCATTCATAAGCCCTAATGCGGTCTCGCTTTGCATGGCGTAGACGCAGTACCAGGTCAAAATACTGCCGATACCGTATTTTAAGCCGCCCAGCACGCTGTAGAGCGTCATCATCCAGAAATAACGGTTTGTCCCAACCTCTCGGATCCCATCTAAAAAGCGCACATGCGCCACATAATTTGCGGAGACAACGATTTTTTCTTTCGTGCCCCGAAACGTGATGATCCCAAGCAGCACACCGGCAGCCGAGAAAATCGGGAACAGCACCCTATACGCCGCAAAGCCGCGCATCCCATCCGGGAAGAGCCCTGCGAGGATGGGGAAAAACAGATTGACGATGGAGGGACCGAGACTGTAAATGAATTGGCTGACGGAAAGCAGCAGCGTTCGCTCTTCACCATTGGGCGTGAGCACCTGTGCAAGGCTTGTGAATGCCAGCGCATACAGCGACTGAAAGATCATCAGCAAGGCATACACAAGCGAAAGCAGCACGCATTTGAGCGTATAGTTGAGCGTATTCGGAATAAACGCCATGATGCACAAAAGTACCGCCGTCGGAACGCCCGTATACAGAAGGTACGGGCGGAATTTGCCGTACTTTGTGTCGGTATTGTCCACAAGCATGCTGATGAAAGGCGTTTTCACAAGATTGAGCACACTCATGATCAGCGACATCACGGCAAGATCCATCGGCGCGATGCCGTACGCAGAGCCCAAAAGCAGGCAGTTTGCGCTTAACGCCACATAGCCGAACAGGGAATTGACCGTATTGACGCCGATGCCGCCTACGGAATAGGCGCAAAACTCACGATATGAAATGAACCTTCCGTCGGCAGGTGTTTTCCAATGGGCTTTGAAGTCGCCCACGATCTGCCGAACATTGAACTTGTGCATATGGCCGTTCTCCCGTCTGTTGAAATCACTGCGTCCTAACCATATCACAAATCGACGGAAAACGGAATATAAAAGTCAAAAAAATATGTAAAATTCTTATAAAAAAACAAACCGCCTTTCCCGTTTTCACCGGGAAAGGCGGTCGGCTTTGGTCACAGGATGATGCAGATCAGCCCGTTGCAGCCCTCGTTGATGACGCGTTCGAGCGTTTCCTGCAGCTTCATGCGTGCATCGGCGGGCATGTGGTACAGCTTACTGCGAAGCCCCTCGTTGACAAGCTCATTTAAGGATTTTCCGAATATGTTGGATGCCCAGATCTTTTTCGGATCCTCCTCAAATTCCTTGAGCAGGTATTTCACCAGCTCCTCCGACTGGCTCTCGCTGCCGACGACCGGAGCGACCTCGGTTTGGATGTTCGCCTTGAGCATATGGATAGACGGTGCGGACGCGGACAGCTTCACGCCGTACCGCCCGCCCTGCTTGACGATCTCAGGCTCGTCGAGCGTTAATTCATCAATGGTGGGCATGACGATGCCGTAGCCGGTCGCCTCCACCTCATCAAGCGCGGACTTTAAGCGATCATAGGCGCGCTTGATTTCTGCGAGCGCACACATTTGGGTTACAAGCCCCTGTTCCCCGTCGATCTGCAGCCCTGTTTTTTCGGAAAGCACCTGATAGAACAGGTCGCCGTTCATAGTAACGGAGATCCATGCGCTCCCCTGCCCGAGCTGCATACTGCCGACCTTCGCGTCGGTCACATATTCACAGCGTTTGAGTTCCTCCGTCAAGAGCGCTACATCGCGCACGAGCGTCATGCCCTGCGCCGCAGCGTTGACGCTTGCATACACCGCACTCCGAAGTTTATGATCGGCAGGCAAGGATACGAGCCACGAAGGCAGGTCGACGGAGATCTCCCGAATCGGGAATTCGAAAAGCACCTGTGTCAGGATCTCCTTGATGTCTGTTTCGGAAAGCTCCAGACAATTGACGGGCAGCACAGGCACCGCATAGTTTTCGCAAAGCTGTGCGGCGAGCGCCTGCGCACTGTCCGACTGCGGATAGGTGCAGTTGAGCAGGACGATAAACGGCTTGTGGAGCGCTTTGAGCTCTGAAATGACCCGCGCTTCCGCCTCCTCGTACTCCGCGCGCGGGATGTCGGAAATACTGCCGTCGGTGGTGATGACAAGCCCGATGGTCGAGTGCTCGGTGATGACCTTCTGCGTGCCGATCTCCGCCGCTTCCGAAAACGGAATCTCCTGATCCGACCACGGTGTGCGCACCATGCGCGGACCGTCGCCCTCGATATATCCAAGAGAACTTGGCACGATGTACCCCACACAGTCGATCATGCGCACCGAAAACGATGCGTTATCCGGCAGATGCACCTCCACGGCGTTTTCGGGGATAAACTTCGGCTCCGTAGTCATGATCGTCCTGCCCGCCGAGGACTGCGGCAGCTCATCGACCGCGCGCGTCTGCGCGGCGCCGTTCTCTATATTCGGCAGAACGAGCGTATCCATGAACCGTTTGATAAAGGTGGATTTGCCGGTACGCACGGGGCCGACGACACCGATATAGATGTCACCCTGCGTGCGCTCGGCGATATCCCTGTATATGCTTTGATTTTCCATGTTTGCCCTCCTTTTAAACGCTCGGGATCAGCAGCTTGCATTTCGCATCCAGAACTTCGTTTTGCAAGTCGTTTTCACGCCGGATCGCTTCGGCAGTGGTGTTGTAGCGGCGGGCGATCTCCCAAACGCTTTCACCCGCCTGTGCAAAATAGATCGTCAGTGCCGCAGCGGTACGGCGTTTCTTTTGTTCTTCATCCACCGAAACCTCAGAAAGGATCTGTATGGAAGCTTCCGAAAAGACCAATGCGGAAACGTCCAGCTCCACGCGCGCATCCACCTGATCCTCCGCGCCCAAAACAAAGCTCGTGCCCGTAACGGCAATGTGCGTTTCACAGGTCATGTCGGTGCTGCCCGCGGCGACGGGATGATGATATGCGATGTCAAAGCTGCGCTCGGAATATCCGATCTGCCCGTCCCGGCCGATATACAAAAGCCCTACCGTCACTTTGCCGGTAACACGAAGTTCGCCCTCCGCAACGCAGGAAGTGCAGTCCAGATCCTTGCAGTGCATATCGAGCACTTCGGCTATGCCGACTCCTGTCGTGTCCAGCGTCCCGCGGCAAAGGCAGGTATCCGATACACGGTCACAGAGGTTTTGGAAACACACCTGCTGCTGTTGCAGTCTTGTCTCATATTGCGTGGAATATGCGTCGAGCAGTACGTCTGTCTCGAAATCCGTATATAAAGCGATCTGCGCCGACACGGATACGTTCGCGTCCAGAAGCCGCAGCGCGCCGCTCGCATCGGTTTTGGCGGCGACCTCCACGCCGCAGACCGTCAAAGCCGTATCCGCTGTGCAGCCCTCTTGCGCACCCTCGATCTCTACAATCTGGCTGATCGGCATGGAATGTTCCATGCGCTCCAGCCGTTTGCCGTCGCCGTCCGGGATATACAGGGTGCGCAGAACAAGTTCCCCTTTGATAAGCGCTTTGCCCGTGACCAGCTTTACGTCTTCTAACAGCGCGACCGCCTCACTTCGCACAAGCTGTGCTATAGAAGGCTTTGCAGAACCGAGTTCGAGCGTTTCGCCGAGCGAAAAGATCCGTTCCGTGCAGCCCGCGAGCGTAGATGCCGCGACGTGCTGTTTGCGCATCTGCACGCCGCCGCCCGAACAATCGCACAAAAGCGCCTGTTCTTCTTTTCCATAGATATGGAAAGCTACGGTGATGCTGCCGTGGATATCCATGCGGCGCGGAGAAGCGACACGGCAATTGACGTATGCACATTTTGCGCGCGCGCCCGCACAGCCGTTTTGCGCACCCGGGCAATCGGCATGTACGGAAAACGGGATGCTTTGCTCAAAACAGCGCATGCCGCCCTCCTCACACAAATACAGCACGCAAAGCTGCGCAGACCCCTCGCAGCTTACACGGTCCGCAGCATTTTGCACGGCATGGATGCGCGGAGTCAGCGTGCATTTGAGCACACGGACGAGATCCGGGAAATATTCAGGCAGGGTCACATCGCTGTCTATCGGCTGCTCTAATGTGCTTTCAAACAGGCAGCGCCGCCTGGATAAGGCGATTTTTCCGGTTGTAAACTCCATTTCGACCTCTCCTCATAGGTTTATTCAAAAAATAGATATTCAAATCCTGTCCGCATTATGCCTATCCGCGTAAACGTGCAAAATGCAGTTGCATGTTTTCTGCGGCTTTGCTATAATACTTGTAAATCATGCAAACCGCTTTACGCGGTTTATGTGGGGAGGAATCGAATTTGATACCCGCACTGGTTCTGTTTATCATCACCTACGTTCTGATGCTGGCACTCCAGAAGTACCGCCCGTGGATCGCCTTGAGCTCCGCCGTGATTTTCATCATCATGGGCTATGCCGGGCTTTTCGAGATGGATATCCTCTCGGCGCTCGGCGCGGTGGATTACAACGTGCTTTTGATGATCGGCGGCACGATGGGGATCGTGAGCCTGTTCGTTGAAAGTAAAATGCCCGCAAGGCTTGCGGAGGTGCTCATCTCCAAGGTGCCGGATGTCAAATGGGCGGTCACGGCGCTCGCGCTGTTTGCAGGCATCATCAGTGCGTTCGTCGATAACGTCGCTACGGTACTGATGGTCGCGCCCATCGGGCTTGCCATTTCGCGCAAACTGAAGATCTCGCCCGTGCCTGTACTGATCGCCATTGCCGTCTCCTCGAATCTCCAGGGTGCGGCGACGCTTGTGGGCGATACGACGAGCATCCTTTTGGGCGGCTACGCCGATATGACCTTCTTGGACTTCTTCTGGATGCAGGGCAAGCCCGGTATTTTCTGGGGTGTGGAGCTCGGGGCGCTCGTTTCCATGTTCGTGCTACTGATCCTGTTCCGCAAGGAAACACAAAAGGTCGATGCCAAGGTCGAAACCAAGGTGACGGACTATTTCCCCACCGTCTTGATGCTGGGGACCGTCCTGCTTTTGATCCTCGCCTCGTTCCTGCCCGAGCCTGACGGCGGCGCGCTCCTTACGCTCTACAACCTGCGCAGCGGGCTGATCTGCTTTGTGCTTTGCGTCGTGGGCGTCGTGCGCGCATGCATCCGCAAAAAAGGCGCGGCACCTGTCAAGGCAGTGCTCAAAGAGCTCGACACCGACACCCTGCTTTTGTTGTTTGGCCTGTTTATGGTCATTGAGGGCATCCGTTCGGCGGGCGTCATTGACGCGGCGGCGAACCTGTTCTACACCGTTTCGGGCGACAACCCGTTCTTGCTGTATACGCTTATTGTCTTTGCCTCGGTGATCCTTTCCGCATTCATCGACAACATCCCCTATGTTGCGACCATGCTGCCGGTCGTACAGGGCATTGCCGCGCTGATGAACGGCGGCGCGGGCATGGCGCCTTACGTCTTCTATTTCGGGCTGCTCACGGGCGCAACGCTCGGCGGCAACCTGACGCCCATCGGCGCATCGGCCAACATTGCGGCGATCGGTATCCTGCGCAAAAACGGCGAAACGGTGCGCACACGGGATTTCCTGCGCATCGGCATCCCATTTACGCTCTCCGCCGTGCTTGCGGGATATATTTACATCTGGCTCGTGTGGGGACCGTAAAAACATCCGAATATGACAATAGCCGCTTTTCCAAGGAACGGAAAAGCGGCCGTTTTCTTATACAAAATTATTTTTGCTTTTTCTGCCCGTAGTAGGCGTTTTTGCCGTGCTTGCGCAGGAAGTGCTTGTCAAGAAGCTCTTGCTGCATCGGCGGCAAGGCCGCATCCAGTGCCAAGTTGTGCCACGCCATGAACGCGACCTCTTCGAGCACGACGGCATTGTGTACCGCCTCGTTCGCATCCTTGCCCCAGCAAAACGGGCCGTGGCTGTGCACTAAAACGGCGGGGGCGCTGTCGGGGTCGAGGTGCCGGAACCGCTCGACGATCACATTCCCTGTTTCCAGCTCGTAACGGCCGCCGATCTCCTCCGCGGTCATCCGGCGCGTGCAGGGGATCTCGCCGTAGAAATAATCGCCGTGCGTTGTGCCGAGCGCGGGGACGCCGCGCCCTGCCTGTGCAAAAATCGTAGCCCAGCGCGAGTGTGTATGCACCACGCCGCCGATATTTTGGAACTCGCGGTACAAGACAAGGTGCGTATCCGTGTCGGAGGAAGGATTCAAATCCCCCTCCACGGTTTTTCCCGTTTCAAGATCGACCACGACCAAATCCGAAGGTTTCAGCGCGTCGTATTCCACACCGGAGGGCTTGATGACCATCAAGCCCTTTTGCCGGTCTATGCCCGACACATTGCCCCATGTAAACGTCACAAGGTTGTGTTTGGGAAGCCGGAGGTTCGCTTCCCAAACTGCTTGTTTTAAATCTTCCAGCATCCGTTTTTCCTCACTTCAGCTTCCACGCAAGGTCGGCTAAGAACAGGTCTTTTTCAAGCTGCTCGACCGTGGTGCCTTTGCCGATATGCACAAACTCGATGTCCATCATCCGTGCCCAGTCGCGCATCTGCTCGGCGGTCACGTCGTGGCTCAGCACCGTGTGGTGCGCGCCGCCTGCCGTGATCCAGCATTCCAAGCCCGTTTCAAGGTCGGGATACGCTTTCCACATAACGCGCGCGACAGGGAGGTTCGGCATTTCCATGATCGGCTTGACGCATTCAATGTCCTGGCAAATGAGCCGCAGTCTGCCGCCCATGTCCACAAGGCTCACAACGATCGCCTTGCCCGCTTTGCCCTCAAACACGAGGCGCGCGGGATCTTTTTCGTTCATGCCGATGCCGAGGTGGTGCGTTTCAATGCGCGGCCGCCCTTCGGCAAGCGTCGGGCAGACCTCAAGCATGTGCGCGCCGAGGCTGTATTTCTGCCCCTCGGCAAGGTGGTAGGTATAATCTTCCATAAAGCCCGTGCCGCCGGTTTGACCCTCGCTCATGGCTTTGAGGATCGCGGTCATGGCGGCGACCTTCCAGTCACCCTCGCCGCCGTAGCCGTAACCGAGCGCCATTAAATGCTGGCTGGCAAGACCGGGAAGCTGCTCCATACCGTAAAGATCCTGAAATGTGTTGGAAAACGCTTTGCAGCCCTCGCGGTCGAGCATACGGCGAATGGCGATTTCCTCTTTTGCCTGATACCGGATAGCGTCGATATTTTCCGTCGCTACATCGTAGCTTTCGGTATATTCGGCTACGAGCGCGTCGATCTCTGCCTCGGTAACTTTTCCCATTTCCGTGACAAGGTCGCCCACCGCCCAGGTGTTGACCTGCCAGCCGAGCTTTGCCTGCACCTCGACCTTGTCGCCCTCGGTCACGGCGACCTCGCGCATGTTGTCGCCGAAGCGCATAACCTTGAGACTCTTGCTGACCGCCACGCCCACGGCGGCGCGCATCCAACTGCCTAAGCGCTCACGCACGGCGGGCTCCTGCCAATGCCCTGCAATCACTTTTCGCGGCATACGAAGCCGCGCGGCAATAAACCCATGCTCGCGGTCACCGTGCGCCGCCTGGTTGAGATTCATAAAGTCCATGTCGATCTCTTCGTTGGGGATCTCGCGGTTGTACTGCGTCGCAAAATGGCAGTATGGCTTTTGCAGATCCACAAAGCCGTTGATCCACATTTTAGAGGGACTGAACGTGTGGCACCAGGTGATGATACCCGCGCACTGCGGGTCATAATTCGCCTCGCGCACGATGTTGGCGATCTCCTCATTCGTTTTTGCCGTGACCTTATACACGATCTTGCACGGCAAAACGCCCGATGCGTTGAGCTCATCCGTCATTTCCCGCGCACGGCGGTCCACGATCTCGAGCACCTCGTCGCCGTACAGGAACTGGCTGCCCACCACGAACCAGAATTGATAGTCTTTCATATGCATAGTATCACCTCAAAAGTTATATATAGATTTATTCGCCTTGTGCCCAAGCTGCCGCCGCCTTTTCGACGGGCAGCGCCGCCTTGTAGCTTTTTAGAAATTTGTTGAAGCCCGCTTCGTCGCGCGCGTCGGGCTGCAGGGTACTTCCTGCGTTTCCCCCGAACACACGGTTTTGTAAGAATTCCTCCAGCGTTTCGCCCGCCTGCTTTTGCATCGCAAACGCCGCAAGCAGCGCCGCGCCCCAAGCGCCGCCCTCCCCTGCGGTGGAAAGCACGGTGACGGGTGTGTGCAGCGCACCCGCAAGTAATTTCTGCCCGACCTCGGGCGTTTTAAAAAGCCCCCCGTGCCCGCAAAGGCGCGTGAGCGTCAGATTTTCTTTGTCAAACAGAATATCCATGCCGATACGCAGCGTGGCAAGGGCGGAATAGATCTGCGCGCGCATGAAATTCCCAAGCTTAAGGCGGTCGCCCGCAGAGCGCAGGAACATCGGACATCCGGAATCTAAGCCGGTGACCGGTTCGCCCGCAAAGTAATTGAAATTCACAAGCCCGCCGCAGTCCGCATCCGCTTGCAGTGCGCTTTGATACAGCATATCGTAGAGCTTCGATTTGGGGAGGTCAGTACCGGCTGTGCTAAGCACTTCCCCGAACAGCCGCACCCAGGCGTCAAGATCCGAAGTGCAGGTGTTGCAGTGCACCATGGCGACAGGCTTGCCCGCGGGCGTGGTCACCATGTCGATCTCCGTATAGGCGCGCGACAGCGCGTGCGGCAGCACCGCCATGGCAAAGATCGAAGTCCCCGCCGAGACGTTCCCTGTACCTACCGAGACGCTGTTCGTCGCGACCATGCCCGTGCCGGCGTCGCCCTCCGGCGGGCAGCACAGTGCTCCGGCCTGCAAATCCCCCGTAGGGTCAAGCCAGCGCGCGCCGGATTCGGTCAGCCGCCCTGCCGCCTCCCCTGCAGAAAGCACTTGCGGAAGTAAGGCATGCAACGGCTTGGAAAGCCCCATACCGCGCGCCCTTTCGTCGAATTTTTCGAGCATCGAGCGTTCGTAATCCCCTGTTTCGCTGTCAATGGGGAACATCCCCGACGCTTCACCTATACCGACGACACGTTCACCCGTCAGGCACTCGTGCACATAGCCCGCAAGCGTATCGATGTGGTCAAGCGACGCGATATGCGGTTCCTTTTCCAAAAGCGCGTGGTACAGATGCGCCACACTCCAGCGCTGCGGGATGTTAAAGTCAAACAGCGCGCTCAGTTCCGAGGCGGCACGCTCGGTAAAGGTGTTGCGCCAGGTGCGAAACGGCACGAGGAGCTTGCCTGCCTGATCGAACGCCAGATACCCGTGCATCATGGCGGATACGCCGACGGCACCGATCTTTTGCAGCGGCACGCCGTATTTTTCCGTCACATCACGAGCGAGCGCGGCAAAGCATGCCTGCATGCCGGTGTGTATTTCATCCAGCGAATATGTCCAAACGCCGTCGAGCAGGGTATTTTCCCAATCGTGCGCGCCTGATGCGAGCGACGCAAAATCCTCGCCGATGAGCACGGCTTTGATGCGCGTGGAGCCAAGCTCGATACCAAGCGCCGTTTTGCCGTTTACAACGGCGGCTTTTGCGGATACCGGATCCATTTTGTTCCCTCCAAAGGGCGAAACGCCGTCCAAAAATTTTATGGTAATAAGATACCGCATCCCGCGCAAAAACACAAGCGGAATTTGCGCGAAATGCGGCAGATGTCGCAAAAATCAATACGAGAAGGTAAAGGTTTTTTCTTCGCCCGCCGAGAAGACGACCTCCTGCGGCGTGCTGCCTGCGCAGGAGACGGAAATGGTCTGGTCGATGTTGGAAAGGATGGTGACCGTGACCTGCCCGTTTGCCCACGAAAGCCCCACTTGCGCCTGCGTTTTCGCCATAAGACCGCGCACCTCGCCTGCGGGAAGCATATCCGTCATGGCAGGGAACGCTTCGATGACGCCGGTATCGGAATACAGCAGCATTTCGTTGATAACGCCGACGATGCCCAGCGACGTATCCGTGCAGTAGCAGTCCGAGCCGCGGTGCGTGTTGTGGTCGGTCATCAGGGAATTATAATAGACCTTCTCGCTCACGAGCTTTAACAGACTCTTTTCCACAGCGGCGGTATCTTTCAGCCGCGCGGCGACAAGCCCCTTATGCAGCCAGCCGTGGGTCTGCGTCTCCTCACTTTCCTTGCCCGCGTTATTGCGGTTTTCGAGCGCCTGCAGGCACGCTAAACGCAGGTCTTCATCGTTCTGTGTCTCGTTCGAGGGCCACGCACAGTACAGGTGGCTGATGTGGCGGTGCTCGTTGTTCTCCTCAAAGTCGGCGACCGCCCATTCTTTGAGCGCACCCGTATCGTCCAGCAGGTATGGCGGCAGCTTGCTTTCGAGCGCCTGCCATTTTGCGATGTCGGCCCTGTAGCCTTCTGCGTCAATTGCTTCTTCCACATCGATCAGCATCTCGAAGCCCTTGCGCGCGGCGGCGATGTCGGCGGCAGTGTTCGCGGTTCTGCCTGATTCTAAATTCGCGGGCATATTTTCGGGCGTGTAGCCGGGCACGATGCAGTAATATTCATCGTCCGCGAGCTCGGTTTTGCCCGCTTCGTAGTGGATGTGCCCTTCGGAATCGGTGTAATATTCCGGCGTGAGCATTTGATCCCAGAAATTCGCCTGTAAGGTAAGCAGCGGCAGCAGGATGTCCTCCAGAAGCCTTTTTTCGCCCTCGTCGGTCTCGATCATCACGTTGCCGAAGGTCTGGTAGTATTCATAGATCGGCTGGAGCATCCACGAAGCGCCGAAGTTCCAATATTCAAACGAATATTCGGTGCTGTATTCGACGGAGATCGCGCTGGTGCCGTCTGTGTTGCAGGGCACCTGAATGGCGTCCGTAAAGCCGTAGTTATGCAGAGCATTGATCTTCCAATCATCGATTTGGCTTAGTACAAAACGGATATAGCTTTCGCCGTATTCCGTGACGTTCGCGGAGTTCATGCCCGAACACTGCAAATTGACGTTCGCATCCATGGTGAACGCGCCGTTCCAGCGCGCGCCCCACTCGCCCGTCCACATGCCGTACAGACGGCCGATCAGATTCCCGCCGCTGCACGCAAGCATGGCGTAGCGTCCGGCATTGTAAACACGCGCAAGCATGGTTGGATCAAGCGTATCCTCGCCGCGCTGGAGTTTGAGCACATCCTCATTGGAAAGCGCTTCGGACACGCCGCCGCCAAGCGAAAAGGAAACACGGTTAAACTGCTCGCTCTGTTCGGCAGCGCTCGGGGAAAGCGCCGCGCCGTAATCGAACGCATCGCCGCCGAACTTGCCGGCGACCGCCTCGCAGCGGGCAAGCAGGTCATCTACCAGCGCATATTCCGTCTGCCCGGCAAAGTCCGCAAACGCGCCCATTTCAAAATCCCGGTCGGACAACGTGATGAGATACACCGCGTCGGCATCCCGAATTTCCACAGTCGGGTTCTTTTGTGCGCCCACATTGATCTCATCGTCCGAATCCTCGGCATACACGGTCTCGCGCGTACCGCCGACGCTGACGATATATGTAAGCGTCGCGAAGCCGCCGTTTTGAAGCTCGCTGCCCTCGAAGCTCGGGTAATGCGCAACGACGGCAAGGTACTCGCCGTTTTCGCCCGCGAGCTTTTTATACTGCATCCCCGCTTCGGCGTTATTGCCGAAGTTATACATTTTGGATATATCGTCGAACGAAAGGGTCAGATTCACCTTGCTGCCCGCAGAGGACTGCGCAATGGAGGTGATGGTCGCGTCGTCTGTTCGCGAGGTGAAGGTGCGGCGCACCCATGTGCCGAGATCGTCCGTATATTTGACGACCGCTTCACCCGTTTCGTAATCGCACCAGCGCACATAATCGGAATACCGCTTTTCCTCCTGCGTCAACCGCAGCTGCCCGCCGGGATGGAAGCAGTAAACAGAATACCAAGGCTCAAAGGTCTGGTACGCTTCACCGTTGACGATCATCTGCCGCACGGCATCAAGGTCCCCGGAGATGTCGGGGTTTTCCCGAATGGTGTCACAGGGCATGATGAAGTAGTTATTCTGGTAAATCAGCGTATCGGAATACGGCGAACCGGCGGTCACACAGCCGTTGACGCCGTTCCCCGTTACAAAGCCCTCACGCCATGTGCGCATTTGACGACCGCCATCCTGCCCTTTTGTGACCACCTCAGAAAAATCCTCGGCGTATACCTTGTAGGTATCCGTTTGATCCAGCAAAGCGGTCAAATCCGTGTCTGTACCGCCGAAACACGCCGACAGCGGCACAAGAAGCGCAACAACAAGGCATAGACAGACTGCGCTGCGAAAATGCTTCTTCACATCATTTTTCCTCCCTTTCGGCACGCAGACATAAGCGCATGCCCTTATGCCTGTATCTTATCACACACGGCGGTTTTTGTCCACAAAAACGTCTGCATGGCCGCGAAGCCATGCAGACGAAGCAGAAAATATTTTGGCTTTATTCGAGTTCGAACGAACCCGTGTAAAGCTGATAATACATACCTTTTTCGGAGATCAGCTTTTCATGGCTGCCGCGTTCGATGATCCTGCCGTGATCCAGCACCATGATGACGTCGGAATTCTGTACGGTGGAAAGGCGGTGCGCAATAACGAACACCGTTCTGCCCTGCATAAGCTTATCCATACCGTCCTGCACGAGCGCTTCTGTGCGCGTATCGATGGAGGAGGTCGCTTCGTCGAGGATCATCACGGGCGGATCGGACACGGCGGCACGCGCGATAGAAATAAGCTGCCGCTGACCCTGTGAGAGCCCGCTGCCGTCGCCCTTTAAGACGGTATCATACCCCTGTGGGAGCATGCGGATGAAGCCGTCGGCATTCGCGAGCTTTGCGGCGGCGATACATTCCTCGTCTGTTGCATCGGGCTTGCCGTAGCGGATATTGTCCATGACCGTACCCGTAAACAGGTTCACATCCTGCAGCACGACGCCTAAGGAGCGGCGCAGGTCAGCCTTCTTGATCTTATTGACGTTGATGCCGTCATAGCGGATCTTGCCGTCGGCAATATCGTAAAAGCGATTGATGAGGTTTGTGATCGTGGTCTTGCCTGCACCCGTCGCGCCCACAAAGGCGATCTTCTGCCCGGGCTCGGCATACAGCGTGATGTCGTGCAGGACCTCCTTTTCCGGGGTATAGCCGAAGTCCACGTGGTCAAGCACGACGCGGCCTTCAAGCTTCGTATAGGTCAGCGTACCGTCGGAATGCGGATGCTTCCACGCCCACATCCCTGTTCGTTCTTTGCATTCCTGCAGCTCGCCGTTCACTTCTTTCGCGTTGACAAGCGTCACATAGCCGTCGTCCGTTTCGGGCGCTTCGTCCATGAATTCAAAAATACGCTGGGCGCCGGCAAGCGCGGTCACAATGGCGTTGAATTGGTTGGAAATTTGGGAAATCGGGTTTGTGAAGTTGCGCGAAAGCGTCAGGAAGGACGCGATCATACCGAGCGTCAGCGTACCCGCGCCCATAAGCCCAATATTCGTCACACCGGAGATCGCCATATATGCGCCGAGCACGGCAAGAATGACATACTGCACATAGCCGAGAGCATTCATCATGGGCATCATGGTGTTGGCGTAAGCGTGTGCTTTGGTCGTATATTTTTTCCAGGTCTCGTTGCGTTCGTTGAGCCCATCTTTGGACTGCGGTTCATGGCAGAATACCTTGATGACCTTTTGCCCGTTCACCATTTCTTCCACGTAGCCGTTGAGCTCGGCAAGCGTTTTCTGCTGGAGCATGAAATACTTACCGCTTTTCGCGACAAGCTTTTTGACAATAAACAAGATGCCGCACATTACAACGCATACGACCAGTGTCAGCCAAACGCTGATATACAGCATGCAAAAGAACACCGCAACGATCGTGAATACGGAGGTGATCAACTGCGAGAACGATTGTGCGATCATCTGGCGCAGGGTGTCGGTATCGTTGGTATACAGGCTCATGGTGTCACCGAACGTGTGCGTATCAAAATAACGCACAGGGAGCCTCTGCATTTTGGAAAACATGTCATCCCGGATCTTTTTAAGCGTCCCCTGGGCGATCGTGACCATTAAACGGTTATAGATCCAGGTGGCAAGCGTACCTGCAAGGTAGATGACCGCCATGACCGCGAGGATCTGCAAAAGCCCCGTAAACACCGGCGAATCCGTCAAAAGAAGCGGCGCGATATAGTCGTCGATGAGCGTTTGCAGGAACATGGACGATGCGGCGCTTGCCGCCGCGCTGACGAAAATGCACACGACGACGAGAACGAGTGTCTTTTTGTATTCGCCCATATAGGAGAGCAGACGTTTGAGCGTCGTCATATCCAGCTTTTGACGCTTAGTCTGCAAGTTCTGCACAGAAGCGGTTTTTTCAGCCATTTTCATCGTCTCCTTTCTGCTGCGAGCGATAGATCTCACGATATATGCCGCACGTTTTTAAGAGTTCGTCATGCGTACCGACGGCTGTAATTTTCCCGTCATCCATAACAAGAATACGATCCGCATGCTCTACGGAGCTGACGCGCTGGGCGATGATGATCTTCGTCGTTTCGGGAATATACTCCGAAAATGCCTTGCGGATGCGTGCGTCGGTGCGTGTATCCACCGCACTTGTGGAGTCGTCGAGAATAAGCACCTTCGGTTTTTTCAGCAGTGCTCTGGCGATGCAAAGCCGCTGCTTCTGCCCGCCGGAGACGTTGGCGCCGCCCTGTTCGATATAGGTGTCGTAGCCGTCGGGCAGCGCGTCGATGAATTCGTCCGCACACGCCATTTTGCATGCTTCGACCAATTGCGCGTCGGTAGCATTTTCATTGCCCCAGCGCAGGTTGTCTTTGATGGTGCCCGAAAACAGCTCGTTTTTTTGCAGTACCACGGAAACGGCGTTGCGCAGCGTGTCGAGGTCGTATTGCCGCACATCCACGCCGCCGACGGTAAGCGAACCGCCCGTTACATCATAAAGGCGCGGGATCAGCTGTACGAGCGACGATTTGGACGAGCCTGTACCGCCGATGATACCGATCGTTTCACCCGAACGGATATGCAGGTTGATGTTGTCCAGCGCTTTTTTCTCCGCTTTTTCGGAATAGGTAAAATCTACGTTTGTAAAGCAAATGTCGCTGTCCTTGACCTCGGTCACGGGGTTTTCAGGATTGGCGATGTCCGTCTTTTCCTCCAGGATCTCGGCAATTCTTCCGGCGGAGGAAGCGGCAATCGTCATCATCGCGAACACCATGGAAAGCATCATCAGGCTCATGAGGATCTGCATGGCATAGGTGATCAGCGCCGTGAGTTCCCCGGTCGTCAGCCCGAGATCGGGGTTATTCCCGCTTGCGACGATCGCTTTTGCGCCAAGCCAGGAGATCAGGATCATGCAGGCGTACATGCAAAACTGCATCAGCGGGGAATTGAGCGTGATGATACGCTCGCCCTTGGAAAAGTCACGGTAAATGCGTTCAGAGATCTTACCGAATTTTTTGATCTCGCTGTCCTCCTGATTAAAGGATTTGACCACACGGATACCGCGGATGTTTTCTTCCACAACTTCGTTGAGTTCATCATAGGTGTGGAACACACGCCGGAATACAGGCAGCACGGCGCGGATGATCAAAAACAACAGGACCGCAAGGATCGGGAGGACGGCAAAGAAGATCAGCGAAATGCTTGGGCTGATGCTGAAAGCGACCGCCATGGCGAAAATAAGCATCACCGGCCCGCGGATCGCCATGCGCGTAAGCATTTGGAAGGCGTTTTGCACGTTGGTGACATCGGTCGTAAGCCTTGTTACGATAGACGCTGCCGAAAACTTGTCGATGTTGGAAAAAGCAAAGGTCTGCACGTTTTCATACATATCTTTGCGCAAATTGGCGGCATACCCGACGGAGGCGGCGGCGCCCCAGCGCGCCGACAGAACGCCTGTCAAAAGCTGCATGAGCGCAAAAGTAAGCAGCAGAACGCCGTAACGCAGCACGACATTCTGCTCGCCCGGCTCGATCCCGTAATCGATCAGATTCGACATATAAAGCGGGATCACGATCTCGAAAACCACTTCCAAGACAGAACATAAAATCGTAAGCAGTGCGGTCTTCTTGTTTTCCCGCAGACTGCCTGCAAGCGTCTTAATCATGGTTCTCTCTCCTTTCGTGTTTGGGATTCGGGTCGGCAGGATCGTGTTCCTCCAGCCCGTCGTAGATTTTTTGCAGCAGTGCGCTCAACTGCTTTACCTCGTCTTTTGTGAGCATCCTGACCATATGCGCTTCGTTGCGCGGGATAAAGGTTTTCAGCTCCCGTCCGACGATGTGCGCTTTTTCGGTCAAGGTGACCAGCTTATTGCGCTTGTCGCGCGAATCGGGGCAATAAGTGACGAAGCCGTTTTGCTCCATGCGGGAAACGAGACCCACCACCGTCGGGTGCGACACATCCAGATAGACCTCGATCTCCTTTTGCGTTGCCTGCCCGCCATGTCCGTTCAGAAACGCCAGCACGCGGCATTGCGCCAGCGTCAGCCCTTTTGCCTTCAGGGTAGCATCTGCACGCGCATGAAGTTTGTCCGTGATGCTTTTCAGCAGAAAGCCGATGTGCAGTTCTTGCATAACACTGCCTCCAAAAAATATGTAGCACGCTACATTTTTCTGTAGCATGCTACATATTATACGAAGCTGTTTTTGAATAATCAACCGGCTTCCTATGAACAATTTATGAATCTTTGTTCATTTCCGTTTTTTCGAATATTTGCAGCGCACGTATGACTTCCGTGACATCCTCATAAAACGCAAGCTCTGCCGCGCCGTCCAAAGCCGTATGCGAACGATTGATAAGCACCAGGTGCTTCCCGCAGAAATACTGCAAAAACGACGCCGCCGGGTACACGACCAACGACGTTCCGACGACTACCAGTGTATCTGCACGGCGGATCGCATCTACAGCGCCGCGCACGATATGCTCGTCCAGCGGTTCTTCGTACAGCACTACATCCGGCTTTACAATTCCGCCGCACGAACAGCGCGGCACGCCCTTGCTTTGCGCAACAAAGCGTGCGTCATATCGTTTTTTGCAGCGCATACAGAAATTACGGTGCACACTGCCGTGCAGTTCATAAACTTCCGTGCTTCCCGCCGCCGTGTGCAAACCGTCAATATTCTGCGTCACCACGCTGACCGAACGTGCGGGACTTTCAAGCGCGGCGAAATACCGGTGCGCCTCGTTTGGCTTCGCGTCCAAAAAAAGCATATTCTTTTTATAATAGGAATAAAATTCCGTCGGGTGCGCATCAAAAAAGGAACGGCTGATGATCTGCTCGGGCGGGACGGAAAGCCCGCTTTCGCGGTTATAAAGCCCATCTGCCGAACGAAAATCCGGAATGCCCGACGGTACGCTGATCCCTGCGCCCGTAAATACACACAAATTTCTGCTTGCCTGCAAAATACGATAAAATTTTTGTATCGAATATGTATCCATATGCTCCCGGTTCTCCTTTCTTGCTGCGGTATGTACCCTGCTATAGAAAAAGTTCTGTTTCGTCTTTGTTAGCACTCTTTTTATTAGAGTGCTAATGTTTACAAATTGTTCATATTTTCTCTGAAAAATGGTAACAGTTGGGGGTATAATAAGAATTGTAAACAGAAAAAAGAGGTGATTCCGATGGGACGGAATTCAGAAACAAACCACATCCGCTGAAGCTGCCCGAGCGGATAGAGACCGGGCAGAAAACTTAAAACTTTACATTTTCGGAGGTATGTATTATGTTTGATTTGAGACCTTATTCCCGCAGAAACCACATCGCTTCTTATAACCCCTTCCGCGAAATGGAAGAAATGGAACGCCGCTTCTTTGAAGATCCGTTCGGGTTCTATGACGGCAAGGCACTCGCTGAGTTCAAGACCGACATCATTGACAACGGCGACAGCTACACGCTGGAGGCGGATATGCCCGGTTTTGAGAAAGGCGACATCACGCTGGACATCACCGGTGACGTGCTGACGATCAAAGCGGAACGCCACTCCGAACACGAAGAAAAGGACAAAAAGCAGAAATATGTCCGCTGCGAGCGTTCCTACGGCAGTTATTCACGTGCGTTCGACATTTCGGAAGTCGATGCCGACAAGATCACGGCAAAATACACGGACGGCGTTCTGCGCCTGACGCTTCCGAAAAAGGAAACGCCGAAGACAGATTCCCGCCGGTTGGAAATAGAATAAACCTGCAAGGAAGAAGGCGCTCCGCGAAATCTCAAGATTTCGCGGAGCGCCTTTTCTTTTTGTGTCCGCGAAACGCGGAATTTATTTTTTATAGCCTTTTCTGCGCAGCAGCGCCTCGATACGATCTGCCGGATTGAGCAGATGGCTGACGGACATATCGTGGTTGAGCGTGTCGATGATATAGGAAACATATTTGGACAGATCGACTTCACAATACCACTCGCGCTGCAGCAATTCCGGTGTGCGATACACAAGATTCGTCGTGAAGACGCGGTTGATGATCCCCTCTTCATACTGCTTGTCAAAGCTCGCAAGCCCTTCACAGAACAGCCCGAACGCGGCAAAAATGAAGATACGCGCAGCGCCCAGTTCCTTCAGCTTTGAAGCGACCTCGAGCATGGACTCGCCCGATGAGATCATATCATCCACGATCATGACATCCTTGCCCTCGACGCTCGAGCCGAGAAATTCATGCTGCATGATCGGGTTTCTGCCGTTGACGATGCGGGAATAGTCACGGCGTTTATAGAACATACCAAGATCGATCCCCAGCACCGTAGAATAATAGATGCAGCGGCCCATGCCGCCCTCATCCGGAGAAATGATCATCAGGTGCTCTTTGTCAATGTGCAGATCATCCACATGGTTGACGAACGCTTTGATCATCTGGTAAACCGGCTGCACGTTTTCAAAGCCCTTCAGCGGGATCGCGTTCTGCACGCGCGGGTCGTGCGCATCAAAGGTAATGATGTTATCCACACCCATATTGTTGCAAAGCTCCTGCAACGCGATGGCGCAGTCGAGCGATTCGCGGCTGGAACGCTTGTGCTGGCGGCCTTCGTAAAGCATCGGCATAATGACCGTGATGCGGCGTGCCTTGCCGCCGACAGCGGAGATCGCACGTTTGAGGTTCGCATAATGCTCGTCCGGGCTCATGGGCACGGTCATGCCGTACATGGGGTAAGTAAGGCCGTAGTTGAACATATCGGCGACGATGAAAATGTCGTATCCGCGCACGGATTCGGAAAGCGTGCCTTTCCCCTCGCCCGTGCCGAACCGCGGGAAGCCCGCATTGATGATGTATGTATCGCGCTCATAGCCGGCGAAAGCAATGCTGTTTTTATGCTCGCTTTGCTTTTGCGCACGCCAGCGGACAATGTAACGGTCGATCTTTTCGGCAAGCTCCTCACAGCCGGGCAGCGCCACAATACCGAGCGGACCGTAAGGAATGGTGGTGAAGTCTTGGGTGTAGTCAGGCATAAATTACCTCCGTGCAGCAAAAAATTCAGACGATTCGTTCCTCTTTTATTCTACTCGATTTTGCAGTTTTTGCAAGGGCGAATGGCGGAAAAAACGCAGTTTGGTAAAATTTTAGTTAAATCCTCGGTCAACCGTGATCACACAGAAATATCTTTCGTCTATTTTGCTAAAGTACTCGGCGATGCGGTGCACAAGCTCGTCATCGGGCGTTTTATACTCTGCCGGTACGGCAACGTCGAAAATCAGGTTGGTATGCGTCGGACCCTGCACCACGCGGAAATCGTGGAACCGCAGGACAGGGTCTACTTTTTCGAGCACTTCCCCGCAAAGCGTGCGCAGCGCGTCCACCCGCGCGTCATCGGTCACGATCGGGTCCATATGTATGGAGATGTGCAGACCGTACTTTTGCAAAAGGTCGCGTTCAATCAGATCCACTGTGTCGTGGCTGTGCATCACATCAACATTTGCGGGTACTTCGGCATGCGCGGAGGCAAAGCTGCGCCCGGGGCCGTAATCGTGGATGATCAGGTCGTGCACGCCGAGAATGCCGTCATAGGAGCAGATTGCTTCCTCGATCTCCGACACGAATTCAGGCGACGGGGATTTTCCGAGCAGCAAATCGACCGTATCCTTAAACGTACCGATGCCCGCGCGGAAGATGAACACCGCAACAACAACGCCGAACCACCCATCCACGGGAACGGATGTAAAGCGCGACAGAACCAGCGCCGCCAGCGCGACAGCAGTCGCCGCCGTATCGGAAAGGCTGTCCGCTACCACCGCCTTTGCGGCAGCGGAGCCGGTTTTTTTATCGAGCGCATGATTGAACCACGCAAGCCAAAGCTTCGCCGCTATGGACAAAATCAGGATCACGAGCGCTGCGGTGCTGTATGTCACCGCCTGCGGCGTGCGGATGCGCTCGATCGATGACGACAAAAGCTCAACGCCCATTAAGAGGATAAAAAACGAAACCGCAAGCGCGGCGATGTATTCGCTTCTGCCGTGGCCGTAAGGGTGATCCTTATCGGCAGGCTTTTTGGCAATGCGAAAGCCGATGAGCGTAACACAGGAGGAAGCGGCATCCGACAGGTTGTTGACCGCGTCTGCCGAGATCGAAACACTCCCGCTGACCACACCGGCAAAAAGCTTTGCACCGGCGAGCAGCGCGTTGACAAGGATGCCGACGATCCCGCCGATCTGCCCATAGGCGGTGCGCAGGGCAGTCTTTGACTTATCCCCGTGCGCAAGCCGCTGTGCCAAGCGCTCCATCATGTGTGCTGCGCCTCGCTTTCAGACGTGCTCTGTGTGTGAAGCACATTGGAATAACAGCTGATCCCGTTGGAAAATAACAGCTCAATAAGGCCGGCGACTTCCTCCGGTGTTTTACCGTCCTGCGGGTTCGCGAGCCAATAGCGGATCATGCCCACCGTCCCAGATTCAAAATATGCATATACGTATTCATATTCCGGCGAGTATGCGATTTGATAGCAGTCCGCCGCGTCTTTCAAGCATTTTTTGCGCAGAAAAGTGCGCAGATTCAGCACAAAATTGATGTCGCCATTGTCACCGAGCAGCGCCGCACACAGGTCGCGGTTGGCATACAAAAAGCTGCAAACTTCTGAAAAGACCTGATGCGGGCGGGTGTGCAGATCGGTTATCGTGTACTTGGAAAGAATGTGCTCAAATTCGTCGAACAGTTCTTTTTCCAGACAATCGACCAGATCGTAAATATCCTTATAATGTAAATAGAACGTACCGCGGTTGATGTCCACGCGCTCCGACAGCTCGCGCACCGTGATCTTTTTGATGCACTTTTCCTGTAAGAGCTCGGTAAGCCCTTGCCGCAGCAGCCGCTTGGTGCGGCGCACACGGCTGTCTTCTGTTTTCGGCGCCATAAAAGCCCTCCTTTATCCACAAATTTATAGGCAACTGTATTATAATATAAAACCGTCTATTATTCAACATATTTTCAATTAGTAAAATGATTTTAAAACACAGTTCGCGAGCGGAAAACATTCGCCCTTAGCCGCATCCCCATCCTTGCGGGAGGGATCTTTTGTGACAAAAGCTTTGTAAACGACAAATTTTTTTCATTTTTTCCTCGGAAACCCTAACAAAATAGATTGACATTTCCGATTTTTTATTGTAAATTATAGAAGTAACATTTTGTGCGCGAAAGCGCGCCCACGCATGATGAAAGGGGATTCGAAAATGTCATCGAAAAACAAGGCGCCTTCCACTCCGGAAGCCAGAGCCGAAAAGCTTGCAAACAAGCAGATGCTTAGAAAGGTGTTTACAGGTACTTTCCTTAAGGCGTTTGCCGTTTGTCTTGCGATTTTGCTCGTCTGCTCGATCGTATATATCGCGTTCATCAACCCGAATCAAATTGAGTTCCAGGCAGCGGACACCACCAACGCCGCTTCCGGCGCCGTGGTGCCGAACAACGGCGGCACCTCTACGGATCCGGGTGCCGGCGACGGCGCCGCAGAAGCCCTGCCTACCGTTACGGAGCTGACGGCAAGCAGCTCGCAGGCGGAGATCCTTTCGTATTTTAACGATGCGATCAATAAGGTCAAAACCGGGAACTGCACCGTTACACTGACCAAAGAAATCAACAGCCAAGCGGGCAGTATGTCCGGCAACTTGCCAAGTTCCCTTACCGGTTTGGCGGACTCTCTGATTGAAGCCAATATGGGTGAAAAAGACGTCTCTGCTACGGCTCCCGCTTCAACGGAAGCCGACAAAAATGCGATCTTCCCGGTTGAAAACGAATCCTGGTCAAGCAAATTGACGGCTTCGGATATTTCAAACGCAGCTGTAACGGACAACGGTGACACTTACACCATTACGATCGAAGTATTGGAAGATGCGCCGAGCGCTGACACCGCACATAATGTCGGTCATATGGGGAAAGCTTTCTCCGTGGTTACGCCCGATACGATTACAGCGAATGCAGGCGGTGCTGCCGGCGTTATCAGCAACGTGCAAACGGGTCACAGCAGCGGCCGCATCACGGTTACGGTTGACAAAGCAACCGGCAACGTCCTGAGCGCTAACTATTATTTTGTTTGGACTCTTTCTCTTACCGCGCTGAGCCTTGTGGATGTTTCCATTCCCTTTGGTCTGGAAAAAGAATTTTCCATCGCTTGGAACTAAGCCTTTTGTTTGACTTCTTTCCCCCGCTTTTGCGGGGGATTTTTTTGCGTGAAAATTGAAAATATCTTTTGTTTTTTTGTTGGAAACGTTCCGCGATTCTTGACTTTCCGTGGGAAAAATTGTATACTGATTACAAATGTTTATCAGAGGTGGTAGAAATGGCTGAAAAGAAAACCGTCATGCTCACCGGCGCGTCCGGCCATATGGGCTTTGCCGGCTTCAAAGAGCTGCACAAGAAAAAGGACCTCTACAACACCGTCCTTTTGCTGCGCAGAAGCGAGAAGAATGAAAAACTGTTTGCGCCGTATGCGTCTGATCCGTCCGTCAAGATCGTCTGGGGCGACCTTGCCAATTACGATGACGTTCTGCGCGCTGTCACGGGTGCGGATTACATCCTGCACGTCGGCGGCATGGTCTCCCCTGCCGCGGACTGGAAGCCTTACCGCACGCAGAAAACCAACATCGGCGCTGCCGAAAACATCTGCAATGCCGTAAAAGCACAGCCCGACCCCGATGCGGTCAAGGTCTGCTACATCGGCACAGTCGCGGAAACCGGCGACCGCAACTACCCGATCCACTGGGGCCGCTGCGGCGACCCGCTGAAGGTCTCGGTATATGACCACTATGCCGTTTCCAAGTGCGTCGCAGAGCGTGTATTCGTGGAAAGCGGGCTGAAAAACTGGGTCGTCATGCGCCAGTCCGGTATTCTGTACCCGAACATCCTCAAGAACATGGATCCCATCATGTTCCACGTTTGCATCAACGGTGTTCTGGAGTGGTGCACGGTGGAAGACTCCGGCAGACTGCTTTGCAACCTTGTGGATGAAGACGCCAAGGGGAACCTCGGCAGCGACTTCTGGAACCATTTCTACAACATCGGTTCCGGTAAGGAATATCGTATCACCAACTATGAGTTCGAATGCCTGCTGCTCGGCGCGCTCGGCCTTGCCGGCCCCGAAAAGCTGTTCGAGCCCAACTGGTTCATTACCAAGAACTTCCACGGTCAATTCTATGCCGACGGCGACAAGCTGGAGGATTTCCTGCACTTCCGTGAGAACCTGCCCATTAAAGATTACTTCAACCGTCTGGCAGATCAGGTGGAATTCTACTTCCGGATCCCGCGCTATCTGCCGAAGAATCTGGTTGCGGCCTGCGCAAAGCCCTTTATGAAGAAGATCGCTTCCACGCCTGATTTCGGTACGCTGGATTGGGTCAAGACAAACAACCCCGAACGCATGAGCGCATATTTCGGCTCTCTCGAAGAGTGGAAGGAAATCCCCTCCAAGTGGGAAGATTACGAAATCATGCACTTGGATAAGGACAACAGTGCTGCCGAGCAGTACAAGCTTGACCACGGCTATGATGAAAGCAAGCCCGAAAGCGAGCTGGATATCGACGACATGAAGCAGGCTGCGAAATTCCGCGGCGGCGAATGCCTGTCTGACTCGATGACGAAGGGCGATATGGCAACCAAGCTGAAATGGAAATGCGGTCACTGCGGCGCCGAATTCGAAGCCAGCCCCGCGCTCATCCTGCTGGGCGGTCACTGGTGCCCCGAGTGCTACATCCCGCAGAAGGCTTGGGACTACGACTCGATCGCCAAGACAAACCCGTTCTTCGCGCAGGTTTGGTACCCGAACCACAGCAAGGACGAAAACAACCGTTACGATTTTGACGAGCTGTTCCACATCAACGGTGTAGCTTGGGACGATATCAAGCGGTAAGTCCTCTCCCCTTTTTCGGAACATAAAGAACCCCCGCTGCCTTAGCAGCGGGGGTTCTTTGTTTCAATGAGAAAATCGTTTTTGTCGGTGGGAGCAAGCCCCCGCCCTACCTTGATTCAGCCGCCTAAAAAATTGCGCTGTAAAAGCGGCAAGCTGAATCACACACATGCCCCGGTCAATTCCCCATACAGAGAGCGATACAGCGAGAGGAATTCCGCCTCCGTCTCCGCGGGTGGTTTATCCGCCGTTACGGGTAAAAGAAGTTCGGGCGGCGTGTCGTACAAACGTATACCGTGGAACTTTGCGAACTCGTGATACAGCAGTGCGTCATCAATGGCTTTGACCGCCTGCTTTTCCGAATCGGTAAAGTCCGTTACGGCGAATTTTGCAAAAATGAGCGTTTGCAGGCGGTGTTCAATTTCAGAGAACTCGGGGATGTGCCGCCGCAGCGGGCGGGTCATATCGCCGATATAGCTTTCCGCGCTGTCGTGCAGCAGCGCGAGCAGCTGTACACGCACATCAAAGCCGCGTTCCTTTGCCTCATATGCAGCGAGCAGAGAATGGCGCGCGACAGAATAAAACTCCCGCAAATGCCCGTTGGCACGGCAGATACGCGCAAGCGCATGGGCGATATCCTCCATGCATAGATCGTCCGCCGTCGGCGCAGTCGGGTCAAATATGTGGTTGTGATAGGTGGAAATACAAAATTTGTCGATCATATCGCCTTTCCGAGCTCTTTGCGTTACTCGCCGATGAGCAGCCCGATGCTCTTTTCCATCAGATCAAAGAAGCGTTCCACAATGGCGCGATCCTCATCATTGCCGCGCACGCACATGGAAATCGTCAGCTCCTTGCGCAGCGAGGTCACGGAAAGCAGCGCATACGGCTTGTATTTCACCGCACCCGTCATGAAGCCGTCCGTCGGCTCATGCCCCTGAAGTGCAAGCTTATCGGATTCCAGAATGCCGATATTGCTCATGGCAAGTAAGGGATTGGAATAGCCAATCTTGATGATTTCTTCACTCGCGGCGTGCGGCAGGATGCTGTAGCCGAGCTTTAAAAGCGGCAGGCCGTAGAGCCCCATGAATTTATCATGCTTGAACTTTTGGGAGCTTTGCACCGCGTATTGCAGCGTTTCAAAAATGTCGCGTCCGCGTTCGGGGATATTGCACTGCATAAAGGCGGTATGGTTCGTAAGCCCCTCGTCGCTGACATCCTTGATATGGCGGCGCAGGTCGATCGCGCAGGAAATGGTAACGCTGTCCGACGGGTCGTAACCGGCAAGCTCGTACAGGCTGTAAAAATATGCCGTCAAAAGCATATCGTTGACTGTCGCGCCGTGCTTTTTGCCCGCGGCGCGGATCTTATCAAAGGTTTCGGCACTGATCTTGCGCTTCGCAATGAAAGAACGGTCTCGAATGCTGTCGGGCGTAAGCGGGAACTTATGCTCATCCTTCGCGCAGACATTTTTATAAAGGTTGCGCGCCATGCGCTGCTCCGTCTTGGAAAAATCCTCATAGACCGCTTCATAGGAGCGTGTGCCCTCACGCAGTTCGATGGGACTTATACCCTTTTCCACATAGGCGTTATAATTTTCGCAAAGCGCCTTCATAAAGTATTTGAAGTCGCCGCCGTCCATGCACATATGGTTTTCCACAACACACAGGGTCGATGTTCCGTCCTTAAAAAACACTGCAACCTTCATTTGCAGGTCGCTGTCGGGCGGGAGGTACTGCGTCAGGAAGTCATCCACGGCCTTTTCGAGGTCATCCGGATATGCGACGGTGAGCACGTCCTCGATCGTATAGGGCTTGACGATCCAATAAGGCGAAACATGGTTGTCCTTAAAGCTCGAGTGCAGCACGGGCGCTTTTTCAAAGAAGCAGATCAACACGGTTTTCAGCGCCTCAACGTCGATCTCGAAATCATAGTGGAGCTCAACGTGCACCATGCGGTCGTTGAAATCGCGGAACAGATAGTGCATTTTGTCCCAAAGTTCTGCGTTCAGTTTTCGTTCCATGCCTGTTCCACCTCCGGCTTATATTTGTATTTCGAGTTGTTGACCATGGTCGCGATCAGCAAAATCACATCGATCGCTACGCCAAGGAGAATGATGATCCAGCCCGGATCCCACGGAATCACGCGCAGACCGCCCAGAACGACATAGAGCATGGGCGCGGCAATGGGAATGTAAACGAGATAGTTAATAATGCGCAGCTTCTGGTGCGTCATGTGCGCATACACCGCATCGGCAAGCAGGATGCCCACCACACCCGCAGGGAAGATGACCCAAGCCTGCGAAAAGCCCGTGAACATCAACACAATAAGGAAGATCGCCGTGTCTACACACATGACGGCGAGCGCAAGCAGGACGCGCGCAATGGGTTGGAAGATACGGCGCATCTGCGTGACACGCGCCACGCCCACGCCGAGCAGGAACACCGCCCAGCACAGAAAACCGTCGGCAAAGATCAACCAGGTTCTGCTCCACGCATCGGTCAGGAAGCTGACGGCAAGATACAGCACCAAAAGCAGGATTGCAAGCGCCGGCGTGCCGAACAGCATGATCTTATTGACGAGCTTTTTATGTTTTTCCTTGCGGTCCGCCGCGCAGAAATTTTCAAATCCATCCTTGAGGTTCGGAAATTCGCTGATGATCAGATCGGTCAGCACTTTTTCGTCGCGCAGCCCTGCGTGCGTGACCTCGGCGGCACGCTCCGACATTTGGTCAAGCACCTGCCGCTTGTAGCGGTACAGCGTGCCGTCGTCGGGGATACCCTGCAAGGTATCTTCGATGTAGTCAATATAGCTGTTCATGGATTCCTCCGCTATTAAAATTTACACCGTTATTTTACCATAAAAAACCGATTTTGTCTGTCGTTTTTACTTTGCGCCGAAGAAACCTGCGGTTGCAAACCGATCAGCCCTCTTCGATCACGATCCCGCGTGCAGCACGCTGCTCGGCAAGCTCTTTGGTGATACGGTCCTTCTTCTCACCGACCAGATCATAGAAGAACAGTGGGATAATGCACAGGATCATCGATATGGCAGGAATGATCGAGATAAGTGAGAACATCCCTGTGCGCACAGTCTCGCTCATTTCGAGCGGGTTCGCCGTGACCGAGGCGTTAATACTCGCTACATCGAGATTGACGATCATGTACATCACGATGATAAAGCTGGTGCTGATGGCATTGCCGAATTTGGCGATGAAGCCCTGCACCGCTGCACCGAGTCCCGTTTGACGGACGCCGGTTTTCCACTCCATATAGTCCAGGCAGTCGCCGAGCATGGCGTAGGTACAGACGTTGATCGCGCCCAGCGGGATACATGCAATCACAAAGAACGGGATACACCACAGGAAGTTGTCGTACCCTAAGAACCAGATCACAGCACCGGACACTGCACCCAAAACACAGGTTCCCATCAAGATCTGCTTATAATTCCAACGTTTGAACAAAAGCGGCATGATCAGCATCGTCCCGAACATACCGGCAGCGCTTGCCACCTGAAAAATAGTTGAAACAAGGCTGATGTTGCTTTGCAAGGCTGCCTCCTGCTCTGCAACCGACAGTCCCGTGAGATCTTTGCCGACATAAATGCTGTACCGCGCGACGTGCACTGCCCCCGCCTGATACATATACCGTGCGGCGGAAAGGACGCCCGAAAGCGCCGTAAGCATCAGCGGCTTGCAGCGGAACAGCCTGCCGAGCGCGGTCTGTTCGCCTTTTTTGCGTTTGGGCGGATTCGGGATAGAGACGCGCTCTTTGGTCTTAAAATACACACGTGCAAACAGGATATTGCCGAGCACCGAGCAGAACAGCGCGATAACCGTGTACTTGGTCTGTTCAAGCTGCGTACCGCTCAAATGCATACGCGCAAGCACCGGCCCCAGAACCATGAAGAATGCAATGGGCACAGCGGAGCCGACGCCGTTCGCTGTGCGGCCCCGGCTGATGATGACGCCGCGCTCATCGGGATTGGGCGTGAGGGCATTCGGCAGCCCCCAGAACGGCACGTCGCACACGGTGTACGCCATATCCCACAGCACATAAGTCACGGCGGCATAGACCATAAGCCCCGTCATGGAAATATGCGGCGTTTGGAACAGCAAAACGGTCAGGATCGCGACGGGAATGGGCGCATATAACAGGTAAGGGCGCATTTTGCCGTTTTTGAGATTGACGCGATCCATGATATAGCCCATGATCGGGTCGTTGAAGGAATCCCAGATACGCGCAAACAGCATTAAAAACAGCACGAACATCGGCGTGAGCTTCATGACGTTCATGTAAAAGTCCGAAATATACGAACTCATCATGGCGTAGACCATGCCCTGCCCAAACGCGCCGACACAGTATGCCATCCACTCTTTTTTCGGCGAATACGTTTTCATTTGCGTCCTCCCCTGTTTTTATGATTTTGTATTCGGAACCGGCAGCACAGCGTCGCTGTCCGGATAGCCGCCGTCGTACAGCAAGCCTTCGACGATCGTATCCAAATCCGCGATGGGAACCCCCTTGATCACGCGGCGCAGCAGCGGGCGAAGTCTATGATACAGCGCCATAAAGGACTCGTACTCGGGTGAACCGGGTTTATACGGCTCGTCGCCGCCGTACATATTGCGGATGAGCGCGAGCACAAAGTCGCGCAGATACACATTGCGCATTTCGGGTGCGATCTTCGACGCGCACCACAAAAGCCTGCCCGCTTTTTGAAAGGTCAGCTTTTCCATGAGCTTGCCTGCAAAGCGGATGGGCACGCGCAGCTTCCACGCCGTTTCGCTCGGCAGTCCGAAATCGGGAGCGATCTCGCAAAAACGGCGGATATCGTTTGCGGCGGCATTCAAAATATCGCGCAGCATGAACTCAAAATGGTCAAGGCTGTACTGCATGTAGCTTTTGCCGCCGAGATCCCAATTTATACTTGTGAGATGATCGGTCTTGACGGTCAGGCTTTTATCCGTAAGCGTCATATGCCGGATCGGGCTCGGGTAACAGATCAGGCTGCCCGTATTGATGTCAAAGATCCGATTGCCCCGCTCGGAGTCGAAATACCCGATATTTTGCATATGCGTGTGCCCCGTAAACATGAAGTGCACGCCTGCGTCGGCGAACATGGATGCGATCTGCACATGGTTGCCGATGAGGTCGTCGGGGCTGAAGAAGCCATAAAAAGGGTTCGGCGGCAGCAGCGGATGGTGCCCCATCGCGAGCAGCACGTCGCCGCTTTCTTTAGCCGTTTCCAGCTGCTCGCGAAGCCACTGCAGCTGATCCTCGTCATACCCGTGAAAGCCGCGCTCCCAGCCGATGCCGTCGTCGTTGAGCGCGAAAAGCCGATAACCGGGTGCGATCTGCGCGACATAGGAGAAGCTCTTCTCGTGCACGGAAAGCGCCGAGGCGGGACCGAACTCCCAATACACCTTTAAAAGCTCACTTCTCGGAAGGCCCTCGGCAGGATATTCCCCTTTTTCCGCAGAATACCGCTTCGGGTACGGGCAGGTGTCGTGCGTCGCCGTCAAAACATACACGCGCTTGCCGCCTGCGGTCAAGCGCTCAAGCTTCTCACGCATGGCGTAATGCCCCTCGCGCTCGCCGTCGCAGACCAAGTCGCCGCTGACGAGAACGACCTGTGTTTCGCGGTCGCGTAAAATATAATCGGTAGCAGCGTCTAAGATCGCACCGCTTTCCGCTACACACTTCTGGTCGTATTTTATACGGTGTTCCCAAGCCTTGCCGGCAGGGTCAAGTACCTCTGACGCATAAAAATGCGTATCGGTGATTTGATAAAACTGCAGCATCGCTTTCCCCCTTGTTGCTGACCTAAAACAAACTGTCGAATGAAAAAGCACGGCAGAACGGAAAAACCGCCCTGCCGTGCAGCATTGCGTTAAAAGCCGCCGAAAAGCCCACCGAGCAGCGAATCATTCTGCGTGGTCGGCACCTCGCCCCAAACCTGTACATAGATCTCACGCCCGCGCTCGTAATCCTTACCGGGTTCCGGCGTGGTGGCTATGACGATCCCCGCGGTGTGCGAGCCGTCATTCTCGCGCTCAACGCGCGTGCAGGTAAAGCCGCGGCTGACCAGCAGCTGTACCGCCGCGTCATACTGCATGCCCGATACATCCGGCAGCGTGATATACTCTATGCCTCGGCTGACCACAATGGTCAGATCCGAGCCCATCGGGACGCGCTCCCCTTCCGCCGTGCCCTGCGAAATGATCATATCGCTTTCGACCGTATCACTGTATTCATATTCCACAACAAAATTGAATCGCTCATTGAGGACCGTATCGCTTTGGATGCGCGAATAGCTTTGCCCCACAAAATTCGGCACATCCACAAGCTCTGTTGCTGCAGCCGTGGTGGTCGTTGTATCCTGCCCGGAGGTGTCGCGCGTGGCAAAGAAATATACGCCCAGCGCAATAAGCCCGATGGCCAGGCACACGCCGAATGAAATAAGCAATGTGCGTGTTTGCTCCTGCTTGCGCAGCAACTCACGGCGAAGCTCCTCCTTACGGCGGCGCTCCGCTTCCTCCGCTTCGGTTGTCACAGCTTTAGCCGCCTCTTCGGTCTGCGCCTTGCGCGCGACCATGACCTTAGGCGAGCCGGAAAGCTCTTCGCGGTATTCATCCATACTTTCGGTGCGGTCATCCGGCGAGATCGCCATGGCGTTTTGGATCGCACTGACCACATACGCGGGCAAGATCTCCGCAAATTTCGGCGGGATCATCCATTTATCATTGGCGACGCGCTCCGTCGCCTCCTGCGGGGTGCTGCCGATGAGCATACGATAGGTCACCGCACCGAAGGCGTACACATCCGTCCAAGCGCCGACGGAACCCTCACGGCTGTACTGCTCGATCGCGGCGTAGCCTGCGAACAGCTCGCAGTCGAAGCCCGTATCCATGACGCGCGCAGCGGGGATCATGAAATCCGTCAGGCGGATCTTGCCGTCGCGCCCGAGGCGCAGGGTGTTCGGCGAGATCCCACAGTGGAACACGCCCATTTCATGCAGCTTGGAAACGGTGGAAACCACCGGCATTAACAAGGACTTGGTCTGCTCAAAGCTCAAATACCCGGTGCGGCTTTTTAACAGGAATTCCCGCAAAGAAATCGTTTCTACATATTCCGAAACGGCGTATGCCGTGCCGTTGTCCTCAACGATATCCAGCACGGGAATAAGCGCTGTCATCGCGCGCAGGCGTGCAAGCTTTCGCCAAAGCTCTAAAAAATCGGCAAGCCCGTCATGGAACAGCAGCTCGCTGCCGACCTTGACGCGCAAAACCGTATCTGCAGCTGTACGGATGATATGCTGCTCGGGCAAAAATTCCCGAATCGTGACCGCCGTTTTTCGTTCACGATCCCAGCCGATATAGGTCGCGCCGTCGCCCGCAGCGGACAGCATTTTCCCGACGACATACCGCCCGCCGATCTGCGTACGCAGCGGCAGATAGGGTGCGATCTGCGGCGTATCCACAGAGAACCCACAGTGCGGGCATTGCCTGGCGTCACCGATCTCTTTCATGCAGCCCATGCACAGCGTATCCAGCATTCGCATTGCCTCCCGTTCGGAACAAAATTTTCTACGCGTAAAATCTCATCTTATGATAGCAAATTGGGGGTCGGTTTGTCAAGATTCACCGCACACGCACGTTCGACAAATTGCATAAATTTATACCGAACGAGGCATGGCGCATTTAAACAGGAAAACACCGGCGCCTTTCAAAACGCGCCGGTGTTTTCAGCATATAAAAAGGGAAGAAAAATGAAAAAGGCTTAAGAAGCGAAATGCCCGTTGACAGAGATATACGCACCGCCGAAACGGGTGAAATCATAGAAGTGCACCGTCGGGCGGAAGGCGTCGGGCGAGGCATTCAGAATCTTTTCGGAAAGGTGGGTGTTGAAGAACGAGACGATCGGGCCCATGCAAAACGCCGTGACGACTGTACCGACGCCGACAGGGCCGGAAAGCAGAAAAGCGATCCCGGTGCAGACAACATCCGTCAGAACGCGGCACCATTTGTAAGGGATCGGGGTGCGGTCACGGAGAACAAAACCGACCGCATCATAAGGCCCCACGCCGAGAGAGGCAGTAAAGAACAGGGACGCCGAAAGGCTCAAAAGAACCACGCCGCACAGCATTAAACCAAGCCGCACAGGCAGGGACGTCGGTTCCGGCAGGAAGCGTGCATACAGCGCGGTGAAGAAGTCGCACACATAGCCGACACCGATCATGTTGATGACCGTACCGAGGTTGATGAGCTTTTTGGAGAAGCGCGCCACGATCAGCAGCAGGACTGCATTCACGAGCATCTGCCAAAAGCCGAAGCTCACCCCGATTTTTGCACTGACGGACATGTTCAGTGCCGTAAAAGGATCCACACCCATCCCCGAAAACGAGAAAACGGAAATGCCGAAGCCCATCAGCAAAATGCTGAAGAACATCATACCGACACGGCGTTTGCCGTGTTCGCTTTTCCAAATCGTTTTGGGTTGCATTTGCTTGAGGAACTCTGCCATGGGGATCGCCTTTCTTGTGCTTGTTGCATAGATATGAGTCTTTCAATTTGGTAATAGTATACAATCGCTTTTGCGGATTGTCAACGCAGGAACCGCATTTTTTGTTTGTTGCAGCAAAGTTTCCTGTTTTATATGAATTGACTAATCATACCGATGTATTTTTGTGCGATTTAACAAATTCTAACAGCATATTTCAAGAAAAAGCCTAAAAAACAGGCATTTCCCCGAAAAAGCTTTCGAAAAATGCCGTTAGAAACATGCGATGCTATCGGTTGTTTTGTTTGAAAAATCGTCGGTGAATTTTAATTCACATGATCGTACCGCCGCCGACGACCGTATCCCCATCATACAGGACTGCCGCCTGCCCGGCAGTCACGGCGCGCTGCGGCACGTCGAAACGAATACACAGATGATTCCGATCCGTCTGTTCGACCGTCGCGGGCTGTTCAGACTGGTTGTAACGGATCTTTACAGACAGCCGTTCGGGCCGGTCAAGAGATTCACAGGCGATCAGATTGATGTCGCCCACCTCGACCGTATCGGAGAGCAGGTCTTTCTGAAAGCCCAGCCGCACACGGTTATGCTGCACATCCTTTTCCACCACATACATGGATGCGGGCAATGCAAGCCCCAACCCCCGCCGCTGCCCGACGGTATAGCGAATGATCCCCTTGTGCGTGCCGAGGACGTTCCCCTGCATATCCGTAAAATCCCCGCAAGGAAAGGTCTTGCCCGTGTAACGTTCAATAAATGCAGCATAATCTCCGTCCGGTACAAAGCAGATATCCTGGCTCTCGCTGCGGTCGGCATTTTCAAAGCCTTGTGCACGTGCGATCTCACGCACCTCCGGCTTGGTCAATGCGCCGAGCGGGAACCGAACACGCCCGAGCACCTCTTGCGAAAGCGAATACAGCACATAGCTTTGGTCTTTTGCCTTATCCACCGCTTTTTGCAGCAGCAGCCGGCTGCCCTGCCGGGATATGCGTGCATAATGGCCTGTGGCGACAAGATCGGCGTCGATCCCCCGTGCCTTATCCATAAACAGCCCGAATTTGATATAGCGGTTGCAGACGATGCAGGGATTTGGTGTAAGCCCTTCGGCATAGGCGCGCGCAAAGCGTTCCATGACCTGCGCGCGGAATTCGCTCTGAAGATCCCAAACCAAATGCGGACAGCCGAGCCTTTCGCACACGGCAGCCGCGCGGGTCTCCTCTTCGGAAGCGCCGCCGCACAAACGCATGGTGACGCCGGTTACCGCATTTCCTTCGGTCAGCGCAAGGTAAGCTGCCACGGAGCTGTCCACACCGCCGCTCATGGCGATCGCAATTTTTATATTGTTTTTTTCCATATTTCTGCCTTGTTCAGCCGCCGAGCGCGATCATGGCGTCAATGCACACACGCGCTTTGCGGATCGTTTCGTCGTCCAGCACGATCTCCTCCCCGCCGTTCCCTGCCACGGCGTTGTAAACATCCGCAAGCGTGGAGAGTTTCATATCGGGGCAGATCAGCTTTTTGGAAAGCGGATAAAAACGCTTGTCCGGACATGCATAGGAAAGGTGCTCGGCAATGCTCATTTCCGTGCCGATGATGAATTCGCGGCTGTCACTTTTTTTGGCATACTCCATAATGCCTGCCGTCGAGCCGACATAATCGGCATGGCGCACGACCTCCGGCTTGCATTCCGGGTGCACAAGCAGTGGCGCATTCGGATAGCGCTTTTTCGCGTCGATCGCCTCCTGCTCGCAAACGGACGTATGGATCGGGCAGCCGCCCTGCAAAAGACGTATATTTTTTTCGGGCACCTGCGCCTGCACGAAGCTGCCGAGGTTGCAATCAGGGATGAACAAAATGTCCTTCTGCGGCATCTGTTTGACGATCTTGACCGCAGACGAAGAGGTAACGCACACATCGCAGACCGTTTTAAGTGCAGCGGTGGTGTTGATGTACGCCACGACCGCACAGCCGGGCGTTTCGGCACGGGCGGCCTCGATCATGGCTTTATCCATCTGTTCCGCCATGGGACAGCCCGCATCCGGGTGCGAAAGCAGCACGGTTTTTTCGGGAGATAGTATTTTGACGGTTTCCGCCATAAAGCGCACACCGACCATCAACACGGTTTTCTGCGGCGCACTTTTCGCACGGACGGAAAGTGCGTAGCTGTCGCCCGAAAAATCGGCGACCTCTAAGATCTCATGCGCCGTATAGCTGTGTGCGAGAATGCAGACATCGTTTTCTTTTTTTAAACGCAGGATCTCTTCCTGTAAATCACGGATCATATCACATGCTCCTTTTCCTTTGGGTTCCTAACCATCATACGAAAAAGCAGGGAAAAAATCAAGTACCGAAATTTTCCGTTCGACGCCCGGCGGCTTGAAAATACAGGCCGCCCGAATCCGGACGGCCTGTAACGTCGGTTTGATCTTACGCCTGTGCGCTTGCCTTTTCGGCTTTGATCGCACGATAACGCGCTTCGAGCTCACCGAAATGCGTATAATTCTCCGCCTGCTTAAGCAAGCGTTCCGCGTCCATATACGGCTTGGCAACGCGGTTGTAGTCCGCCTGCTTGTCAAGCTCCGCACGGATCTGCTTATTCAGGACCTTAATTTTGGCTTTAAGCGCCCGAAGCTCTTCCTGCACCGCTTTTTTGCCGGCCTTATCCTTTTTCTCACCGACTTCAAACAGACGCTTGTAAAGCGCGTCTTCCTGCTTGTCATACGATTCTTCTGTTTCAAGCAATGCCTTCAGCGGCGCCTCGTCGGGAACAAGGATCGCCTTGCCGTTCGGATAATATTTATCCAGATACTTACGCGCCGTCAGACGTGTGCGGCAGAAATGCACGCGATATTTGCGGAATTCCTTTTCGTCTTCGGTCTTGTTTGGCAGGGCCTTCGCCGCGCGAAGATCGGCGCGCAGATCGGAAATGTTTGCCTCCCGAAGCCCCGAAAGCCCCGCATCATAAACCATTTGCGCATCGGCAAGCTCCTGTTTGCCGAGCTCGCTTTCAAAACGGGACATTTCTTTTAATACAAAGGGCGCAAGCTGGATCTCCAAGTTGCGGGCAATCTTGGCTTTCCGCGCTTTTTTCGCCGTGGAAACCGCTGCCTTGTCCTTCGCTTTCTTTGCTGCTTTGATCTCATCTTTCGTGACCTTTTCGACGTCTTCATTGACCAGCTTCTTGGCAGCGTCGACCATTTCCACGACTTCCACCAAGCTGTCGTCGCTTAAGGTATTGTTGCCGAAGTCCTCAAAGAACGCACGGATCTTCAAGACCTTGACCATACCCTGCTGCTTAAGCTCAGTCAAATCGTAGAAGAAGTACGGCAGCACGTTGATAAATGCGCCGGCGATAGAGGCAATGATCAACACGCCGCAAACCGTTTGCAGCACGTTGCCGTCATACAGTGCAAAATATGCGGTACTGGAACTGGACGCATCCGCGATCACATCTTTGACGACATTACCGTTACGAAGAACTTTATTCATAACCTCGGGGTCATTGAGCACGCGCGCGGCGGTCGCTTCATTGATGCCGAAGCGGTCATACAAAAGATTTACGATACCGCTGCTCGCAACGGTCACAAGGCCGCCTATGGCGGTGATGGTCGAGAACATGCCGTCGATGCGCTCGCCGCTGACGTATTGCTGATAGTCGCGGATATCTGCGTTGATGGAAGGCGTCAAGATCTGCATAAAGGCGTTCATCAGGTTGTTCATCCAATAGCAAACGACCAACAGGATGAGCGGCACCCATGTTGTGATCGCGCTGGTGTCAGCCCCCGTCATATCTATCGTGCGCACAACAGGGAGCATAAGCGCGATAAAGACAATGTTCATTACATTCGTGCCGATCAGCACGATGCGTTTGCCCCAAAGGCGAATGAAAATGGGGGCAAGAAGCATACCCACAAGCCCGGCATTTTGACAGATGAGCGTGATCACGGAATACACGGGTCCGCTGCAAATGCCGCCGTAGCTGTACAGCCAGCCGAGAACATTGGTCATGGATGTCTCAAGGAAACCGAGCCACGTTGCCATGGCAATGACCCAGAAATATTTGTTGCGCAGCACCTCGCGCAGCGAATCCATGAAACGGATCTGGATAACGTGTGTCTTTGCCTGAACGATCTTTTCCTTGGTATTTACGTAAACAACGATGCTCAAAATGACCGAAACGATCGCGACCGGCGGGTAAATATACCGATACAGCCGGATGTCGTACAGGTTGTCATTGGTAAGAAGATTTGCGAAAATCGGCATCGCAAGGCTCAAAATGGACGGGGCGAGCGAATAAACAACACCTTTGATCGTGGAAACATCCGCGCGTTCCTGCGTATTGGGCGAAAGGACGTGGATCAGGTTGTCGTACGCTTCCGTAAAGAAGTAATAGAAGAAATTTTGTATGAAATTAAACAGAAGCACCAGCGCGCAGGTCACGACATACGCTTTTTCCTCACCGAATATCGTCCCTTCCCCGAACAGCGCGCCGAATTTGGCATAGGGGAACCAGACAAAAAGAATGGTGACAATCGCGCTCGGGATACCCATCTTGACGATATAGGGTCTGTACTTACCCTCTTTGCTGCGCGTGTTATCGATGATGTTCGCGCGAATGCCCGAAAGCGGGATATTTACGATCACCGAGATGAAATACATAATGTACACATGCAGCGGTTTGACCCCGAGCGTATTGCCGATCAGGACGTTCGTTGCGGACAGGATCATGTTCGTTGCCATAACGGCAAGGAACTTCACACCGATGCCGCCGCCCGCATAGGAGACGATCTCCCTATAGGGCATATAACGCCCTTCGGGGGGCTCGTTCCAGTGCGATTTGACCGTACGCACCAGATTGTTGATGGCGCTGATCTTGGAATTAGCGGTTGTTTTCTTTGCCACGTTCTCGCCTCTTTTTTATGTAATATATCCTTTATATAGGTCTTTTCACACGCAAAAGACCGCTTATCCTTCTTTGATCCAATCCGCCGAAAAAGAGGCGAATCGGATCTCACGGCATTTGGTATCGGGCTCAAACAGCGCACCGATATTGCCGTCGGGCAACTGCGTCATGCAGCTGTATACAAACGATCCGGGCTTTAACAGCCGGCTGTACGGGAAGGTCTCGCCGTCATCCTCGGAGAGCCGCACCGTGCCTTCCGCACGGTCGCGGCGGTCGGCGGGATTCAAAAACACGACCGTCGGTTTTTCGGTACCCTGCAATTTCAGCACCGACATCTGGCAGACGGGCTGCGGCAGGGCGTCGTCCCAAGTGAAGTTTTCCCAGCTTTCGCCGCCGTTTTTGCTGTATGCCACGGCGGTGCTGTGGCGCGGGTCGTGGTTACGCATAAACAATTTCAGCGTACCGTCTTCCTGCTCGATAAGCTGGGACTCGGTCAGCATATCCTTGGATTTGACCGTGCGGCAGTCCGCCCGCGCGCCGTCGATCTCCCGCGTGTTGTTGGGGCTTTCGCCCAAACGCCAAGTCTTGCCGCCGTCATCGCTGAAAATCACCGTGCAGGAAAGCCGCAGCGGAAACTTGCGCGTGCCGAAATAGATCGGGAACACTACCCGCCCGCGATATTCGCTGTTTTGCAGCACTACGCCGCGCCCGGGGCCCGGGCCGATGAAGCTCATATACGGCAGCTTGACCTGCCGGTTCAAAGATACGGGCTTTGACCAAGTGAGCCCGTCGTCATCACTGTAGCACAGCATCAAATAGGAGGTGTTCTCTTCCTTAAAAGCGCCGCCCGTATACAGGTTGCCGCGTTTTTTGCCGTCCTTAAAAATATCGCCGTCGGGCGTGACCGTATAGGGCGTTTCTTTTCCCGATTCCGTCAAAAGCCGATCCCCGCGCCAGAGGTAACGGCGCGCCCTGCCCCTGACAAACCGTGCGCCGTCGGGCGTCTCCCCGACGCTCAGGCGGCTGTTGCGGATACCGACGCGCGCAGGTGTATGGGAATACAAAAGCAGGATCCTGCCCGATTCCGGGAGATATGCCATCACGGGGTCGATCGCCGCGGATGAACGCATCTGTATTGTGCCGTGCTCGACAACGGCGACGATATATTCCCCCCAGGTCTTGCCGCTGTCCGTACTGCGGCGCACGACCTTGTCAATACGGTTGGGATTGTCCATTCCCGAGCACACACGCGCATCCGCGCAAGCCACGACTACGCCGCTTTTGGTAGTAATCACGGACGGGATGCGGTAATACGGCGCAGGTCCCCCTGAATCGGGACCGAATACGGTTTGAAACTCCACAGGCTCCTCCCCTTTTTCCATATAAAACAAGAGCACATATATAACTATATTAATGTACCATATTTGCTTCTGCTTTGCAAGAATTTTGGAAAATTTAACGATCAAAATCCGTTTTCAGCGCTTTAACACTTTTGTAATAATATTATAAATTGGTTACAAACCTTGTTTTTTTGCGAAATCCATATATAATATAAGTCAGTCGCGCGCATTTTGTTTTTGCGCGCCAACCTGTATTTGAGGATGAGTGTATGAATCGAACGTTGTTTATGGAAAAGCTCGAGCGTGTGCGCGAGCTGATGATAACGGGTCGATATATGATGCTGCTGTTTACTGTGACAGCGGTCTTTGCCATTTTTGAATGGAACGTGCTCGGGGTTTTGGTATTAGCCTGCATCGTCGGCGTAACGCTTGTGATCTGTGACGATCTGCTTGCCACGTTCATGCCGTTTATGCTGGTTTGTCTGGTCGCTTCTAAGTGTTACAATTCTTACAGCATCTTTATCCAGTACGTGCCGCTCGGCATCGTCCTGATCGTTTGCCTGATCCTGCATTTCGTTTTGTATCGGAAAAAGCTCTCTTTTAAAGGCTCGCTGACAGGTTCCATGCTGTTTGTCTCCGTTGCGGTAACGCTCGGCGGCATCGGCTTTATTTCCAAAGAAGAATATTTCAGCGGGGTCTCGCTGTTTAACATCTGCGCGCTGGGCTTTGGCATGGTGCTCTTGTACGGCATATTTTACACGCACCTGACCGTGCGCAAAAGCTACTCTCTGATTGAAAAGGTCACGCTCATCATGGTGATCTCCGGCTGCTTTGCGAGCCTTGTCACCATCGCGTTTTATATGGTCAATATCAACGAAGTGCTGGAAACGCGCTCGCTTTTGTTCATGCAGTGGCGCAACAACTATTCGACCTTTTTGATGCTGTGTATCCCGTTTGCATTTCTGCGCGGCAACAAGCAGCCGTATTCCATCGTGCTCGGCTTCGTGTTTTATTTCTGCATTTTGCTGACCGGTTCACGCGGTGGTTTGGTCTTCGGCGCGGTGGAAATGCTCATGTGCTGCGCACTGTTTATCCTGTATGACCGCAGACGGCGGCTGACCTACATTACGATCTGCGTGTGCATCGTCTTTGCGCTTCTGATCTTCTCCAGCGAATTTATCAGTTTCTTTGGTTCCACGATCGATCGGCTTTTATCCGCGATCAACGGCGTGCTCATCGGCGAGCAGCAGGAAGTTCGGTACTACCAATACATGCGCGGGATCGGGGATTTTCTGGAGCATCCCATTTTCGGTACAGGCATCGGGTACATGGGCAACCGCGACGTGTATGCCGGAGCGGATTTTTCGATCGCATGGTACCACTGCGCGCCCATCCAAATTGCAGCAAGCTTCGGGATCGTTGGCATTGCGGCGTATTCGTATCAATTCATTCGGCGCATGATCCTGCTTTGGAAAAAGCCTACGATGTTCAATATGACGGTGTTCCTTTCCTATGTCAGTTTGGAGCTGATGTCGCTTGTCAATCCCGGCATTTTCAGCCCGATCCCCTATCTGCTGATCGTCACGATGTTCTTTGCCATTGTCGAGCGCTGCAACGAGGGCGAGCCGCAGGAAACCATTTCGACCGGCACGCCGAAAGAAAGCGACGACAAAAAAGACGAACTACAGGAACATACGCCGGAACCGGTAGAAATTGCCTGAATATGCACAACAAAGCAGCCGACTGCCTGATCTGCGCAGCCGGCTGCTTTGTTGCGTGTCTCGGTTTTGAAATTGCGCTTTCGCACGCGATGTGTTACAATATGTGCATCTGAAAAAATGAGGGAGCCTATGAAAACACTATATTTAACGGATCTGGACGGTACGCTGCTCGGCTCCGACGGCAAGGTATCGAAGGAAAGCGCACGCATCATAAACAGGCTTGCAAAGGAAGGTCTTCTTCTCTCCGTTGCGACGGCACGCACTTTTATGACAGCAGGCACGCTTGTGGAGTCTCTCGACCTGCGCGCCCCTGCCGTGCTCAACAACGGCGTATTTTTGTATGATTTGAAGCAAAAAAAGGTGCTCGCCTATCATGCGATCGAAGCTTCGTCGCTGGTCGAAGCGCTCAGGGCTTTTGAACGGCATAACAAGGCACCGCAGCTGTTTTTATACGGCGATGACGGGCTTTTGTCCATTCATTTTACCGAGCACAGGCTGCAGGTCCAAAAGGATTTTTACGAAGCGCGCAAGGACAGCTTTCAGGGGCGGTTTCGGCGTGTGGAAAAATTAGAGGTGCCGCACGGACAGCACGCGACCTACCTTAGTTTAGTAGACACGCGAGAAGATCTGCTGCCCGTTACAAAGGAACTGCAAAGGATCGACGGGATCTCCTTTTCTTTTTATGCGGACAGCTATTCGCCGTATTGGTTTTTGGAGGTCTATTCCGAAAAAGCGGGCAAGGGCAGCGCGGCGCTGGAGGCAAAACGCCTGTGCGGGGCGGAGCGTTTGGTCGTGTTTGGGGACAACTTCAATGACCTGCCCATGTTCGCCTGCGCAGACGAAAAATACGCGATGCAAAACGCCGCAGACGAGCTCAAGGCGGCGGCGGACGGTGTGATCGGCGACTGCGATGCCGACGGCGTGGCACGATTTTTGGAACAGCGATTTCAGGCGGGGAAATAGGCGTATGAAAGGGGCTTGCTTTGCTGTACCGAACAGATGCTTTTGAAGAAACGCACATCAATCCCATAACGCAAAAAGCATATGACGACACTTGGCTTGTCGTACAATTAACGGATGCGGCGGACTACCAAATGCTTTGCGGCAGCCGCAACGGCTGTGCTTACACGCTGAAAGTCAGCCGACGTTTCAGCGGTTGGGAGTTTGCCGTTGGTGATTTTTTGGATTTCTATGCAAACGGTGGCAAAAATGTGCTTGCAGTCCTGTCTGAAGCGGATTTACAAGCCGTTCGCTCCATTTACGGCTCGCATAGCTGCCGCGACTGCTATTTGCGGACAGGAGAGCCGACCGTACTCGTACACTCCACCAACTTTGCGGCGTGGGATTCCATTCAAAAAGACGGATGCCTGCTTTCGTTTAACCGTCTGAAAGCGCGTAAAAACGATTTGGACGAATTGCCCATCGGAAAGCAACTCGGGGATTTAGAGGAATTCAGTGATTATATTATGTTCGGCTCGGGTTCTGCGATTTCCGGAGAACTGGTCGAACTCTCTCGTCAGCGCGGTAAGATTCTGACTGACGAATCAGCGGAATACCGCACTGGTGTAAGATTGTATTTTGACGCGCGTAAAATCGCAGAGGGCGGCTTGTTGGTGCGCGATGGGATGCATCTGAAGGTCAAAGATCAGCTCGAATTAAAGCCATATCTACTGTTTTGCGCCACATGGGATACTGTAGGTCTTCCCTCCCCCATCGCCACACCGCGCGAATTTGCCGAGGCGGCGAACGTACATTTTGAAAGAGCAAGCACCTGTCACCGGTAGACAACCGGGAGCAAAAGCCTTATTTATTTGAGGACACCGCATTTACGGTATCAAGTGCCGCACGATCGGGATTTTTTGCAGCAGGCAGGTCAGCAAAACGCAGAAGCCATAAATCAGGATCGGCATGAAAAGCATGAAGCTCATTGGATAACCGTCCAACCATCCGTATTTTTCGCTTATTTGCAGCACCAGCATGTGCATGACATAGACCCCGAGTCCCGCGCCCGCCGCCTTGGTCACGAATCTTTGCGGTATGAAACGGTAGACTTTCTGCCACGGAATATGCTTAAACCATAACAGGAGCGCCGCCGACATCGGGAAACAGGCAACGGAATTGTACTCCATGAAAAAGGTATTTGTTTCTCCGCTTTGCCGCGCCAGCGCCCAGGTCCCGAAAAACATCAAGAGCGCGCCGCTTGCCCCTGCCGCATAAATCAACAGGCGTGTTTTTTTAGAATATTGTTCATGGCGAATCAGCCATCCGAGAAAAACATAACCGAAATATCCGCCGACTATAGCAGGCTTTAATTCGCCGTAAACGGGTCCCAAATAGCGCGTGAACACCGGCAGGAGCGCATTAAAAACAAAGCTCAGGGCACATAAATATTCGATCTGCCGAAAATTCTCAGGCTTGGCGAGCAGGGAAAGCACCGGCATGGCGAGATAAATGCCGAACAACGCATAAAAAAACCAAAAAATATTTGTCGCACCATTGTTAAGGAACGCATTGCGAACCGCCGCAAGGTCGGGAAGCGAAGCTTGATACATAATGACGGGAGAAAACAGATAAACGACCGTCCAAAACAAAAACGGTATCCCCGTGCGCAGCGCTCGCTTTTTGAAAAAGGTGCGGGTGGTGTAACGGCGGCGATATTCCAGCAAGGTCGTACCCGTGAGCATGAAAAATACCGGGACGGCAAAGTGCATGACCGTTTGGATCAGCAGTGCAAGATACCATCGACGCTCTTCCGCATAATCGAACACGCCGCCGGAGCAGTGCAGGCATATGACGGCAAACGCCGCAGCAATATTTGCAAAGTCAACGTAATCCAGCCGTTTTTTATCTTTCGTTTGAACCATTCCTGTTCACCCCGTTTAGTCTAATCTCTTTTAGACCCGCCGTCAAGGCGGCTCTTAAAAAATGTGCTGCTGTTTTTCTTTGAAAATCGAAAAAAAGAATTGACAAATCCACATTTCAATGCTATTATATTCGAGCACGCGGAAAAACCGCTTCGTGCTCAATATGCGGATATGGCGGAATTGGCAGACGCGCTAGATTCAGGTTCTAGTCGGGGCAACTCGGTGGAGGTTCAAGTCCTCTTATCCGCACCAAACCTGCGGGGTGCGCTAAATGCGCTCCGCAGGTTTTCTTAATTTTTGCTTTGAAAACTTTTTGGGTGAGTCTATGCGAAAAAGCAAACTGAAAATTTGGGCTGTGATTTTTGCCGTCCTTTTGGCGTTCAGCGTCGTCTCGATCATAGCGGACCTTTTCGGGCTTTCCGTCTGCTTTTTCGGCACGCCGCTGCACGCATGGCTCGCACTGCCGTTTTGCGCGGGCAGCATAGGGCTTACGACCTGCCTTGTGATCTGGCTGAAACGGCGCAAGCGCGCGGGTGACCGCCTTTTGCATACCGCTTTACAAGTCGTTTTGTGTGTGCTGTGCACGATCTCGGTGCTGGTCGCCGCTGCTGCCGCCGTATTGACGCACATTTCCTATTCCGACAGCGACATTTCCGGCGACGGGGCACACAAAGCGTTTTTGGAGACAGACGAAACCTCCGGCGAGCCGACGGTACATGTCTATAAGCGGTACTCCCCTTTCCTCGTCTCCTACCGAAACGCCGCCACGCTGTATGGTTTTTACGGCGACACGGAAGAGATCGAATACGTTTGGGAGGACACTTATTGCGAGGTGCAATATCCCGGGTTTTCCGAAGACGCGCAAAGCGATGCGGATCGCAGCACGCTGACCAGACGAATCTATTACAATGTTTCATAAAACGATGCAGACAAAAGACGCGGCATGCGGGGATTTCCCGTCATACCGTGTCTTTCCTATTTTCAGAATTACAGATTTTCGTCCAAAAACGCCTCGATGTCCTCGACCTCACCGCCGCCTACACGACGTGCGATCTCCTTGCCGCCCTGCACGAGGACGAGCGTCGGGATGGAAAGGACGCCGTACATTGCCGCAAGGTCGCCGGATTCGTCCACATTGATCTTACAGACCTTTACCGTATCGGTCTTTTCGGCAAATGCTGCGATCTCCCCGGCGAACACCTTACAGGGCGCGCACCAATCCGCGTAAAAATCGATCAGCACCGGCATCTCGCTTTTCGAGATCTCCTGCTGAAAGTTATCCAGATTGACTTTCTTGATTTCCATGAAAACACTCCTTATCTTTGGGTAGCGACAATATACCGCTTCGTTTGGTTTTATTCTATACGTTTGGCAAGCTGATATGCGCGCTGCAGGTCTGTCTCCCCTACCCCGTGCTCGTCCGTGCCCGCCGCCGTGACTGTACCGACGATCTTGGTATTCATCACGGAAAACGCACGTCCTGCCTGCTGCGCAACGATCGTCTGCCCGGGTTCGGCTTCGTCCCCCGCCGTCAAAAGCAGGACCGCCTGTTTCGGCTTCGGGACAGGCGTTTGGATCCCGCGGCGAAACCGTGCGCAGTAGAACCGCTGGAAACGGTCGAACAGCGCTTTCATCGGCGCAGGGAAGGACATCAAATAGATGGGCGTTGCCACCACGACGAGATCCGCTTCAAAATAGCGGCGCATAAACAGATCCAGATCCTTTTTGGAGCAGCCATCAGAAGCCTTACAGTAGCCGCAGTCGTTGCAGGGCGTAGGTTTTAGATCAAACAGCCGCACGACCTCGACCTCGCAGCTTTTCGGAAGTCCCTTTAGGAACGCGCCGCACAGCTTTGCGGTATTGCCCACCGCACGCGGCGAGCCGAACAGCACCAGCGCTTTCATTCCTCCAGCAGGCTGTCGCAGTACAGACAGACCGCCCTGCCCCCTTTGTCATAAAATCGGTGCGGCACATAGCTTTCGGTATTGGTGACGCACCGCGGATTTTTGCACGAACGCGCATCGTCCCAGCGCTGCGGCGCGGGCAGCATGCCGGAACGCGATTGCAGCATGGTGATGATGAGCGCCATGCGCGCGTACATACCGTATTCCGCCTGCTCAAAATATTTGGCGCGCGGGTCGTCGTCGACGCCGACGGTGATCTCATCCACACGCGGCAGCGGGTGCAGCACCACGAGGTCGGATTTTGCAAGCCGCATTTTTTCCTCATCCAGCACATAGATGCCCTTTTGCGCTTCGTATTCCGCGGCAGACGGGAAGCGCTCCTGCTGAATGCGCGTCATATACAGCACGTCAAGCTCTGAGATCGACGCTTCCAAACTGTCGGAAAAGCTGTATGCACAGCCGCTTTCTTCGAGGATCTTGAGAATATACGGCGGCATTTGCAGCTGCGGCGTGGAGATCATCACAAAACGGTTGCCTTTGTATTTGGACAGCGTTTTGATGAGTGAATGCACCGTCCTGCCGTTTTTCATATCGCCGCAAAGTCCGATCGTCAAGCCCTCCAACGTGCCCTTTTCATAGGAAAGCGTTACAAGGTCGGTAAGCGTCTGCGTCGGGTGCAGGTGCCCGCCGTCGCCCGCATTGATAATGGGGCTTTTGGAATAAAGCGACGCGGCAAGCGCCGAGCCCTCCACAGGATTGCGCATCACGATCAGATCCGCATAGCCGCTGACAACGCGGATGGTGTCTTTCAAGCTCTCACCTTTTGCGACAGAGGCGTTGGAAGGGTTGTCAAAACCGATGACTTTGCCGCCGAGACGCAGCATAGCAGTTTGGAAGGACATCTGCGTGCGCGTAGACGGCTCGTAAAACAGCGTCGCCATGATCTTACCATGGCAGGCGTCTGTAAATATCGAGGGGTTATCGCGGATCATACCCGCCAGACGGATGATCTCCGCCAAATCCTCTTTAGTCATATCTGCAAGGTCGATCAAATTGCGTGCCTGCATATCCGTCACTCCCACGATGTTGGATTTCCGCGCTGTGTATCCGCCGCTTTCCATGCAGCGAGCGCGCTTGCTTTTCATTTTATTGTAACAAGGTTCCGAAAAAAAAGCAAGCCGTGAATGACCTGTTTTACGGTTCGCTTGACCTTCCGCCTGCTTGCATTCGGTAAAGCCGTGAACATATGCAAAGCCCGCAAGCCGTTCCGAAGCGGCAAGCGGGCTTTGTGCGGTATATTTTCAGAGCTTACCAATGGTTATCCGAAAATTCGCAGAACGCCGTCATATCCCGAATCTCCAGCGTTGTGCCGTCGTCCAGGCCGACCGTTCCGTTCCACTTGCCGAAGACCTGATGGCAGCGGTTGCCTACACCTAAAAAGCGCAGATTGGTGTAATTGTCGTATTCGGGCGTCATCGTCATCTCGAAGCGGCCGTCGTTGGAGGTAAACACCCACGGCTTCATGTAATCCTTTGGATCCTTTTGCAGGTATACCTGATCGATTTTATGCGCTACGCCGTCCAGAAAAAGCGTATTTTCGCTTGCAGCGCGCATATCGCCGAAACCCCAACCGATCTCAAAGCCAAAGATCCGCCCGTCGGGAAGCCGGTAGCTTCCGTTTCCCCAATACCAGCTTTGTATGAACGGCCAAACACCGCGCCCCCAGTCGAGAAGCCCAAATGCGGTCTCCGGGTGGAATTCGATCACTCTTTTGCCGAGGCGCACCCGGCCGGTGACGGGCATGCAGTTTATCTTTTGATTTAAGTAAAAGTGCCCTTTCTGCTTAAAGGGGACCGCCATGACCAGCGACTGCAGCCCGGGCATAACGTCATAAATGATGTCCGCTTTAAAGTCGCCTCCCTTTTTGTTGCGGCCGCGCAGTTTCAAAATACGCTTTGTCTCCGTCACATCAAAGGACATATAAAAGTTCTTTTTGTCGATGGTGATCTTGTGCGGTACTTCCGTATTGGCAGGCAGATGATATTTATCAAACGGAAATAAAACCAAATCGTTGCACTCGAATTTTTCCCCGGTCTGCCGGTCAAAAAGAGTAACGCCGCTCATCCCGCCGTAGGACAGCGTACCGATGGTCATTTGCATGGTATAGCGCTCGTTCGTGATCTGGTAAAAATCCCACTCCTTTATGCGCAGCGGGTTTGCCCGGATGTCGCTTCGCACGTAATCATACAGGTTATGTACGCAGAAGCCCGGTTCGGCGACATTCCCCTGCGCGTCCAGAAGCCGTGTGCGCTCGGTAATTTGATGCTGCATAAGCTGCCTCCTTTTTCTGTCTTCAGCCATTCAAGTTCTGCATATTTTAGGCGGGAAGCCTGATTTACCCGGCTGCGTGTGATGTCCCCGCGAGCGAAATCAATATTGAAAATCGGTGATTTCAAGCGTATTCTGCAACGCGGCGGTTCCATCGATCTCAAATCGGATCGGCTTCACTTCGATCGCACCCTTTGCTGTGATTTGAACATATGTCATCTGCCGAAGCGAGACGATCTCCTGCGTATGGGGGTTGAGCACCAAAGTCGCGGTACAGTCATGATAATAGATCGAATAATACTCCGGCTTGACGACACGGAGTTTTTCGATCTCCGTATCTATGACCTTTTTGGAGATCGGCGAAAACATCTGCCCATGATAGGAAACAAAAGGTTCGGGGTCTGTTTCGGGATTGAGCGTGATGACGATCTCATAATTCCCATCCGAAAGTTCTCGGCAAGCAGCCGTTTGAATCGCTTCTTCCGCATCTTCCGGCGCGAGCAGGCAGCCTGCGCTGCCTTCATAGAGCGGGAAGTAGGTGGTGTCTGCGCCCTTTTCATGGATCTCGGGATCCCTTTCGGCTTTTTCCTTTGTGGTCATAAATCTGGAAGCCAGACTCAGCGCAACATTGACGGCAGCCTGGTCGAAATTCTTTTCCGTGATCTCCTGATATTCCATTTTCGTATATGCCGGCTTTTCGGACTTTGCTTTGTTCATGACCGATGTATACAGTGCCAGAATCTCCGTTTTTGTGGTCGGCACAGTCGGATGCGCAGCTTCTCGCGCCTGCACCTGTGCTGCATTCTGCGTACTGCCCACGGTAGTCGGCACGGCAGATGGATCCGCCCCGTTTACTGCTGTTGTTGTCGTATTGCCGCCGTCGTCACCGGACGAGGATTTGCAAGCCGCAAGTGAAAGCAGCATGGCAACCGCCAAGCCCAGCGCAAGGCATTTAAACCCCAATTTTTTCATTTCTTTCTTGGCCTCATTTCTCGGCACCCTCATCAAAAGTCGAACAAAGTATATAAAATTTATATACCTAAACCGTATTTTATAGTACAATCCACGAACAGTCAATTCTTTTTTCCGATTCTGTACAAATATATATTATCCGTCCATTAACAGCAATTATGTTGCTATACTTAAGCGAAATTTTTGAAATATGAAAAAAGTACTTGACAAAGGCGCGTGTGCGTAGTATGATATTAGAGCGCTCAAGAGAGCGGATGCATATCGCGGGGTAGAGCAGTTGGTAGCTCGTCGGGCTCATAACCCGGAGGTCGTGTGGTTCAAGTCCCACCCCCGCAACCAAATCAGTTACCGTTGTTGATACAATATCAGCAACGGTAATTTTTTGTTTATGGGTGTTTTGGGCTGATTTTTGGATGAAATCCGGAGTATTCCGCATATTTTCGGCTCTGCGCCAAGGATAGGTCAGCATCCTATACTTCCTTGCCCGGAAACAACAGCACCAAGTAAAATAACAATCGTTAAAAGATAGAAACGATAAATTATTATTCTCTATATAAAAAGCCGTCCATGGCCTGGAGCACTGCCCGCTGTGGACGGTTTTCTTCGTGTACCCCCGGGACAAAAGGGACAAAAAGGACTGCCAATCTTCGGGCAGAACACCTACTTGTAATTTGCCGCCGCCAGAGTTAACATGACACACACCTTTGAAGGAGGGTAATGAAATGGGCGACTATATAAAACGGCTGCGGCAATATGTCGAGGCCAACCCAATCCTCTTTGATGAGGAGTGGGATCATCCTGCAATGGATTCTTTGTACTGGCACTACAGTGAAAGCCACTACATGGGCAATGAGAAAACCAAGGAAATCAGCCGTGAATTGAATGACCGCCTTGAAGAACTGTCCTTCCGGGAGAACAACCGAGTGTTTTCCCTGGTAGGTTCTCTCTGTGCCGAGCATGAGCGGATTGCTTTCTTTGCCGGACTCCAGTTGGGAGCGCAGCTGATGCTGGAGTTAATGGAAGAAACTGTTCAGGACTGAAACTCACAGAGCCTTTCACATCTAACAAGGACAAACAGAAAAACAGACCCAGGTCGACAGAATCATACCTGCCACCTGGGTCTGCTTTTGTTTTGTCTCATAGTCTCGTTTTGACTTCCTTTCCATCCTTGAACCGGAATACCACCCGCTCGTCAGCGTAGATGGTGACATGGTCGACGGTGCCCTGCCAGAGTTTTTCATCGAAAGTAAGGGGCAGGTCGTCCAATTCACCCAACTCGAACATCATGCCGCCGATGGTGATGGCGTCCGCGTTCATTTTGTCTCGTTGTTTTTGCAGGGTGGCCAGTTTGGTTTGGATCTCCTTGTAGCGGCTGCACAGGTCATCATGGGCGGCTCGGTAGCTTTCTTCCGTGACGGTGTTGGCAGCATTCTGTTCAATACACACCCGCAGCATTGCGGCGACAGCGCTTAGTTCTTCCTCCAGGTTGGCAATATCGGCATCGATAAAATCAGTGTCCGTAAGTACCTTTTGGGCGTAGCGGAGCCGGTCGATGGCGGCATTCCGGTCGGAAAGATACTCCCCAAGGGCTACCAAGTACAGTTCTTTCAGCCGCTCCTCGGTCAGGTGGGGTGTTTCGCATTTGCGTTCCCCTTTGAACTTGCCGTTGCATTGCCAGATAACACGGCGGTAGCGGTCGGTGGAGTGCCAGGTTTTGGCACCGAAAATATCGCCGCAGTCGGCGCAGATGATCTTCCCGGAGAAGGGGCTGGTCTGATGGTGACGGTTGAGGCTGTTTTTGCGCCGTTCCAACTCCACCTGAACCTGCTCCCATTCCCAGGGTTCGATGATGGCGGGGTGACTGTCCTCCACATAGTACTGCGGAACCTCTCCCTCATTGATTTTGGTCTTCTTCGTGAGAAAGTCCACGGTGAAGGACTTTTGGAGCAGCGCGGAGCCTTTATACTTTTCATTGCGCAGAATGCTTTCCACGGTTGCCCTCTGCCAGACAGTCTTTTTACCCGGCGTTGGGACGCCGTCGTTTGTCAGTGCGGCGGCGATGGCGTTGGTAGATTTCCCTGCGAGGAACTCCCGGTAGATGCGTTTGATAATCTCCGCTTCTTCGGGGACGATCTCCGGAAGTCCGTCCGAACCCTTGCGATAGCCCAAAAATTGACCGTAGGGAATGCTGACCTTGCCGTCGGAGAACCGCTTTCGCTGACCCCATGTGACATTTTCGGAAATGCTTCGGCTTTCCTCTTGAGCGAGACTGGACATAATGGTGATAAGCAGTTCACCTTTGGAGTCAAAAGTCATGATATTTTCTTTCTGGAAGAAACATTCACACCCCACTTCTTTCAGCTTGCGGATGGTAGTCAGGCTGTCCACGGTGTTTCGTGCAAAACGGCTGACGCTCTTGGTGACAATCAGGTCGATTTTCCCCGCCAGTGCATCCCGAATCATGCGGTTAAAGCCCTCCCGGCGCTTGGTGTTAACGGCGCTAATCCCTTCGTCGGTGTAGACCCCAACGAAATCCCAATCCGGATTGTCCTGGATAAACCGTGTATAGTAGTCCACCTGAGCTTCGTAGGAGGTGAGCTGTTCCTCACTGTCCGTGGAGACCCGGGCGTAGGCCGCCACCCTGCGGCGCACCCGCTCTTTGGCGGGCATTTTGGTGTGGAGATTGATTGTAGCGGGTATGATGGTGACATTTTTAGCTTTCGGCATGGTCTTTCTTCCTCTCCCTTGTCTTTTTGCCAGCGACCCGGCGCATCTCCTCTGTCCAACTCTCCGCACGGGAGCGGTCCTGCCAGCGTTTTACGGCTTTTGTCCCGTCTTTGAGGGTAAATTCCAACAGATTCCCGCTTCGGGCTGTAATCGCCGTAATTTCGCTCACAGGCTCCACCTGAGCAGCAACTTGCATCAGCTTTTCTTCCGGGACGGCTTTGGAGGGGCAGTGGGCTTTCCCGTAAGAATTGTAGGTGGAACAGATCCAGATCGGTCCCGTGGCGGTGGTTTTGCGGCGATAGTGTTTGCCACAGATGGCACAGGTGATAAGGCCGGTAAACAAGGAGAGTTTCCGTGGCTTGGTAGGTGCGTATTTCTCCTTCCTCCGCTGGATCTCGTCCTGAACAGCCTGAAAGGTTTCCGGCGGGATAATGGCTTCGTGGGTATTCGCTGCATGATATTGGGGCAGTTCTCCCTGATTCTTCCGGGTGATTTTGGTCAGATGGTTCTCACGAAATTTGGTCTGGAGAAGGAGATTTCCGGTATAGGCGTAGTTGCGCAGGATTCTGTCCACGGCACTCTTGTGAAAGACGCAGCCACTTTGGGTGGCATACCCTTCCTCGTTGAGTCGCTTGACAATGGCGGCAGTTCCTTTTCCATCCAGATAGTCCCGAAAGATTCCTCTGACAATATCCGCTTCTTCCGGAACCACCACCAGCCTGCCGTTCTCTCCACGGTACCCCAGCATGAAGAAGCGCCATGGAATGCCCTGCTCAAAGTTGCGCCTGACCCGCCACTTTTGATTTTCACTGGCGGAGAGGCTTTCTTCCTGGGCATAGCTTGCCAGGATGGAGAGCATCAGTTCTCCGTCGGCGGTGGCGGTATCGATGGATTGTTCTTCAAAATATACGCTGATGCCCAGTTCTTTCAGTTCCCGTACCGTTTCCAGAAGAGTCACGGTGTTGCGGGAAAAGCGGGAAATGGACTTGGTGATGATGTGGTCTATTTTGCCTGCCCGGCAGTCGGCGAGCATCCGCTGGAAGTTCTCACGGCTGTCCCTGGTACCGGTCTTGGCCTCATCGGCATATACACCCACATACACCCAGCCCGGGTGGTGACGGATGTAGGTGCTGTAGTAATCCACCTGAGTCGCCAGGGAGTGCAGCATGGCGTCCTTATCACTGGACACTCTGGCATATGCCGCCACTCGACGGGCTTTTGGCATGGGTGTCGGAAACTGAATTTGCGTTACGGTTCTTGGCATAGTGTCCTCCTTTGTATCAAGTATCGTCGGTAACATATATTGCTCGTTTCAGAGAAAATAGCAAGTCTATACCTCCTATATCTCAAAGAAAGATGCTGTCCCGAGTCATGCCGGTTTTCACGGCAAGAACCCTTTCGGCACGGTCACGGGTCTGTTCGTCCAGTTCTCCCTCACAGCAGCGGTGCTCCAGCATTGCCGACAGGATCCGGTACAGGATGAGAGCTTCTTGCATCGGCATAGCAGGCACGGGAGCAGTATTTTCGGTTCCGGTTGCCATAGCTTTCAAACTCCTTTCCACAGTACGCACAGGTCAGACGATAATAGGCTTTACGCTGTACCTTTTCCGGGTGGGCGTTCCACCAAGTATTCCGGCACTTGTCGGAGCAGAACCGTTTGGCTTTTCTGCCCTTTACCTGCACGATGGGTTTTCCGCACCAAAGGCACTCTACCTGAAGGACATCTTCCGGAGGGTGGCGGCGCATATAAGAACGGATGGTGTTGACGGAGATGTGAAGGGCAAGCGCAATGTCCATAGCGGACTTGCCACGGCCACGCATCGTGTTCAGCACTTCAATTTGATATTTGGTCATGGTAAAACCTCCTGATTTACTTTTGGGTAATTACCCCTTTGAATTTGCGGTTTTTGCGTGTGAAGCCCCAGGCCGTTGTCCGCTATGAAAAGCGACAGAGATTTTTATCCCCCTACCCCCGGAGTATCCTCCAGCACGGCGGGATTGGTCAGGTAGACCTCCGAGGGCTTCCTCCCGAAGGTCGGGATGCCTTCCGTAGGTTTGAGTGCGATATAGCCATATTCGCACAGGCGATTCAGCACAGGCTGCAGACTTTCGGCGGTCTTGAATCGTCGGCAGCGCCGCATGGCATCCCGGCGGGAGAACTCCGTAAGCCGCTCCCGTTTGATGGCAGAGAGCAGATACTGGGCATTCTTGTTTACGACATCGGCGCCCATGAGGGAATATGCGGCTTTGGCGTGTTCCAGAAAGTATCTGCCGATGGTAACGGCGCTCTCCATGGTTACTTTGTCGACGAAGTCGAACATGGAGTCCTTGGGATATTTCATGACGTGCAGAATGCCGCTGATACGCAGGACAGAACCCACGAACTTACCCGCCCAGTCGGGGATCTCTGCCAAGTCACCTTTCAGCCGACCTTCCACCTCGTTGAACAAGGTTTCCAGCACTTCCTCAGCTCCATTGTCCAGGCTGATTGGCTGCTGCTCGTTGTCACTGGAAAGAATGGCCTCAATCAGGTCCCGATACCTGACTCTGACACCTTCCGGGATTGGTTTCGTGGAGAACGAACGGTTGCCGACGGTGGATTTCGGCATGGAGTAAAGGAACCGGGCAGTCAGACCACGACCACGGAAGGTGTTGTTGCTCATCAGTCCGTTCAGCACTTCTGGCTGCACTGCCAGCACCATGGTCAATGCCGGGTGGATGATGCTTTCGCTGGCTCTGCCGATGCGGTCAACTCGGATGGTATCACCGCTGTGACCTTTGAGGAATACATCGATATTTACATTGCGGCTGTACAGGCCGCTGATGATATCGAAGATACCGCCCTCTGCGGAAACCACCGCCGCACAACCGTTGTTCTCGGCCAGAACTGAAGTCAGCTTTTCAGAGGTCACATCGTCCACGAAGAGTCGGAGAGGTTTCACCGGTTCGTATTCGGCTATTTCTTTGGCCTTGCTTTTGATATCTTCCTCGGTTGCTTTGCCCTTGGATGCCCGCTCCACCAAACTGCGCTTCTCCTTTTCCAACTTGCTCAGTTCCATTTGGCTTTGGACGATTTTCGGACTGCGCCGTTCGTTTTCCAATTTTTCATATACTTCCACCGGGTGGATCATCATGGACAGCACCGAGGATTTTCGCTCCGCAGGCGGGAGGATGACGACCGTGTAGGTGTTGAGGGGTTCTATCCAGTCCGCGTTGCCCCGGATGAAGTATTTTCCCTGGCTGCACAGAGACACAACGCCCAAAGCCTCTACCGCAGCCATATCCACGGAGGTCTGGGTGGACTCTGCCACCGCCAGCACATAGCGGCGAATGACTTCCGGTAATGCGTCCACGGGAAATGTGGGGAGGTCATATTCGTCAAATAGGATGGGCGTGTCCCAGACTACGGGGCCGGTACTGTTATAAGCATCCGGCGGGATGTATCCAGGCTGGTTGCGGATTTTGGAATAGAGCCGTTGTTTTCCTGCCCAGATACTTTCCAACTCCCGATCCTCCAGGGGTGGGGAGCATTGCTGAGCAACTTGGAAAAACAGATCCTTTGCCTCCGCAGTATCGCCGTACCGTTTGATGATCCTGGCTCCGATCCGGGACATGGTGCTGTTGCGACTTCCCTCCGGAATGGAATATTCTAGGTCGGCAAATGATTGTTCGCCGTCCATCTCATCCAAAAAGTCATTCAGGGTGACGGTGCCGGAATGATAGAGTACCTGAGGGTCTTGTGTGCCGAACAGAAACCGGGCGGCATCCAGCGCATTGGTATCAAAAAACGGGAAAGCCGCCTGAAGACGCTGCTTGAGAGCCGTATACCGCTCCGCGTCCTGTTCCGGTTGTATGAGTAATACAACATGAAACCGTGGACGAGGGCCTTTGTTCCCTTTCTGTTTCATGTGGTGGCGGCTGTAGTGGATCACATGGGGAACATCGGCAAAGAGGTCAGCGACATCCTCCGCGGTGACCCAATCCTGGGGATCATCGGAGTGCTCATTGTCGCAGTCCCCGGGCAGGGCATTGGACAGTTCAAAATTGTCGATGTTACGGTAGTTGTTCTTATACCGGGCGCAGACCAAGTCTTTGGAAAACGCTAACTTCGCGGATGCTTCGTCCGCGATTTCAATTTTGTTGGGGTACAGACAGTTGGATGCGTTTCCGGTGCAGTCTGCCGTGTACACGGTAATCGGTATTGTTTGGGTCATAGTGTTCACTCCCTTCTCAGCTTTTCTGCTTCATCCAATCATCCAGGACAGATTGTGCGATCAGCCACCGCTGTCCCCCCCCGGCGGCAGGGAATCTCTCCGCTCTTCAGCAGGCGCACTAGGGTGGGAACGCTGATTCCGAGGTAAGATGCCGCCTCTTTTAGGTTGAATACCGCCTTACAAGAATGGTTTTTCATCAATTTTGCTCCTTTCTCTTGTGTTCATCTATATTGTCGCATATAATAGGAACGGAAATCTTTATTCTATCGGTAAGACTTTGATTGTAATTTGCGTTTTTAACGGTAAGATTATCGGTAAAAAAGAGGAGTGAAGAGATGGAACTGAAGAAACTGCTGGATGACTATGAGATTGGTGGTATTGGAGACATAAAAAAACATACCCTCCGTTTCCATTCATACAGAATTGGAACCGTGGAGGGTATGTTGACGATATTTGCGGAATATACCTCAGGGCAGTTTCCCATCACCTATAAGGGATATCCTTCCGGGCAGGAACTGCTGATTGAATTGTGTAATCTGAATCTGGAACTCCGGGAAAAGCCATTGAAGGAATGTGCCGAAATTCTGATCCGCTGGAGTCTGGAGAACATTCACCCTTACTATCACTATGGGGATGATGTTACCGCATTGGAACAGGTCGATAATGATGCCGACCAATACTGGGATATGCTGGTCAATGTGATCGAATGTTACAGCATTTCTGTGAAAGACATGGTACGGGATTTGGAACAGCTTTATACCGACACCATGACCCTCTTTGCCATCCGCAGTCTGATGGAAGGCAAAATAACCGATGCACAGCGGATCTATGGGGAAGTCCGTGTGCCGGATGAGAAAAATTTGCTCCATGCGTGGTATCGAGCAGATTCCGTTCACCGTCCCTTGGTGTTACAGGATTTTATCGAGAACATACCGAAACTGAAAATGGGATTGGAATATGATCTTCCCACCGGACAGATCCAGCTTCAGCCTGTGGTCAAATCCGTCGTGGACGCAGCATATTTCGGTCTTGCCAGATTTATGGCGGTGAATGCCAACGCCTTGGATGACTACGGCGGCAAAACCAACATCGCCTTTTGCCAGGCTTGCGGCAAGGCATTCATTAAGCGTGGGAATCGGCAGAAATACTGCGGGACACTGGAGTGCCAGAGTGTGCGGAACAAACTCAAATCCAAGGAGTATTATTATCGCAAAAGGCGGTAGGCAATATAGAGTAATCAAGAGACCCAAGAGAACTAGAACTGGAAATTCATAATTCTAACCATTCACCCCAGATTATTCAGCTTTTGCCGAAAATCAGCATTGAAACATTGATATTTTCACGAAACTGTGATATAATTAACTATCTATACTTGGAGGTATCAACATGGCTGTGAGCTACAAGCGGTTGCTGCATATGATGATTGAAAAAGATGTTTCAAATGCACAGCTGATGCACGATGCAGGTATTTCTGCAAATATTATTACGAAGTTAAAAAACGGTCAGTATATTGCCCTGGACAAGGTCGAGAGTATTTGTGTTGCTATGGGATGTACACCGAACGATATTCTGGAATTTATTCCGGATCAAAAATGATCTGTAGTTAGGAGTAATACAAACATGGCTGTTAAAAAGAGCGAATTATACAGTTCCCTGTGGGCAAGCTGCGATGCACTGAGAGGCGGCATGGACGCATCTCAGTATAAGGATTATATACTGACTCTTCTGTTCGTAAAATATGTTTCGGACAAGTTTACAGGCGAAGATTATGCCGATATTGAAATTCCCGAAGGCGGTAGCTTTGACGATATGGTCAAGCTAATCGGCAAGAAAAATATTGGCGAGGGCATCAATAAGGTCATTGCAAAGTTGGCCGAAGCCAACAATCTGCGCGGTGTTATCGATAAGGTATCTTTTAATGACCCGGATAAACTGGGCAAGGGCGAGGAAATGGTAAAGAAGCTGAGTAAGCTGATTGAGATTTTTCGCCGTCCGGAATTGGATTTTTCAAAGAACCGTGCAGAGGGTGATGACCTAATTGGTGATGCCTATGAATATTTGATGCGGAAGTTTGCCACCGAAAGCGGCAAGAGCAAGGGACAGTTCTATACCCCTGCGGAAGTATCTCGTATTTTGGCAAAAGTAATCGGCATTTCCAATGAAACCAGACCCGAGGCAACAATTTATGATCCCGCCTGCGGCTCGGGATCGCTCCTGATTAGAGCCTTGAACGAGGCTCCTATTGCTTTGTCCGGCTATGGTCAGGAAAAGGACACTACCACAGCAGGCCTTGCAAAAATGAATGCGGTGCTGCACGACTGGGCAACGGCTACCATTGTATCCGGAAATACATTTTCTGATCCCCAATTCTTTGAGGATGGATCTGATGAGACCGTTCTGCGCCGCTTTGATTATATTGTCGCCAATCCCCCGTTTTCTATCAAGAACTGGACGGATGGATTGAAAGAGTACGGCCGTTTCGATGGCTATGGTGAGAGACCGCCCGAGAAAAACGGCGACTATGCATGGTTGATGCACATTCTGAAATCCCTGAAAAGAACAGGTAAGGCTGCTGTCATTCTGCCTCATGGTGTCCTGTTCCGTGGCAATGCCGAGGGTGAAATCAGAAAGGCCCTTATCAAGACCGGATTTATCAAGGGAATCATCGGTTTGCCTGCAAATCTGTTCTATGGCACGGGTATTCCGGCTTGTATCATTATCATCGACAAGGAAGATGCTGATGAGCGCACTGGCATTTTTATGATTGATGCCAGCCGGGACTTCGTAAAAGACGGCAACAAGAATCGCTTGCGTGAGCGGGATATTTATAAAATCGTTACCACTTTCAACGAGCAGATCACAACCGATCCCCATTATGCCCGTTTTGTTCCTATGAGCGAAATTACCGGGAAGAATGACTACAACCTGAATATTTCCCGTTATATAGATTCCGGCATTACCGAAGATTTGCAAAGTATCGAAGCGCATTTGAAGGGCGGCATTCCTGCCTATGATGTAGATAGCCTGGATCGGTATTGGGCAATTTTCCCTCAGCTAAAACACAAACTGTTTTCTATACTGCGAGATGGATTCTATCAGTTGAATGTTGTCAAGGATGATATTCGCAGTATTATCCACGATGACGAGGAATTTTCTGCCTATGCCGATAAGCTTGACAACGCCTTTACGCAGTGGCGTGAGTCAGTAGACGGTGAACTTCGGAATATCAACGCCTATGTGGAAGCCAAGGAGCTTATTGTCCAACTGTCAGAGGGCATTCTCACCCAGTTTGAGGGTGTAGAGCTAATTGATAAATACGATGTATACCAGGTGCTTTTAGCATACTGGTTGGAAGTTATGTCCGATGATGTGTATGTAGTGATCCATGATGGCTATGAAGCCGGACGGGATCTGAGCTATGAATATGTAGTCAAAACCCGTAAGGATGGGGATGAAACCATCATCGAAGTCACCGATAAGGTGAAAAGCTGGGATGGCAAGCTGATACCAAAGACGATTATGATTGATGCTTATTTCTCCGAAGAATCAAAAGCGATTGATGCTGCCGAGGTTATTATTGCGGATACCCAGGCACAAATTGATGAAATGCTGGAAAGCGCCGAGGATGGATCCGCCATTGCAGAACTGATGGATGACAAAGGCAAAGTTCCTGCAAAGGCGCTGAAAGCCGCTATTGATGATATCCGCAGTAAGATCCAGTCTGAGGAATTGTCTGCGCTGTCTGTACTGCTGGGGGCGCTGCCAATGAAAAAGAAAGAACTGGATGCGTATTTGGCAAAGCATCCTCTATGCCTATCTGCAAAAAATGACAAGGGCAATGTGAATGCCAGCAGCATTAAGGCTCGTATCGCAGAACTACGGGCAACAACCCCCGTACCGGAGATGTATGCGGAAGATTATGAGCAGCTGATGTCCCTGCAGTCCCTCATGATCAAAAATGATGAGCAAAGCAAGCTGGTCAAGGCGTTGAAAGCTGCTCTGGAAGAAAAACTGAAAGAAAAATATACCGCCCTGACTGTGGAGGAAATCAAGGAACTGCTGGTCAATAAAAAATGGTACTACTCCATTTATGACGGCATTGATGCCCTCTATGTGGCAATTTCCCATAATATCACTGACCGTGTTGTGGAATTGGCAGAGCGCTATGAGGATACACTGCCTGCATTGTCCGTTTTGGTAGAGGATTATGAGTCAAAGGTAAAATCTCATCTGGAAAGGATGGGATTTGTATGGTGAAGCCAGGATATAAGCAAACAGAAATTGGCATTCTGCCAACAAGCTGGGAATTAGCATTGCTGACGGATAAATGTGAGTTGCTGAACGGCCTTACATATACTCCTGACAATGTACAAGATAATGGGCTTCTGGTTTTGCGTTCTTCAAATATTCAGAATAGTCAAATTAACTTAGGAGATACGGTATTTGTCAACTGTATGGTTGATAAAGAAAAGTATGTAAAAAAAGATGATATTTTGATTTGTGTTCGTAACGGCAGTGCTGCACTAATAGGAAAATGTGCGAAAGCTGATAGAGATTATTACGCAACATTTGGTGCGTTTATGGCCGTTCTAAGAGGTCAAAACAATGACTTTATATTTCAGCTGCTACAACAAGGAAATATTCAAAAGCATATAAACAAAAACAGTGATTCGACCATTAATCAGATAACAAACGCTGATTTTAAGTCAATTGTAATTCCATGGCCATCGGAAGCAGATGAGAGAGAAACCATTGCTACAGCACTCTCCGATATCGATGCACTGATTACCAATCTGGAAAAGCTGATTGCAAAAAAGAAAGCCATCAAGCAAGGTGCTATGCAGGAACTGCTGACGGGCAAACGGCGGCTGCCTGGGTTTGATGGTCGGTGGGAAGAACGAGGGTTGGACGAGTGTTGTTATCGTATTAGTGTCGGATTGGCCACCTCGGTCACACAATACTATCGACCAGACGGAACTGTTATTTTTCGCAATCTGAATATTAAACCAAATTATTTGGACGATAATGATATTCTGTTTTTGGATAACGATTTTGCCACACAAAATCCGAGTAAAATCGTCCACACAGGAGATGTGCTAACTGTCCATACGGGATATGTTGGTATATCTTGTGTTGTACCGCCAAAATATGATGGTGCGCTAACATTTACAACCTTAATATCTACAACAAAACCGCAGATGCTTATTCCCGAATACCTTTCATATCATCTCAATTCTGAACTGGGACACACAGAAGTAGAAAACTTGCAGGCGGGTGGCGGACGCAATAATTTGAATGTTGCAGACTTTAAGCAATATAAAATGCGAATACCGAGTGACATATCGGAACAAAAGGCGATAGTAGCGTTTTTGAAGGACTTTGATAGTGATTTGGATGCACTTCAAAAGAAACTCGATAAGCTAACAAGAATAAAGTCCGGCATGATGAGCGAGCTGCTCACCGGGCGTATTCGATTGGTGTGAGGGGTAAATAAACGATGAAAGAAAAAGCTGAATGGGTAGAAGTAAAAGAAACGGCACAAGACCTTGCAGGAGCTACACTAGAAGCAGGAACAGCGACGCTTCTTGATAATCTTCCAGCACTTGGCACGGCTGCTGCAGAAATAATTGGGAATGAGGCTGTCAGCACAGTTGTTCAAACGCTAACAGGTGGATTACTTGGCGCCGTGGCACCCGGTTTTTTAGGTGTAAAGCTGTCTTTTCAACAAAGGCGATTTGAAAGGAATATGGTAAAAATGTTGAACGCTGTTGCGCAAAAACAGGACATTATTGAGCAACGGCTTAATCAGCTTGATCCAGAGATAAGACAGAAGTTTATGGATGGTCCTTATCGTGATGTGTTATTCGATAATATTATTGCCGAAAACCAGGAACAGAAGGTACAGGATAATATAAATGGATATATCAATTTGATGGGCCTTGAAAACCCGAATGACGATGTGATATTCACCTTTTTCCACACACTTTCTCAAATGAATGAGTTGGATATTCGCGTTCTTAGGCTATATCGCCCTGCGTATGAAACGGGCAAAGAAGGTCACGAAAATTTCATGGATGTTATGAGAGAAGAAAACATCGATGACTCTCAGTATGATTTCATCAGAGAAAAACTATGCAGACTCGGTATGCTTGATAGTAAAAACGAGGCGAATCGAGACGAGAATCTTGATGTGCTTGGAAAAACTCTCACTGAACTTATTAAGCAGCTTTATTCCAAAAAGCCGAAAGAAGTAAAAGCACCAAAGCTGAAAAAAATTGCCCGTTCCGAGTCGTATAGCATAACACGTCTTGGACGGCAGTATTTGGCCTTTATTGATGAACCGCAATAAAGGCATTTGATAGTTTGAAGGGAGGTAATTGCCCCATGCCCAACATAGGCGACAGCGAACGAAAAACACAAAATCGTGTAATTGAGTTTTTCCAAACCAAATTACATTATCGGTATATCGGTAATCTGAAAGATCAGGCAAATCGAAATATAGACGAAGAAAAGCTGACTCGTTGGCTTACCGACCACGGCTATTCTTCTGCGGTTGCAACCCGTGCAGTGGAGGAACTGGTCAAAGCTGCCGCCAACCTGCAGGAGGGGTTGTATACCGCCAACCGTGCCGTATATCAGCTTTTAAAATACGGTGCAAAAATCAAAGAAAACGCTGACGAAAATGAAACCACTGTATATTTCATTGACTGGGACACCCCCGGTGAAAACCTCTTTGAAATTGCTGAAGAGGTTACTGTGGTTGCCAACAACGAAAAACGGCCGGATCTGGTTGTATATCTAAACGGCATTGCTGTGGCAATCATTGAACTGAAGAAAAGTACCGTTTCTGTTTCCAATGGCATCCGGCAGAATCTGACCAATCAGCGGGAAATGTTCATTCAGCCCTTCTTTACCACCATGCAGTTCTGCATGGCAGGTAATGACAGTGAAGGTCTGCGCTATGGTACCATCAAAACCCCAGAGAAGTATTATCTGGAATGGAAAAAGGATGGTTTTACAGAGTGCCCGGAAGAGCGCAGCGAAATGGACATCAAAATCGAAGAGGTTTGTGCTACCATTCCCAATAAGTTGGACAGTGCACTGTATGCCATGTTCTATAAGGCGCGGTTTCTGAACCTCATCCACAATTTCCTTATTTTCGATAAGGGGCAGAAAAAGGTCTGCCGATACAACCAGTATTATGGCATCATGAGAGCGCAAAAGCGGCTGGCAACCGGTAAGGGCGGTATTATTTGGCACACCCAAGGCAGCGGCAAGTCCCTGACGATGATTTGGCTCTCTAAGTGGCTGCTGGCAAACATTCCGACTGCCCGTGTTTTGGTTGTGACAGACCGAGATGAATTAGATGAGCAGATTGAGAAGAATTTCAAAGGTGTCAGCGAAACCATCATCCGTACCAAGAGCGGTGCAGACCTACTGGCTCGGCTGAACTCTCATGAGGATAGGTTGCTTTGCTCTCTAATTCATAAATTCGGTAAACGTGGCGGCGAGGCCACTGAAAAGGATTACGACAAGTACATTGAGGAATTGAAGGCATCGCTCCCCGCCAATTTCAGTGCCAAAGATGACATATATGTTTTCGTGGATGAGTGCCACCGTACCCAGTCCGGCAAACTGCATCTGGCTATGAAAACCATCATGCCCAACGCCATTTTTGTGGGTTTCACTGGTACTCCGCTGCTGAAATCAGATAAGGCCACCAGTATCGAGGTCTTTGGTCGGTATATCCACACCTACAAATTTGATGAAGGTGTGGCCGACGGAGTTGTCCTTGACCTTCGTTATGAGTACCGAGACATCCCCCAAGAAATTATGTCCCAAGCAAAGATCGATGCATGGTTTGATGCCAAGACCCGAGGTTTAATGCCGAGGGCAAAGGCCAGACTGAAGCAGGTTTGGGGCAATATGCAGACCGTATACAGTTCCCGTTCCAGGCTAGAGAAAATAGTTTGTGATATCATATTCGACTTTGAAACCAAGGCAAGACTAGCAGACGGCAGTGGCAATGCAATTCTGGTAGCAAACGATATTTTGACGGCTTGTAAGTATTACGAACTGTTCCAGCAGAAGAACTTTAAGAAATGCGCTGTTATTTCCTCCTATGAACCTAATGCAGGCGACATCCGCACGGAGACCGTCAGCGATGATGAGGAAACCGATGCCTTTGAAAAGTATCGCATTTATTTGCAAATGATCGGCATTAACCCGGATTCTGCTGATAAAAATGGCATTGCAAAAAAGGTGGAGGATTTTGAAGCGGCGGCAAAGAAAAAGTTCATCGATGAACCGTACAACATGAAGCTGCTGATCGTAGTGGACAAGCTGCTGACCGGTTTCGATGCACCTCCCTGTACATATCTGTACATTGATAAGTCCATGCATGACCACGGTCTGTTCCAGGCAATTTGCCGTGTCAATCGTCTGGATGGTGAGGACAAAGATTTCGGCTATATCGTTGATTATAAGCAACTTTTCGGCGACCTGTCTTCTGCTATGGAAAAGTACACTTCTGGTGCCTTTGAGGGATATGCTGATGAGGATGTAGAGGGGCTTTTGAAGGACAGAAAAACCGAGGCGCAGAAGCGGTTTGAAAAAATTCTGGACGAACTGGATGAGCTTTGCGAGGGAGTGGAGTATCCCAAGGAAGAAATCAACTACCTGCATTATTTCTGCGGTGAAAATGGAATCGATGTGGATAACGATGAAGCTTTCGCAAGAATCCGGGAACGACTGTATCGGCTGGTTAATTCCCTGATTCGTGCCTATGCCGAAGTGAAGCCCATGCTCGATGAACTGGGATATACCGATATACAGCAGGCGCAGTATGACAAAAAAGTCAATTTCTATGTTGCGCTGAAAGCCACAATTGGCCGCTCCAGTGGGGACTTTATTGACTTGAAAGCATATGAACCCGGAATGCGTTACCTGATTGACAACTATATTGTTGCGGAAGATGCCAAGGTTATTGGAGACTTTGATGACTTTACACTGCTGGATTTCATTCTGGCACAGCGTGAAAAAATTGAAGGCGATGGCTCTAAACCTGGTGAGCAGGAAAGTGCAGCCGAGGCAATTGAGAATAACATTCGTAAAAAGGTGGTTGAGAAAATTGTACTCAACCCCAAATACTACGAAAAAATGTCTGCTGTTTTGGAGCAACTTATTTTGGAACGTAAACAAGGTGTCCTTACCTACAAGCAGTTGCTGGAAAAGTATATAGAACTTGCCCGCAATGTTACAAAACCCGAGGAAAATGAGAGTTATCCAGAGAAAGTGCGTCACAGCGCGGCGATGCGAGCATTGTATGATAATACAGGCTGCGATGTAAATTTGGCAGAAGCCCTTCATGCAGCAGTGATGCGCTCCAAGATGGATAGATTCCGTAATGACCCAGTCAAAGAACGCCGCATTAAAAGGGAACTGCTCAAAATCCTGAAGAGCAAGGATGAAGTCGAGCGGGTGTTTAAAATTATTGTAGAACAAGAGGAATACTAATGCAGATAATGGTGAATGGCATAGAAGTGTCAGTAACAAAGAAAGCAATCAAAAATATGCACCTCTATGTCAAACCGCCAGACGGTCATGTAGAGGTTTCGGCTCCGGCCAATTTGAGCAACGAGAGCATTGAAATGTTTATCCGTACAAAAATTGGTTGGATCAAACGTCAGCAGGAAAAGTTTGAACATCAGCCCAGACAGACAGCCCGTGAATATGTTTCCGGCGAAGCACTCTATGTATGGGGACAACAGTATTATCTGCTGGTAAACTACAGCAATAGAGGCAATTCTCTTGAACTGGACGGAGATAAGGCAATCCTGACTGTACGAGAGGAAAGTACCGCCGAACAGAGGGGATGTTTTGTCAACGAATGGTATCGTGAAATCTTAAAGGCCGAAATCGAGCGGGTTCTCCCTAAGTGGGAGAAGATAACTGGCTTACATCCCGATGGGTGGCAAACAAAAAATATGACCACCCGTTGGGGCACCTGTAATGTGAAGACCCACAAAATATGGCTCAATCTTCAGCTGGCAAAGAAAACGCCAGAATGCTTAGATTATGTGATTTTGCATGAACTGACACATCTGATGGAAAAGAATCATAATAATAACTTTGTGGCGCATATGGATCGTTTTATGCCGAATTGGAGGGAAATCCGTAAAAAGCTAAATGGTCAAATTTTGGATTGCTTTGAAAAATAATTGTTCTAGGCGAAACCGGCATATATACTTTCCTTTGTCCTTTCTGTCCCCATTGTCCCACGGGTACAGATTGACAGGCGCAAAAAATGCACCATGCCAACAAAACACGGTGCATTGTATCCATGAGCGGTAGATTTGCCAGAAAAAGACCGAACACGTATTGTGTTCGGTCTTTTTTTCATAACCTCTTCATGATAATATCCGGCTGACGCAAGCGGCGCTTGACAAAAGCAAGCAAACTGTGCTTTCCTTTTTGCCATGATTCCTGTATAATGGCAAAAGAAACAGGAAGCGGGAGGAAGTCGTATGACTGTCGGGGAGAAAATCCAACTGTATCGGAAGCAGTTCGGTTTGTCGCAGGAAGAGCTTGGGCAGAAGCTGTCTGTCAGCCGGCAGACCATCAGTTTATGGGAAAAGGGACAGACACTCCCGTCCATTGATAACCTGATTCGCTTAAAAGAGATCTTTGACGTTTCGATCGATGAAATCTTGGATTGCAAAACCATACCACAGGAACAACCTGCCGCTTTTTCGGAAGCCTATTCGTTTAACTACACCGCCGAAGATCTGCGTGAAGTTTACAAATCCCTTCGCCAACCGTATTGGAGTTCTTTCGGGCGCTTTCTTTTGCTGCTGTTTGTGGTTTTATTCTTCGCGATCCTGCTTGAAGCGCCCAATGCGATCATCGGCATCTTTTTCGGAATGTTGGTGACAGGCTTTGTGCAGCACATCAAAAACCTGCGCGCGTATAAAAACGCCTGGAAGAAAAGCCAGGAACGCATCGTCACCAGCCGCTACGTTTACAGGATCGACGCAGACAGCCTACATGTGCAGGTCTTGCGCGATGCCATACTCGTCCGAACCTATACCTTGCGCTTTTCAGAGATCGAACAGTGCCGGGAAACGCCAAACTTTTTGATCTTATTTTCTTTTGGTCAGGTGTTTTTGCTTCGCAAAAGTGAGCTTACACCGGATTCTGCATTATATAAATTTGGGGTCGTTAACCGTACCGATGAAATACAGTATAAACGATGGAAGTGGATCTCCCGCGCGCTGGTCGCTGCGTCTGTTCTTTCCATCTTCGCCGGAATAATTTTGACCGCACTCGTCTCCCCTACGGGTAAAGAGATGTTTGATAGCATGTGGGTATACTATCTTTTCACCCCGATACCGATCGCTTCTTTCTGTGCCGGTCTGATTTTCCGAAAGAAAGGTTATCCATATAAAAAGAACCTTATTGCAGGTATTATCTTTACCCTGTTGCTGTGTGTGTACGGTTCGTATCCTTTCATATTCGGCGAGCAGTTCACAGAAAGCACGGCGCTGCTTGTTCGCGCCGAGCAATATTTGGGGACGGATTTCCCTGCCGAAACATCTATTTCTACATCCGGTGATCTGGAAACGCCTTTATCAAACGATATGGGGTATGTTTACGGTACCTGTGACCTTATTTTTGATATAGAGGCGGCGCAGCCTTTCGAACAAAGCCTTCCGAACGATGATCGATGGCGTGACACGCTGCCGAACGACCTGCTCGGCATCACACCGAGCGAGCACGCGCTTCCGGGATTTGATTATATCCTGATCTACAACTCGGACAGTCGGGAATGGAACACGCAGCCTGCAGAAACCGGAACATATCATTTTACCTGCATCTATTACCGTTTGCCGGAGCACCAAATGCGGATCGTGGAATATTCGATCAACTACCAAAAATGATGTGCAAAAAGCGTTTTCTGCCTGCTGTACAAGCCATACGAATCCATAGATTTATTACCCTTTTTCATAATTTTTGTGGTATTTTCCTTGACACGGCACTAAATATATTGTAAACTAATTACTAAGAACGGGCTTATGCTCGAAATTTTGCAGAAAAAGAGGGAATTACTTATGAAAAAGGTTCTCGCAGTTCTGATGACACTGGTTTTGGCAGTGACGCTCTGCGTACCGAGCTTTGCGGCAAACGATGACACGACAGCCCCCGCGGATGACATCACGGCAGTTATTGAAGAGATCCTCGGTTCCATTCTCGGCAACGAAGGCACCGTAGACGTGGATGCTGTTTTGGAAGCCTTGAGTGGTCTGCTTGGCGGTTCGCTGGATCCGGATTCCATTGTGCCGGAGATCAGCCAGCCGATTGCCAATCAGGTGGTAAACGCGTTAGCGGCTGCCGGTATGACGAAGGCGGATCTGCAAGCCACGTTTGACCAGATGCTGGCGGACGGTCAGATTTCCGAAAAGACCCACGGCTATCTGATGAACGCTGTAGAAGCTCTGCCCGACGACGGTTCGCAGGGCGGCATTATTGATGATGCACAGGCGGCTGAGATCGCAGGTCAGATCCTGTCCGCTTTGAATGCTTTGGGTGTAACGAACGACCAGATCAAAGAAGCCTTAGATTCGATGTATGCGAACGGTACGCTGCCGGAGAATGTGTACAACGCGATCATTGAGCAGATCAATGCGGCTGAAAACACCACGGCTGCGGATCCCGGCGAAGGCGGTCTTGGCGGTCTCCTCGGCGGCGTAGGCGACTTCTTCGGTGGTATCTTTGATACGATCGGCGGTCTGCTGGGCTTCGGCGGCGGTGATGACAATGGTGGCAGCGGCAATAACACTACTGCCCCGGAAAATGCCGGTGAGTACGGTGGTTCTGACCCGACGGGCGACACGGCTGTGTTCGCGGTCGTTGGCGTTGCGGCGGTTGCGGGTGCTGCGCTGCTTCTGACCAGAAAGAAAAAGTCTGACAAATAAGCATTTCTCAGATGTATGCAAGAGGCCCGGTCCTTCGGGTCTCTTGTTTTTTTATTCTTTCTATGATACAATAAGCGGGTCAAGGTACTGGAAACGAGGTGCTTAATATGGTTCTGACACTGGATGTCGGCAATACCAATATCAATTTAGGGCTGTTTGACGGTGACACGATTTGTATGCGCGCGCGCTTTGCAACGCAGCGCGACAACACCGACGATCAATTCGCCGTACTGCTGCACACACTGGTCACCATGCACGGGATCGACCCGGCTGCCATACAGGGCGGAATCATCAGCTCCGTCGTTCCGGAATTGACAGCGGAATTGGAAAATGCAGTTTATATATTGACCGGCAAAAAGCCCTTATGCCTTGTACCCGGTGTTAAGACCGGCTTGAATATCCTGATCGACAATCCTGCGCAGCTCGGTGCAGATCTGGCTGCCGGCGCAGTCGGTGCAGTCGTGCGCTATCCCCTGCCTGCATTTGTGATCGATCTCGGCACGGCGACCAAGATTTATGCTGTGGACGAACACAAAAGCTTTCGCGGCTGCACGATCGCACCGGGTGTGCGCGTATCGCTGAAAGCGCTCACCAAGGTCAGCTCGCTGCTGCCTGCCATTCCCTTGGAACCGCCGAAAAAAACGTGCGGTACCAATTCCGTGGAAAGCATGCAAAGCGGCGTCATCCTCGGAACTGCCGCGATGATAGACGGGCTTTTGGATCGTTTTACGGAAGAGCTCGGCACGCCGAAAAGCGTGGTCGCCACAGGCGGCCTCGCCGCAAGCATTTACCCGGTCTGCCGTCACGCCATGCAGCTGGATGTCGATTTGATTTTATATGGTTTAAAGGCGATCTATGAAAAAAATAAATAGATAAGTCCCCTTCCCCCGTTATATTTTGCGCTGCATCCCTTTGGGAGCAGCAGCAAGGAGGATATATATGGCAAACAACAAATCTGTGCGTACGCGCACGGGCAAGACCGTCATGCTGGTGGAAACCGCTATGCTTACGGCGATCGTGGTGGTGATGTCGTTCACCCCCCTTGGTTACCTGCGCATAGGCGGTTTGGAGCTGACGCTGATCATGGTCCCGGTTATCATCGGCGCCGTGACCCAAGGGCCGGCCGTCGCCGCGTTCCTGGGCGGCATTTTTGGGCTGACGAGCTTTGCCCAGTGTTTTATGGGCAGCGCTCTGGGCACGATCTTGGTGTCCATCAGCATCCCGCGCGCCTTCGTGGTCTGCGTGATCCCGCGCATCCTGGCAGGTCTTTTCTGCGGGCTTCTGTTTTCCGCTTGCCGCAAGCGCGATCCACGCGGCACATGGAGCTTTGCGGTCGCCGGTATTTCCGGCTCCCTGTTCAATACCGCTTTCTTTTTGGGGCTTTTAGCACTTCTTTTTTGGAATGTGCAATTCTCCGCAGAACAGGCTGCGTCGCTCGGCGGCGTGGACACGGTGCTCAAAACCGTGATCGGGATTGCTGCCGGCATCAATGCGCCCATTGAGCTTTTGGTCTGTGCGATTTTAGGTTCGGCGGTCGGCAAGGGATTATCCGTTGCACTCAAGCGGCTGCACTGAGGACACACAAAAAAGGAAGGACGCGATGTCCTTCCTTTTTTCTATGCAATTCGGGAACAGCAAAGCGGGTGCTTCCATAGAATGTACTGTGCAGACCATAAGCGTCTTGCGGCGGGAGCGGTAGTGCGGTCTGCACACGCACTCCAAGGGGAGCCGCACCGCACATCGCAGGCGCAGAAAAGCCCGCAGGCACTTGCCTGCGGGCTGAAACTTTTTGCTTTACAGGCACAAGGCTCTGCACTAATCGGCGTTTTCAACCTCCACCTGTTTTACGACCTCCTGCGGGATCGCCTCACCATGCCTGACAACCAAAATGCACAGCACACTCAAAACAAATGCGATCGGGCTATAGTAGAACAGGGACAAATACGTTCCGCTGAGCATGGCGACAATGCCGTAAACGATCGGAGAAGCGATCTGTGCAGAGAAAGTCGCCGTGTAATAGTAGCCCGTGAATGTACCGACCTTTTCCACACCGCCGATTTCCAAGACCAGCGGCAGCGTGTTGACGGTGATCAGCATATTGGCGGCTCCCCCGAGCACAAGGACCGGATAGATGAGGATCTTGAGAATATCAATGACATCGTTGAGCGACGTATTGATGGCTTCAAGCGCCTGTCCGCGGTCAGCCTCGGTCAACTGCAGATCAAACTGTGCGTTGGCGGCGTTGACTACGGCAGTGAAATCGAAGCCTTCGGCGGTGATCTCCTCATCAAACGCCTGATATTTTGCCGTTTCCGCGGCGGAAAGTGATTCACCGTTCAAGTAAGCGATATACGAATCCATTTCAACTAAGGCGTCATCTTTGAGCGAATGCGCATCATTATAGGTATCGATCTGATCGACCACATTCGTATAAACCTTATTGGTCGAATTGAAAGACCCTACGCTGAAGCCGTCCTGTGCGATGAGCATATTGAAAATGCCGAAGAACACGACGAACGCCAAAATGAAAACAGCAAGCCCTGCGAGAATGGTCTTTTTTCTGCCAAACTTTGTTCCAAGCTTACCGGCAGGCAGCGCGGCGGCAGCGGAGCAGACCGCAAAAATCGCCATGAGGATCGTCGCCTGGCTTGTTTCCATATGGAGGATCTCAGCTGCGAACAGCGAGAAGAAAGTCTGGATGGCATTGGAGCCGCAGAACAGGAAGAAAAGCCCCATAAGCATGAAAATCAGACTCTTGCGCTCAGCGCCGGAAAGCTTTTGTGCTCTGCGTTCCGCTTTTTCGCGCCGCTTGGCTTCTTTTTCGGCGGCGCGGCGGGCGGCAGCGTCCATTTGCATATTCTGCTCGGCGAGAGCGGCGATGCGGCTGTCCGGTTCCTTGACTTTCAGAAGGACAACCAGCATCCCGATGATCATAACGACCGAACCGATCAGGAAAACATACGGATATGTACGTTCCTCATTGGCGGCATTGACCTCGATACCGGTCACGGCGGTGTAGACCAAGGTCACGATCGTACCGGCGATCATACCGATGAGGCTCCCCAAGCCACCCATCAAATTTATGATGGCGTTGCCCTCCGAACGAAGGGCGGGCGGCGTGAGGTCGGGCATCAGAGCCACCACAGGCGCGCGCCAAAGGGACATGACGAACACAAAGAGAATGATGCAAAGCATGGTAACAGGCAGCGAACCGCGCAGTGCACAGATGGGGATCAATGCAAACAGCACCGCACAGACCGGCGCGCCGAACGCTATGAATGGACGGCGTTTGCCGAGCCGGGAATGGCAGCGGTCAGACAGCTTACCGAAGGTAGGCTGGAAGATCACGCCGAAAATGTTGTCAAAGGTCATGATGATACCGATAAACAACGGGACAAGCGTGATGCCGCCGCCTACAAGATTGACATCCTCCCCCTGCGCTGCGGCAAAACGTGCGAGAAACGGCAGGCTTTCATTGAGCTTGGCACTCCACTGTGCCACCACGGAAGAATTGCCGAGAAGATGGTTGAGTATTTTTGTGATATACGGATCATAGATCGCCCAGGCAATTGACGAGGCAAGGAAACCAAACCCGGTCAAGATCGTGTGCCAATAATTCAGCTTTCCGTTTTTTTCACAAAACAGCTCTTTCTTTTCTTCCACTGCATACACTCCTTTTCTAAGTTTCTTGGTATATCATAACAGATTCCCATGGAGAAAGCAATCAAAAATTATTCATCATGCTGTTGTTCACGCTCGCGGCGGCGCGCACGTTTGCGCTTTTCCAGTTTCTTCCGCCGAATACGCATCACGACGATCTCCAGCACCACAAGCGCCGCAACCACAAGCACGGCCGCGATCACGCGCCCCGCCGTAATGGTAGAGCCGCCCGAATCCTCGGTGCGGTTTGTAAGACCCGCTACCGCCATGCGCAATGCATAATTCGCCTGCATCAGGCTGTTTTCGGAAACCGGCGCAGACAGCGCGTCGCGTGCGGCGGAGATCGCGTCTTTAAGCTCGTTTGCAGACTCCGTGCTGCAAAGCGTTACGTCGACCTGCTGCGCGCTTGCCAGCGCAGCGGAAAGACGCGATTCCTGCGTGGAAACGCGCGCATAATATTCGCAAAGCTCTGTGATATTGTTCGTAATGATCACGCTGTACCCGCGTGCCGTCACGTCGTTGTAGCCGATATAATTGTCTTCGCGTTCACCGCAGAGGTCGGGATCGGTCATATCGATCACACCCCTGCCCTTTTCAGAGAATTCCGACATCACCGAGTCACCGAACACGACGCTGTAGGAATTGGAGCTTCCAAGCAGCGTGCCTACCGCGCCCGCCGACAGCGTGCGCGAAACGGCAGACTTCGCGCTGAAAATCACATTGCCTGTATAGGCGGAAATAACCAAAGGCATTTGGGTCTTGGACTGCATCCAATCCGAAACTTCGCCGCGGTCGCCGCGTGCAAGGAACACAACATTGCCGAGCGTCCCCTCGGTGCTCAGCTGCTCGTATACCTCGTCACGAAAATCCCAGACCACGTCTAACAAAAGCAGCACGCCGCTCTCCTTTGCCGCCGCTATAGCTTCGGAAAGCGTCGGAACGGTATATTCCGTGATGGACTCATGCAGATTGCCCGTCCCGTTGCGCAGATGGCAGGCTGAAAGCTCATGATAGCCGATCTCGGACACATTGCGGTCCAAGACATTGCCAAGCTCGTCCACACACATGCGCGAAAGATTTTCATCCGTCATCAAAACAAAATAGTTGTCTGCGGTTTTGCGCACATGTACATACACCATATCTGCGCCCGCCTCTGCAGCAGCCGTGATCGCCGCAGCGGAATTTTCCGGGTACTGACTGGTATCGCCGTATTTTGACACCGCCAAAAGCCTGCCCGACGGGTCGCGCAGCGCCGAAGCGATGTCCGCAATGCGCGTCGCCGCATCCGTACCATCCGCTTCCGCTGCGAACGCGGGAACCGAGCAGACAAGCAGGAGCAGCACTGTAAGCAGCGCGCCGATCCGAGCTTTTAAACCGTTACGCATAAAGTTCCTCCCAAAATCCAAAAAGCTCTGTTTATTAAAATCAAGTATACCAAATTCGCCTATATTTTACAAGTGCGGAATTGTGCTTTTACACCGATTTTACACAAAAAAACACCAAATATTGTGTAATTTTCAATTTGCACAAAAAAGGTAGTTAAAATTTTACTGTACCGCTGTTTTTTTGGCTTGATTGCGGTGTGCGGCTTGTGCTAAAATAGGATTCGATTCGACGGAAAGGAGGCGCTTTGCGGTGTCCTTCGGGCAAAATCTGAAAAATTTAAGATGCGCAAAGCTGCCGCCCTTAACGCAGACCGATCTTGCGAACGCTATCGGCGTGACACAACGCAAGATTTCCTTTTTGGAGACGGGCGCTTCCGAGCCCTCGCTGCGCGACATTGTGGCAATTTGCCGCTATTTCAGCGTTTCTGCCGATTATCTTTTGGGTCTGCCCCGTGATATGGAGTTTCCGGATCAGTTATGACAAAGAAAGAGCGCACGATCAAGGCCGTTGAGGCCTTAAAAAAAGAATATCCCGACGCACTGTGCTCTCTGGAAGCACAGAACCCGTTGGAGCTTTTGATTGCCACCCGGCTGTCGGCGCAGTGCACCGACGCACGGGTGAATTTGGTTACGCCTGTTTTGTTCGCAAAATACAAAACACTTGATGATTATTGCGAGGCGCGTGTGGAAGATGTGGAAGAGATCATCCATTCCTGCGGTTTTTACCACGGTAAGGCACGCGATATTATCGGTATGGCGCAGAAGATCAGATCGGATTTCGGCGGGCGTGTGCCCGATACCATCGAGGCGCTCACGACGCTGCCCGGTGTGGGCAGAAAAACCGCGAACCTGATTGTCGGCGATGTGTATCATAAGCCCGCTGTGGTCACGGATACGCATCTCATTCGCCTTGCGAACCGTATCGGGCTTGTGGAAACGAAAGACCCCGTCAAGGTGGAAACGGCGCTTCGAAAGCTGCTGCCGCCGGAAGAGAGCAACGACTTCTGCCACCGCTGCGTGCTGCACGGCAGGGCTGTGTGTACCGCGCGCAAAGCACACTGCGAAAGCTGCGCACTGAATTCCTTTTGCAAAAAGAACATATAGGATGACGACCCATGTATAAACCAAACCCCAACTGTTACGGCGCGATGTTTGCCATTCCTGCCATCGCTGCCGATCAATATCTTGCCGAAGCCTCCGGTGACGACTTGAAAGTCCTTTTGAGTATTTTTCGAGACCCGAGCGGCGGTATTTCCATAGACAATCTTTCCGCAGCGCTGAAGCTTTCGGCAGACAAAGTGCTCGCGTCGCTCGATTTCTGGGTATCGCGCGGCGTGCTTTTATTTACGGATGAGCAGGGCAACACGAAGTTTGTGCCGCGCGCACAGCGTGCAACTGCACCCGAGATGCCTGCGCAAAAACCTGCCTCCCCCCTCCCCGCCGCAAAGCCTGCCGTTGTGCATACGCTCCCGACGCCGGAGATCCCGAAGCCGACTATGGAGCAGATCGCTGCGCGCCTTGCGGAGGACGATACGGTCAAAAGCCTGTTTTTGGAGGCACAGCACATACTCGGGCGCACATTCGGTTTGGATGTGCAATCAACGCTTTTGGCTTTATATGATACCTACGGGCTGCAAAAAGAGGTTATTTTGACGCTGCTGCAGCACCTGACCGAAAAAGGCCGGGGCTCCACGGCCAACATCCTGAAGGTCGGTAAAATTTGGGCGCAGCACGAGATCGAAACGCTGGACGATGCAAATGAATACATCAAGAATGACGCTGCCGCAACGCAGTTGTTCCGCTCACTTGCCGCGGCAGTCGGGATCGCGACCCCGCGCCCTACCCCGAAGCAGACGGAATACATCCTTTCCTGGCAGGGCATGGGCTTTTCGGCAGATATGCTGATCAAAGCCTATGAGGAAATGGCGGAACGCACGGGGAAAGTCTCGTTCGCGTATATGGATAAGATCCTGAAAAACTGGTATGCAAACAATTTGAAAACACCGAACGCGGTAGATGAAAGCTATAAAGCGGCTTCTGCCGCACGTAAGAGCGCGGGAGACCGCGGTACATCATACAATTTGGATGAGGCGCTGCAAAAAGCGACCCTCTCTGCAAAGAAGCTCGCAGAAAGAAAGAATACGGAGCAGTAAGCATGGGATATGCAAAGCAAATTTACGCGCGCGCCGCTGAGATTTTACGGCAGCGCCGCGAGCAGGCGGAAACACAGGCACTTATGCGCAAAGCACAGGTACTGAAGGTGTGCCCGGAGATCGAGGAAATCGAACGCCAAATGGCGCAGACGGGACTTGCCGCCGTACACGCCATCAGCGCGGGAGAAAAGGCGGAGGAAGCCGTGCGCGCACTTGCCGTTCGCAATTTGGAATTACAGGAAAAGCGGCGGGAATTGCTCGCTCAGCACGGATTCCCCGCAGACTGCCTGCAGCCGGTATATACCTGCCCGGTTTGCAGCGACACGGGAGCGGTAAACGGGCACGCCTGTGCATGCTATAAAAAGCTGCTGCGCGACCTTGCATACCAGGAGCTCGCAAGCGAGAGCCCGCTCAAGCTGTCTGATTTTAACAGTTTTCGCCTGGATGTATATGACGCCGTGCCGAATGCCGACGGTCTGATCCCGCGTGAGGAAATGGAAGCGATCCTGCGCATCTGTCAAAATTACGCGGATACATTTTCGGACAAGGCGCAAAGCCTGTTCATGTACGGCAAAACGGGGCTTGGGAAAACCCACCTTTCGCTCGCCATCGCTGCCGCTGCGATCAAAAAGGGCTACGGTGTGGTGTACGGTTCGGCGCAAAACCTGTTTGGAAAGTTGGAAAAAGAACATTTCGGAAGGGAGCCCTATGCGGACACGGAAAGCCTTTTGGAGGACTGTGACCTTTTGATTTTGGACGACCTCGGCGCAGAATATACCACGGGATTTATCAAAGCGGCAGTCTATAATATTGTCAACACCCGCCTTTTGTGCGCACGCCCGACCATTCTCAACAGCAATTTGACGTTCTCGGAGCTGGAAACGCGATATTCCGACCGCGTGACTTCGCGCATTCTGGGCAACTATGCGGTGCTGCATTTTGTAGGCAGCGATATGCGCATCCGCCTTCGCTGAAATGCTTTATCATAGCCTTGAACAGCTTTTGTGATTTACCTGCAAAAGCTGTTATTTTTTTCGAAAAAAACCTTGTATTTTACATACGGTCGGTGTATAATGTCGGAAATTTTGCGAAACGGGATGAATGATATGCCGCAAAAACCGATTACCGCCGTGATCGTCGGCGCGGGGCATCGCGCCATTATTTATGCAAAACTGGCGCTGCAAAAGCCGGAGCTGCTTCGGATCGTGGGCGTTGCCGATCCCGACCCCATCCGGCGCGAAAAGACGCGCGAGATGTTCGGCTTTCCCGAAGAAAACTGCTTTGAGGACGCTGCAGCGCTGGCAGCCGTACCGAAATTTGCGGATGCCGTAATCAACGGCACGATGGATCAGCAGCATGTGGAAACCGCTGTTCCCCTTTTGGAAAAGGGATACGACATGCTTCTTGAGAAGCCTTTCGCCACCAACGAGGCAGAAATGCGCCGCCTTGTAGACTGCGTGCGCAAAAAAGGCAACAAGGTCATGATCTGCCATGTGCTGCGTTACACGCCGTTTTACCTTTCCATTAAAGAACGTGTTGCCGCCGGCGAGATCGGCGACATCATCAATATACAGATGAACGAGCACGTCAGCTATCACCATCTTTCCACGTCGTATGTACGCGGCAAATGGGCGAATTCCGACGTATGCCACACGACGATGCTTTTGGCAAAGTGCTGCCATGACATCGACCTGATGATGTGGATGATGGCCGAAACACGCCCGGTAACGGTATGTTCCTTCGGCAGTAAATTCCAGTTTAAGCCTGAGAACGCGCTGAAGGAAGCCGGCACGCGCTGCCTTGTGGATTGTCCGTTGGTAGAAACCTGCCGGTATTCCGCCAAACGGCTGTATCTCGACCAGCCCGAACGCTGGGCATTTTATATTTGGGATAAGTTAGAGGGGCTCGAGCACCCCACCGAGCAGGACCGCGTCAACCTTCTAAAAGGAGACAGCAACTACGGCAAATGCATTTATAAGTGCAACAACAACGTGGTGGATCACCAATCCGTGCTTGTGAATTTTGCGAGCGGCGCTACGGGCACGCACAATATGGTCGGCGGCGCTTCCAAATCCGAGCGGCGTATCCACATCATCGGGACACTCGGTGAGATTTACGGAGACTTTGAAGAGTCCAAATTCTATATCTCGAAGATCCACCCGACCAAGACCGACGAAAAGACGGTAGAAGAGGTCGATCTGCATGTTACGGGCGATATGGTCGGCGCATACGGCGGGCACGGCGGCGGCGACGAGCGGCTGGCGGAGGATTTCGTAAACTTTTTGCAGGGCGGCAAAACCAGCCTTGCGTGCACCTCGATCTTTGACTCCGTGGCAGGACATCTGTGCGTATATCTTGCAGATCGTTCGCGCGAGCAGGACGGCATGCCGCAGAAAGTCATGCTGTAAATTCCAACATAAACACTACCGCATTGCACAGAAATTTCTCGTTGCAATGCGGTTTGTTGTATTTTTTTACCTTATGCAATGAAACATTGCGTGACATTTTGACAAAAATATGGTTCAATGAAATTGTAAAGGAGGTATCGGTATGGCAAAAGTTGCAAAAAATCTGCGCCGCCTGCGAACGGACTGCGGCATGACGCAGGCACAGCTGGCGGAAAAAATGCACGTTACGCGGCAGGCGATCTCGAACTGGGAAAACGACAAGACCCAGCCCGACATTGACGCGCTCGTGCGGCTTTCTGAAATTCTGAACACAGAGATCGAAGCGCTCATCTACGGCAAACGCCGGCATATCGGCACGGATGAGCAGCGCCCGGACTACCGCATCCGCATCGTACTCGCCGTGCTCGGCACACTGTTTGTCGGCATTGGGCTTGTGCTGATCTTTTTCAATTTCTGGCGCGACTTTCCCCTGGGGCTGCAGGCGGTATTTTCCGTTCTGCCGATTCTTCTGGGGCAGGGTTTTGCCGTATACGTCTTTCTGCGGCAGAGGCAAAGCGTGCTGTTTCGGGAGTGCGCCGCTATCCTTTGGTGTGTAGGCGTCGTTTCCACCGTGGCGCTTGTAAACAGTGTTTTCGACATCCACTGCGGCTTTACGAATTGTCTTCTGCTGGATATTGTATTTTGTCTGCCTGTTTTGTGGCTGTTTCAAGCGGTCTCCCCATTGGCGCCGTATCTATATATGGTCATACACTGGTCAATACAGGCAAACACAGTGGAATTTCTCTTTGCGCTCCTCCTGCTTGCAGGCGGGCTGCTTTTGCCGCTGGTGCTTCGTAAGGACAAGGCGGATGCCCGCTACAAATTCTCCGTGTGGATCGCGACGCTTGGGGCTACCGCTTTTTATGCGGCAAAAATCATGGTGGAAGCTTTAGTAACAGATCCTTACGGCAACCCATTTTACATTCCGTTGCTTTTGTTCCCGGTATTTGCAGGATTTTTGCTTTTGGATCGCGGTTTGGACTTTACGAAGCCTTTTGCGCCACTGGGGCTTTTTGGCGGGACGATATGTTCCGCACTTTTTTCCATCATAGAATGGAGCAGCATACAACCATACTTTTATGCGTGGTCAGAAGGGTCATTGCTGAGTCAGTTAACCAATACAGAAGCCTATAAGCCTGTCTTTCCAAGCTTCGGCGACGCCCCGTGGATCTACATTTCTATTATGCTTGTCTGCGTCTTTATCGGGCTTTGTGTATTCCTGCGGCGGGACGATCTGGAGGATGAAATTCTGAAAATTCTGCAGGCTGCATTTCTGCTCGGCTCATATTTGCTGGGCGTTTTCGGTGTTTTGTTTTCTGCGGAAAATTTCCTCCTGTTCATGATCGTAACAGCGATCGGCTTCGGAATCGTTTTGCTCCTGTCCGGAGCACAGACGATGCGGCTTGCTTATGTGAATCTCGGTATGATCCTGTTATTTATCCAGTGCATTGGTATTTTACAGATTTTCTCCCAAAACATCCTGATCGTCGGGCTTGGCTTTTTGGCGTTCGGCGCACTGCTTATAGGCATTAACATCAAAATGGCACTTGACAAGAAAGAGGCACTTGCCATGGAAGCACTAACCGAGCAAGCCGGCAGCAAAGGCCTTGGGGAAAATGAAGCAAATTCGGAAAAGGAGGGAGAAGCATGAAGAAAAAATGGATCTTGGTTCTGCTGTGCGCAGTTACAGTCTTACAGTTGAGCGCTTTGGCGGGATTCATAATGTATTATAACAATTTAGACAGCAAAATCGAAACACAAGGAACTGAATACCGTTTCCGCGTGCTGCTGGAGTCGATAGAGCCGAACGGTACGATCCACTTTTCCACAGGCAATGGCTATGATGATCTATTCACGTATGACTATTATTATTCCGGCGATTCCAACAGTACAAAGGCGGTTCGGTTAAAAGTGGATGCGGATGGATTTGCAAGTTTCGGCAGCCGGTTAGACAGCGTACCGAAAGACGGAGATTATTTGCTTCTGAACCGCCCGAATGCATTTCCGAATACAACGGAGTACGCATCCGGAAATACTGCTCTGTACAACCCAACAAATTTTAATCTGCTTTCTTATTATTCTAAGACGTCCCGGATCGACAGCGACGTTTCGTTTGAACAGCCCGAAGCCTATGTGACCGTGCGCATTTATCAGGGGCACGCGGCAATCACGGGCATGTATATCGCCGGTGAGGATGTGCGCACGCTCGACGCGCTGCCCGAGCCCGTACGAATCGAAGGCGCCGGGGAAAACGCCTGACGTCTCTCCCCTTTCAAAGCAAAAAGCCGCTGCATTTTGCAGCGGCTTTTTGCTTTATTGCGGCACGGGTCATTTGCCCGCGTCATCCTTATTCTTATCCTTCTTCGTGCGGCTCGTCGCCTTATTGAGGATATAAATCGAGAGGATGATGATCCCCGTCACGACGAAGATCCCGACAAGCCCTTTTGCCATGATCGGCAGCGTTTGCAAAAACAAATCTACATTGATGCCCATACAGTTACCTCGCAATCAAATTCAAAATCAGGCCGCCCGCAATGACCGAGGCGATCTGCCCGGAGACGTTGACGCCGATGGAGTGCATCAGCAGGAAGTTCTGCTTATCCTCCGCAAGACCCATTTTGTGCACGACACGCGCCGACATGGGAAACGCCGAAATACCGGAAGCACCGATCATCGGGTTGATCTTCTTCTTTAAGAACAGGTTGAGGAATTTGGCGAAGAGTACGCCGCCCGCGGTATCGAAAATGAACGCGAACAAACCGAGGCCCAAAATCAGCAAGGTTTCCGGATTGAGGAAATCCTCGGCACGCATGCGCGCCGCGATCGTGATGCCCAAAAGCAGGGTGATCAGGTTTGCCAGCACGTTCTGCGCCGTGTCGGACAGCGAATTGAGCACGCCGCACTCGCGGATAAGGTTACCGAACATCAAGAAGCCGATGAGCGCGACCGCGCGGGGGGCAAAGATACCCGTGATCACCGTAACAATGATCGGGAAGAGGATGCGCGTCAACTTGGAAACTTCTTTTTGCTCATACGGCATACGGATGAGGCGTTCTTTCTTGGTCGTCAGCAGCTTGATGACAGGCGGCTGGACGATGGGGACGAGCGCCATGTATGAATATGCCGCGACGATAATCGCACCGAGGTAATTGGACTGGAAATAGTTGGCGACGAAAATCGAGGTGGGGCCGTCCGCCGCGCCGATGATCGCAATAGACGCCGCATCTTTCAGGTCAAAGCCGAACAGCGCCGCCATGCTCAAGGTGAAAAAGATACCGAACTGCGCCGCCGCGCCGAAAAGCATCAGCTTCGGGTTCGTCAGCAGCGGACCGAAATCGATCATGGCGCCGATGCCGATGAACAACAAAAGCGGGAACAGCTCATTGGAAATACCGGAGTTAAAAAGAAGGTCGATCACGCCGGCTTCTACTTCACCGTCGTAAATTTGATCCACCACGCCGGAAAGCGGCAGGTTGACCAAGATCGCGCCGAAGCCCATCGGCAAAAGGAGGGTCGGCTCCATGTCTTTTTTGACGGCAAGATAAATAAGAATGCCGCCGATCACCCACATGATCACCTGTTTGTAGTCGAGATTAACAACATTGCCAAACAGGGGTTCTAAAAATTGTGTAATGGCTTCCATACAATTTCTCCCTGAACAAATTTGCATTTATTATACTAAAATCTTCCGTGTTCTTCAATCCATTTTTGCACGAAAGACAGTGTTTCATGCATTTTCCGCAAAATAGACAAAAAGCGCGCAAAACCGAATCCCGATTTCGCGCGCTGTGTAAAAATTGGAGTAAGTCGCGGCGCGAAAAGGTGCGCTTCAGTCCTCCACGAGCGGCGTGGAAAGGTAGCGGTCGCCGCCGTCGGGCATGACCGCGACAATAGTCTTCCCCGCATTTTCGGGGCGAACGGCAAGCTGTGAGGCTGCATACAGCGCCGCACCCGAAGAAATGCCGACGAACACACCGTCTGATTTGGCAACGGCACGCGCCGTCTCGAACGCCGCGTCGTCGGGTACGGGGATGATCTCATCATAGATCGATGTGTCCAGCGTCTTAGGCACAAAGCCCGCACCGATGCCCTGGATCTTATGCGCGCCGCTTCTCCCCTCGGAAAGAACGGGCGAAGAAAGCGGTTCGACAGCGACAACGCGAACATTTGGGTCTTTCTCTTTTAAATATTTGCCTGCGCCCGAAAGCGTGCCGCCTGTGCCGACACCCGCAACAAGAATATCGACCTTGCCGTCTGTGTCGCGGTAGATCTCAGGTCCGGTAGTCTCGTAATGCGCTTTCGGGTTGGCGGGATTTTCAAACTGCCCCGCAACTATGCTGTTTTCCGTTTGGCCGTGCAGTTCTTCCGCACGCCGGATCGCCCCGGACATACCCTCATTTCCCGGGGTGAGCACAAGCTCGGCACCGTAAGCGCGCATCAATTTGCGGCGTTCTACGCTCATCGTTTCCGGCATGGTGATCACGACCTTATAGCCGCGCGAAACCGCCATGGCGCAAAGCCCGATGCCGGTGTTGCCGGAGGTCGGTTCGATGACCGTGCCGCCGGGCTTCAGCACACCGCGGCGTTCGGCGTCATCCAAAATGGAAACGGCGATACGGTCTTTGGCACTGCCCGCCGGGTTAAAATATTCCAATTTGAGCAGCAAGCGCGCTGAAAAACCCCGTTCACGCGCCAGGCAGACGGGCTCGAACAGCGGCGTATTGCCGACAAGCTGCGCAAGATTGTCATATATTTTAGACATAAAACCACTCCTTTTCGTGCACAGATCGGTCTGCAACCGTGCATTTTCCCGCAAGCACGATACCACAGACACTCGTTTTTGTCAACCGAAGTCGTGCAGACGATCTGTTTAAATTTGTAAAATAAATATACATTTCGTCTAATAAATCGGTTGACGAACCTTCGTTTTTGTTTTATAATTACAGTATTGCCAAATTGAAAGGAGATACCAGATGAAACTGGAAGCTTTGCTGCACAAGGTCTACGGCACTACGCCGAACGACGGGAATTTGCAGCCAAAGGAAGCCGTAGCCTATGCCGTGGCTGGGTTCGGTCAGAACTTTATTTGTACCATCATTGGTTCCTACTTGACGATCTTTATGACGGATGCGCTGCTGTTCGGTTCCGCCAACGTTATGATCGGCAGTGTTTCCGGCGCGATGGCGGTCGCCTACCTGATGCTCGGAACGCGTATTTTTGATGCGTGCAACGATCCGATCATGGGCTCGATCGTGGACAAAACGCGCACCAAATACGGAAAATGCCGTCCGTATTTGAAGTGGATGGCGATCCCGATCGCCATTATGACGCTGTTGTGCTTCAACCCGTTTGTAGAAGCCGGCACGGTGCGCACGTTCGTCTATATTGCCGTTGTATATGTGATCTGGTCCGTTGTCTACACCGTGGTCGACGTACCCTATTGGGCGCTGTCGAGCAGCATGACGAACAATACCATTGTTCGCGGCAACCTGCTGACCGTCACCCGTCTTGTATGCACGCTCGGCGCGGGCATCGTTACGGTCGGCGTGCCGATCATCACAGACCTTGTTACGGCGAAATACAAGGATGAAACCGGCACGGTGCTTCCCGAGTTTATCTATGACAATGCAAACGCCTTAAAATGGACCTATTTCATTTGCGCGGTCGTGTTCACCGTAGTCGCCATCCCGATGTTCTACTATGGGTTCAAGAACACCAAGGAGCGCATCAAATCTTTGGAAAACCCGCCGAGTCTTGGGCACAACCTGAAGCTCCTTTTCAAGAACCGCGAACTGATGCTGATCGTGATCTCCGGTATCTTAGGCGGTGCGCGCATGGTCTACACCTACACGGGCGGCCTGTACTTCGCGCGCTACGTCCTGCACAATGACAGCTGGTACTCTCTGATTACCCTGCTTGTCGTCCCCGGCGGTCTGGTCGCGTCGCTTCTGGTGCCGTGGATGACCAAAAAGTTCACGAAAAAGTGGGCATACATCTATGTACATATCCTTGGTGCGGTCGTCATGTTTGCCATGTACTTCATCGGCTATGATGCGCCTTGGAAATTGATCGTTTGCGCCATCGGGCTTGTGCTTTTGGGCATCCCGCAGGGCGCGAACAACATCCTTTCCTACGCGATGATCGGCGATACGGTCGACTACCTTGAGTGGAAGACCGGTGAGCGTGCAGAAGGCATCTGCTTTGCCATGCAGACGCTCATGAACAAGATCGGTATGGCGGTCGGCGCCTTCATCGGCGTGTTCTCTTATGACTGGGCGGGCATCAACCCGACGGCGGCGGACGGCGTTTACATCACCGCGCAAGGCGAGCAGACGCTGTGGAACCTTCTTGTGCTTTCCGGCGCGCTGAGCATGGTGGGTACCATTATCCCCATCCTGTTCTATCGCCTGACGGAAAAGAAACAACGGGAAATGGTCAAGGAGATCGCCGAACGCAAAGCCGCACAAGGCGAGCAAGAGGCAGAATAAATTTTCTTTTTCGAATGAAAGGGAGCGCCGCAAAAGCGGCGCTCTTTTTTCGCTTTTTTGCATGCGGCGGTTGACGGAAATTGGAAAAACAGGTATCATATATTGGTAATGCTGAATACGGAGGTTTTTGCCTTGGAGACTACAAAGACCCGAAAGAATCCCGCGCGCTTCGGGCGCTATATCGGCTACGGGATCGGCGCGGTAGGCTTAGATTTGAGCTATGGGCTGTTCTATTCCTACCTTTCCAAGTATTTAACGGACGTTCTGCTGATGCCGGCTGCGTTCCTTTTGATCCTCACGCCGATCGCGCGCATTTGGGACGGTATCAACGACCCGATGATGGGCGTAATCGTAGACCATACCAAAACACGCATGGGCAAATACCGCCCGTGGATCCTGATCGGCACATCGTGCAATGCCGTTATACTTGCCATGATGTTCACAAACCCCGGGATCTCCATCGGTTCCGTTTGGATGTATGTATATGTCGCGGTGATGTATATCCTGTGGGGCATGACGAACACCATGGCGGACATCCCCTATTGGAGCATGGTGCCGAGCTTCACGAACGACCCGAATGAGCGCAACACCATTTCGACCATTGCGCGTACCTTCAGCGGTATCGGACAGGGCATCATTACAATCTTCACCCCTTACGCGCTTGTGCTTTTGGGTACGGGTTTAACCGATGAGGAGCGCCAGGTCAGCGCACAGGGCTTCAGCCGCTGGGCGATTATCTGCGCGGTGCTGCTGGTTATGTTCGCCGTTATCTGCGTTTCTGTCACCAAAGAACGCCATGTGATCTATAACAACGACAAATTCAGCTTCAAAAAGGTGTTTGAAGTCGTGCGCAGCAATGACCAGCTGGTCGTCTTTATGATCTTCGCGATGCTCTCGAACGCGGGCTGGTACCTGACCAGCGGCGTAGGCGCCTATTACTTCGACAATGTAGAGGGCGACATCACAAAACAGAGCACGTTTGCTACATTCGGCGCGGTCGGCTCATTTTTGGGGCTGTTCGTCATTCCGCTGATGAGCAAAAAATATACCCGCCGCACGATCTACCGCTTCTGCCTGATCATCGTCATCATCGGGTACATCGCCATGACGATCTGCGGGCCGATCCTCCATAATATGCTGCTTTTGAGCCTGGCTTACATCATCGCTTCTATCGGCATTGCATCGATGTTCGTCAACCAGACGGTCATGCTTGCCGACATTGTGGACTACGGCGAATACAAGACCGGAAAGCGCAGCGAAAGCACGACCTTTGCCATGAAAGGCTTTTTGCAGAAAATGGCGTACACCATTCAAACGATCGTTATGTTCTCCGGCTTCGGGATCTCCGGCTATGACGGCAACACGCAGGTACAGACCCCGTTTGCGGAAACGACCATCAGCGTGATGACCTTTGTTGTGCCGCCCATTCTGGTTTTGATTTCTTTCATTATTTTTTCTAAGAAATACAAGCTGTACGGCGAGCTTTCCGAAAAGGTGCTTGCCTTTGTCAATGCACGCGATGAAAAAATCGGCAACACAGAGGACATGTAAGTGAGACTCCTGATCATCCGCCACGGCGACCCCGATTATGCCGTGGATTCGCTAACTGAAAAAGGGCGGCGCGAGGCGGAATTCCTTGCCGAACGCATGGCAAAAGAAAAAATCGATGCGTTTTACGTATCGCCCTTAGGCCGTGCGCGCGATACCGCCGCTTACACCTTAAACGCCATGCACGCGCAAGGGAAAACACTTGGCTGGCTTCGTGAATTTCACGCGCCGATCTGGGACAAGGCCGCCAAAAAGATCCGAGGGCCGTGGGATCTGCTCCCCTCCTTTTACACTGTCAACGAGGATTTCTATGACGTGCACCGCTGGGCGGATACGGATTTTATGCGCGGCGGGCTGCGGCTGAAATCAGAGTATAGCCGCGTTTGCAAGGGACTGGACAAGGTACTTCGGCAGCATGGCTATGCGCGGCACGGCAACTACTATAAAGCCCTTTCGCCGAACATGAACACACTGGCGTTCTTTTGCCATTTCGGCGTGGAATGCGTGATGCTTTCGCACCTGCTGCACGTTTCCCCTGTCGTGCTTTGGCAGGGTTTCTGCGCCGCGCCGACCTCCGTAACGACGCTCTACACCGAGGAACGCGAAGAAGGCATTGCTGTGTTTCGGTGCAGCGCGTTCGGCGACATTTCGCACCTGTACGCGCACGGCGAACCGCCTGCTTTTGCAGCGCGGTTTTGCGAAATGTATGCAAACGAGAATGAAAGGCATTAAGGTTTCTGAAAATGGATCGCGCCCCGCCGGGAATCGGCGGGGCGCTTACTTTTATGTCAATTTACTTTTCCATGGTCAACTCAACCTCGCCGTCCTTGAGCGTCAGGCGGATCGCGCGGATCGGCTCTTCGCTGTGCTCCACAAGATAGGTGGAAAGCTTATCCTCCACGTTGCGCCGCAGCACATTGCGCAAATCACGCGCGCCGCGGACGTTGCCGTCCATTTTGGAGACCAGCAGCGCAGGAAGATCGTCCGTAAAGGAAAGCGTGATGCCCTTGTCCTGCAAAGCTTCCTGCAATTCACCAAGCATCAGAACGGCGATCTGCCGGTAGTTTTCCTCGGTCAATTCGTTGAACACTACGATCTCATCCACGCGCCCCAAAAATTCGGGACGTAGGAATTCGCGCAGCGCCTTGATGGCATGTTCCTTTTTGACGTCGCCCGCTTCCTTGCCGAAGCCCATAGCGCCCGCCTGCCGTTCACTGCCCGCATTCGAGGTCATGATGATAACGGTGTTTGCAAAACTGACCGTACGCCCGTGGGCGTCGTTGGTCTTGCCCTCATCGAGAATTTGCAGCAGGATGTTCATCACATCGGGATGTGCTTTTTCGATCTCATCAAACAAAATGATGGAATAAGGTTTCCGGCGCACCTTTTCGGTAAGCTGCCCCGCCTCGTCATAGCCGACATAGCCGGGCGGCGAGCCGATGAGCCGCGATACCGAATGCTTTTCCATAAATTCCGACATATCCAGGCGAATGAGCGTTTCCGGCGTATCAAACAATTCACGGGAAAGCAGCTTAACAAGCTCGGTTTTGCCCACGCCCGTGGGGCCCACGAAAATAAAGGATGCCGGGCGCTTTTGCACCGAAAGCTGGATGCGGCTGCGGCGGATCGCCGCAGAAACGAGATCGACTGCCTCGTCCTGCCCGACAAGATGTGCTTTCAAGCGATCCTCCATGCCGATCAGGCGTTTGACATCGCCTTCCACGATCTTGGTCGTCGGAATGCCCGTCCAAAGGTTGATGACGCGCGCCAAGTCCTCCTCGGTCACAAAATTGTCGCTTGCCTTTTCGCGCAGGGCGGGTTCTTTCTGTTCGCAGGCAAGAAGTTCGGAACGCACAAGCGCGAGCGCGGCGTAGCTTTCGTTCTTTTTCTTTTCGTCGTTTTCGGTCTCCGCCGTAGTGACGAGCTCCTCCTCGCGGGATTGCAGCTCCGTTTTATGGCGCAAAAACAGCTCGTAATCGCTGATTGCCTTATTGCGGAGGTTCGCACAGGTGCACGCTTCGTCCAACAGGTCGATCGCCTTATCGGGCAGGAAGCGGTCGGTGATATAGCGCTCGGAGAGCGTCACCGCCTTATGCACGAGCGAATCGGAAATGCGCACGCGGTGGTAATTTTCGTAATAGCTTTTGATCCCTAAAAGGATCTGATAGGCGTCCTCTACGGACGGTTCTTCGACCTTGACGGGCTGGAAACGGCGTTCCAGCGCAGCGTCCTTTTCAATGTTTTGGCGATATTCATTGAATGTAGTCGCGCCGATGACCTGGATCTCACCGCGGGAAAGCGCAGGCTTCAAAATATTTGCCGCGTTCATCGTGCCCTCGGCATCGCCCGTGCCGACAAGGTTGTGCACTTCGTCGATGAAAAGGATGATATTCCCCTCGCTCTTCACCTCGTCGATCAGCCCTTTAATGCGGCTTTCGAACTGCCCGCGGAACTGCGTGCCCGCAACAAGCGCGGTGAGATCGAGCAAGTGGATCTCTTTATCGGCAAGCTTCGCCGGCACCTCGCCCGCCGCGATCTTCTGCGCAAGGCCCTCGGCGATGGCAGTCTTACCGACACCGGGTTCGCCGATCAGGCACGGGTTGTTTTTTGTGCGGCGGCACAAGATCTGCACTGTGCGGTAGATCTCGCGGTCGCGCCCAATGATACGATCCAACTGCCCGCCTCGTGCACGCTCGGTCAAATCGGTGCAATACAGCGACAGGTATTTGCGCTTTTTATTCTTCTTTTGGTTTTTCTGCGCATTGCCGCCTTTTTTGGGCTCCTCCACCACGCTGACCTCGGACGGGTCGATCATATCGCCGTCGTCGTTATCCTGCGCGGCTTTATTCATCCCCGGGAACAGCCCCTGCATAAAGGAAAGCGGCAGCGCACCGCCGGGCTGGAAGCCCTCCTCGCCGTCGGCGTTTTCCATCATCTGCGCCATTTGCTCGGAGACCTCTTCCATTTCATCCTCTGTGATCCCCATTTGCTCCATAAGCTGCTTGATCGGGCCGATGTTCAGCTCCATGGCGCATTTGATGCAAAGCCCCTCGTTGGTGGTTTTATCCCCCTCCACCTTCGAGATGAAAAATACCGCCGGATTTTTATGGCACCGGCTGCACAGCATGTTTTTGTTCATTCGTTATTTTTCCTCGGATTTATGCTTTCTTTCTTTGAATTGGCGGAAAGTGGACGGCAGGTAGCTCAAGAGCGCAACGAACGTGAGCGCGGCGGAAATGATCACCAGTACGATCATCACGGGCGTCGGCAGCGTGAACCATTCGCGCAGCGCGCCGATCTCAGGCCCGAAGGCTAACACGACCACCATAACGCCGTAAAACACGAATGTGGCGACCTTGCCGTAAATTTCGGCCGCACCCGGGCGCAGCCCGATCGCGAGCATCACCGCGCCGCCTAAGATCATGACAAGCTCCTTGAACAGGAAGAACAGGAACACCCATTTAAACCACTGCATCGTCGGATCCTGGGACTTGTCCAGCACCAGAAAAATCACGACGGCGATGGTGATCTGCGTGAGCTTGTCTGCCACGGGATCCAAGATCTTGCCAAGTTCACTGATCTGGTTGAAACGACGGGCGATCTTGCCGTCAAACAGGTCCGTAAGCCCTGAAAGGACAAGTACGACCACCGCCCACAGCGCTTCGCCGTTGTAAAACAGCACGCCAAACACGGGGATCAGCAAAATGCGGATCAGCGACAGCAGATTCGGCACGGTCAGGCATCCGCTAAACAGCGCTTTTAAATTCTCTTTCATGATAAGTACCTCAATTTATAATAAAATTTCGGATAAGCTCTCCGGCAAAAAGCGTTCCACCTGCTCCACAATATAGGAATCCGATACCATGGATTCAAATCCGCCGCCGATATGCGGTGCGATGACGAGGAGCAAAAGACTGATGATCACAACGATGAGCAAGCCCTTTACTGCGCCGAGCACGGCACCAAGCCCCTGATTGAGTGTTTTAACAATCGGTATTTTAAACAGCTTGGAAACCCAATCCGCAACGATTTTAAATACGGCGAGCAGCACGATACACAAAAGCAAAAACAGAATTGCGCCAAGTGCTGCAATACATACGGGGCGCACGACCTCATCCGTGATCCGCTGCGCGGCTTCGGCGGCGTTCGCGCCGCCGGCGAGGTGTTGAGAGAGTGCGTCCGCGTTAAAGCCCGTGCTTTCCAGATAGTCCGTCACAAAATCGGGAAGCCCCTCCAAAATCGCTACGACATCTGCACTCCCGCCGTCTTCAGGCAAGGCCTCTTCCACGCGGTTTTGGAGGCTCTCCCCAAGGAAAGCATCATACACGCCTTCTGCAAAGGGCGTGGCAAGCTGTGCGGAAAGCACGACCGCCAGCACAAAGGCGACAATATCAAGCACCGTTTTTACAATACCCTTTTTGGCTGCGACCACGATTGCGGCGACCGCGATGCACAGAAAAATCAAGTCGAGAATAATGCCCATATCTTCACCGTACTGCGGCAATACAGCGCCCTTTGCGCCGTGAGCCGTATCGTTCCTTTCTTTTGCTTGCAGCGTTTGCTGCATCTATATTGTAGCATAATCACAGCATACTTACAACCGAATTTTCCATGTACAAATAGAAATCCGAATTTCCTTTATCCCGCTTCCGACGTGGTTTGCGCGTTTTCTTCCGTTTGCGTGGTTTCATAGCATTTTATGCCGCCGAGGGCATAGACATAAGTATTTTTCCCATCGGTATACGGGCGGATACTGTCGGCGTCTACCGCCGCTTTGCCGACGAGTGTACCCTCGTGGTCGTAATTGTAAAGATAGCTGTCGGTCAATACGGAAACATACCGACCGTCGCAGGAAACACCTTTGACGCTTTCTTCCAGCTCCGTCTCAAACAGCAGCTCGCCGTTTTGATCATATGCGCGCACGATTTTGGAAGCGGAACTGCCGTATTTGGAAAGCACCGCTGCCGTATCATGTCCGTCCTCGCTGTATACGGCGGAAAGTGTGTTCAGGGAAAGATCCTCTTCAAGCGTCAATTCTGCATTTTCGGCGATGGCAAACACGCGGTTACCTGTCAGCAAGACACGTTCCTCTGACAAAAACTCAATACCCGAAACGGTATTTTCAAAGTCAAAGGAAGCGATCGGTTCGCTGTAATCGAAGTCAAAAATATGCACCTTGGTATATAGTTCGCCGTCCTGTGCGCCCAGCACCGACACAGCGGCACGTTTGCCGTTATCGGAGAGCCCGACGGCAACGATCGTCTCCGAAGCACAGTTCCACTTAAAAATTTCCTTTTGATTTCGATTGATGACTGTCAGCGAGCTTTGCGCATTTTCCCCGCGGGAAGCCAGCGCGACCGTACCGTTTTCAGAAATCGCGCCGGTGAGCAGCCGCTGCGCGCTTTCGCCCTCATATAACGTTTTAGATTTAGACTGTACCCGATACGCCGTGCCGCCGACGTCGAGCAGCAATACCCTGCCGCCACGGCTGTCGGCATACGGTGAAGCATAGGTGTGCTGTGTCTCAGCCGACTTGCGCGCGGTGGAATCGAGCACGTAGGTATCATTCTCAGTCACAACAAACAGATCCGAACCGATCGGTTCCACAAACAAAACGCTGCTGTCTTCAAAATAATACGGATAACCGTCACCGCGCTGCAATCCGGAAATGAGCGAGCTTAAAGAATCACCGATGCTCGAAAACGTAACGTTGCCGAAACGCTGGGCGGCAACGACCACCAGCGCCAGCAGCACTACGACGGCGCAAAGCGCCTTGAGCACTGTCAAAAGACGTTCGCGCCCGACAGTACGGTTCTTTTTTTTCTTTTTGGGTTTTGCCTGTTTTGCCATTGCCTTACCTGCCCACATCCAAGGGATTTAAGAAAAGATCCCGTTCGTTATACGCCACTTGTGCGAGATAGAGCCCCGCTGCGGGAGCAGTCACGCCCGCCTTCGTGCGGTCGAGGCTTTCGAAAATTTTGGGGATGCAGCCCGCAGGGAGCTTTCCCGACTGTATATCCAAAAGCGTGCCGACCATGATGCGCACCATATTGTAAAGGAAACCGTCGCCCGATACCGTTAATTGCACCCGTTCCCCCTGCCGCTCCACAGAAAAGCTGCGGATCGTGCGTACCCGATCCGCTACCTCGCTGTTCGCGGCGCAAAAGGCAGAAAAGTCATGCCGTCCGACGAAGTCCTGTGCCTGCTCGTTCAAAAAAGCCGCATCCAGCACATAGGGATAAAAGTATGCGCGCCGCTCGTAAAAGGGATTGCGCGTCTTTCCGTTCCAAAGGATATACTGATATGTTTTGCCGAGGCAATCATAGCGCGCGTGAAAACCCAAAGGGACTTCGCGGCAGGAGCGCACGGCAATGTCGCGCGGAAGCACGGCGTTGAGCGCCGCAGACAGACGTTCGGGGCAAAGCGCAGTCTCGGCGCGTACATTGCAGCAAAATTCCAGCGCGTGCACGCCGGAATCCGTGCGGCTGCACCCGGTCACGGGGTAGCGTGTACCCAAAATACGCTCCAGCGCGTCTTGCAGCGTCTCCTGCACGGTGACGGCATTGCTTTGCACCTGCCAGCCATGATAAGCGCTGCCGTCAAACATCAGCGTCAACAGAAAATTTCGCATATGTCTTTCGCCTTTCGCGTCAAATCAGCGCCGTCAAAAATGCATTCGAAACGCCGATGCCTGCAAGGCACACGACCGTAATGGCGATCGCCGCATAATCGCGCTTACAAAATTTCATCACGCGAAGCCGCGTTCTGCCCTCGCCCCCGCGGTAACAACGGCATTCCATGGCGAATGCCAGATCATACGCACGTGTGAAAGCGTTTACAAACAGCGGTATAAATACGGGCACGAGCGCCTGTCCGCGCTTGAGCACGCCGCCGGAATCAAGCTGCGCGCCGCGTGCTTTCTGTGCGGACATGATCTTGTCGACCTCGTCGATCAAAAGCGGGATGAAACGCAAAGCGATCGTCATCATCATAGCGATGGTGTGCACATTGATCTTGATTTTTTTCAGTGGGGAAAACAGTCTCTCGATCGCATCGGTCAAGAGCGTCGGCGAAGTGGTATAGGTCAAGAGCGAGCTTGCCAGCACCAGCGCGACGATGCGAACGGAGGTAAACACCGCCATGATAAGCCCGCCCGTCGTGATTTCAAACCACCCGCGCCGGAAAAGCACCGTGCCGTCATCGTTATAAAAAATTTGCAGCACGGAGGTAAGAAGCACGATGATCACGATCGGCTTCAGACTTTTTGCAATAAGCTTGAGGGAAATGCGTGAAAGCAGCACGGCAATAACCAAATATACCAGAGAGACGCCGAGCGACACAAAATTTTTGCAAAAAAAGATGGAGACGATATATACAAACGTCAGCACGAGCTTTAAACGCGCGTCAAGGTTGTGGATCGGCGATTTTCCCGGGAAATACTGTCCGATGGTGATGTCACGGATCACTGCAGCACCCCCCTCTTTTTGAAAAGTCCAATCAGCTCACGCCGCGCCTGCTTTTCCGTATAGATGTCGGTACGCACCTCTATGCCGTGCGCACGCAAGCCTAAAAACACGCGGGTGATCTGCGGAACATCCAGCCCATGGCGCTCAAGCGCCGCCGCATCGCGGAACACCTCGTCCACGGTGCCGCTTAAGGCGACCGTGCCGTTATCCATCACCAAAACGCGCGTAGCGGTCTCGGCGATGTCATCCATACTGTGGGAAACGATCAGGATCGTGCTGCCTGTGGACACACGGTAATTCTCAATTAAGGCGGCGATCTGCGCACGCCCGCGCGGGTCAAGACCCGCGGTCGGCTCGTCCAAAATCAGGATCTCGGGCTCCATCGCCAAGACCCCGGCAATCGCCACACGCCGTTTTTCGCCGCCCGACAAATCAAACGGTGATTTATCAAGCCAGGTGTCGCGGATCTCCAGATACGACGCGGCGCGGCGGACACGCTCGTCCACCTGTGCCTTAGAAAGCCCCATATTGCGCGGGCCGAACGCGATATCACGATAGACCGTGCTTTCAAACAGCTGGTATTCGGGATATTGAAAGCAAAGCCCGACGCGAAAGCGCGCGGCATACGTCGCGGCTTTGGAGGCGTGGATATCCGCCCCGTCCAAAAGCACCTTCCCGGAAGAGGGCTTGACAAGCCCGTTCAAATGCTGCATAAGGGTGCTTTTGCCTGAGCCCGTGTGCCCGATGATGCCCACAAGCTCACCCTTTTCTATTGAAAGGTTCACGTTTTCAAGCGCCTGCACCCGAAACGGGGTGTTTTCGCCGTAAACGTAAGACAGGTTCTGCGTTTCAAGAATCGGCATGGTTTCGTTCTCCGAGTAAGGTATATATAGCATCTGAAAGCGCGTGCGCCGTTAAAATATCGGGCGGCAGCGGCACACCGTATTCCCGCAGATCTGCGCTCAACTGCGCGACCTTCGGAATTTCCAACCCAACACGGCGAAGCGTTTCGCCTTCACGGAACACCGCCTGCGGCGTGCCGTCCAGTAAAATTTCTCCGTCATCCATGACCAGCACGCGGTCGGCGTTGACTGCCTCCTCCATGAAATGTGTGATCAGCACGATCGTGATACCACGCTCGTGATTTAAGCGGCGGATCGTGTCGAGCACTTCTTTTCGGCCCTGCGGATCGAGCATGGCGGTGGGCTCGTCGAGCACCAGGCATTCAGGCAGCATAGCGATCATCCCTGCGATCGCGACGCGCTGCTTCTGCCCGCCCGAGAGTTTATGCGGCGCATGCCCGCGGTATTCGTACATACCGACTGCTTTCAGCGCATCGTCTACACGCTTTCGGATCTCCTCCGGCGGCACGCCGAGATTTTCAGGGCCGAACGCGACGTCCTCCTCCACCACGGAGGCGACGATCTGGTTGTCGGGATTTTGAAACACCACCCCGACCGTGCGGCGAATGTCATAGGACAGGTCTTCATCCGCCGTGTCCATGCCGTTTACAAGCACCTTGCCGCTTTCGGGTACCAGAATGGAATTCGAGAGCTTCGCAAGCGTGGATTTGCCCGAGCCGTTGTGCCCGAGGATCACCGTAAAGCTCCCCTTTTCAATTTGCAGATCGACGTGTTTGACGCACAGAGGCAGAGGCGTTTCATCCTCATCCGCTTCGTAGCGAAAGCACACGTCTTGAAAATCCAAAATGATGTCTGCCATGTTTTGATTCCTCAAAATGATTTATGCTGCCAGATCGCGGTCGCACCGCAGGGCAGCACCAGTCCCGTGCTTTTTACGGGCAGCCCGATCTCGTCACTTTGCACCGAACCGCCGAGCGTCGGGCAAAGCACCGAGCCGAGAATGTATTGCATAACGGCGGGGGAAAGCCCTGCCGTATAGGCGTTAATAAATACGGCAAGCGGGTCGGGCGAGAGCACCTCACGGCAGAGCTTTACGAAATCATAGACCTCGTTTTCCAGCTTCCAGACCTCGCCGCCGGGGCCTCTGCCGTAGGACGGCGGATCCATGATCAGAATATCGTACCGATTGCCGCGGCGGATCTCGCGCTGCACGAATTTGATGCAGTCATCCACGATCCAGCGCACGGGGCGGTCGGCAACGCTGCTGCTTTGCGCGTTTTCCTTTGCCCAAAGCACCATGCCCTTGGAGGCGTCCACATGCACGACTTCTGCGCCCGCCTGAAGTGCGGAAACGGTCGCCGCGCCCGTGTATGCGAATAAATTAAGCACTTTGACACGGCGTTTGGCATTTCGGATCAGCTCTGCGACCAGATCCCAATTTACCGCCTGCTCCGGGAACACACCCGTGTGCTTAAAGCCCATAGTCTTGACATTGAAGCGCAGATCGCGGTAGCCGATCTCCCAGCGCGCAGGCACATTGCCGCGCACCTCCCAATGCCCACCGCCCGTTTTGGAACGGTAGTAGACGGCGTCCGCCTTTTTCCAGAGCGGGTGCGTTTTCGGTGTTTTCCAAATCACCTGTGGGTCGGGGCGGATGAGCGTTACACTGCCCCATTTTTCCAGACGCGCACCGTCCGAACAATCCAAAAGCGTATAATCCTTCCAATGAGACGCAACGCGCATTATACCAACCTTTCACGCACGACCTCGGCGATGCTTTCGCCGAGTGTACGGATCTTTTCCTCATCCTCGCCCTCAAGCATCACGCGCACAAGCGGTTCCGTTCCCGAAGCACGCACAAGCACGCGGCCTGTGTCGCCGAGCTCCGCTTCGGCGCTTTGAATGGCGGTTTGGATCTCCTTGTCGTCAGGGAAGCGCACGCGCCCGTAGTTCGACACACGGACGTTATACAGCACCTGCGGGTACACGCGCATTTCGTCCGCCAGCGCTTTGAGCGTTTTGCCCGACTCTTTGAGTACAGTTAAAAGCTGGATCGCCGAAAGCTGCCCGTCGCCCGTGGTGGCATAGTCTAAAAAGATGATATGACCGGACTGCTCGCCGCCGATAGAATAGCCGTTTTCGAGCATATTTTCAAGCACGTAACGGTCGCCGACCTTGGTGCGCTCGCACAAAATATCGTTCTGTTCACAGAATTTAAAGAAGCCCATATTGCTCATCACCGTCACCACGGCGGTGTTCTTTTTGAGCGTCCCCTGCTGCTTCATGTGCTTGGCACACACCGCTATGGCGCGGTCGCCGTCCACCTCTTCGCCGAGGTGGTTGACGGCAAGCATGCGGTCGGCGTCGCCGTCAAAGGCAAAGCCGAGATCACAGCCGTTTTCCAGCACGCACTTTTGCAGTGCGCCGAGGTGTGTCGAGCCGCAGTCAAGATTGATATTCACCCCGTCGGGCTTGTCATGGATCACGACGCATTCCGCGCCGAGCGACTCAAACACCCGCCGCGCCGAGACGCTTGCCGAGCCGTTGGCACAGTCCAGCGCGATTTTCATCCCGTCGCAGCGCACATCGGTCGTAGAAAGCAGGTGCGTGATATAATCGGACACGGCGTTTTCCGCGCGTGAAACTCTGCCGACCTCGCCGCCGATGGGTGCAGGCGGCGTTTTGATCTCGTCGAGAATAATGGCTTCGATCTCGTTTTCCAGCGCATCGGGCAGCTTGTAGCCCGTGGACTGGAATATTTTGATGCCGTTGTATTCACACGGATTATGCGAGGCGGAGATCATCACGCCCGCATCATATTGATACGCCGTCACGAGGTATGCCACGGCGGGCGTAGGCACCACACCCAAAAGGCAGACATCCGCACCGACGGAGCAAAAGCCCGCCGTCAGCGCCGCTTCGAGCATTTCGCCGGAAGCGCGGGTATCCATGCCGATGAGCACACGCGGGCGGTGCGCCAGATTCTCCGTCAGCACCATAGCTGCCGCCCGCCCGATCTGCATGGCGAGTTCGCAGGTGATCTCTGTATTGGCTACGCCGCGCGCGCCGTCTGTTCCGAACAGTCTTCCCATGTTTCTCCTCCTGTTTTGCTTACAGATCCAGCTTTTGCTGGCCGGGCATGTCGATCCCTAAATGCTTATAGGCAAGCGCCGTTACGACCCGCCCACGCGGGGTCTTGGAAAGGAAGCCGATCTGCATCAGATACGGCTCATAAACATCCTCAATCGTGACCGCCTCCTCGCCGATGGTGGCGGCGATGGTCTCAAGCCCCACAGGGCCGCCGTTGTAGTTGCGGATCATGGCGGTCAGGAGCATACGGTCGATATTATCAAGGCCGAGCGCGTCGATCTCCATGCGCGAAAGCGCGATCTGCGCAGTCTCCTCCGTGATCACGCCGTTGCCCATGACCTCGGCAAAATCGCGCGCCCGTTTTAACAGGCGGTTCGCGATGCGGGGCGTACCCCTTGCGCGCGAAGCGATCTCCAGCGCACCCTTATCATCCACGGCAATCCCCAAGATACCCGCACTGCGGCGGACGATTTGGGAAAGCTCTTCTTTAGAATACATTTCGAGCCTTGCGATCACCCCGAAGCGGTCGCGCAAAGGTGCAGTCAACTGCCCGGCGCGGGTGGTGGCTCCCACCAGCGTAAAACGCGGCAAATCGAGCCGAATAGAACGTGCGGACGGTCCTTTGCCGATGATGATGTCGAGGGCGTTATCCTCCATGGCAGGGTACAGAACTTCCTCTACACTGCGCGACAGGCGGTGGATCTCGTCGATAAACAGCACGTCGCCGTCCGAAAGGTTGGTAAGCAAAGCGGCAAGGTCGCCGGGCTTTTCGATCGCGGGGCCGGAGGTGATGCGGATCTGCACATTCATCTCGTTGGCAATAATGCCCGCAAGCGTCGTTTTGCCCAAGCCCGGCGGGCCATAGAGCAGCACGTGATCGAGCTGTTCACCGCGTGCTTTGGCAGCTTCAATATAAATTTTTAAATTTTCCTTGACCTTTTCCTGCCCGATGTAATCGTGCAGCGTTTTAGGGCGCAGGGAGAGTTCCAGCGCCTCATCCGCCGCGTTGAAATCAGGGGAAACAATGCGGTTTTCGTTATCAAAATCCATGGCTTATACCTGCCTTGCAAGCGTTTTGAGCGCCTGCCGAATCATATCCTCAACCGACAGCGCAGCGTCCAGCTTTGCAACCGCTGCCGCCGCCTCGCTTTGCGAATAGCCGAGCATCGTCAGCGCGCTGACCGCTTCGGCAGCGCTGCCCTCGGCTGCGGCGATGCCTGCCGCCTCGATCTCCGGCGTGACGGCGGAAAGCTCCAGCCCTTTCGCAAGCTTGTCCTTAAGCTCAAGCACTACGCGCTGCGCGAGCTTCGGCCCGACACCGGGTGCGCGTGTGATCGCTTTGCTGTCGCCCGTCGCAAGGCAAAGCGCCAATTTATCGGGCGTCAGTTCCGATAAAATCGCCAGCGCCGCCTTGGGTCCTACGCCTGAAACGCCGATGAGCAGCTTAAAGCATTCCAATTCCTGTTCGTCTGCAAAGCCGAACAGGTCAAGCGCATCCTCACGGACGTTGAGATAGGTGTAAAGCGTCGCCGTGCTCCCCTTTTCACCGATGCGTTTGAGCGTGGTAAGCGTTGTACTGCACCGAAACGCTACGCCGCCCGTTTCGATCGCAACGCTTTGCGTGTCGATATATACAATTTTGCCCGTGATCGAATAAAACATCCTTATTTTCTCTCCATCTGCTTGAGCCTGCCCATCAGCGAGCCGCTGGCGTGCCCATGGCAGATCGCCATGGCAAGCGCGTCGGCGGTATCATCCGGTTTTGGGATCTTTTCAAGATGCAGTATAATTCGCGTCATCTCCTGCACCTGCTTTTTTTCCGCCCTGCCGTAGCCGACAACGCTTTGCTTGACCTGCAGGGGCGTATATTCAAAGATCTCCACGCCGTTTTGCTGGGCCGCGAGCACCGTGACCCCGCGCGCCTGTGCGACGTCGATCACGGTTTTAGCATTGGTGTTGTAAAACAGCTTTTCGATCGACATCGCCTGCGGATGAAAGCGTGTCATCAGCGCGCAAAGGTCACGGTAAATCTTTTCGAGCCGTTCGGGGAACGGCGTGTGCGCTTCAGTCGTGATCGCGCCGTAATCGAGCACGGTAAAGCGATTGTTCCGATATTCCAGCACGCCGTAGCCGACGATCGCATAGCCCGGGTCGATTCCCAATATCACCATTTGCGCGTCCTTCTTTGAAAGCCATATTTGAATAATTTTACCACAAAGGGTAACAAATAGCAAGTAAACAGTGTGTGAATATTCATGCTCACGTGTAGGCTGCTCGCGGCTTTACACAGCTATACCTTAGGGGTCTTTCCGTGCTGTTCGAACCGTGCGCGCAGTGCGGCGAGGGTGCGCTTTTCGATGCGCGACACATACGAGCGGGAAATGTGCAGACGGTCGGCGACCTCGCGCTGCGTTTCAGGCGCATTTCCGCTAAGACCGTAACGGCGGATGATGATCTCGCGTTCGCGCTCGTCGCGGATCTCGCGAACATAGCGGCGAAGCTGCTCGGTCTTGATCTTGCGGTCGAGGTCATCGGCGATGGTATCATCCGTATAAAGGATCTCGGAAAGTGTCAGCGGATTGCCCTCGGGGTCGGTATCGATAGGATCGCTCATGGAGACATCCTGCGCGCTTTTGCGCCGGGAGCGGAAATACATGAGGATCTCATTTTCAATGCAGCGTGCGGCATACGTAGCAAGGCGCGTGCCTTTTTTGCCGTCAAAGGACTGAATGGCCTTGATCAGCCCGATGGTGCCGATCGAGATCAGGTCATCCTGATCGGAATACGAGGCATAATACTTTTTGATGATGTGCGCGACTAAGCGCAGATTATGCTCAATAAGCCGGTCCCGCGCCGCGGTGTCACCTGCCCAAAACTGCTCGAGCGCCTCACGTTCCGCCTTTGCGGACAGAGGCTTCGGGAAAGAGCTCGCCCCCTCGATATGTAAGATCAGATACAGCATATTGGCGCTGATGGCGGACAGCAGTTCTAAAAACACGGTGCGATCTCTCCCTTTTACCCTTTGCTTCACTATATGAGATCTTGATTTGCCGCTTGCAAGTCCGCCGGAAAATTAAACCGCAGACGGCAAATGCTGTCTGCGGTATCATCCGATTAGATTCTGCAAAAGAGAGCTTGCACACCGTTATGCGCGGGTGCGGAAAGCCAATGCCTGCGCCTGTGTTTGCGCGGGTGCGGTCACAGCCGGCGCCGTGCTTTGTGCGCAGGCGTCGTCGAGCGCCTTTTGCAGCGCTGTGCGCACCCCGGTTGAAGAAAGCGACGCGATGGCGGAGGAAGCTGTATTATATAAAGCCTCGCTCGGTTCGGCGATGTAACGCGCAAGGTTCTGCTCCGCCGCAAGATACGTGCGAAGCCCCGCGCTGTCGGTCAAAACCGTTTTACTGCCAACGGACTGCATATCCGTTTTTGCGGCGTAGTCGTAAAGCCCGATGTTCAAGTCCGTATAACCCGAAATGCCGTCGATCTTGCCGCTGTCGGAATACTGCCATGCGCCGTAGCTGTATTTGAAATCCGTCTCTTTGGAGGTGTAATGCGCCACCCAGATCGCGTAATCTTGCAGGCGGCTGAATTGCAGCTCATCATAGAAAAAGGTCTTGGACGCATACACGCCCGCCGTATAGCCCTCGTTTTTCACCGCTTCGCAGAACGCGACGGCAAGGTCGGTGCGCTTGGAACGGCTCAAGGTATCGGCACGCCCTGTGTGGCTGCTCGTAGCGAACTCCGTATCAAAATAAATCGGATAGGTGATGTTGTATTCCCGCGCCATATTGACGCACGCGCCCGCTTCTTCAAGCGCCTCGTCCTTGTTGATTGCCTGACTGAAAAAATATAAGCCGACGTCAAGCCCCGCCGCAAGCGCGCCGCGGATATTCTGCTCAACGTTTTTATCCTGCATCACGGGCTTGACAGGGTCGGACGTGCCGTAGCCGCGAAAGCCCACGCGGATGATCGCATAATCCACGCCAGAGGCCTTGACCTTATCCCAGTCGATATTGCCGTTCCACTGGGATACATCGATCCCCATCCGTGAAGCCTTGGCACCGTATGCGTTGAAACGGACGTTGCGCCCGTCGAGCTTGAGAATGCCGCTGAAAGGCGTATGGTTCGCATTTAAATAAAACGGCGTGCCCGCAAGGGTCGTAAGTCCCGTTACGCGTGAGACATCCGCATACACATAATCCGTATACATAGATGCATGCACATCCGCCGTACCGCCGCTTTGTGAGGCATTCCCCTGCTCAATGGTATCCCCGCCGCTGCTGCCGCCCGAAAGCGCACTGTCCGGCACCTTTTCGCCGCCCGCGTCCTCATCCTTTTCGCGGTCACCTGTTGCGACCTGCACGACAACGTTCGTATTCGCCTTATAATTCGAAGTCGGGCTCGTCTCGGTTTCCGCTTCGGTCAAGGGCACGGTCGTCTGCGCAGGCAGTGTGGTCAGCGGTTCGGTTTGGGGCTGAGAAAGCGCCGTTGTCGGTGCGGAATCCACCGGTTCGGCTGCCGTCTCGCGGAACATCTGCGGTGCAAAAGAGGTGGTAAACATTGCAAGCACCAGAGAAAGCGCGAACATGCCCGTAATACGAAGTGTGTACAGGATCCGCTTCCGATTCAGTTTTTGAAGCCATCGAAGCAAATCGATCGCACCTTTCCTGTCATTTCAACGCTATATTAACACAGATCGACCGAAAAAAACAAACCACAAATTTTGGCGGTCTTACAGCGCATAGCGGCGGATCGCCGCCCCGACCCCGTTTTCGTTATTAGAAAGCGTAACAACGTCCGCCGCCGCCTTGGCAGGGGTACGGGCATTTGCCATGGCGACACCGAGCCCGACGGCGGAAAGCATGGTCACATCGTTGTAGCCGTCGCCGCACGCCATAGTTTCTTCGGGACGGATGCCCAAAAGCCGCGCCAGTTCCAAAATGGCGACGCCTTTATCGCAGCCGCGCGCCGTGATCTCTAAAAAGCAGGGCTCCGAACGGAACACGGCGACGGGCAGATCCTTTAGCGCGTTGCGAAGCTGAATTTCAGCGGTTTCTAAGAACGCAGGCTCGCCCGTGATCAAAAATTTCGGCGTGGAAAAGGTCAGTGCTTCACGCAGGGAAGGCACACGATCGATCACAAGCCCGTTGATCGTCGTCTCCATGCGGAAATAGCGGTCATCCGCTTTTTCGGTCACAGCAACGTCGTCGCGGTACGCCGTAAGGGGCAAATTAAGCTTTTGCGCCGCGTCGAGGATGCGGGGATACGTGGACGGCGGGACGTTTTTTTCCGTAAAAGCGCGAGCCTCGCGCGGGTAGAAGGTACGTGCGCCGTTATAGGAAATGACGTAACCGCCGCGCGTGGGCAAGGCAAGCTCATCTATATAGCGGCGCACGCCGGGCGTCGGTCTGCCCGTGGCGAGCACCAACACGCCGCCGCGCTCCATAAATTCCGATATATCCCGCGCTGTCTGCGGCAAAAGCACCTTATCATCGTTGACCAGCGTACCGTCAATATCTACGGCAAGCAGACGTTTTTGCAAAAAAATCACCTCAGTCGTCTGCTATTGTAAACCGAACCGCCTGCCGGGTCAATTCGAGGAATCCATGAGTTTTTAACCGGTCAAATCCGCTTTTTGTGTAGATTGACAAAAGCGCCCCGCCGTGTCGTTTTCGGACACAGCGGGGCGGTTCTTTTTAGAAAAGAATTACGGTTCTTCGTTGCGTTTGCGCTTGATCGCGCTGCCGGTCAGAGCGACCGTAGCCGCTACAGGGATCAGGAATAACAGCGCGGAGGTAACCTGCTGCCCGGCAGTCTTCGGGACATTGGCGTCCGTAATCGGCGTTTCGCTGTCGGGCGTTGTGCCGGGCAATTCCGACGCCGTCGCCTTGGTGATGGCGAAACTGTCGATCTTCTGTGCTTCACCGTTTTCCACAGTATAGGCATTGAAGAACAGGTTTTCGCCGTCGATCTCGATTGCCGCAAACACAGGCGCTTTGGCATCCACGATTGACTCGGCACGCGGGAACAGCTGATCGGTCAGCGCCGCATCTTTGGTCTGATAATACTTGACGCCCGCGCAGCCGTCGATGGCATACACCGTGCCGTCGGGATTGACCATGGCGGTGTAGGTCGTGCCGTCATGCTTGACTGTGCGCTCCACGATCTCGCAAACTGCGTTGTTGTTCATGGCGGATGTACGCAGGTACACATGGTCATGCCCTTGCAGTACCACGTCGATGTCGAGCTGCGGCATGAGCGTGGAAAGCTGTTTGCGCAGCGCCGTAACGTCATCATCGTCATAATGCGAACCGTTGGAATAGACCGCCTTGTGCAGCGCGACGATCTTCCAGGTCTTGTCACTTGCGGCAGCGTCCGCCTTGAGCCATTCCAGCTGTTTTGTCCCAAGGGTGTTGTCGGAATTCAGATCGTTCGTGTTGAGCACCATAAAGTGTGCGTTGTTATAATCAAAGGAATAATACACGCCGTTCGTGGTATCCTGCTGCGGATAATCGGTCAAAAGGAAGTTTTCGACCGTGGCATTGTCCATATCCTCCTCGTGGTTGCCCGTAGCAGGCATCATCACGGTGTTCAAAAGGGTATCGGAAGCGGCATTGAAGAGCCAGTTCCACTGTTCAAAATTCTTACCGCTGTCTACCACATCGCCCGTGTGCATGATAAACTTCGCATCCGGGTACAGTGCAAACGCTGTATCGGCGACCTCGGCAAAGGTCTCATACTGCTTCGGCGTACCGGATTGCGTGTCGCTCATATGGAAGAACGTAAAGCTGTCGGAATTGTCCGCCATCTCGAACGTGCCGACATCGCTCCACCACCCGCGGGAGGCGTCGCCCACGCGGAAGCAGTATTTTTCACCGGGTTTAAGGCCGCTGACCTCTACCATATGACGGTTGACCTCGAAGGGATAGGAAATGATCGAAATCACGCCGAGATCCACGCCGGGGACTTCACGCGTGACCTCCGCAGTAGACGCCACGATATTGCTGCCGGTGGTCGGGCGCCCCGTAAAGCGCGGGTTTTCCGAATACGGGACGATCTCAATATCCGTGCCTGTGACGCTGTATTTCGTATACCAGCTGATGTTGCGCGTGGTCGCGGAATCCGAACCGAAGGTGACCGCGATGCCGGAAGGCAGCCGCAGGTCCTCCACGGTGGGCGTTACGGAGACTTTCCCCGCATAGGTGATCGTCGCGGAATTGTCCATGCGAAGCCCGGGGTTCGTATCCGTTGTGAAATCGGTCAGGAACACCATAAACTCATTTGCAATGGTATCCATCTGGCTTTGCGTCAGGTATTCATCCATGAGGCTTTGGAGCACGTCTTCAAGCGAATTGTACTCCACGAGCCCTGCCGCAAAGAACAGATTGATGATCTGTGCAAGGCTCGGCGCGGGTACGATGCCGTTCAAGCTGTCTTCCCCGATCGCACCCAAAATCTGTTCAATGACGTCGCCGAGCATCGCTTCGGCTTCCACGTCGCTCAAAGAACCCAAGATCCCGACTAAATCAAGGCGGATGTTTTGCAGGATCTCATCTTCCAGAAGATCATGCAGGACAATATCAATGAGCGTGTCAAGGATGACATCCACATTGTCTCCGCGGGAGAAACGGTCGATGACGTCGTTCATAAACGGGTCGTCGCTGCGATCCTCATCGCCTGAATACATATAGGCAAGGCAGGAGGAAACCGCGTCGCCGAAATTCCCGTTGCGCGTGGTGCTGCCGATACCCAGTGTATCTAAGAACTTGGTGCATTTTTCGTCGGAGATCTCAATGGAAACGAGCTTATCGACCGCATCATGCACGACATCCAGCAGATGCTCCGTCCCCGCGCCGCCGTCTAAATACTGACGCTCGATTTGATCACAGACATTTTTGATGACCATTTTCAGCGTGACCTTGGGGACGTCCTGCAGCGCGCCGAGCCCCGACGCACTGCTTAACAGCGAATCCAGTGCGCCGTCCAGATCAAGGGCGTTGTTAAGATACCAATACAAGCCCCCTGCAGCTTCCATTTCGGGGATCAGCGTATACTCAAGCAGATACCGTACATAATTCGTGGCAAAGGTTGTCATATCGCCGCCGCCGAAGTTCAAGGCAAACGCCGTATTCTTAAACGGCTGCGGATATGTAGTGCCGAACGCCGTAACGGGACGTGTACGGTCGATATCATAGCTTTGGAAATTCATCGTGACGTTTTCGGCCCCTGCCGTGTTATCCATCGTGACAACGCGGAAATAGCACGGGTAATTGAGCAGCGACGCGGAGGAACAATCGGTCAGCGTCTCGCCGTTGTCAGAGGTGTGCGAGGCAATGTCCGTCATGTGGATATGCCCTGTGAAGGCATAGTGCATACCCGCATCGGCAAAGCTTTCCGCAACCTGCATCCAATTATCGATCGTAAAGGCGGTAAACAAATTGTCTTCGTTTTCAAAGTGCTCCACGAGATTGAAATGCGTGATACCGATGGGCGTAAGACCCTGCGCTTTGGCGTCGGCGATCTGATCGAGCGCCCACTCCATCAGCGCGTCGGAATACGCGCCGCGCGTTTCAGCAACGTTTAAGCCCTCGGAATGGATGTCACTCGAATAGCAGGCGCCGTCGAGCACGATCACGCGGTAGCCGCCTTCAAGCGTAGCGGCATAAGAAAGCATCCCGGCCGTCTCGCCTTCGGGCGGGGTGAAGTATGCGTCGGCAAGGTCATAGCCGAGGTTTGCATACAGCTCGCGGAACTCCTCCGGCTCGGTCGTGCGCGTCGGGACAAACTGTCCGTTCTGGAACTGCGCCGACTCCTCCCGGCGGATGTCGTGGTTGCCGTTGATGACCAGCACCTGCACGCCCGTTTCCTTTTCAAACTGTTCAAGCCGTGCGGCAAGCTGACGGTGCCCCTCATACTCGCCGTTTTTAGTCAGGTCGCCGGGGATAAACACGTATTTGAGCCCCTGCGTTTTTGCCATTTCGCCATATTCATACAAAGCGTTTTCCAAAATGGCGTCCGCAAGATAGGACGTGGTGGAATTGAGCTTGGACGCCTCAATAAAGGCATTGACATCCGAGCCCATGAGCGACTGTGGGAAATAGTGCAGGTCGTTCATCACGCCGACGGTCAAATTTCCCTCGGCTGCCGCTGTTTGCAGCGGGATGCTCGGCAAAACGCCGATGAGCAGTGCAAGTGATAAGAGCACGGCTGCCGCCCTTGCAAACAGTTTGCGGGTCTTGTTCATCTCTGTATCCCCCGTTTCTAAGAATAGTTGTTGAACACAGAGTTAAGTATAGCACAGGTTTTTGTTAATTTCAATAAAAGTTTTTGCGTTATTCTGATTTATTTATACGGTTTTCAACATTTTCGTGCAACCTGTTGAATTCTTCGCGGTCTACCAGCGATAATATCCTGTCGAGCTTTTTGTGTAAGTCCTTGAGGATGATCTCGCTTTTCAGATTGACCTTATAATCATTCTCGTTCCGGCGGCGGTCTTTTTGCTCCTGCCGCTGCTGGCTCATCATGATCAGCGGTGCCTGCACGGCTGCGACGCACGAAAGCACCAAATTCAGCAGGATAAACGGGTACGGGTCGAACGCACGCGTGCCGAACCAGAGGTTCAGGCCGATCCAGCAAATGAGCACTGCCGTAAAGCTCAAAATAAACGTCCAGCTGCCCGCAAACGCCGCCATTTTGTCCGCCGCGCGCTGGGCGAACGTTTCCTTTTCCTCCCCGTTTTCAGAAATCGTATTTTCCAAAAGCAGGTGGATGATCTCTTCATTGGTCATGTTGTTGTGCGGTGTATTGAGAATATAGTCGAGCAGCTCACGGTCTTGCATGCAAACGCCTCCCGCGTTAGTATTTTGTATAGGCTCGATTTTATGCAAAAAGCGCAAAACGCGGGCCACTTTGAATGTGTCCCGCGTTTTGCCATATACCGTTATTTATTTTGCTTCGTCTGTTTTTTCTGCGCCTTTCTCGTTTTTTGCCAAAGAATTTGTATTCATTGACCCGCGATACACCCACAGACGGCATACGAGGTATTCCGTAACAAGATTGCAGAGCATCGTCGTGATTTCAACAACATAGTCGTTGACGCCGGCGTTTGTCGCCAAATGGCCGAGATAGGTAGACAGCGGTGTAAAAAGGCAATACAATAATAGAATGCGACTTTCAGCATGGCAATCGGCACATTGGTTGCAGATTTGAAGGTATAGCGCCGGTTCACCGTAAAATTGTATAAAACGGAAAGCACCAAAGACGGCAAATAGCACGCCCAATAAGGGAAATCCGTGAACTCCGTCAACAGCGTGAACGTGACGATTTGAATGATCCCCGCGCCGAGCGAAAACGCGACGAATTTTGCGATCTGGATCACAGTCTGCCGCGGCGTAAGCTTTTTGCTGCCTTGCGCGGCGGGTTGACGGTCACTTGCCATACGGTTCTCCCTTTCACTTCATACATATACTGTGCGGTAACGATTTCAAATGCTTCCCGTTATATCGTAAGGCGAAAGCGATCGAACGCTCTGCTGGTAAACGGAAAAGCAGAAAGTCCCGATACTCCTGCGGGAAATATCAGGACACAGTACATTTTACACGCTTTTGGGATACAAGTCAAGATTTTCAATCACGGCACACAGCGCTGCCTATGGAGCTGACGCCCGCAGGTAGGTTTTAAATGATTTTATGTTAAAATATTTGTATCTCACCTGTAAGGAGCGAAACCGGCGGGAATTATCCTGTTTATGATCTGCCGCACGATTGGTGAACGAATTTTGGAGAAAGAATCTTAACGGCAGCTTCCCACTCGTGTCCTTTCTCACATCTCCAAATCACTTTCTTATCCAGGCACCATTTGAAGTAAAGCTTAACCTTGTCACAATACCTTTCTTTTTCCTGTGTCAATTATGAGGTGGTTAAAAATCAATGTCGGTTCAACTACCATTTCAATCAGCTTCAAATCAGGATGACGCTCCAAAATCTTTGAAATTTCCTCTAAAGCAACGTTATCCTGGTCTGATAGTTCCAAAATCACAATTCGTTTGATAGTCCCACCTCCCTTCTAAAACAGCCGCCATCTGTCTGATGGCGGCTGTAAAATGTTAGATATTCTGTTCCTTTTTCTTTCTGCTGTAAAGCGTCATGCCATAGACGCCGGCTCCGGATGCAGCCAGAAGACCAATCCACAGCATCATGTTGCTGCTGCCCCCGGTCTGCGGAATAGTTGTATCGGAAGACTGATCGCCCGTGCCGGTCTGCTCTCCGTCCTGAACCGTACTGGTTGAA
>JFBN01561572.1_pt1 | contig 120909 bp, 140 predicted proteins | sample 768741 | NCBI WGS metagenome assembly JFBN01 (sample SAMN01983846, study PRJNA193217) | chicken gut metagenome | biome: terrestrial biome; isolation source: ceca of Broiler chicken | host: Gallus gallus | place: United Kingdom: England | collected 2010-09-07
AAAAAAAAAAAAAAAAAAGAATCGGATTACTCCGATTCTTCTTGAATTCCTGCTCTTTTATTTTCAATCTTATGAATAATATCGTAAATATAACCCGCGCCGCCACTGATTAAAATACCATTAACAATGTGATTTACTGCGGATGGAACTTCATAGCCTAACGCGCCAAATAAAGAAATTGGTTGACCAATTGCAAACATTAGCCCAATTCCGCAAGCGAGAGAAATAAATCTCATTGGAGCAATTTCAATTTTAGTATTTTTAATAGTGAAAGAGTAAGTTCCTCCTAAGACTGGAATAATTTCTTTTACTCTTTCTAAAACAACTTGAAGTAAAAATGCTAAACCAGCTAAAATAACTAAGATACTAACCAAATCTGTCATTATTTTCCTCCTTTCATATTTTGTAAAATTACGATAGATTCATTTACTTTATTTGAAGTTGTTTGTTGAGAATCTTCAATTTTTTCTAGTTTTTCTTCCGCTCTTTCTACTGCTTCGCTTAAATTTGCTAATGCTTGATTTGTTAATTGAGCATGTGTGTTTTGATTCTTTATCATTTCAGTATTATTTTCTATTGCACGGGTACTATTTTCTAAAGCTTTATCGTATAAAGCTGAAATCTGTGCATTTTGAACTCTATAATCGTCCATAATTTTAAAGAAATCTGTTCTTTCTTTTAATAATTCTGAACGATTTGCATTACATTCATCCATAATACTTTGAATCAATTGACTTTGAGTTTGTTGAGCTTTTGGTCTTTCTTTTATAAACCAATACAAAAACATGGCAAAAATGCCAAGAAGAAGAACTAATTGTAGGGGATAGCCCATAAATTTCTCTATAAAATTTACTATATCCATCCGCATCCCTCCTGTCTATAAAGAAAGTGAAAAATTGAACGAATGGATATAAAAAAATCAGATTATTGCTGTTTTAAAAAATTTGAAATTATAATTAAAAAACGTTTATTCAAATCTTTAGCAAGTTTTTCTGCTTTTTCTTTACTATTAAAATAAACCATAGGATAAAGATGTCCTCTCCCAACAATCTCCGCGCCATAGATATCTCTAACCATTCTTAAATAACTAGCGAAAGTTAGACCAAAAATTCTTGCTTCATATACTCGATATGAACCATCAGTATAATATACATATTTATAAAAAGATGGTTTGTAATCTATGGTAAATTTACCTTTATTATACAAATTTTCATTCGCTTCAAAATAAATATTTCTACTCATAGTATTTCTCCCCAAAGCTCTTTAATTTCTTCAATTTCTTCTGCTGATAATTTTCCTAACTTTGTTATATATTCTTTTGAATGCCAAATGATAGATTCTGCGGGAGGAATTTCATCTTGAAAATGCTTTTTGATAATTGGAGTTTGAATATTAATAGATATTGTAGTGTACTTTTTAACGGTTGCAGGAGAACAACCAACGATTTTTGCTGTTTTAGAATAAGTTCCTGTTTCTTTATAAACTCGTTGGATTTCTAGAATTTTTTCTTCTGATAATTTTGCCATAAAATTATTTTTATTCTCCTTTTTATTTTTCTACCTAATAATTATACAATATTTTTAAAGTTTTGTCAAGAAAATTACCAGTTAATTATAATATAAATCTTCGATATATCCCTTTGGAATAGAATTTTTATTTGTTTTTATTTCTAATTTTAACCATAACTCTTTTCTCCTTCTATTTTTATATATAATCCACAACCGCATTCTCCAAGTTCTTTACTATTTAAAAATTCTTGACAAATACATTTGTTTTCTTTTATCTTTTCTAATTTATAAGGACAATAACCTTCATTTTTCTTCAAAGCTTCTCTAATTTCTTCTACTTTTTCTTTATCTGAATTTAATTTTATTATCATTATAACCCCTTTATTTTAAGAAATTTTTTTTAAGAAATTTTTTTTGTATATTGGTTTTTGCTTGCTAATTCTACTCCTAAAATTTTATCTAAGTGAGATTCTTCATTAGGTAAAAAGCGACCAAATTTAACTATTATATTTGGATATCGCGCCAAAACTTTATAACAAGTGTCATAAACTTCTTTTTCAGTATATCCTGTATAAATAACAATATCATCTTTAGTTTCCGCGCGAAAAGCTTCAATTAATTCCAACATTTCAATCAAAGAATCAAAAGGTTCTAATCCGCCAAAGACAATCGCTTTTGTCAAAGGATTTTCTATATATCTTTTAACTAATTCTTTTTTTTCAATAAAAATTTCTGGCGCAAGTGCAAGAGAAGAGTTTTGACAAACTTCTTCTCCGCACTCTTTGTCGCATTTAAAAGAACACTTAGGGAAAATAATGAACATAGAAGGTTTTTTATAATTTGTAAAATCTTCGTCTACTAATCCCCTTAGCTTAATTTTATTCATTTACTTTCTCCCACTGTCTTAGTTTAAATTCATCTTTTCGTTGTTTTGACCATGTTTTAATTGGAGTATAAAATCCAACCGTTCTAGTATATTCAACTTCTTTTTTTTCTCCGCATTCTGGACAAACTTCTCCATAAAAACTATGATAATTTTTGCATTGAGAGACTTTTCCATTAAAAGCAAAATAAGTAACGCCTTGTTGAGCGACCCAATTTAAAAGCTCCCAAGCTTGGTCAAAATTTTTAAAAGTATTCTCAATATTTATATGTTCAATTGAACCGCCATTACAATATGAATCAAAAGCAGCACATATTTTTGTTCTTTCTTGGATAGTTGTTTTAATACCTAAAGGAATCCATTGATTACCATATAATGGTAAATCTTCAACAACTTTTTCAGGATATAATAATTTATCACTTTGCAGTAATTTTACTGCTGCTTGTTCTGCCATTCTGTTACTTATTAACCATACGTTTAGGATCTGTAAAAGTAATATTATATTTCTTTACTATATCTGGATTATTTCTTATATAATGCTTCATTTTTTTACTTTCAAATCCTATATCTTCATCATAAATTATTCTATATTTTAAATTATGAGAATTGCAATATTTAATTGCTTGAGATTCTTTATATAAAACTTTCTCTTTTACGCCTTTTACTCTTTCCACATATTTCTTAGCTTTTAATTCAATAAGAATATTCTCATTAATTAAAAAATCTGGCATATAACTTTTTCCGTTTTCCATTTTGATATGAAAAGGTTCATAGGCATATGTTTTTATATTATTATCCTTTTCTATCAATAATAAATAATACAGTTCTAATAAACTACGAAACCTTATTGTTTTATTAATTTTTAATGAAGTAAAATATCCACTAATTCCTCTTTTAAAATCTACTTTATCATAAACGCCATTTTCCCAATTTTTGATATGTGGAACAGGACTTTGCGGATTCTTTTCAAAATAATTTTTAAGTGATTTTGAAATTTTTTCACGAATTTCAGGAGTTCGTTCATAACAAGGGGGTTTACGCCCTTTTAAAGATTTAGACATTTTTTCAGATTGTTCTTTAGAAACTGGATGACCAAAAGCTCTATTTCGACGACCTCTCTTATCTATCTTTATTTCTGGAATAGTTTTAATTAATTTATTAACATTTGAATAGCATCTATTATATAAACTTGCTATTTCTCCTATTCCTAAAGTATATTCATTATATAATAATATTAATATTTCTATTGAAATATCTTTTCTTTTTACTTCATCTACTATTTTTTTATCTTTAATTATCAATAAAGGTTTTGTAGTGTTGTTTATTATAATACAATCATCTAAAATTTCCGTACTTCCGATAATTTTTCCACTACTATTTTTAATATTTCTAGTCATAAAGAATCTCCTTTGTTTATACTCTTGCGTTGAGTGGTAGTATGGCGGTAGGTCATTTCTGCCTACTCCCTACTTTCTTTATATGGTAGGGTTCAGACTATCGCATCACTATAAAAAATAGTGCTTTTTCATTTAGTCGTTCACGCTGTCTTTAAACTTGCGCCCTGTCGACCCACGCTGGGGTCTTCCAAGTCAATTAGAAAAAGTTTTCTTATGGTGGTTTATGTCTTATGCCACCATGTGCCCACATCTTTTAGGCACCTGTTCAATATTTACTCTATAATCTTTATCTAAAATAAAATTATTAATAGTATTTTGTATTACTTCAAAAATTTTCTTTCCAAAAAGATACGCTTCTTCTGTATAATACGTATTATTAAATTCATCTACTTTGGTATATCCAAAAGTTTTCATTGTTTCATAAATTCCATTAATCGTAACATCATATATTTCTATATGTACTGACTATATCTTACCAATAAAAATTGGAATGTCCGTTTCAAGTAATGTATCAATAATTACCTTACTTCTCCGATATGAGAATAGTCGATACAGGCTTCAAAATACTAAAGTAATTTGATTCCCACGGGATTACCCTATCTTTCGACTTAGGCTTCCCCGTTAGCTACGACGTAAACGCCGTAACCCCGCTGATAAACGGAAAGGACATAACAGGCATTTACATACCTACCGTATTATATAAATGTTGAAAATCAATTAATCCATAATAAAAATTAGGTAATAATCTTTTATCAACATTTCTTTGTATAATATGTCTGACACTATCTAAAACTTTTAAACAATTTTCTGTTAAAGCCTTTAGTTGAATTAAATATTCTTTTTCAGTGGAATTTTCATAACTTAATCTTGCTAAGTTTAAAGTACAAACTTTTACAGAGCCTACTTTAAGTGCTGTACCTCCAATTGAATTAAAATATAAGTCTGTAATATCTGATTTTAGACGGCAACAATTAGATAAAGAATTCACGGTACTATCTGTAAAGAAATTAAATAAATTCCATTTTCTTGAAGCTTCACAAGCCCATTTAGCAAAATCTTCATCTACAAATTTATTATTCTGATAAAGAAGAGAAGCCGTAAGAACAGGAAAAGTAAAAACATTTACTTCTCTAATATCATTAACTACTTTTATAAAAAATTTTTGAAATTCAATAATTTCTTCTTCTTCGTCTATCATATATGTTCCATCTGGAAAAATTGCTCCACCAAAAATTGCTTCAAAATAAGGATGATCAAAAACAGAAACATTAGTAAAAGCACATTGATCTTGTCGTATCCAAGGTTGATTTAGTCTATAAATTAACGCTTGAATGCATTGATATCTATAAGTTTCTGGATCTTTAGTATAATACCCATTTTGGACATCTCTGCTCCAAAAATAATAAAGATAAGGAATTAAATTTGGAAGACCGACCGCGCCAGATTGGCGGCGACTTAAAAAAGAAATCGCTTCCATTAAAATCTGAATAAAAGAATCAAGATGCTTCGGTGGCTTAGCGTTATATCCTTCAATAAAAAATAAACCTTTTTCCACTATATCTTTAATATCATAAGCAAAACAATAACTGTAAAAAGTGGCAGTATCAAAGTCATGAAGATATAAAGAATAATTCCAAAGTTGCTCAGTTATTTCATTAGCTTTTTTAAAGCCATATTTTTTATTTAATTCATAATAAATTTTATTATAAGCTAATAATTTTCGATGAGGTTTACTCATTTCACTAATTAAAGAAACAATATCTTTTTGAGAAATATTTGAATTAGAGTCAATAGACGAATTTGCTACATTATCACTATCAATAAAATTATCAATAAAAGTAGTTAATCCTAAATTATTATCAGACAAGCCTTGTAAATTTGTAAATTCTTCACCATATTTTTCTTGCATTTTATTATAAATAGTTGCGAAATTTTTACACAATTTAATATTTGTTTGCATTAAATTCCTCCTATCATTGTTGATTTATATAAGTAATTGCTTCCGTAAAGTTAAATAAAATTCCGTCTTTTTCTAAAACGGGAACTTCATAAATACCTTTTTGCATCATTTCAGATACATCATTATTTTCTATAAAAGGAATATTTTTTTGTTCAAGTTTCTTTTTTAATACATTACATTTAGGACAATTTGTACTATAAAAAATTATCATTTATTATACCTCCACAAAATATTGTATTTTTCAACAATTCTATACTAATTATAGTATAAAATTTAATAAAAGTCAAAAACTGAATCTAATATTTGACTTTTATTAAAAATTTATTTATACTTAAAAAAGTTATATAAGCTCCGAATATTTGGAGAAAACTAATGATAAAAATTTCTATTGAATATGAATTTGGCATTGAATTAGATTACAATTCTGAAGAAATGTTTAATTCTGAATTTAATAAGTTGCGTAAAATTATCAAAGAAGACACTGAAAAATTTTTATTGTCCAATATTGATAATCCAAATAGCAAAAAGAAAATTAGATTTGAACTAGAAGAGTAATTCTAAAAGGGGAGTTTTATAACTTCTCTTTTCTTTTTATAAATTTGATTTTTTCCTTATTTTATTATATAATAAAAGTAATCATATAAATAAAATATTATAATAAGGAGAAAAAATTTATGGATAAAATTTGTAAAATTTATACCGATGGAGCTTGTAGTGGTAATCCTGGACCTGGCGGCGCCGCGGCGATTATCTTGAATTCAAATAATGGTACTAAAACAATTACTTTCCATGAAGAACAAAGTACAAATCAAAGAATGGAAATTAAATCTGTAATTATAGCTTTAGAAGAACTTTTAAAAAATAATTTTCTAGAAGAATATATTGAAATATATAGTGATTCTGCTTATGTGTGTAATTGTATTAATCAGAAATGGTACGAAAAATGGTTTAGAAATGGATGGATTAACTCTAAAAAAGAATCCGTTGCTAATAGAGAGCTATGGGAAACCTTATTTTGTTTATTAGATGATTTAGAAAAAACTTCAAAAGTAAAATTTATTAAAGAGAAGGGACATAGTGGAAATGTTTTAAATGAACAAGTAGATCAATTAGCTGTGTCTGCTTCACGAGGAGAAAATTAATGATAAATATTATAATCCCCTGTTATAACTCTTCAGAAACTTTACCAGACACTTTAAATTCTCTAATTTCTCAAACAAAAAAAAGATTTATTGTAACTATTGTAGATGATTGTTCTACAGAAAATATTGATAATTTAATAAAAAAGTATAAAGAAAAACTTTCTATCAAATATATTAAATTAGATAAGAATGTTGGTCCTGGCATGGCGCGGCAAGCAGGAATTGATTCTAATAGTATGTGTGATTATATTATGTTTTTAGATTCAGATGATATGTTAATGCCGCAAGCTATAGAAGTTTTAAGTAGAGAAGCTAATTTAAAAAAGCCGGACTTATTAATAAGTTCTTTTATTCAACAAAATAAATATGGAATTGATAAAGTTATAAAAGCAGAAAATAGTTTTACTTGGCTTCATGGAAAAGTTTATAAAAGTGAATTTTTAAAAGAAAATAATATTCGTTTTTCTGAGGGGCTAAGATTAAATGAAGATGGAAGTTTTAATACTAAAGTGTTAGGTATGACAGATAATATTTATAAAATTCCTACTATAACCGTCTTATGGATTGACAATAAAAATTCTTTAACTAGAAAAGATAAAAACTTTTTTATTAATTGTATTCCTGATTTTCTAAGAGGGCAAGTATATTCGTTAAACTTTTTAATTGAAAAAAATAAATTCCAAAAAAATAAAGATAAAGTTGCGCTAGGAATTACTTATATTTATAATTATTTACAATTTTATTTATATTATAAAAAACAAATAGATAAAGAAATAAGAGAAATTTTAGAGTCTCTTTTCAAGAAAGAAGAAGTTAAAAATGCTTTTATAACAGATGGAACTTTTTTAGAAATTATTGCAGAAGGATTAACTGATAAAAATACAAAAGGCTTAGTTTATTTTGATGTGCAAACTTTTTCTGATTTTCTAAAAGATTTTAATATTAAAGTTGGTGAAAATAATGAAAATAGTTTTGATTAACGGAGGTGGAGGAGTAGGTAAAGATACTTTTGTGCAAATTTGCCAAAGAATGGTTGGAGAAAGTAAAATTCTTAATATATCAACAATAGATATTATTAAAGAAGCCGCGGTAACACTTGGTTGGGATGGAAATAAAGATGAGAGAGGAAGAAAATTTCTTTCTGATTTAAAAGATTTAGCAACAAATTATTCTGATTTATCCACAAAATACATTAAAGAAACAATTTCAAAAGCAAAAAATAAGGGAGCAGAAGCGATTTTTGTTCATTGTAGGGAACCGGAAGAGCTTGGGCGATTGCAGGATATATTTAATGCTACTACTCTTTTAATAAAAAATAAAAGAGTAAAACCAATCGAAAGCAATCATGCAGATAGAAATGTTGAGAATTTCTTTTATGACTATACCATTGATAATAATGACGGCATATTAGAGCTTACTAAGAAAGCAGCAGATTTCTTGCACGAAGTAGGAGTTTTATCTTAGTTGACAAAACTTCTTTTTTATAGTATAATATTATTAGAAAAAGGAGAAAAGGAGAATAATTATGGAAAAATATTATAAAATAAGTGAAAGTGAATTAATTGAATTGCTCGCTTCTTCTATTAGAATGGATGCTCTTGAATCTAGTGGTGTAGATAATTGGGAATGGTATGGAATAAATTTTGAAGAAACAATAGCTCAATATGGTTCAAAATGTGAAGATTTTTACGATTGCGCGAGAATTCTTCTTTCTGATTATCCTGAAGTGGAGGACTAATATATGGGAATAATTATAGATAATTTTGATTTTCAAAACTTTGATGTTATGAAATATTGGACGCCCACTAAAGGTAAAAATTTAAAAGAAGAACTTAATAGTATGATTTATAGTGGAGAGTTTTGTCTTTCCCATAAAAAAGATGGAAACTGGTTTGCTATTATAAAAGGAGAAGATGGAACTCTTATCTCACGTCCTAGAAATAAAAATGTCCAAGGAGAATATGCTTCAAAAATTGAATGGATTCCTCATATTGCTAAAGAATTTGATAAAGTTCCTAACGGGACTGTGCTTCTAGGAGAAATTTATCTCAAAAACAATGAGCAATCAAGGGCGGTTACAACTGTTCTTGGGTGTTTAAAAGATAAAGCTATTCAACGTCAAGAAAAAGGAGAAAAGCTCACTTTTTATATTTTTGACTGTCTCGCTTTTAATAATAAAAACATCAGCAATTATCCTCTCATTGAGAGAGTAGAAACAGCAAAAGAAATTTATAATAGTTATTTAAAAAATAATCCATATATAGAAATTGCTACTTATATCACAGACCCAGATGAAATGTTAGATTATATCGCATCTGTATTGGAGTCTGGGGGAGAAGGAGTAGTTGTTCAAAGAAAAGATAACTCTTATGAATTTGGTAAAAGAACCGCACATCATAGTCTCAAAGTAAAGAAAGAACTGGATAAAGAGGTTGATTGTTTCTTAACTGGTAATTACAAAGAAGCCACTTGGGAGTATAAAGGGACTGAAAAAATTGAAGAATGGAAATACTGGTTTGACTTGAAGAATAATCAGAAAAAAGAAGGTCTTTTCTATGAAGATTTCCAAAGTGGCGCGCCCATTGAACCTATCTCGAAGGGGGCTTTCTTTGGCTGGGCTGGTTCTGTTGAAATCGGAGTAGTCAAGGGAGAAGAGGTTATTCCGATTGGCTGGATTTCTAATGTTACTGAAGAAGTAAAAAGAGGAATTGTTGAGGATAATGATAATTGGAAATATAAAGTAGTAACTATTTCAGCAATGAGTATTGAACCCGATACAAAATCTTTTCGCCATGCTCGTATTATTAATTGGAGAGATGAAACTGATAAAAGTTGGAGAGATTGTTCTTATGAGCAGTTACAGTAAAATTATAGAGTTTCTAAATAAAACTCCACATATGATTGGAGGAATAAAATGATAAGCACAGATTTATCAGGAAAAACTTTTGGATTGCTTACTGTAATTGAAAGAGATATTCAAACTCAAAAAGAAAAGAATAGCAAAGATACTTTTTGGAAATGCAGATGTGATTGTGGTAACGCTGTTTCTATCCGAAGAAGTGTTTTAATATCTGGAAAAACAAAAAGTTGTGGCTGTTTATACTCAAAAGCAGGAAAAAGTAGACAAGATGAAAATTTTAAAAAAGAAATAGGAAAGACATATAATAATTTAACTATTTTAAAAGACACTGGAAAAAGAAATACTAGTGGGCAAAGAATTGTTGAATGTAAATGCTCTTGTGGAAAAATAGTTGAATATGATTTACCTCATATAAAAAACGGACATTATAAGTCTTGTGGTCATAAAAAAGAAATAAAAAATATAATTGGGCAAAAATTTGATAAATTAATTGTTGTTAAATTATTATATGAAAAAGCTTTGAATGATCCAACTTATGAATGTCAATGTGACTGTGGAAAAACTTGCTATAGGCGTTATTCTTATTTAATGTCTAATAAAGATAAATCTTGTGGTTGTAACAAAAGAATAAATATCATTGGACAAAAATTTGGATTATTAATAGCTGAAAAAGAATTACAAAATAACAAAATAGTTTGCCAATGCCAATGTGGTAATCAAACTATTGTTAATAAAAATAATTTAATAAATAGCCATACTAAAAGTTGCGGTTGTTTAAAATCTTTTGGAGAATATCAAATTGAAAAATTTTTAGTAAAAAATAAGATAAATTATAAAAAAGAATTCTCTTTTAATGATTTAAAAGATAAAGATTTTTTAAGATTTGATTTTGCTATTTTCGATGATAAAGATAAATTAATTAAACTTATTGAATGTAATGGACAACAACATTATTATAATAGTAATAATTTTCATACAGAAGCGTTAATAAAACACGATAAAATGAAAAGAGACTATTGTTTAAAAAATAATATAAAATTAATTATTATTGATTATTTATAATAAACAAAATTTTTCTGATGATTTTTTATTTGAAAAAATATTTGGAGAGGGGAATTAAATTATGGAAAATGGCGCGAAAATTGAAATTAAAATTACTGATGCTGATGATAATAGTGTTGCTAGAATAGAAAAAGATGAAAAATTTTATAGTAGTTTTGGCTGGGAAAGCTCTTTTCCAGCAGCTTTTGCTAAACTTGTAAATCAGATGATGAATTTACTTGGTTACGTTGGTTATGATAAAGATTATGTTTTTCTTGAAAGTATTACTCTTGAAGAATATGATGAGTTAATGGGGTATCTTCAAGATTTAAGAGCAGATAAACAAGAAAATCAAGAATAAATTAGGAGAAAATATATACTTAGAAAATATAAGTAAAAATAAAAGGTGAAAAATGAGCAAAGGAGAAGATAAAATTGCTTTTCTTTTAAAGTCTGCGCAAATTCCATACTATCGAGAGTATTCTTATCCTAATTTAAAGCATAAAGGTCGACTTCTTCGTTTTGATTTTGCAATAACTATACCTGGGTGCGCGGTAACTCTTATTGAATATGATGGAGAAGCACATTTTCAAAAAATCAGCCACTTTCATAAAACGAATAGTCAGTTTAAGCAGGCTCAAGAAAGAGATAGAATAAAAAATAGATATTTGTTTATTACACAATATTCCTTTAATTAGAGTTCCATATTGGGAATTAGAAAATTTGACTCTTTATAGTCTTTTTAATAATCCTAAATTTAAAGTAACTTCTATTTATCATAATGATTTTTTAATTAATACTAAAAAAATATAAAAATTTTCTTTTATAACACTTATATTTGAAAGTATAAGTGTTATTTTTTGAGTAAAAGGAGGAAAAATGGCTGACGAGTTATTATTTCAACCAGTGAAAAGAGGAACGAAAACAAAGTGGGATGCTGAAGATAATAAAAGTAATGGATATAGATTGCCCGCAAGAGCATTAGGATTAGATATGACTAATAATCTTCTAAAAGTTGGAGATGGAACTTCAAAATTTAATGAATTACCAAATTTAAATGCAGAAGAAGCAGTTAGAGAAAAATATATCTTACCAAAAAAGAATACTTTTTCATATCGAGATCAAAAAATAACTAACGTTTTTCATGGAGGATTTTTTACTGCTTCTAATCCAGGAAAAATACGAATTAAATTACCAGCTTCTGTTTCAGATGTATTAGGGTATTTATCTATTAAATTACTAATTTATTTTTATGACGGAGGTTCTGCTCCTCGTAGTTGCCCAACAGAAATTTTAATTGCTGGTTATCCCAAATCAGGAGCGTCTGTAACCTCAGAAATTACTGCGAATTTTTCTCCTTGGAATAGAATAAATTGTAATATTACTAATACGAGTGTAATTAAAAAATGTGAAATTGGTATTTATGATGATAATGGAAATTATGATGATAATGGAAATTTTATCATAGATAAAACTTCTGCAAAATGGTGTTTATTATTTAGTAGTGATACCGGTATAATACCAAGAACGAGCGCGTTAATTGAAGAGGTTATTGGAGAAGAAATTTTATGCAATCCTGATGATTTTGAAATAGATATATGTTCTGCTTCTTCTAATGGAGAAGATAGTAAATTTTGGCTTTCAAAACAGAATGTAAATATAAATTACCTTTTTTCTGCCTATGACATTATAATAAATCATGATTTATCAGTAAGTAATAATTTAACAACTAAAAATTTAGAAGTTTCTAGTAAAGAACAATTAGGAACTATAAAAACTGGAACTATTACTGATTCAATATCTGGAGATATTCTTGGAAATGGAACTTCTTTTGGGAATAATTCTTTAAGTGTAGGTACAGATAATGCAACTAGTTCTTCTAATACAAATAAAATTTTATTAGGACGGAATAATTTTTCAGATCATCTTTACCAATATTTTTTAGGACAAGGATTAATTGGAAACAGTACTTATCAAATTGTATTAGGACAATATAATTCTAAAAATTCAATGAATACTGAAGATTTCGTTATAGGTAATGGAATAGGAGGCGGCACTTCTAGAAGAAATGCTATTAGAATTACTTCTTCAAATGAATTGTATTCTTCAGCGGCTTGGAACACTTCTGGTGCAGACTATGCAGAATATTTTGAATGGGAAGATGGAAATCCTAATAATGAAGATCGGGTTGGTTTATTTGTAGCAAATTCAAATGGAAAAATAAAAATTGCTAATTCTAATGACTTTATTCTTGGAGTTATTTCTGCGAATCCCTCTTGCGTTGGTGGTAATCCTGAAGAATGGGATGATAGATTTTTAAAAGATATTTATGGGAGAATTCTTACTGAAGATATAACTATTGAAGATTCTTATGAAGAAATTGAAATTGAAACTGGAGAATTTGATGAAGAAGGTAATCCAATAATTGAAAATCAACAAGTTTTAGTAAAGGGATATATTCAAAAAAAACCGATAGAAAATCCAGAATATAACAATAAAGAAAAATATATAGCAAGAAATAGAAGAAAAGAATGGGCGCCGGTCGGATTGATTGGTCAATTAGTAGTTAGAGATGATGGAACCTGCCAACCAGATAGTTTCTGCACTTGTGGTAATAATGGAATTGCAACTTCAACTTTAAATTCTACAAGATTTAGAGTTTTAAAAAGATTAGATGATTCACATATAAAAATATTAATTTTATAAAAATTCTCATATTGAGAATAAAACATATAGAAATAAACTATTAATAAAATAGGAGGATATATAATGAGTGTAACTTATAAAGGAATTGATGTAAGTAAACATCAAGGAGAAATTAATTGGCAAAAAGTAAAAGCAGACGGCATCCAATTTGCTATGCTGCGCGCGGGCTATGGGCGCTACGACAATCAAAAGGACGAGCAGTTTGAGGCGAACTATGCTGGTGCGACGGCTGCGGGCATTCCCGTGGGCGCATACCATTATAGTTATGCCACGACCGCCGAGCAGGCGAAGCAAGAAGCGGAAGTTTTTCTTAATTGGATCAAAGGGAAAAATTTAACTTATCCAGTCGCTTTTGATATTGAAGATGCAAAACAAGCTAATTTAGGAATTGAAAAAATTTCAGATATTATTCGAGCATTCTGCGAGACGGTAGAAGCAGCAGGATATTATGTGGTTGTATATGCTAATAAAAACTGGTTAGAAACTCGAATCGACGCAGATTGCAAGAGCCGTTACGATATTTGGCTTGCGCAGTGGACATCCAAGCCTACATACACGGGTAAATACGGGATGTGGCAGTACACTTCTGACGGTTCTGTTAATGGTATTTCTGGGCGTGTGGATATGAATATTGCTTATAAAGATTATTCTTCAATTATTGCTGGAGAAAGCAAACCAGTTAAACCTGTTTTAGAAAATATTGATGTTGAATATCAAACATATACAAATGGAAAATGGCTACCTTGGGTAGAAAATTATAATGAAAAGAATTCTGATGGTTATGCTGGTATTACTGGCAAATCTATTACAGCTTTAAGAGTTGGACTTTCAAAAGGTAGCGTTCAATATCGAGCACATACTAAAAATGGAAAATGGTATAGCTGGATTACAAATTATAATACTAAAAATACAAAAGGATATGCTGGTGTTTTAGGTAAAGATATCGATATGATTCAAATGCAATTAGTAAATCTTCCTGAGTATGCTGTTGAATATAGAGTTTCTACTATTAATAAAGGCTATCTACCTTGGGTTAGAAATTATAATGAAAAAAATTCTAATGGATATGCTGGAATTACAGGACAATCTATTGATAGAATTCAAATTAGGATAGTAAAAGTTTAATAATTTAATATGATTATTAATATTGTAAGGCGTAGTTATTAACTACGCTTTTAATATTTGACAAAGAAAGTAAAAAGATTTATACTATAAATATAAAAACATAGTAAAGATAAAAATATAGTGAGTTGAAATATATGAATTTAGACATTTATCAAGAAGGAGCCGTAAGAACTAACAAAAGGAATGTCCTTGTAGCAGCGGCAGCAGGTTCAGGAAAGTGTATTCCTGATTATTGTGAAATACCCACTTATGACAAAGGATTAAGAAAAGTTTCTGATATTGAAATTGGAGACTTACTAATTGACAGAAAGGGGAATCCTACCAAAGTAATTGGAATTTTTCCACAAAAAGAAGAAAAAGAAATTGTTAAAATTTATTTTAGTGATGGGAGAATAGCTGAATGCTGTGAAGAACATCTTTGGAATATTCAATATAAGACTCATAAAGGTGTGAAATACAAAACAGTATCAGTCAAAGAAATGATTGATATTATTAATAAAAAAGGATATAAGAAACAGAAATATGGATATACTTTAAAAATTCAAATTAATGAACCTGTAAAATATTATAAAAAAGATTTAAAAATAGACCCGTATGTTTTAGGGTTATTTTTAGGAGATGGCAGTTTTAGAGAATCCACTCTTCACTTTTATACTAATGATTATGAATTAGTGGAAAGTATCGAGCAAAAAACTCATTGGATTGCTTACAGGTACAAAGATGATAAACATATATATAGATATCAATTTAGAAGAAATGCGAGTTATTTAACTCCTATAAATACTTCTGAATTTTTAAAAGATTATCCAGAATTAGTAAATAGTATTTCTTACGAAAAATTCATACCAGAAGATTATAAATTTTCTAGTATAGAACAAAGGTATGAGTTAATTCAAGGGCTAATGGATACTGATGGATACGTAGATGAAAAAGGTAGATGCTCATATACGTCGACAAGTCCAGTTCTCATTAAAGATATGGAATTTATTTTAAGAAGCTTAGGCTTTATTACTACAATAAAGGAAGATAAAAGAGATAAATATACTTTAGGAATTTGCTATACCTTATGTGTACAAGGTAAAATTGAAAATAAGAAAAAACTTTTTAAACTATCAAGAAAGTTAGAAAGATTTAATAATTTAGAAAATTCTGCTTATTTAAAAGATAATATAGCAATTACTAAAATAGAAAAAACTGGTATTAAAACCAAAATGACTTGTTTTTTAGTTGATAATGATGAACATTTATTTCTTATGAATGATTATATTGTTACTCATAATACTAGGGTAATTACTGAACGATTAAAATTTTTGTTAAATAATGGAATAGATCCTTCTAAAATTTTTGCCATAACTTATACAAATGCCGCGGCTCAAGAGATGAGAGATAGAGTAGGAAATTCAGAAGTTTTTATTGGAACTATCCATAGTCTAGCAAATAGAATTCTTTTATTAAATGGAATAGACACAAGCAACTATTTAGAAGAAGAAGAATTTGATGCCCTTTTTGAATTAACTAAAAATACAGAACTTGAATTTCCAGAAGTAGAACATTTATTAGTAGATGAATTTCAAGATATTTGCGACAATGAGTATGAATTTATTACTGATATTTTGAAACCTAGAAATTTTTTCTATTGCGGAGATAGTTGCCAGTCTATTTATTCTTTTAAGGGATCTAATTACAAAATTTTTATGAGAGTTTTAAATGATCCTTTTACAACTGTATATGAATTAAAAAATAACTATAGATGCGCAAAAGAAATAATTGAATTTGCTGATAAATTTTTAGAAAATTGTTATGACATTTATAAGATAGAAAGCAGATATAATATAGAAAATAAAGGAAAAGTTATAAAAACTTCTTTTAGTTCTAAAAAGGATATTTTAAATTATTTAAAAGAAAAAAATTATCAAGATTGGTTTATTTTAAGCAGAACAAATGCAGAAGTAGAAAGTATAATAGATATTTTAAAAGAAAATAATATTCCTTGTGTTAATTTTAGAAAATCCGAGTTATCTTTAGAAGAATTAAAAAATACTGTTCAGTCTGATGCTATAAAAGTATTAACAATTCATAGTGCGAAAGGATTAGAGAGTAAAAACGTTATTGTTATTGGCGCAAAACCTTGGAGTGCAGAAGAGTACCGAGTTTGTTATGTCGCGGCGACGAGAGCAAAGGAAAAACTTATTTGGGTTACAGAATCGTCAAAAAGAAAAAAAACTAATTATAAAATGCAAAATTGGAGTTAAGAAATAGATTAAGAAGGAGAGCCAAAAAAACAGATAAATGTTTAAGGTGAAAAGAAAAAAAGATAATAAAATATTTCAAGTATTAGATACTATGATTGATATAAATTTTGGAAATACGTTCTTCTTAATTTGGGAAAATGATGGATGGAGATGGCGTTCAGCTAATAATTATGTTCCTCCAAACTACGAGATAGGAATAGAAAAAGGTGGATTAGAATAGGAGTAATAAAATGAAGTATATGGGAAGTAAAGCAAAATATGCTAAATATATAGTACCAATTCTTCAAAAAGAAATTGATAAAACTAAAACAGATACTTATATTGAATGTTTTGTTGGCGGCGCGAATATTATTGATAAAATTAAATGTAAAAATCGATTTGGGTTTGATAGATCAGATACTTTAATTGCTCTTTTGCAACTCGCCGCAACAGATTTTGACAAAGTTTTAAAAAAAGGAACTAGAGAGCTATGGGATAAAGGAAAAGCTTATAAAAAAGATGGAATTATGCCAACGGATGTGAGTTTAGCCGATATAGGGGCTATAGAATTTTTAGGTAGCTTTAATAATGGCGGTTTTCCTAGAGGTTATGCTAAATCTAAAGGAGATAGAGATTATTACCAAGAAGCTTATAAAAATCTTGCTGCGCAAGCGCCATCGCTATTTGGAATTACTTTTAAGGTTCAAAATTATTGGGAATTAGAAGATATTAAAGGTGCAGTAATTTACTTAGATCCTCCTTATCAAAATACTAAAAATTATGGTTATGCTAATGAAGAAAAAATGGACTATGATAAATTTTGGAATTGGGTAAGAAATATTAGTAAGTATAATTCAGTTTTTATTAGTGAACAAGTAGCGCCTGAAGATTTTGAAGTTGTTTGGGAGAAAGAAGTTACTAGACAATGCAATAAAGAAAATAATTTTAAAGCAGTGGAAAAATTATTTAGATATAAGGGAGAATAAGTTATAAGCTTATTCTCTATTTTTCTTGACTTTTTTATTATATTGTTATATAATAAATATATATAAAAATAAAAAAAGAAGGAGAAATAGAATGAGCTATACGGCAGAAGATATTAAGTCTCTTTCTTTTAGAGATGGCGTAAGAACTCGTATTCAAATGTATCTTGGTAGTGATGATTTAGAGGGCACATATCAAGCTTTCAAAGAAATTTTAAATAATTCTACAGATGAAGCTATTGCAGGATATGGGAATAAAATTGAAATAGTTGTTTACGAGAAAGATAATGCTATCTCTATAAGAGATTATGGCAGAGGTGTTCCATTTCTTATTAAAGATGATGGAACTAATGTTCTTGTTGATATTTATACGAAAGCACATACTGGAGGAAAATTCGATAGTAATGCCTATAAAAATTCTTCTGGTTTGAATGGAGTAGGAGGAAGCTGCGTTTGTCTTTCTTCTAATAAATTTTTTGTCCAAAGTTACAGAGAAGGAAAATCTGCAAAAGCAAAATTTACTAAAGGTATTTTAGATTACTATAAAGAAGAATTAACTTCTGAAAAAAATGGAACTTATGTATATTTTCAGCCAGACAAAGAAGTATTTAAAACAGGAGAAATTGGATATTCTTATCAAAGAATTTGTGAAGAAATAAAAAATATTTCTTATTTATACAAGGGAATTGTTTTTATCGTAAAAGACGAAAACGGGAATATTCAAGAATTTAGCGCAGAAAATGGTATTATTGATTTTGTAAAAGATCACGTGTTTAATCCTATCCAATCTAATATTTTTTATAAAAAAATTTCTGATGGAACTGATATGTTAGAAATTGCTTTTCAATGGGGTTCAAAGCATGAAGAAGGATATGTTTTTGTTAATGGATTAATGTGTCCTGAGGGAGGTTCTCCTATTACTGGCGCGCGGAGTGCTATTACAAGAACTTTTAATTCTTTATCTAATAAAAACTTTAGTGGAGAAATGATTAGAAGTAATCTTTTTTATGTTATTAATTGTTCTGTTACAAACCCCTCTTTTGCCAATCAAACTAAAACAAAAATTAATAATACTAATTTAAGAACACTAGCTTCAAATTGTTTTTCTGAAGCTTTAAAAAAAATGAAGAGCACTTATCCTAATGATTTTAATAAAATTGTTGAGCTTTTATCAAGAGTTGAAAAAGCAGAGAAGGCGGCAGAACGTGCGCGCATAGCGGTTATGGAATCTAATAAGTCGGTAGAGAAAGAGCTAAAGAAAAAGTCTGTTCTTGCTGGCAAACTTGTTGATTGCGAGAAGCATAATGATGAATCTCAACTTTTAATAGTGGAAGGTAAATCAGCTCTTGGTTCTATTGTTAATGCAAGAGATGGTGTTACTACCGCTTGTTTCCCCTTGAGAGGTAAAATTATCAATGTCTTAAAAAATAGTGAAGAAGATATTTTTAATAACCAAGAGGTGAAAGAACTCCAAATTGCTCTTGGTTGTGGTATTGGTAATAAATTTAATATGAAGAAACTTCGATATGGGAGAATTTGTATTGCCGCGGATATGGATATGGATGGATATTCTATTGTTTGTCTTGTCCTTACTTTCTTCTATAAGTATTATCCAGAATTGATTAGACAAGGAAAAGTATATTGGGCTAGAACTCCTCTGTTTTCCGTTACTTCTGGAGGAAAAATTTATTATGCTTATTCGGAAGAAGAATTAGCAAAACTTCCGAAAGGAAAAGTTAGTCGCAACAAAGGCTTGGGAGAACTTTCTGCAAAAGAAATGAAAGCGACTTTGTTTAGCTGTGAAGATAGTTATGTTCAATTTACTATGGAAGACGCTACGGCTGCGGCGTATTATTTTAATCTTCTTCTTGGAGAAAATGTTAAAGGAAGACGAGAGTATATTTTTGAAAATATTGATTTTGATGCGGTTGAAGAATAAGTAAATTGACTTTTTCTTAATAGTGTGATAATATAAAAATATAAAATGAAAAGGAGCGCTTAAATGGGATTTCATATAAAAGATAATAAGTTTGATATTAAGGACGCTCTGCCAGATTTTTATCTTCCATTTTCCGGTTATGTTCTTCAAACTCGTGCGATACCAGACTCTAGGGATGGTTTAAAACAAGGCGCAAGATTTATTATCTTCGCGCAAATGAAGCATAAATTAGTCTATAATAAAGATAGACGCAAAGCAGTTGCTACCGTAAATGCTGGTATGGAATTTAGTCCTCACGGTGACGCAAGTGTCTACGGTACGGCAGTTCGTCTATCTCAACCTTTCTCACTTCGTTATCCTATTATTGAAGTTAAGGGTAATAACGGTTCTCTTTTCGCAGGAGACGATTTCTCTGCTTCTCGTTATGTCGAAATGCGGAGTAATAAGATTGCAGACGAAATGACTAATCTTCTTCCAAAAGAAACTATTGACAAATGGAAGTTAAATTATACTCAAGAACAAGAGTATCCAACTGTATTACCTACGAGATTTCCTTTTAGTCTTGTTAATGGTAACACTGGGATTGGTGAATAAAATACGCCTGTGTTACTGCTTTACCGCTTATCGGCGGGGTTACGACACTCATGTCGTAGCTAACGGGGAAACCTGACCGACTATCCAATTCCTGTTCCTAAATTCTATAATCTGGAATAGAAATTGGCACATGTAGTTAGAAGGCAATCCCGTGGGAACAAACTATAATATGCCTTCTTTTGGAGGTATAAAATGACTGGTATCTATAAAATAACTAATTTAGTTAATCAAAAATCATATGTTGGTCAAGCTGTTGATATTGAAAAAAGACTAAGAGAACATAAAAATGATGCTTTTAATCCAAAAAGAAGAGAGTATAATTATCCTTTATCTAGGGCATATCGGAAATACGGAATTGAAAATTTTTCTCAAGAAATTCTCTGTATTTGCTTAAAAGAAGAATTAAATGAAAAAGAAAATTATTATATTAATTTTTTTAATTCCAAAGATAAAGGATATAATCAGCAAGATGGAGGACAACCAAGAAATCGCCCTTTAGGAGAGAAACATCATCTTGCAAAATTGACGGATGACCAAGTTTTCTTAATAAGAGAAGAATATAATAATCACACACCTTTCCAAGAAGTTTTTGATAAATATTCAAATGGAATGAGCATTAGTGGTTTTAGAAAAATTTGGCTTGGATATACAAGAACCAATATTCATATGGATGTTTATACAAAAGAAAATAAAGAATATTGGGAATATCTTAAAAATATTAGTGGAAATCGAATCTTCTCTGATAAAGAAATTATTGATATTAGAACTAGATTAAAAAATGGAGAAAGTAAAGATAGTATTTATCAAGATTACAAATATAAAATTGCTAAAAGAGAAAGTTTTAATGATATTTGTTCTGGTAAACGCTATACTCATATTATAGTTTGACCTGTATCGACTATCCTCGGAACGGAGGAGTAGGGTATCTATTGATACGATACTCGAAATGGCAGTCGTCTCTAAAAAAGAGATTAAGATATAGTCAGCGCCAATAGAAATATTGGAATTACGTGGTAGGGTGTTCTAGCTCTATTCCTCAGTTTAACCTTCGTGAAGTATCTGACGCTTTAGTAAAACTTCTTTATAATCCAAAGATTAGCTTTGAAGAAATTTACTGTCCTATTGATTTCGCAACAGGTGGAATTATCATTAACGAAGAAGAAGTAAAAGAGAGTCTTAAAAATGGCAATGGGAAAGCTGCATGTATTCGAGCAAAAATTGAGTATGATTCTGATAAGAATGAACTTTCAGTAAGAGAACTTCCTTATCAGGTTTTTACTTCTACTGTTTCAAAACAAATCCAAGCAGCCATTGATGAAAATAAATTATATGGAGTAGAAAGTTTCTTTGACGGAACTGGATTTGAAGGAATCAATATTCGTATTAAGCTGACTAAAGGCGCAAATCCAGAGAAAGTGTGTAAACTTCTTTATAAAGAGACTTCTCTCCAGCATCACTATTCAATAAATATGATGATGCTCGAAAATGGAACTACTCCTCGTCTTTTTAACTGGAAAGAAATGATGGAGAGTTATCTCTCCCATTTAGAAGATGTTATTAGAAAAGCATATCTTTTTGATTTGAGAAAAATTCGAAATAGAATTCATATTTTAGAGGGATATTTAAAAGCTCTTGCTAATATTGAAGAAGTAATTCAAGTTATTAAAACCGCTGCTGATGTTGAAAACGCAAATAGAGGACTTCAACAAAAGTTTGGTTTTACGGCGGCCCAAGCAAAAGCCATTCTTGATTTAAAACTTCAAAGATTAGCAAATATGGAGAAGATTAAAATAGAGAATGAGCTTGCAGATATTAGTAAAAAGGCAGAAGAAATTACGGCTATTCTTTATAGTGAAGAACTTTTCAAAAAAGAAATTGAAAAGGAAATTTTACGAGTTAAGAGAGAATATGGGGATGCGCGCCGTACAATCAATATGAATTTGAAGTTTGATGGCGAGGATGAAGAACCAGTAGAAAAGAAAACTCTTATCGTTCATCTTACTAATTTTGGCAATCTTTATACTTTTGAATCAACGACTTTAATGACTCAAAAGCGTGGTGGTAAAGGTATAAAGGTTAAAATGGATAGTAATGAATATATTATTGATACTATTAATGATTCTAATAGTAATAACTGTCTACTTTTTTCTAATAAAGGAAAAGCATATACCATTAATTTAAATGAACTACCTGTTAATCAAAAAATAAATATAAATACTTTTTTTGAGTTTGAATCAGAAGAACAAATCACAAATATAATTCCTTTTAATAAAATAAATAGTCGTAATTATATGATTTTTGTTACTAAAAATGGATTGGTAAAAAAGACTTCTCTTGAAGAATATAAGATAAAAAAATCTAAAGGAGTAATAGCTGTAAAAATCAAAAAAGGAGATGAGCTTAAAAAAGTTCTTTTCGTTGATTCTGCTCCCCTCGGAATTTTGACAAAATCTGGAAATTTTCTTATTATAGATACAAAGCAAATTAATCCGACTGGTCGCGCGACTTCTGGAGTAATTGGAATTAAATTATCGAAAAATGATGAAGTTACAGATGCTCAAATTATTTTACCCTCTATAAAAGAAATTGTTTCAATTTCTCAGCAAGGTTTAGTAAAAAGAACAGATTATTCTTCTTTTAACATTGGAAACAGGGCTACAAAAGGTAGTTTAATTCAAAAATTAAAAGAAAACGATGATATGGTTAGCTTTAATATCATTGATAATTATGATAATGATATTATTGTTGTATCAACAAAAGCAATTATAAAAATTCCATTAGAAGAAGTTCAATTATCTAATAGAGGCGCACAAGGAACAATCGCAAAAAAATTAAATCGAAATGAAAAAATTACAGATATATTAAAAGAGAAGGAGATATAAAATGAATAATGAAGTTCAATCGCAGAAAAAACAAGTTTTAGATCAATGGAAAGATTCTATTATTTCTGCAATAAATTCTTGTTTAGATGACGTGAAAGCTCAGATAGAAATTGAAAATGGGTTTGATACTCCTAATAAAGATACTCTTAAAAATTTAGAGTTATCATTAGATAGATATAATAATTTAAAAGCTAAAATTATTTTTGAAGAAGAACTTAATAATGCTGATTATAGTTTAATTGCTATAATTTGCGCAACTGCCGCGCATAAAGCCGCTTCTTCTGTTAAAAAGATTTTAGATGGGATAGAACAACTAAAAAATCTTTCAAAAATATTTATCGTTTAATTTCCAAAAAGATAGGTTTTATTGGCAAAAATAAAAATTTTTGACTAAAACTAAAAATTAATATATAATAATTACATAAGGTGAGCGAAAGGATACCTTATATAATTAAAATAAATAATTAAAAAAGTGTAAATGGAGGAAAAAACAATGACTGAAGGTTCTCGTAAAGTATTTAATTTCTTAAAGGATAACTATGGTGAAAAGCTTACCACTGCGGATATTGCAGCAGCTCTAGGTGTAACTAGCCCTGTTGTAACAGGTTCTGTTAATGGTCTCGTTAAGAAGGGCTATGCAGTTCGTAATGCTGAAACTCTTCCTGCAACCGAGGAAGGAGGTAAGGAAGTAACTGTTAAGTATATTTCTCTTACCGAAGAGGGAATGTCATACGATCCTGATGCAGAAGTTGAAGAATAATTAAAATCTTCTTTAATATAAGAGGAGTAAATCTTTGACAAGATTTCTCCTCTATATTTATAATCTTATTTAACCAGTAAAAAAGTAAAAAAGTATAAAAGAGAGGTAAAAAATGATTAGACAAGCAGAAAATAAAGTACATATTGAAGGAATTTTAAGTGAAGTTGATATTAAAACTGGTGAAACAAGACAAGATAAAAAGCCTTATATTTCAGGAGAAATTAAGGTAAAAGTTTCTCAAGACATTAATGGAAAAACTGAAAATATTGAAATTCCAGTAAATCTTTTTGCAACAAAAAATAAGAGAGACGGTGGATTAAATCCAGCCTATACCGCAATTGAAAATATTAAAGACAAATATGTCAGTATCGCCGCGTGCGGTTCAGAAGAAGAAGCAACAAGAATTAGAATCGATCGAGGGGAGATCAGTGAAAATGCTTTTTACGGCACAAATGGAACTTTAGTATCTACTCCAAGAATTAGAACAAGTTTTACAACCAGTCTAAAGAAAGACGAGTGCAATGAAAAAGCAACTTTTACCGCGGTGATCGTTATTGGATCTATTAAAGAAGAAGTTAGAAATGATGAAGTAACAGGTAGACTGTGTATTAAGGGAATTTTACCGCAATATGGAGAAAAAGTAGATGTAATTGATTTTATTGTTGCATCTAATGAAGCAATTAATCATATTCAAACTTATTGGAATGAAGGAGATACAGTCAGAGTAGCAGGGAAAATTAATTTTTCTTCTAGAACAGTCAGAGAAGAAAAAGAAGTTGGTTTTGGTGAACCTATTATTGAAGAAAGAACGATTTCTGTAAGAGAATTAATTATTACTTCTGGTTCTCAAAGCGCACTTGATGGAGATTTAGCTTATGATGAGTCTGAGATCAAAGAAGCTTTAAAAGAGAGACAAACAAGACTAGAAGCTTCAAAAGAAGCCGCAGAAAATAAGAAAACTTCAAAAAGTAGCGGCGGGTCGAGTGCAGATTTTGGGTTTTAATGGAGAGTGATAAATAATGATTGATTTATTATCTCTTGAACCGACAAAGATAAGTAGAGATTTAAAGGGGAAATACCTTTTGATTTACTCCGTGCCTAAAACTTGGGCATTTAACTATCAGATAGTTATCTAAATTGCAGAAAAAACAGGAAGGCTGAAATGCTAATCTGAGCGGAAGTATTAATTTAAAAGTTATTACACGCGCAACGCATAGGTATATTAAACACTAAAGGAGGTTGTCCAGTGTGGAGAACTTAGAGAAAGAACAAATTAGAAAAGACTATTTAAATGGATATAATTTAACTGATATTATGAAAAAATATCATCATAAATATGAAACAATTGTAAAAGTTTTAGACGAAAATAATATTCCTTATGGTAGAGGTATAAGAACAAAAAATAAAGAAAATATTAAAAACAGAAAAAATTTAACTGAAGATCAAAAAAAACTTATCATTAAAAATTATAATAATGGGCATGGTTTACATTATTGTGCAAAGATAGTAGGAGTTTCTAATCCTGAGATAGTGAAAAGAGTTCTTAAAGAAAATAATATTCATATCCGAGATTTTTATGAATCAAAATTAATTGCTTCTGAAAGACATGACTGTGAAAAAAATAAAAAGAGAGATTATTTTCAAAAAGAAAGCTCTAATATGGCATGGCTATTAGGTTTTTTAGCAAGCGATGGAACAATAAGACTTAATAGTAATGAAATAAAAATAGGATTAGCTAAGAAAGATAAAGAAATTTTGGAAAAAATAAAGAAAGAACTTGAAATTGAAAGAGAAATAAAAGAATATACTACAAAAGATGGATTTGATTGTGTTAGTTTAAGTTGGACTTCGGCACAACACAAAAAAGATTTAGCTACTTATGGGATTATTCCTCAAAAAACTAATAAATTAATTCCTCCATATTCTTTAAATAAGAAATATTGGATTGATTATATAAGAGGTTACTTTGATGGAGATGGTAGTATAAATCTAATAAAAAATTCTAATGGTAGAGGTAATGGTAATTTAAGATGGCAAATTTGCGCCGCCACTCCCGAAATATTAGAATTTATTATAAATTGGTTATATGAACAATATCAAATTCCTAAAGTAAATATACTTATTCAAAAAAAGAAAAATCCTTTGTATTATTTTCAATATTCTTCTTCTGCAACAAGAGAAATTTATAAAATTCTTTATACTCCTAATTCATTATATTTAAAGAGAAAAAAAGATAAATTTGAAGAAGTTCTTTCAAAAGTAAAACCTTTAGTGAAATAAATACCCACGAGTCTGCATTCCTTAACCAAGGAAAAAAGATATGCTGAACTTATAGGAAACTATAAGAACTAAAGGATAAAAAGCCTTTAGGATAACAAAATTGAAAGGTGGAAAAACAAGCTTAGCTACTCGTTTTCCCAAGAGTTTACTTTGCGCTTTTGAGAAAGGATATAACGGGTTGTCTGGAATTATCGCGCAAGATATCCCCAAGTGGACGGACTTTAAGCAAGTTGTAAAGCAGTTAAAATCTCCTCAAGTTCAAGAAAGATTTGATACTATTATTATTGATACGGCTACAATTGCTTGGGAAAAAGTTGAAGATTATATCTGTTCGCAGAATCAAGTAGAAGATATTTCTGATATTGGTTGGGGAAAAGGATATAAAGCTTGTTCAAAAGAGTTTAATAAAGTTTTTAGAGAAATTTCCATGCTAGGATATGGTATTGTTTTTCTAGCTCATGCAGAAGAAAAACCTTTATCAGATGGAGAGGACGGAGAAACTTTTGTATGTCCAATGTTAGAAAAAAGAGCTTATAAAATTATTAACGGCATGGTTGATATTATTGCGTATATAGATGTTGATTTTACAACTGGAAAACGATACCTTCAGACTCGAAGAACAAAACATATCGTTGCTGGTTCTAGATTCCAATATCTTCCAGAGCGTTTTGAGCTAAGTTATGAGAATCTTGTGAATAATCTTGCTGAGGCGATTGAAAAACAAGGAGAAGTGTCTGGCGGGCTGATTATGGATGAAAGATTAGGTTATGATGATAATTCCCGTTCATTTGACGAAGTTATGGATGAAGCTCGACGTCTTTGGGTAAAATTAACAGATGGAAATGAAGAAAATGCAAGAAAAATCCTTAAAATTGTTGAAGAAACTTTTGGTAAAAAGATGAAAATATCAGAAGCGACAGAACCTCAAAAAGACTTACTAGAACTCGTCGTTAATGAAATGAGAGATATGTAATTATGAGGAAGGATAATAAAATCCTTCCTCTTATATTTTTAGTCAATAAGTGAAAGGAGTAAAAATGAGTAGCGTAAAATGCTATTATTGTAAACAACCGATTGAAAGAAATCAAATTTATAGGTATGAAGATAAAAATTTTCATAAAAAGTGTTTATTTGATTTTAAAGATAAAAGAGAAATTTATAAATATGTTGCTCATTTGTTTAACTTTAAAAGTGAAACTCGTCCTGGACCAGTGATAATTTCTCAACTTAAACTTTTTCAAGAAAAATATCCTTATTTTACTTATAAAGGAATTTTAAATGCTTTAAAATATTTTTATGAGGTAAAAAAAGGCTCTAAAAAAAGAGCTAATGAGGGAATCGGTATTGTTCCCTATGTTTACGATGAAGCTCAAAAATATTATCAAAATTTAACTAATAGGCAAAATAAAGTTGCAGAAACGGCAAATAAGCAACTACTTCAGGAGCCTAAAATTATAAAAATTAAAAAACAAGAAGAGGAAAAGGAGAAAAAATTATATGAATTAGAAGAGTTATAGTTTAGGAGGTTACATAAGTGAATTTAGATAAAAATACCGTTATTCAAATACTTGGTTCTCTTATGAAAAATCCTTTGTTATTATCAGAAGTAGATAAATATTCATTAACTCCACAAGATTTTCCTACTAATTTTGAACGATATATATTTGCAGCAATAAATAATCTTTATCAAAATGGCGCGGAAAAAATTAGCGTTGTAGATATTGATAATTATTTAATTTCTCACGAATCCGTTTATAAAATCTTTTTAGAAAATAATGGAATTGAATATTTAAACGATGCTGAAGATTTAGCTACCCCAGAAAATTTTAATTATTATTATAATAAATTAAAAAAATATAATGCAATTAAAGATTTAAAAATTATGGGGTTTAATACAAATAAAATCTATCCAGAAAATTTATTAGATGATGATACTAATAAAAAAATAGATGATTTTGAAAAAATGTCTATTCAAGATATTTTTAATAGTATAAAAGCCGATTTTACAAAAGTTGAATTAAAATATGAAAATAAAGAAAATAGTTTAACAATTAATGCAAATGAAAATCTTCAACAATTAATAACAAAACTAAAATTTTCACCAGAAGTTGGTATTAATTGCCAAGGAGAAATTTTTAATACTGTTGTAAGAGGAGCAAGAAAAGGAAAATTTTATCTTCGTTCTGGTGGTACGGGGACTGGTAAAACAAGAAGTATGGTTGGAGATGCTTGTTTTATGGCATATCCAATTCGATATAATACAATAAAAGAAGAGTGGGAAAATATTGGTAATTGTGAAAAAATTTTATATATAGGAACTGAACAAAAGCCAGACGAAATTCAAACTATGATTTTAGCTTATTTAACTGGGATTAATGAAGAAAAAATTCTTTATGGAAATTATAGTGAGAAAGAACAAAATCTTTTAGAAAAAGCTATAAAAATTATGGATATCTATAAAGATAACTTTATTATTACTCAATTACCAGATCCAACTATTAATCAAGTAAAAACAATAGTAAGAAAATTTTGTTTAATAAATAATATTAATAATGTATTCTATGATTATATTTTTTCTAGCCCAGGTTTATTAGGAGAATTTAGAGATTTAAAAGTACGCGAGGATGTTGTTTTAGGAATGTTATCGACTGCTCTTAAAGATTTGGCGGCGGAATTAAATATTTTTATTATGTCTGCTACTCAAGTTAATGGAGATTTAGAAGATAAAAAAGGAATAAAAAACCAAACATGCCTCAGAGGTTCAAAGGCAATAGCTGATTTGAAAATTTTATACTAATTCTTTTCTTTGACTCAGATATTTCATTAGACAGAAAAAAAGAATTAGTTTTAGAATTGAAAAGTCGTTTAGAAAAGTAATTTTCTAAATTATTAGGTGGAGAATTGCTGGGAAGCCCTTAGAGTCTTATAAACTACAACGGAATTGGAAACGATAAACGTGATAGTTTTAAAATTATAAGAATTGGGTTATCAGCAGCCGAGCTTCTTTAAAAGAAGAAGGTTCAACGACTATCCCGTTGCGGGGAGTAGGAGAAATCCGAAGTACCACCCTCCTTAATTAATAAGGATGAAGATATAGTCTACTCCGACCAAAAATGTTGGTGTTAAAGTATCTCGAAAGAGACGGTAGAAAGGAAAATAGATGCTGGAATGATTACTATGCGAGTTACAAAAGAAGAATTAAATATGCTCTCTGTTTTTATTCAAAAAAATGGAATTCAGCCAAATCAAGTGACAGACGTGTATAAGTTGCGGCGGGGACGCTACAATAACGTTAGAATTTGGAGCTATATGGATTTAGGAACTTGCAGAAAACAAGATTTATTTATTACAGATGCAGATTATAAAGAAGTCAACGGTTTTCAAGTTATAAAAGTTTTGTTTGATGAAAATAAAATTGGTGAATATGATTCTATTATAAAGTTATTAAATACTGGAGAAGTTACAGAAATTTTGGAGCAAACTTTACAAGAAAAAAATGTGCAATACCAAAATTTAGGAGAAACTGAAATTAAAGATATTATTCCAGAACGTTCTATTTTTGGAGGATTACTTTTTTAGAAGGAGCAGATAATATTGGGAAAAATAGACTTGGAGAAATTACAAAAAAATCTCACAGACGAAGATATAATTTCTCTTTTAACCAATCTTGGCGCGGATAGATATAGTAATAAAGAAGATTATATTATTTTTCCAACTATATGCCACAATATAGATTCAGAAAACGCAAGTATGAAATTATATTATTATAAAAATACAAAATTATTTTATTGTTATACTGAATGCGATGAATCTTTTAATATTTTTTCTTTATTTGAAAAGGTATATGCTTTGCAAAATAAAGATTTTCAATTTTCAGATATTTTAAGAGAAATTATTGATAAAACAAAAATAAATTCTGAAATTTTATCTTTTGAAGAAAAAAGATATAAAAGTATTAAAGAAAAATATCGAAAGAAAAATCGACTAAAAAATTTAGAAATATATGATGAAGGCGTTTTAAAAGTTTTTGAAAAGCATTATCCTGTAGAATGGCTAGCCGAGGGTATTTCTAGAAAAAGTATGGATAAATATAATATCTTATATTCAATTTCTAGAAATAAAATAATTATTCCCCATTATAATATTAATAATCAATTAGTTGGAATTCGAGGAAGAAGTTTAAATCCTCAAGAGATAGAAAAATTTGGAAAATATATGCCTGTTGAAATTGAAGGAAAAATGTATACCTTTCCGCTTTCTCAGAATTTGTATGGACTAAATATTAGTAAAAGTTTTATTAAAAATAAGAAAAAAGTAATAATTTTTGAAGGAGAAAAGAGCACTTATAAATACGATAATTTCTTTAGCGAAAATATTAGTTGTGCTTGCTGTGGAAGTTCATTAAATAAAAGTCAATTAGATATTTTATTAAAGAATTTTGAGTTAGAAGAAATCATTCTTGCTTTTGATAAAGAATATATAAATTATAATAGTGAAAAAGGAAGAATATATTTTCATAAATTAGAAAACTTATGTAAAAAATATAGTAATTATTGTAATTTTTCTTTTATTTATGATAAAAAAGAATTATTAAAAGAAAAAGATTCTCCTGTTGATAGAGGTAAAAATATTTTTCTTGAACTATATAAAAAAAGAATTATAGTAAGGAGTTAATCAAATGCAGTATAAAAGTATAAGTCATAAAAATATAAATCAAAATTTTTTAAAAGAGTATCTCTATTCTCGCGGAGTTTTTGATACTGAAAATTTTTTACATCCAACAGAAAAAAATTTAGAAGATCCTTTTAAACTTAATAATATAGAGAAAGCTGCCAATGTTTTATTAAATCATATTTCTAAAGACAATAATATTTTAATCGTTGTAGATTGTGATGAGGATGGATTTACTTCTTCTGCTATGTTATGGAATTATTTAAAACTTTGCTTCCCCCATTTAAAATTACAATTTAAAATTCATGAAGGAAAAGCACATGGATTGGAGGATTTAATTGAAGAAATTCTTCAAGAAGGATGGGCAGATTTAGTAATAGAGCCAGACGCGGGAAGTAATGACGAAGAATTTCACAAAGAATTATGTGAAGCTGGTGTTGAATGTATTGTTCTTGATCACCATATGGCAGATAAAGAAAGTGATTATGCTATTGTAGTAAATAATCAATTATCAAAAAAATATCTAAATAAAGACCTTTGCGGCGGCGGTGTCGTTTTTAAATTTCTTCAAGTCCTAGATTTTATTCTTAAAACAGACAAATCGAAGAATTTTATTGATCTTGCCGCAGTAGCTTTAATCGGCGACATGATGAATATTAATAATTTAGAAAATAGATATATTATTTTTACCGGGTTAAAAAATATTAACAACGTAGGATTAAAAGCCTTGATTGACAAACAATCTTTTTCTATTAAAGACAAAGATAATTTAACGCCAAATGATATTTCTTTTTATATTACTCCCCTAGTAAATGCGGTTATAAGAGTTGGGAGAAAAACCGAAAAAGAAACTCTTTTTAAGGCTTTTACTGACGGAGAAAAGATGATTCCTAAAATTAGCCGCAATAAAGTAGTTGAAGGTCAATTTGAGTCAATTGCAGAACAAAACGCTAGAAATTGTGTAAATGCAAGAAGCAGACAAAATCGAGCTTTAGAAAAAGCGATTGATGAAATTGATTTTACAATTCTTAAAAATGGACTTAATGATAATAAAATTATTGTAGCTGAAATTGCTGATGATAATGTTGACTCGACATTAACTGGATTATTAGCTATGAAAATTATGGCAAAATATAAAAAGCCAGTATTACTTGGAAGATTTGATGACTATAATATTTTTAAAGGTAGCGCGAGAGGAGACGGAAAAGGTAATTTAAAAGATTTAAGGCAATTTCTCCTTAATAGTAATTATTTTGAATATGCAGAAGGACATCCACTTGCTTTTGGACATGCAATAAAAGAAGAAAATATCGAAACTTTTATAAACTACGCGAATAACAAATTAAAAGATATTGACCTATCAGAAGGAGTTTATGACGTAGATTTTATAATTGATAAAAGCAATAGAGAAATTTTAAGTAAATTAATTCTTGAATTAAATCAAGATATAACTATTTTTGGGAAAGGATGCGAAGAACCATTAATCGCGGTAAAGGATTTAGAAGTAAATAAAGATAATATAACAATCTGCGGGTCTAACCAAGACACAATAAGAATTCAAAAAGACGAAGTTACTTATATAAAATTTAAAGCAAGGGATTTTATAGAAGAATTGAATAATATGGACAATATTACAATGACAATAATTGGAACTCCTAATTTAAATAATTGGATGGGAAATATTAGTCCACAAATAATAATTAAAGATTATGAATTAAGAAATTCTATTTTTGATTTTTAAAAGAAAAATTTTATTTTTTATAAAAAATATGATATAATATATGTATAAAAATAAGAAATGAAGATTAGGTTTCTTTTAAAAATAAAACAAATACCAAATCAAATCTATTTATTGAAAATTTACTGAAGGGAGGGTTGGATATTGAATATTAAAAATATACCACGTTGCGAAACGCATTGCCATAGTCACTATTCAAATATCCGCTTACTTTGACTCAATTAATAGACCAAAAGACTTAATCTTAACTGCTGCGAAGTTGGGGTTAAAAGGAATTGCATTAACAGATCACGAAGTACTTTCTGGTCATGTAGAATGGCTACAATTAGAAAAGAAATTAAAAGAAGAAAACAAGATTCCAAAAGATTTTAAATGTATTTTAGGTAATGAAATTTATCTTACTAATGATCGAAGTAAATCTCAAAAGTATTTTCACTTTATTCTGCTTGCAAAGGATACCGAAGGTCATAGACAATTAAGAGAGCTTTCCTCTAAAGCGTGGTATAATTCTTATTACGATAGAGGTATGGAAAGAGTTCCAACTCTTAAATCAGAATTAAAAGCTATTATTGAAAAGAATAGAGGTCATATTATTGCTACAAGTGCGTGTTTTAAAAAAGGAACCAAAGTTTTAACTTTTGCTGGAGAGAAAAATATTGAAGATATAAATGAAAATGACTTTATTTTAAATAAATACGGAAACTGGGAAAAAGTAAATTTTCCAACTTCAAGAGACTATTCTGGGAACGGCTATAAAATCACTTTTTTAGAAAATGATATTTCTATTGTATGCACAGAAAATCATAAATTTTTTGTTACAACTAGTAATAAATTACAATATTATAAAAAAACAGGAAAAAATCCTTTATCTTGGGTTGAAGCAAAAAATTTAATTTGTCAAAAAGGTTCTTCAAAGCATATTTGTTTATTCCCAGTAAATACAACTTATTCTAATAATGATGTTCTAGAAAGAAAAGATTGGGAATTTCTTCTATTAGATAAAACTCATGTTCGGAAAAAGAAAATTCATGATAAAATAAAAATAACCCCAGAGATAATGAGATTATTTGGTCTATTTTTAGGAGATGGACATATTAGTATTAATAAGGATAAAAACTATTATAACGTCGGACTTTCTTTTAATTACAATGAATTTAATTATTATTGGGAAAGTTTTATAAAAAAAGCAAGTGAAGATATCGGAATTGTATGGTCTAAAAATATAGGGGAAAATAAGTCAAAAATTGAGTTATCTTCTCATAATATTGACTTTGTAGAATTTTTTTATTATCTTTTTAATAATTCTAAAGCAAATACTAAGTTTATTCCTGATAGATTAAAAAATATCTCAAAAGAGCTTGACTTTGAATTAATTTTTGGATATGAATTAGCAGATGGGTATTTTAGAACACATCAAAATAAAGAGAAAAATATTGAATCAGGAGAAATGGTATCTACTTCAATTTCAAAACAATTGTCTTATGATTTTCATAATTTATTAACTTCTTTAGGAATAAGAAATTCAATTTATTTTAAAAAAGGAAAAGTAGATAAAAATAATGTAAATCATCAAGATAGTTGGTATATTACTAGTTCAAATAATGCTTGGAAAAGTATTAATAAAAAAACATTTTATTCCCATGAAGATGTTTTGAATATTTTTAACAAAGCAATAGAATTTTGTTCTAATAAATACATTGAAATAGATGGGATATATTATAAAAAAGTTTATCTCAAAAAGATAGAAAAACTTTATTTAAATGAAAAAGTATATTGTTTAAATGTTAATAGCCATTCGTTTGTTTGTAATGGAGTCGTTGTTCATAATTGCCTCGGCGGCGAGTTGCCTAATTTAGTTTTAGCTTTAACAAAGGCAGAAAGCGCGAGAAATAGGAACGAAGATGAAATTAACTCTATTAAAAGCGAAATTGTTAATTTCTTGAAATTTTGTACCGATTTGTTTGGTAAAGATTTCTATATTGAAATTGCGCCAAATGCTAACTCTAAAGACCAAATTTCTTTTAATAATAGAGTAAAAGATATAGCTCACGCGCTAGGTATTAAAATGATTTTTGCAACCGATGCTCATTATTTAACAGCAAAAGATAGACCTATGCACAAAGCGTATTTGAACTCAAAAGAAGGAGAAAGAGAAGTTGACGGTTTCTATTGGGCAGCTCATTTAATGGATAATCAAGAGGCATTTGAGAATCTTTATCCTTATTATAACGAAGAAGAGTTTAGTGAACTTTGCGCGAATACTATGGAAATTTTTGATAAAGTAGGGGAGTATGATATTTTCCATAATCCTATTATTCCGATGGTGGAAGTAAAAGATTATCCAAAAACTCTTTCTTACTTTGGAGTAAATAATAGTTATAAAGATGAACTTGATAGTAATTGGAAAACGATTAAATCTTTGTTGCTTTCTGATAATCCTCAAGAAAGATATTGGATTAACCAGTGTATGGAAGGGCTGTTAAAAAAAGGTTTATTTAACGATAAGTATATAAGCCGTATCGAAACAGAAGCAGATGTTATAAGAACAATTAGTAATAAATTAGGAAATTGCTTGTTTGCTTATTTTAATACTTTCCAACATTATATTGATTTGTTTTGGGAATGTGGAAGCTTAGTAGGACCAGGGCGCGGCTCAGCAGTTGGCTTTCTTTCTAATTATCTTTTAGGTATAACTCAATTAGATCCTATCAAATGGAATTTAGGATATTGGCGCTTTCTTAATAAAGAAAGAATTGAACTTCCTGATGTAGATATTGATTTAACTCCGAGCAAAAGAAAACTTATCTTCAAAAAGATAAGAGAAGAGAGAGGAGAATTTAAACTTGTTCAAGTCGCAACTTTTGGCACAGAAGGAACTAGAAGTGCAATTCTTACTGCCTGTAGGGGCTATCGTTCACAAGAATATCCCGAAGGAATTGATGTAGATATTGCTCAGTATATGACAAGTTTAATTCCTCAAGAAAGAGGTTTTCTTTGGTCGTTAAATGATGTAGTGAATGGAAATGAAGATAAAGATCGAAAACCTGTTAAAGCATTTATTGAAGAAGTTAATAAGTACGAGGGGCTTTTAGATATAATGTTTTCTATTGAAGGACTCGTTTGCAGGAGAGGTCAACATGCAAGCGGTGTTATCCTTTATAACAACGAACCTTGGGAAACAAGCGCAATTATGAGAAGTCCAAGTGGAGATTTAACAACACAATTTGATTTGCATATGGACGAATGTTTAGGCGATGTTAAATATGATTTCTTAGTAACTGAAATTTGTGATAAAATTATAAATTGTATCAATTTACTTCAAAATGATGAAGTTTTGCCAAAGAATTTGTCTTTAAGAGAAGTTTATAATAAATATCTCCATCCAGAAGTAATTGATTTAAATGATGATAGAATTTGGGTTGGTCTTTCAAGCGGAGCCGTTATGGATGTGTTTCAATTCAATAGTGATGTTGGATTACAAGCTGCGAAATCTATTAAACCTAAAAATCCAATTGAGATGATGATGGCGAATTCTCTTATGAGATTGATGGGTGAAAAAGATAAAGAAAGACCTATTGATAGATATGTTCGATTGAAGAATAATATCCAAGAATGGTATCAAGAAGTAAAATTAAGAAAATTGTCAGAGAAAGAAATTAAAATATTGGAGCCATATTATTTACCAAGATATGGAACTCCAGCTATGCAAGAGGATCTTATGTTAATATGTATGGATAAAAATATTGCTAATTTTTCTTTGAAAGAAAGCAATGATGCCAGAAAAATTGTCGCTAAATTTTTGGCGTCTTAAAAAGAAATTTTTAAGATTATTAACGGACGAAATCGGTAGAATCTAAGTAAATAAATGCTACTTATAATTGTACAATAAGACAAGGAAGTGAGTAGCGTGAGAAATTATGCAACAGAAGAAGAAAAGAAGATTTGGAAAGAAAGATACTTACAAGGAGAAAACAGCCAGAGATATTGCAAAAGATTATCCTCAATATCATGAATCTACTATTTCAAGAAATATTAAAAAAATGGGAATTTCTCGTAATAGAAAAAGTTATAAAACAATAACAATTCAAGAGTTTGTTAAAGAAGATTTTTTAAATGGTTACTATTGTGAAGATATTTCTAAAAAATATAATGTAGATATTGGTACTGTTTATAGGATTCTTGATATGTATGAGATAAAAAGAAAAACAGGAACTAAAAGCAAAAGCAATGAAGATTATTTTGAAAAAAATTGACTCTTCAAATAAAGCATACTTATTAGGTTTTATAACAGCAGATGGCGCGATAACCGGCAAATATAATCAATCTTGCTCTATTGAAATAAATAAAAAGGATATTGAATTGATTTATTTCGCCCAAAAAGAAATTGCTCCAAATGCTATAATTACTTCTTGTAAGTCTAATAAAAAAAATAATGTTAAAATATCGTTTAATAGCGTAAAATTATGTAGTGATTTGTCTAAATATGGAATTGTTCCAAATAAATCAAAAATAATCAAAGAAGTTCCTTTAAAATTAATACCAAAAGAATTTTTATGTTTCTATTTTAGAGGATTAATAGATGGAGATGGATGTATTCATAAAGATGGAAGAGTATCTATTTATTCTGGAAGTCTTGATTATATTCAATCTGTTCAAGAAATTCTTATTAAAGAGATTGGTTTAAAGAAATTAAAAATTTATAAAGGAACAACTTATTTTATTAGCTGGGGAAGTAGAAATGATAGACAAAAATTATATAATTATATATATAAAGATAAACTAAATGAAACATTTTTTATAAACGAAAGTTTGAACGATTGCATAATAGTTTATATGACAATACCGAGGTAATTGATTAAATTGCGCAAGGTTAATCAATACCGTAGAGCATAGAGAGTGAATAAATATAATCTCTCCACGAGCGCCCGTCATCTTAATAGGTAAAGCTAAAGATGAAAATATATGCCGACCTTATAGGAAACTATAAGAACTAGAGGATAAAAAGCCTTTAGGATAACAAAGTGAAAAAGCAAATGAATAGAATTCCAGAATTAAAAGAAAAATTTCTTACTCAATGTCCAAATAAAAATTTTGGAGAGTACGTCTGGGAAACAACGATGGGTCCGCAAATGGGATACTCTTTTAGCGTCCTTCATTCATTAGCATACTCTTTTGTTGGTATTCAAACTCTTATTCTTGCAACTGAATATCCAAGTATTTATTGGAATTGCGCCTGCCTTATTACAAACAGTGGCGGCAACGAGGATGCGGATGATGAAGATGAAGAAGAGAATAAGCTGAATTGTGTCGAAGAAAATAATCTTGATGAAGAAGATGAAAATGATGAAGAAGAAGAAGTAACCTCAAAGAAAAAGAAAAAAGCTCGTAATACAAACTATGGCAAAATTTCGACAGCAATCGGAACAATGCAACACGCAGGAATTTCGGTGTCGCCGCCGGATATAAATAAGTCATCTTTTACTTTTATTCCTGATGTTGAAACAGATACAATCATCTACGGCATCAAAGGAATCAACAGAATTGGTAATGAGTTGGTTAATGAAATAATCCATAAAAGACCATATGATTCAATTAAAGATTTCTTGTCCAAAGTAAAAGTAAATAAACCTCAAATGGTAAGTTTAATTAAGTCTGGCGCATTTGATAAGTTTGGAGAATCAAGAGAGAAAGTTATGTATCAGTATATTGATATGATTACTGAAAAGAAACAAAGATTAACTCTTCAAAATATGAAAATGTTGATTGAGCATAATTTAATTCCAGAAGAACTCAGTTTTGAAGTTAAAGTATTTAACTTTAATAAATATCTTAAAAAGTGCAAAACTGGAGATAATTATTATTTAGATGGAATTGCATATGGTTTTTATGAACAGCATTTCGATTTAGATTTATTATGGTATGACGGAGATATTTGTTTAATAACTCAGAAAGATTGGGATAAAATTTATAAAAAACAAATGGATTCTGTGAGAGAGTATATAAAAGAAAACTCTCAAGAACTTTTAAATAAATTAAATTCGGAATTGTTTGATGAAAACTGGAATAAGTATTGCGACGGAAATATTAGTAAGTGGGAAATGGATAGTATTAGTTTTTATTATCACGAACACGAATTAGAAAAATTAAATGAAAAAAAATATAATATTCATAATTTTGAAACATTACCAATCGAACCAGAAATTGAACGAATAATTAATATAAAGGGGAAAGATATTCCTATTTTAAAACTATATCGGTTAGCTGGGACTGTTCTTGATAAAAATAAAACTAAAAATTCTATAACTCTTTTAACAAAATACGGCGTTGTAAACGTAAAAATTTATCAAGCTCAGTTTGCTAAATATGATAAACAAATTAGTATTAAATTGCCAGATGGAAAGAAAAAAATTCTTGAAAAATCTTGGTTTTCGCGCGGGAATAAATTATTAATCACAGGTATTCGAAGAGGAGATCAGTTTATTTTAAAAAAATATAAAAATAGTCCCTACAAAAACGTAATTGAATTGATTCAAAAAATTAATGAAGATGGGACAGTTGAACTACAATTTGAAAGAGAAGAAAATTAAAGGAGATAAAATGGATATTGCAATTATCGATCAAGATGCTTTATATTCTCTTAAAAATTTTTATCCAAATTTAGAAGCAATGAAAATTTCTTTTTATTATAAGAAAAATAGAAATTTGGTTACTTTATTGTTAAATCCAAATAGTAATCAACGATATAATAAAATATTTTTAAGAAAAGATAATTTTTTAAATAGAAATCAATATTCATCTTTATTATTAGATAAGCGTTGTGAATATGGTGGATTGTCTTTTACAAATAATATATATGTACCATTGGAAGAAGAAATTGAAAATAGCTCTTTTGATTTAAGCCTTTATTCTGATTTTTTTAGAAAAATCTATAAAGGGAAAAAATCTTATGAGTATAAAAAAAGAATGTTTTATCGTTCATCTTTTATTAGATTATCTACTGATGGAATTGATTGCAGTAATACTTTTTTAAAAGATATAAATAAAAATAGTAAAAGTCATATTTATATCTATGACAAAGATATACTATCTATAAAAGATTCTATTGATGTATTAAATAGTATTCCTTTAGAATATTTACAGACTTTTTCTTTTGTTTATCCGCAATATGTATCTACAATAGAAGATGCGAATAAAATTTGTAATAATACTTGGCATAATAGAGAAAATAAAATTATTTTCTCTCAAAATTTATCTGATAAAAAGTTTAGAGAATTGTGCGAACTTTCTAAAAATTTTAAAGTTTATTTATTATTACAAATAGGAAAAGATAAATACAATACCTATACAGAAAATTATTTAAGAGAAGAGTTTATCAACTCTTTAAATAGAGTAATTTATATTATGACAACTGGCGCGAAAATTAAAATAGTTGTGAATAAGAATATTCCAAATAAAACTTATCAAAAATTCTTTAATTATTTAGAATATTGGCATACAAAAGGTTCTTCTTCTCAATCTTTTTTAGACTATATAAGTATTTCAAAAGTTATGACAAAAAAAATATTGAATGTTGCAGAAGGAAATAGAAGATTAAAAGAACTTATCACTATTGTTCCAAAAAATATTTTGAATAAAGGAGGCGTTTGGTTATTATGACTAACTTAGAAATAAAAGAAAAAATTATGGAATTAAATGAACAAATTCAACACCTGTTACACCCCAATTTGTTTATTTTGAATAATCAGATTTATCAGATTCAACAAGAGATTGCTGATTTACAGAAACAGTGTTCGCATAATTTTATAAACGGCTATTGCGAGTTTTGTTTTAAGGAAGAGGAGGGAAAATAATGTTTGATAAAAAACTAATTACAGATATTCTTGATATTTTGCCAAAATATCTGGAAGATATTTCCATTAGTGAACCGTCAAAAATTATTGAAGCATCAGAAGCCTTAGACAGAAATCTTCTTATTGAAGAAATTGACGAAGAAACAGGTGTAATAGTTGAAAATTTTATTAGATTTTGGAATAAAGAAGATGAATACGCAGAACACTTAAATGGGCAATCAATTAATAGAAAACCAATTAAAATTTATATTGATTCTCCTGGAGGCTATTTACATTCAACCTTAACAGCAATTGATGCAATTCAATTATCTAAAACTCCTGTATATACTATAAATATTGGACAAGCTTATAGCGGTGGTTTTTTTATTTTTATTGCTGGTCATAAAAGAATAGCATATCCAAATTCAGCTTTTTTATTCCATGAAGGCTCTATTTCTGCAGGTGGAGACGCCAATAAATTTCAAAATCAAGCTGATTTTTATAAAAAACAAAGGGGCTTATTAAAAAAGATTACAATTGAAAAAACTAATATTAATGAAGAATTATATGAAAAGCATGAGAAAGACGACTGGTGGTTATTTGCAGAAGAAGCCAAAGAACTTGGTATTGTAGATGAAATTGCCGATAAGTTTATTTAAGAGGTAACAAATGATTTATTATATAATCTGTTTTGTAGTAGCTCTAATAGGCGGAATAGTAATAGGATATGCCGCAAAGAAAAGAAAAAATCTAATTATTGATAATTCTTTATTAAAAGAATATGAGTTACAAATAAAAGAAAAAGAAAAAAAGTTAAATAATATTAATGAAAAAACAGAAAATTTAAAAACGGCATTTAATAATATTAAGCAACAGACAGAATTAGCTACAGAAGCTTTTAACCATTTAACAGAAGCATTAAAAGAATCAAAAGATCGAGAACTTGAGACCTATTATCAAAATAAATTAGAAGAAATCAAAAGAAAGCTTAAAGAAGCGGATGAACTCCTACTTCTAAATTATAGTCAAAATAAATTAAAATACGAGAAAGAAATTCAAGAGATTCAAAAAGAATTAGAAGAATTTAAATCCGCTAGAAAAGCAATTATTGAAGAGCAAAAGCGCCAAGAAGAAATAAAAAATAAGCAAGACTTTTATAAACTGCAAATTACCCCTCTTGATAAAGAAGACATAATACAGCTAAGAAAAATAGAACCTTTACTCCATAATAAAGAGGTTTTAAATAAGTTAATATTTGAAACATATTATAGAAAACCAATGGCAGATATGTTTGGGAGAATAGTTGGAAATAACAAGCCTTGTGGAATTTATAAAATTACAAATATTAAAAATGAAAAAGCTTACATTGGAAAATCTGTTGAAATAGTTCCAAAAAGATGGACTGAGCATATAAAAACTTCACTTAATATTGGAAACATAAGTAGAACAAAAATTCATGACGCTATGAAAGAATATGGAATAGAGAATTTTACTTTTGAAATTTTAGAAGAATGTTCTAAAGAAAAATTAAACGAAAGAGAAAAATACTGGATAGCTTTTTATGAAACCAATACTTATGGATATAATATTAAAAGTGGTGGTTAATTTGGGGAAGATAAAAGATATAACAGGGGAAAAATACAATCGTTTAACAGCAATAAGATATGTTGGAAAAGATAAGCATGGAGCAGCTATATGGTTATGGAAATGCGATTGCGGAAATGAAAAAGAGATTGTCGCTAATTCGGTTAAAAGTGGTAATACAAAATCTTGCGGTTGTTTAAAAAAAGAGCAAGATAAAAATAATTTAAAAAATGAAATAAAAGATATTTCTAATAAAAAATTTGGTTTTTTAACAGCAATAAGATATGCGGGAAGTTGTCCATCTGGCGCACAGTGGGAATGCTTATGTGATTGTGGAAATAAAACAATCGTATCTTTATCTCATTTAAAAGATGGAACTACTAAAAGTTGTGGTTGTTATGTTGCGAGAAATAATTTTCTAAAAATAAAAAATAAAAAATTTGGAAAATTAACTATTATTGATTTTAAATATATAAAAAATAATCCAAAAATTATTTGCAAATGTGATTGCGGAAATATCGTAGAAACCAAATATTCAAATTTAATATCTGGAAATATTAAAAGTTGTGGTTGCTTCCAAAAAGAGAAAGTTAGAGAAAATTCAAAATTTCAAATAAAAAATTTAACAGGTCAAAAATTTGGAGAATTAACTCCTATAAAAATTTTTGAAACAAATAAAAAAGGCGTAATTTGGACTTGTAAATGTTCTTGCGGTAAAATAATAAATGTATCAAGCAGAAGTCTCTGTTCAGGACATACAAAATCTTGCGGACATATTCTTTCTTTTAAAGAAGAAGAAATAGAAAAAATATTAAAGAAAAATAATATTGAATTTAAACGACAATTTTCTTTTTCAGATTTAAAAGATAAGCAGCCTTTAAGATTTGATTTTGCTATTTTTAAAGATAAAAATTTATTATTTTTAATTGAATATAATGGAGACCAGCATTATGATAAAACTTCTTATTATTATTCCGATATATTAGAAAAGCATGATAAAATGAAAATAAAAAATTGCAAACAAAATAGAATAAAACTCCTTATATTAGATAAAAATAGTAATTTAGAAAAAGACATTTTAGATAATATGAAAGGATAAGTTTAATTTTGACTTTACTCCTTTTTTCTGATATAATATTATTATAAAGTAAAAGGAGATTTTAATGAAAAAAATATTTTCTATTTTTATAATTATAAGTTTATTATTTTCTTTATATGCTTGCCAAAAGTCATTAGATAGAAAAGAAGAACAACCTGTTTTATATACGACTAATATTAAAGTTACAATTATAGATATAAATAAAAACTATTGGTTTACTACTACTCATCGTTATATAGTATCTTTTACAGTATATAGTGAAAAATATGATATAAAAGAAACTTTTGAAGAAGAAGGTTCTGGAGCTTTTGGCGCGCCGAAATCTTATTATTATCAAAAAGGAGATATTATTGAAGTAGAATTACGTACTTGGATAAAAGAAAGCACAGGAGAAATTGTTCGTCGAAATTTATGCCTAATTAATTAAGGAGAAAATAATGTTATTTAAAGATTTAATAGATAAAATGATTAGGCAAGATTGTGAAATTAACTTCCGAAAGGGAGTTCTTTCAAATTCAGTTGAGATACAGATAAAAAAATGGATTGATAATTATCCATATTTTTATTGTAAAACATTTGATCTAGATGAAATAAACACAGAAGATATTTGCATATATTTAACAAAATATTTAATAGATGTAATGAATAGAATCTTTCGCGAAGAGATTGAAAGGAGAATAAATCATGATTGAAGTACAAGTAGAACCTTATTGTCAAAACTGTGCCGACTTCGAACCCGAGGTTATTAGACTGCATTTTGGTGTGGGTGTTGTTATGCAAACTGTTGTTTGTACAAATCGAGACCGATGTGCAGGTCTTTATGAATATATAATAAAAAATCAAGAAAGGAATTAGTGAGAATTAAATGATTAAAATTGATAATATCGAAGTATTTGGTTGGGAATCAGCTGTCAGAGGAATGAGAAATCCAATGAATAGTTGGGATAAGAGTGATAGTATATCCATTGTTGGTTTTGACTCGGACAGTGTAATTCTTGGTGAAAATGATTTGAAGCTTATGCAGTCTCTTGTTAAAGCAGGGACAGACCATTCTAAGTTTATGAGAATGATTAATGTTACTGTTGATGTTACTGCACCACTCTACTGGTGGAAAGAGTTTGATACCTATAAAGTGGGGACTGTTGCCAATAGTTGTAGTACTATGCACAAAATTCATGCTAAAGGATTTACTTTGGACGATTTTAGTCATGAACACTTGATTGAAAATCTATATAATGTAGAAGGATTTCTTGATGTAAAAGAACCTCTAGGTGTACTTCAACAAGACATTATTCCTATGTTAAATGCCTATCGTGAGCGTTATATTAAAACTAAAGACAAGAAATACTGGTGGCAAATGATTCAGCTTTTACCTTCTTCTTATAATCAAGAAAGAACCATTCAACTGAATTATCAAGTCCTTCGTAATATTTATTTTGCTCGTCGAAATCATAAACTCGATGAATGGCATGATTTTTGTCATATGATTGAAGGGCTACCATATGGGAAAGAATTGATTTGTTTGGAGAATTAAAAATAAATATTAATTATAAACTATTAAAATAGAGGTGTTAAAATGGCAGAAATTATTAATTTAAATAACTTAGAATTGAAGCAAAATAAAAATTTAAAGACTTCTCTTTCAGAAGAAGAAAATTTAGTAAAAGAAGCTTTTTCTTTTATTTTTTCTATGCCAGACGATCTTTTTCGTCAAATATATCCTTCTATAAAAGAAGAATTTTTAAAAACAATTAAATCAGGAGAGTATCAGAAAGAACAAATAGAGAAAGGCTCTTCTCAAGAAGAAATTGACCGTAGTCTCCAGAGTCTTCTTTCTGTAAAAAAAGAAATTGATAATTATGAGGGTCTTTCGACAGAAAAAATTGAATATCTAAATCTTATTATCGATGAAACAATTAATATTCTTCTTAATATTCCTTATAGAGATAAGATAAAAGTTCAAGTTGAGTTTTGTCATCCTAATGCAAAAGAGCCTACCTATGCAAATCCAGACGATGCTGGATGTGACGTTTATGCAGTTGAAGATGCTTTAATTGCTCCAGGAGAAACAAAAATTATTCCTACTGGACTTAAAGTAGCTATTCCCGTAGGTTGGATGATTAGCGTAAGACCTAGAAGTGGAATGAGTGCTAAAACAGGCATTAGAGTTGCAAATGCTCCGGGAACCATAGATACCGGATATAGAAATGAAGTCGGTATTATTCTTCATAATACTAGGAATGAAATTTATACTATTAACGCGGGAGACCGTATTGCTCAATTTGTTATCGAGCCGGCGCCAATGATTGTTTTTGAACAAGTTGAGTCTGTAGCATCTATAGGTCAGAATAGAGGTGGCGGTTTTGGTCATTCCGGGAAATAATCTTACTCTTTTTGACGCGGATGTTTTCTTAGATAATGATGGAGATTTAAGATTAAGATCAACTTATTTTAGATGAAAATGAAACTCATATAACTATTACCACTGGAAAAAAAATAAATAAATGATATAATTTTAAATAGTTATGATTAATTTAAATAGAGAAATTAATGTTAATATATCTATAATTCCAGATAAGTTAGGGAATTTATTAACTATGGAGACTTATGAATGAAATTCAAGATTGAAGATATTAAAAAGGAAATGGAAGATAAGGGCTGGAAATTACTTTCAGAACAATATCACAATTTGGATACTGAATTAGAAATGATTTGTCCTGAAAATCATAAAGTGTATTTAACCTATCGCAAATGGAGATCTTATCACGAGTGTCCAATTTGTCGGAAAAATCCTTTAAAATCTTCTGAAATGAAAATTATCGCAAAGAAAAAAGGCTCAAAAAGAATACTAGCTTTTGACCAAGCTACCAATATTAGCGGCTGGGCTGTGTTTGACAATACTGAACTAATTCAATGCGGTAGTATAAAAATGAATCAAGCAACTTCGATTGAAAAAATAGAAGGCACTCGTCAATGGATAGCAAGTATGATTGATATGTGGAATCCAGACAGAGTTGTAATTGAAGACATACAACTTCAACAATTTGGAGCAAAAAATAGCAACAATATTGAAGGTGTTACTACATATAAAGTTTTAGCTCAATTACAAGGCGTTTTATTAAATTATTTTTTTATAAATAATATACAATACGATGTTGTTCACGCGGCGACTTGGAGAAAATTTTGCGGTGTAAAAGGCAGGACGAGAGCAGATAAGAAAAAGAGTGCTCAACTTTTAGTAAAAGAATGGTATGACGTTTATGTAACTCAAGATGAAGCAGATGCTATTTGTATTGGAAAATATGAAGCAGAGCGAAATTTTAAAAATAATTCTATGATAGAATGGTAAAAGAGGGGCTAAAATAGCCCCTCTCCTTATTTTACCTTGTAAATACCCCAAACTAAACGATCTCTTGGATCAAAAGTATCATAAACAACGCCATTAATACAACAAGTAATATGCCCATTCATAGTTATAAGATAAGTGCCAATTTTATGAGTATTTACAAAATCTCCGACAGATATTTTAATATTATTTTTACAACCACAAATCTTTTTAAACTTTCTTTCTAAATATTCATCAATATAAATAACATCATCAGGCATAATCGCTTGTGCCTGGGCAAATTTACTCAATTCTTCAAAAGTTTCATCCCAGGAACGCCCTGTAGCGAGAGAAATAGCCCTTATGGTACAATCGTTTACTCTTCTATTGCGTGGATTAGCATTATAATACTTAAACATTGCTTATCAGATATTTTTAATTTTTTGAATATGTTTTCTTATAATTTCTTTTTCTTCGGGAGATTCTGCAAAATCCATGGTAGATTCAATGAACATACAAATGGCATACATAAGTTTTTCTAGCCCATCGTACATTCTTTCGCTGTCGCCGCCATCGCGATAGCGAGTTCTACCATACTGATACATATCAGCGCCTTCCATTATTCTGTTTAGATGCTCGTTCCAACGATCGTCTCCACGATAACGTCCTCGTCCATCGGACACACCTCTCTGACCATACATTGGTTCGTAAGGATACATCCCATCTCTATATCCACCGTCTCGATAGCCGCCATCTCTATAGTCTCCTCGGTTTTCATAGCGGTCTTCTGTGTATCTTCTCATTCCTTCTTTATCCTCCTTTTGGATTTTATATAAATTTTTTGCAATAGAAGCTAGTTTATACGCATTGTCTATATTACCAGAATTTAGACCTGTTTCTTCAATTTGTCTAAGTTCTTTTTTAACATTATTAAAAAGTTTTTCCATTATTTATCAACTCCTTTCTGTGTCGTTTTCTCAGTAGAGAATTCTTGGACTGCTAAAGTCGCTGGAGTAACAGGAGCAGGAAGAGAAATTAAATTATTAGAACATTGTGAGCAAGGTAATTTTCCTAATAATTTAAACACCCCATTTGAAATATTAGTATATACGCAGACGGAATATCTTGTTCGTCTATTAATAGAACAAGCAGTAACGTTTGTGCAATCACAATTCATTAGCGGGTAAGTTGTAGTGTCCGTTCCTATTGTAATTACAACTGGCGCATTAATTGTTGTTGTAGTTGGAATATTTTGTGCAACTACAATACAATATTTTTCTCCGTTTAAATAATTTCCTGCTGGAATATTTATAACTAAATTTCCACCTGTGAAAGTAACACTACTTGAAATTATAAGTCTATTACATAATCTTTTATAATTTAGACAACTCAAAATTATCACCTCTTTAAAATAAAGGGAGAGTATATAATAATACTCTCCCTAAAAATCACGCATTAGCGGAGAAATATTAATTAGCAGCAACCGCAGCTATTTGAGCAACCGCAGCCGCAGCTATTCTGGTAAGCATAAGGATAACCAAAAGCAGAAGCATAGGGGCTGCAAGTAATATATGCAGGCTTTGCTACTGGCATTAACTGATTTACAATGTTGCTCGTTTGAGAAATTTGAGATAACTGGAACTGAGCAGATTGTAATTCAGTACGAAGTCTATCCATTTCAGTTTGAGTTAAGTGATTGATGATTCTATCGGTATCAGCATGACCTGCGGCAATAATATCACAAGTGTCTCTTGACATCTGATATTTAATAGCATCTTGACCACGCTCAATATCACAGCAGCAAGAAGCTAACTGGTTAGAAAGACCATTAAACCCAGCTTGATTCTGGAAAGAAGACTGCATAATATCTTTCCCAATATCGCAGCAACATTGTTGATTTTGGAATCCTAAGTTAGCAATAGCTTGATTTACTCCATTAAATCCTTGGCACATACCAAGCTGAGTTTGGCAGCAGCAATTCTGAAGAGCCGCCAATACATCTTTAATTGCATTATTTGTGGCATAAAATCCATCGCATAAACCGTTGGAGATACCTCTAATTCCATTATCTAACTGATTGAAATTAAAAGCATTTGTCATTCCTTGTTGAGTAACGGGAGTGCAGCAAGCGTCATATCCTACATTATTGGCGCCAAAGCCATTGCCCCATCCGCCGCGGCAGAATAATAAGAGAAGTAAAATCCACCAAGCTCCATTACCTCCCCACATTCCATCGCCATCATTGTAGCCTCGATAACAATTGCCAGTTAAAGCAAGTGCATCTGCAACAGAAATTCCTTCTGTTCCTGTCATTAAAAAACCTCCTTAATTTATTTTTTATATTATTAATTTGCCTGTAATTCTTTAATCGTTGAGATAAGATTATCCATTTCTTTATTAAAATCTCTTCCTTGACGACTAAAGTATTCTTGAGCAAATTTTTTTAAACTTTGAATATCTCCTTTTTCACCAAGTTTTAGTAAATTCTGCATTATTGGATCGTTTCCATAATTTTCTTGGATAATGCTTTGAACTACCGTTTGAGGATTACCTTGTTTAAGCAAACCTAGAAGTTGCATTGGATTTAAAACTGCCATTCTCCTTTTCCTCCTATTTTGTCTTTCATTTTAATTAACTGATTTTCAATCATTTGAATCTTATTTTCATGACCTTTTAATACCTCTATTAAATGCTCATTTTCTTTTTTCAGTTCTTCGTTTTGAACATTAGATTCTACACTGTTTGAGGAAGAATTTCCTTCTATCGGACTTAATTTATAACCTAATAACATAGTATTTCCATTTTGAATTCCCTTTATATACATAACATTCTCATTTAAGCAAAGACCAATTGAAAAACCAAATCCAACGGGGATATTTCCAATTTCAGAAGCAGTATTTAAATTATATACACTTCCAGTTGGTTGAGGAAATAATGTTTGATTGGTTGCAAAATTTTGATACTGTTGTCCTGCTACAAATGGTGAAATTTGTGAATTTGGAATCTGATTTAGTGTGTTTTGACTTGAATTAGGAATAGGGCTTGTATTTTGATTAGTTTGCTGCCCAAAATACGAATAATTCATTTTCTCACCTCATTTATTTTTTCCTTTCGTATAATAGTGAAAAAATGGAAAATTTTTTCCAAAAAAATGGGTAAAATTATAAAAAAATTCCCAATTTTTAAAATAATAAAAAAATACCCTAGAGATTTTTCTCTAGGGTTTTTTTAATTATTTTTCTAAAAACGGTTCTAAAATAAAAATTTCTCTTGGTGTCAATTCCGTAGAATTCAAGTCTTCTAAAGATAAGAAAATATCAGGAAGATCTACTTCTAAGTTTTCTAATTCTGAAATTTCTTTATTACATTCTTCCTCTAAGTCTTTCTTTATTTGAACATTTCCATTATTTAAGACATAATTATTATTTTTATCTTTTTCTCCGTATTTTTCAATAAGCTCTTGAATTCGTTTTGTATAAAAAGCGCACTCTTCTTCTACTGCTTTGGAAATTTTCATAATTTTATACGCAGCGGAGACAGGCATTTTTTGATTGATTAATCGATTAAAAATATCCTTACTTTGAACAATAATAAATAATTTTACTTTCATGAGCATATTCCTCCTTTTTCTCGTCTATTTTATAATATCATATTTTTTATTAAAAGTCAAAATATTATAAATCTCCAACGTCTAAAACTCCTGCAATTAACTTCCCAGTAATTAAATCAATTACAAATCTTTGTGAATTCAAGCTATCAGCATCTCCAAAAATAATTCTTTCTATTTGTTCATCATTGCTGCGAGCCGTAATGTGCAATCTTCCTTCCGGATTATTGTTATTAATTCCTATTCCTATTTTTCTAAAAGAAAATGGCGCCGCGAGTCCGCGAAGAGGAATTGTTGAGCTATAATATTCCCTATCTCCATTTTTATTAGAAACAATTATTTTTAATCTTGTAAAGTAATTAAAATTATCATCAGGTACTTCATCACCAGTAATTGTTTGAGAAGTATTAGTTTTAGCAACATTATAACTATCATTCCAAGGATAAGTTTTATCTGTACTATCTTCTAAATTATAAATCTCAATTGATTGAGTTAATGGATTGTCAGACGAATCATTGCCGCCTGGAAAATTAGGCTGTTGACTATATTCTAAAGTAATAATAATTTTTGGATTAGAATTATCTTCTTCTAAGTTTCTTCTGCTACTATAATAAATACCTCGTTTTGGAGAGAGTTGACTTCCGCCATAATCAGGAATATTATAATCTACTTCTAAACTAATTCCACTAGTATCATTAATAAATTCAACAGAATTAAAAGTAATACTTGGATTTCTTAATCGACAAATTTCAATGCCAAAAGGGAAACGGATACTTTGACTTTGGAGTCCCGTAGAATCAGTACAAGTAATTAAAAATTTTACAACTCTATTTATATCGACCGTACTAACTTTATGTTCATATTCGTAATAATCAACTGAATCATGTCCCTGATCTAAAGTAGCTCGATTTAAATTTACTAAAGTAATATATTGATCTTCTGAAATATCATCTTCTAATTTTCCTACATCTTCACTATAATACATTTTTATTGTATATGTCGAAATGTCACTTGCGCCATTTTTATCTTTTGCTTTTTGCCATCTAAATTTTATTATTTCGCCACTATCAACCATTTTATATTTATTTTCAATATTATAATTCGGATCGGAAATTATTTTCCAATCAATTTCAGACTTTTTCTTATAATATAAGTCATAATATCCAGAAATTCCTAAATAGTAATCTTGTCCTTGAGAAGGTTCAGATTCTTCTATTGTATAAGTTCCTTCAATAAACTCAGGATTTTCCCTTAAATACAAATCAAAATTTCCTGTAATTGAATTACTTGAAATCCCAAAACTATCAAAAGCAATTAGTCTAATTTGCACATTTACATAATCAGCATTATAATTATTTGGATTATTATTCAAAGCATTCTTCACAAAATCCTTCAAAGTATCATTTTGAACAAAAGGAATATCTAAACTATTTACATCACCAATTAATTCAATGGTTTTATTTTCTCCTAAATTATAGTAATAATCTTTACTTCCATTTTTAATTTCTACTTCAGAAAAGCCAGGAATGGTCAAATATATTTTAAATCTATGAGGTACATTATTAATATCATCATCACTAGAATTTTGTAAACTTGTCCATTGAATATTAAGTTCATTTGTTCGATAAGGATAATAAATATTAGAGCTAGGATATATATCTCCAACTATAGCAGGACTGGTATTTTTCTTTAATGGAGTAGAAAGAGTAAAGTAATCAGAACTATCCCCCAAGTCATCAATATATTTAACTCTATAACTTACATAATAACCTCTTATTAAATTAGATAAAATTGAACTAGTATCTGTAAAAGAAGTAGGACTAGTATTAGCTGCCGCAATAAGAATTTGTATCCAACCTTGAAAATTAGAAGAATTAGAATTCGTAGCTCTTTCAAGAATTATTTGTTGAATTGTTTGTCCTTCAAGATTTCCCGTTGTATTTAAATTCCAAGTTAAATCAATACTACTTTCAAATATAGAAAGATTTATAGAACTTTCTCCATATGATTCTCTGTTATCTGAACTTACTGCCGTTAAGCTTGTTGGCGCGGCGGGTTTTTTATTTATTTGAAAAATTTGTGAAAATTCTGCCCAATCGCTATAATCATACTCATCATTACAACGAACTCGACATTTTAGATAGCTTGCTTCAGGAACTCCTGCCGATTTTAACAAATCATCGGTAATAGTAGAAGTCGTTAAAGAAGTATCTATTTGAATACCCCTACCGTCAAAAACAAGATCTTCTTTATTATTTGAATAAATTATGTTTATATCATATTTTAAAGATTGTTCATCTTCTCCTGCGTCTCCTAAATAAGATAAAATTATTTTTTTTGTGCGTCCGCCTGAAGAAGGAGAAGCTGAATTAATTGATATTGTAGGAGGAATATTGTAGAGGATAACTGCCGACTGTGTTGAAACTTTTTCCACCCCATCGGAAACAATTATTTTTAAATAATATCCTTCTATACTTCCTTCTTCTTTAGGGAAAGCATAAGAAAAAGAAGCAGAATCTTTGGTTTCTTCTATAATAACAGAAATTTCTCCACTGTATTCTTTTTTATATAGCGTACAATCATAAGTTAATTTTTGATTGTCAGAATCAGAAGCTGCCCATGAAAAGTTAACAATACCTCCACTATTAGGAATATATTTTTTATCTAGAGAAGGAACCGTAATTATTGGTAAAGAATTAATTTTAATAAAAGAACTTGAATAAGCATAATTAGAATAATAATCTGAACCAGCAGAGCCTTCTGAACGAATTCGATAAGAAATTTCTGCTTCTCTGGGAATGGGATATATTCCTCCAACGCCTTCGTATATAAGACCTACTGTAACACTTGTTAAGTTCGAACTAGGATTATAGCTATTTTCATTATTTTGCCCATTAATAGAAGAAACTCTTACCGGATAACTCCAATAACCATTACTAAGTTGAACCTGCCCTCTATTTGGATCATAATTTGCGTGTGGTAATTTGTCTTTTGTAACTATTGTTTGTTGAATATAATATTTTTGAAGAGTATTATTTGTTCCTCCAGCACCAGAATCCCATTGTAATGTAATACTTGGTAGTGAACTTGAGGTAGTAGCAAAATCATCTGGTGCAGGGGGGAGATAAAAACCATTGCTAGAATCAATTCTTACATTTGTAGGAGCAATACAAGAAGAATAAATAGGAGTTGTGCTTGTTAATGGACTTGAAGTAACAGTATAACTAGAAGAAGAATAATCTCCAGCATTCCCCCAGTCATTTACAACAGAAAAAGATACCGTTTGAGCACTATTTCCTGTAGTTGAAGTACAATTTACAGTTATCGTTTTTGTTGAATGAGGACCAACACCACTCCAAACAGAACTCCTATCCTTTAAAGTTGCACTACCTTTTCCGCCATTTACTGTAATAGTACATTGTAAGTTATGACCAGTTGCTAGATAAGACTGTGAACTTCCTAACGAAGTTTTTATTGTAAAAATATACTGCATATTAGAATTATTAATACGTTTTTTTGTATAAGTAATATAATATTCAACATCTGGGCTTCCTGATGAAATTAGAGTTCTCCCATTAATATCTGCCATTTTATCTCTCCCTTTTATTCTATATAAATATCAAAACCATTTTGCTCTTGTTTTCCAGAGTCATCCTTTTCATAATAAGGTTCAAATACAACTTTAGTTCCAAGGACAAAAGACTCAGAAACATTTAATTCAGAGGTATTAATTTGATTATTTTCTAATAAATCACCAATTATACTTGTTTTTTTATTATTATAGCTATCAATTAAATCTATTTGACCTCTTATTGAAGTGCCTTGGCTATTTTCTTTAAATTCAATAGCTACACAATTATGTGCTTCTTCATACCATTTGTTATAACTATTTTCAAAATTATTATTAAAATCAATTACAGAATCAACTTTTTTAAATAATAATTTTTGGTTATCTATTACAATTCCAATCAACGAATCTCCTTCTTGTGTAGGAAGAATTCTATGAATCGTTAAAGTTTCAGTATTAAGACTTTTTTTAGTATCATTACTAAAAATATAAGGAATATATTTAGCAACTAAAGCATTATATTCTTCTTTTGTTTTTATTTTTTCAAAAACAATATTTTCTTTATAAATCCTTAAATCTGCACCATTTAATAATTTTACTCCGTCTGAATCAATAATTGATTGAACATTGCTATAGTTATCATTATCGTCATTATCAGAAGTAAAGAAAACACCTTTTGACTGTCCATCTATTTCTAATCCTTCACTACTAATTTTACCAGAAAAAATTCCGCCTTCTGAAATAATCGTTCCTTTAAAGTAACCACTTTCTGCGTGGACTTCTCCCTCATTTGTAACATAAAATTTAGAATTTTTCTTATTATTAAAATCTTCTGCTCCAGCCCACAAAACAACATTATCATCGTCTTTTGTAGTTATACCCGCAGTTATTTCGTTTCCTTCGGCGGTAGAACTAGTTGCGACAAAAGTACCATTTAAAACAACGTTATCAGAATATAATCCATAAGCATTAGTTCCTATATATTTTTGTATTTCTGGAATATTGGCTAAATTACCAAGCGTTAAAACCCCACTTCTTTGATAATAAAAATTATTACTATCTTCTTCATCTAATATTTTTTTGTTTTTAAAGAAAGTAATAGCTTGTCCGCTAGTAAAAACTTGAGTGCTCATAGCATTAAGAACAATGCCAGTTTCACTATCATTTCCCATATTAAGAAAAGTTCCATTTCTATATGTTTCTGAATTAAATTCTGTTTGAGTTAAAGCATTTTGCTCTGTTAAATTATTAAAATCTTGAATATCTTCTTTATATAACTTATTTGTATAAACAATCCGAAAATCATTTTCATCAACATTAGTAATAAAACCATATAATCTATTTTGATTATAAATTTCAGATGTTTTTCCTTGTAAAAAGAAATAATCACCATTTTTTGAAACTAACGGAGTATCTAAAGTAATTTTATAAAGGTTACTATCTGAATCAAATTCTATATTTTGAATCTGACAAGAGGGTCTAATTACTATGGTTCCACTTGCAGTTTGAATTTCATTATATTCAAATCTGGTAGTACTTAAAGTTCCACTAATATGCGCGTTTTCAAAATTCGCATTTCCATTCTCATCAATAGACCAAGAAGGTGATAATCCAGGACTGCTTTCGCAATAAATTTGCCAATAGTCTTCTTCTCCTAACTTTCCAATATGAATTTTTCCAATAGAAAGTTCTCCTTCTCCTTGAATAGTAACAGAACCTTCTATAGAATGATTATTACCTTTTAAAGTTAAATTCCCTTCTTTATCTAAAAGAAAATTAGAATATTTTTTTATTAACTGATTTTTATAATCATCAGTATCTGTTTCTTGTTTCTCTCTTTCTAGTAAATCTTTTAAACTAGAAATTTTTGGGTTTTCATAGTTTCCAAAAATTAAAGAATAATTATTATAATCATTATTGTTAATTATCGCGCCAGTATTACCAATAACTAAATAATCACTAATCGTTCCATCTTTACCAATTTCAATTTCTTCTGCAACAAGTTTTCCTTCATGACTTAAAGCAAATTTCTTTTCTCCATTATTATTTGTTACTTCAATTACATTCTCTGTATTGGTGTTTTGTCCAAAAATAGTAAAATTATCTCCAACTTTTAACATATCTTGAATTAATCCAGATATAATTGTTATATCTCCAGTAATTGTTGCAGATGTAGCAGTTAATTGTCCACTATTGTCAACTTGAAATACTCCCTTATTTATCCATAAAGCTAGGGGACCCTTACCTCCGCCATTAATACCACTATTAGGAAGTAACCATGTAATAGAAGTTCCATCTTCTTGCGTCATTATATACTCATAAGGATAAATAAAATTTCCATCTTCATCAACTTCTAATTCTCCAAAACCCAAAGAATTAACAATATATCCATCTTGAGCAATAATAGTCCCATTAAAGCTTCCGTTTGTCGCATAAACAGTTCCGCTAAAAATCCCATCAGTAGCTTCAATATATCCAGAAAAACGTCCGTTACCATTTATAATTGCATTTTGAGCATAGAGTTGTCCATTGTTAGAAACAGAAAACACATAAGGTTCATCAGGATTATTTTCATCTATATTGCCTGGTCCAGCCCAAATAACTTTATCGTTTAAATTAACTCCTTCTGCTTCAATGCCAAAATAAGGTTCATTACTTTGATCCCCAATAAATAGTCCATCTCTAATCCATAATCGTCCAGTATCATCTGCCGCGAGAGTTTCTTTACTGTCTTGATCTAAAAAAGTTAATCCATAAACATTTTTTGAAGTTAAAATATACCTATGTTGAACGATAAAATCGGAAATTTGTCCATTTCCAACTTCTCTAATTTGTTGAGAAATAACTATATCTTCATTTTCTAAAGGAGTTCCATTAATTGAGATTCCTTCTCCTAAATACAAACAGTAATCCCCATAATTATAACTATTTTCAATAATTAAATTATTTAACTGAACTTCATCTTCAAAAGTTCCAATTTGTTTTCCATTTGTATAAACAGACTCTCCAATAGTAATAGTTTTAAAATCCGGATTATAGGAATTTACAGCATATGAATCTAAATATCCTAGAATAACCCTATCGGTTTCATTTACCCAATTTTCGCTATCTTGGACTTTTTTTGCATTTTTAATTGTAATTCTATTTCCTTTTGTAGAAATATTTACACTTCCGTTATCAGAACGAACAACTAATCCATCCCAAGTTAAGCTAACATTAGAATTACTCTCAATATAATCAATTCTTTGTTCCCAACTTCCTAATTTTTCATTCATAAACCAAGGTAAATATCCAGAATCACTAGTAATATCTGCAAACTTTTGATTTCCAACTTTAGTCATATATAATCCATGCTGATCTAATCTAACAAATTGATTAGAATCTGCACTTGCGCTTATAGTTCCATCATTATTAGTATTATTAAAAATTCTATATGCAGTTAATCCACTTCTATCCCATAAAAAACTAGGAAAACTACCCATCATAATGCGAATTTGTTCGGTATTAATAATTCCCGTTGTTAAAACAGAAGCATTTATACCAGTTGCAGTAATTCCAGTAGTCCAAGTCTCTCCACCATCTTGACTAAGAAAAATTCCTCCAGATACTAATCTAACAATTTTATTAGTATTAAATAAGTCGTTTAATTCTATTCCTCTATCGGAAATCGTAACTGATTGATCTTTTGATCCCGCTAAAATTAAACTATTATTATTTATTGTATTTTGAAGAATATCAATTTTTATTTCTCCATCTGAAGTAAAATTATTGGCGGTACTAGTATATAAGCCATCTTTAAATTGAATCGTTTGAGATGCTGCGGCAATTCTGCTAAATAAATCTTCAAATTGAGTTTTAAAGTTTTGAACAGTAATTTTATTATTCTGTGGGCTATCTAAATCATATTCAATCTCAGAAATAGTAACTTCTTCTTTATTATATGCACCAGTTGAATCTTTTCCAAAAAAATCTTCATCAATAACAAAAGTTTTATCACCGATTTGAAAATTCCAATCTTCATATCCTTTTATTCCTTGTAAATCAATTACATTCATAGTATAACTAACTTGAGGTTTACAAGAACGATATAATACTTTTTGTGCATCTAAATAATATTCATTTGCAGTTAAATAGTTTGAATCTTGCCAAACTCCTTCTTTAATAAAATTTGCATATTTATTATTAAAAATACTATTTAAATCAATTTTTTTCTGAAGTTTTTCCTCGATATTTTTATTTATATCTTCTCTTTGTGCTGTATATGAGTCTAATTGAGTTTGGACAATTTTAAGATTGGCTTCTAAATTGCTAATACTAGTATTATAACTAGCTAAAGCTTCTTCCGTTTCTTTTCTCTGTTGCTCAGTAATTGGTTTTCCTAAATCCGCTTGTAATAAACTTACTCTTTCTTTTTGTGCAGAAATTTGAAGTTCTAATCCATATACTTGATTTTCTAAACTTGCGATTGTATTATTTAATCCAATTCGAGTACCAGACATATCGTCAATTTCTTTATTTAATCTTCCTAAATTAGTTAAATATCCCAAATCAAATAGAGAAGTTCCATAAAGATCATTAATAACTTGCCGCGCATCAAGCATACCAATTTGGACAAAATAATCTAAATTTAAAAGAAAATTTTCTCCAGAAATATTTATATCAGAATCTGCTTGCTCAATAGTTACAGTACCATTTTCTGCTAATTCTGTGTCGTTTTTTTCAACATACATTTTAGTAACTAATTCATCAGAATTCCTTGTTCTTTGAATATCAATTAAATTCTGCTTATATTGAAAACCAGTTCCATTAATAGAACCCACTTCTTTAACAAAAGTAACCGTTTTTATAGGAAGCCCAGTTATTGAATCTCTATATAATTTACCTGTCGCGTCATCGTGTTTTATATAGAAGCGTGCCCAACCTTCAAACAATTCTGCAATATCTTGAAGCAAATTAAAACGATTAGATTTCTCTGCTTTTAAGGTTCTAACTTTTTCGCTGTTAGTTCTCATAATTTTTTGAGGATTTTTATCTGTCAAATCAAGATACTCGATTTCTCCATTTGTATCATAGTGATAATAATAAGTAACAGGCTCTTTGTAAACTTGCGGAACTGCTTCGTCTTTCGGAATAAGACAGTTCTCCTCAAAAGTGTTTAAAGCTACTGTTTGACCATGAGTCAAATTTTCAATAAATTGTTTTTGTTCATCGGTATTATCTCTAGATTTTATTTCAAAAAATTCTATAGATTCAATTTCACAATCTGTACTATACTGACTATATAAAGTAGTAATCGCGCGCGAAAAAGCTTTTGGACTTACAATTATAACATAAATATTATTTGGAATATTTATATTATTAGTAAATAAACTCTCTCCGTCATAAGCGTCTTTATTAAAAGACAAATGAATATTAGAATGATTCATCTTTATTCTAAAGGCATATTTCTGCCCAGCCTTTATATAATATTGAGAACTTTTAATAGTGTCGTTATAAAAAATAGGATTAGTTTGAGTACTTACGCTCTTTTTAATAATTAAAGTATAAAGATTTTCTGTGTCGCTTTTTTTAGTCAACTTAGAGTAAATAGTCGCGTTGTCTCCAGGCTCCCATCCAACAGTATCAATAAAGTTTTCACTGTTAGTTAATAAATTACGAGTTGTTTCTACTGTAATAGTTTCAGTGGTATCATAACCCCAACATTCTTCATCTGCTGGTTTTCCATCATAAGTATATTCAGTTACATACCGAGACAGCTCTTCTTCATATTTATTTTTAGCAAGAGGAACTTCAACTTCTTCTTCTATCGGAAGATTAGTATTTTCATCGAATAGAATATTTCCATTTTCATCTGTTTTATATTCCATTTTTGTTTCTATAAAAGAATCAGAATTTTCTTTGTCATAAATCCAGCCAGAATTTTCTAAAACTTTTTCTGTTAATTCATGAATATTTCCAATTCCATTCTCTTCATCGAAAATTAAAGACCAACCTTGCTTAGACAATTCTTCTATAAAACTATCTGTGCAAGTGTAATTATAAAAAATTCCACTTTTAGACTTTTGTTCTTGTATATCTTTTACAATAAAATCATACCATTTATTTTTATAATGTAATTTAATTTTTGATTCTTCAAAAATTAAACTTGTTAGATCGCTTGTTTCCCACTTTTTTGTTTGATAATTAAAATATCTATGAGGAAGTTGAAAAGTAAATTCTGCACTTCCATTAATATTCTCTTTTAATTTTGGACTTATCGCGCGCCCTTCAAAAGTTGCGCTTGAAGAGCCAATCACGCATATTTTTTCTTCATCTATGATAGATTCCTCTACATAAAAATCTAGAGTGCTTGTTTCATAGATAGTGTCATTATCAACAGGAGGAATATAGTCTAAAGCAGGCTCTTCTATATTTCCTTTATATAAACAAATCCAATTTACAGAAGCAGAAGTATCGCCTTGAGGATAATTATATAAATTAGCTGTTTCCGGAATGTTCCCTTGAGAAGGAGTTGTAAAATGCATAATGTAAAAATTATTCTTATCCTCTACTTTTTCTGAATATCCATTTATCCCTGTTCCAATTAATTGTAATCCAAACTTTTGAGTGTCTAGAATTGTACCATTAATAACTACAGTATATTCTTGATTTATAACTGGTTCTTCTGTCAAATTATATGTTCTTAATAAATAACCAATACCACTATAAGCCGCGTCGCCGCCAATAATTAAATTTCTATTCTTGTCGGCTTGGTTATTAGCTAATTGATACTTATATTGTTGAGTTTCAGAATTGTATCCTCTATAAAAAGCTTGATAAAAATCTCCATTTTCTCTTTTTAAATAAATTACTTGATTCTCAACTAATTTATTTTTATCCTCTGCAAGCTTCTTAAACGTCGCGGGACGGTCTTGCCATAAACTAATTTCATATGGGCTTTTAAATATACTCATTTAATCACCTTAATAATAAAGATAATCATAATTAATTGTAACATCTGATAAAACTTCTCCAGAAATATTCATTAAAATATTATTATAAAATAAAGAACTCGGTATTTTAAATAGAGAGCCTTTTTTTATTAAGAAGTAAGCAGGAACTCTTTTTCCATCTTCACTTATAAAAGTTACCATATTTTTTTTCGTGTCAATTTCAATAATTCCATTTAAATTAGCAATTTCATTTTCTAAAGAAGCTGTTGTTAATCCCTCTTCTGTTGAAGAAGGAGAAACAGAAATTGAAAAACTTTCATCCGAAGTAGATAATGAAAAAGTTCTTTCTGAAAAAGCCCCAATCGGTTTTGAAAAAGTCATTTTCCAGTCTGTCTCTAAATCTCCAGCATTATAAAGTTTAACAGTTTTTGTTACAGAATCATAATTATTATATTCTGTTAAATCATCTAACATCATAGAAGACTCTGCCCACTCTTCTAAAGTAGAATATCTTGGTTTAATGGGTTCTTCGCTAATAGTAATATAACTAAAAGCTATTTTTAAATTTTTAATTTCTTCAGTCTCTGAATTACGATAAGTTCTACAGTATGAATATAACCCGAATTCATCAATATTAGAAGGTGTAGTTATTGTACCTTCATGTAAAACAAGCTGATTCTTTTTTGGAAGAGAAAAATCTCCAGTTTCTCTAAGCCATAATAATTTTATTTGACTATCTTGCCTATAAGTTACTGCCAAGCCATTTTGAGGAGAAGATGCAACGAATCCTTCTCCTGGTAAATCTTCTAGTAACATCATATAATACTTATAATAATAAGTTTTATTTGATTCAAGAGGTAAATCTCCTACATCAAGAACTCTTCCTCCATAATTTTGATAAACCAATTTTATAGGAGTTTCTTCAAGAGGTGTGCTCATTCCATTGTGAACTATTAAAGAAATATCAAATAAATTAACCCCCTCTATCTGATATCTATATTCATCTAAACTCTTATAATAACTGTTAAACGCATAAGAATTATAGCAAGTAAAATTAATAGTACCTTCTCCCTTATAAACTCTTTTTGTTTTGCTCGTTTCTTTATCTTCTTCCTCAAAACAAATATAATTTATTTGCGGATTTCCCGTAGTTTTTACTACATATCTTTTATAAGGAGTTTCATCAAAAATCAAATCTCCCATTTCTTCTGAAACAGGTGTTTCTTTTTTAGATAGCCATCCTCGCATTTTTCTTATCTGAAGTTCGCTAACATTATCAAAAGCGAAATTTAAATTAAACTCTTTTGTTTTATAATTACTACCAAAATTATACTGTCCATCACTTCCAGGAATATCAGCTGTATAATCCTCGGAAGTAGGTAACAAGTCTTCTTGATACCTACTTCCGTTACTAACTTTTGTTATTCCAAATTCAGAGGAGTGATGGTTTTTAAAATAAAAACCAGTAAAATCCATTGTATCCTCCTTATCTACTCCGTTTTATCGCAATCACATTTCTACTTTGCGCATCTTTAACAATTTCCTTTTTAATCTTTTCCCACATATCTTCCACATCGTAATCTCCATTAATTCCATCTACTTGTATGTGAATATCGTAGTAAACATCTCCATCTTTTTCGTTTTGAGACACTTCAAATTGTGGTAATTTAAATCTATTTGAGAATATATCCGAAAGAACATCTCTAAATTTAGCAATATTTTCTGTGTCTTTTGAAGAGAGGAACGCTTCTGGTTTATTTTTAGTACCGTGTACCATTACTGGACCGGTTGTATCAACAAGACCACCTTGCGCATATCCAACTAAATCAGAAATATTAAACCAACCAGTAACACCACGAGATAATTTACTATATCTAACTTTAACTCTTCCACTTTGCGCACCTAACACGGTATAAGGACCAGTGCCATAAGTTGGTCTTAAAGCTTTTCCCCCGCTAGCTTGTGTATAAATTTTCTTTCCACTTTCTACAGTAACAGTTTCTCCAACAGAAGGCTGAGTTTTCTTTGGGGTAGAAGATCCTCCACCACTTGAGCCTTTATTTCCGCTAGAACTAGAAGTAGAACCACTTACAGTCGCATTACTATTAGGATTAGAAACGTCTTTAAATTTACCTTCTAATAGTTCAATTGCGGCTAAAGCTTCATGGATGTTCTTTTCCCATTCTTCTAGCCATTGCTCTTGCGCTTCTTTGCTTCCAGTTATAAATTCTTCGTCATGCTCTTTAAGATAATTAAGAATATTAGTATAGCCACCTTTCATAATTTCTTCAACTTCTGCCCAATATTCTGTCATAGTTTCTAGTTTTTCTTGATGAGAGTTTTCTAAATATTCGACTTCCGCATCTAAAGCTTCATGTTGAGCATTTAATTGTTCTTCTAAAGAAGTAAGTAAATTATCTGTTTCGGTGTCTGCCATAGTTTGACGTTGATCTTCAATTTCTTGCTTGAGTTGCTCAATTTCTTGAGCATAAATACCAGAAGTGTCTCTAGAAAGTAAAGCTAAACGTCTTTCTTTTTCATCTAATTCCGCTTGTTGATCTTCTTGATCTCTTAATTGGCGCTGTCTATCAAGAGTATTTCTTAAAGATTCTAAATAAGCCTCATCTTCAGTTTTTATCGCATCATATTTTTCTCTTACTGCTTCAATTTCTGCTTCGTGAACAGCAATTACTTGATCGAGAAGCTGATCTTTTAAAGTAACAATATAATCACGCGCGGTATCAGTAATTTCTTTTTGTTGATCGTTATAGTCTGAAAGTGCTTCTTTAGTTTCCATAATAGAATCTGAGTATTCGTCAAATTCATCAATAAGTTCTTCTAAATGATCACCGAACTCTTCGTCTCTAATTGTACTAATCATAGAATGATTAACTTCTAAATAGCCATCTTTTATTTTTACATAAGCACTATAAGTTTGTTGAAGCTCTTTCGCAACATTTTCTCTTTCTTGCTCTTGAAGTCTAAGTAATTCTTCATTTTGAGCTTTTAATTCTTTTATTAGAGAAAGTCTTTGAGCATCATTCGCAGCTAAATCTTGAGAGTGAACAAGAGATTTTCTTTGTAATTCTAATTCTTCTAATTGTTTTTCAAGATTTGAGATTTTTGAAAGAATATTATAAAGTCTTTCTAATTCAAGTCGATATTCTTCTAACTCTTCTTTTGCTTTCTCTGTATCTTTTGCAGCTTCTGAACCTTTTCCGCCAAGAGTTCCCCCAGTAAGACTAATTTTATCGGCTAATTCATTTATTTTTCTTAACTTTGCAATTGAATCTACATTGTCTTGATACTGAGAACGAAGAGAATCGATTTGATTTTGCATTTGAGATTTAAATTGAGCAACATACTCTTCATTTATATCTTCTATCTCAAGCCCTTCTAAAGTATCTGGAATAACTAAATTCTTCGTTTCTTCTGCTGTTTGTTCAGCGCTTCCTAAAGGATCTGTTGATTTAATTCCATTAGTAGTAATATAACCCCAGGCATCACTTAAAGACATTTCTCCTGAAAGAACTTTTCTTACAGCATTTGCAAAATTAACAACATATTGACCCGCATTAGCAAACTTGTTTTTTATATTTGTAGCCCAATTGTTGGTGCTTTTATTCATATCTTGGTTTGATTTTATAACATTTCCGCTGGCATCAAAACTAGTATTAGCAAATTGAGCTGTCGCCTCTGCTGCTTTACCGTTATAATCAACGCTAGCAGTAGCATAAGCAAACATCGCATCTTCTTTTGCTTGGTCTAAAGCGATTTCAGCTTCCGCACCGGTTATTTGACCTGATAAAATAGCTTCCATAGCTGCAATAGAGCTTTCAGCCGATTTTATTTGATTATTAATTAGTTCATTTTCAGCTTCCATTTTAGCAATAGAAATTTCATTTTCAGCTTTGAAATTTTCAACTTCTTGCTTTCTTAATTCTTCCATTGCTTCGCTATTTAAAACAAGTCTTCCATTTTGAACATCTAAAGCATCAATATAATCTGAATTAGATTGAATTAAAGAAATAAAAGTATTTGCAGATAATTCTCCATATTCTTGAAATTCTTTTTGAGCTTCAACCATTTCATTTGTTCTATCTATCATAGCTTGCATATTATCTGCTGCGCCTTGAATAGTAGTAGTACTTAGATTCATATCTGGAATACTATAAATAGCTTGCGCATAAAGACCAATAGAGTTTGTAACTTCTCTATATTTTTGATTAATAGCATTTAATTCTTCTTCTGTTTCTGCATCATTCATTTGAGCTTCTAAATCAGCTTTTTTTCTTTCTAAAACAGCTATTCTATTTTCATATTCAGCTTTTGTTTTTTCATTTAATCTCGCAGTTACTTCATATACGCTAGTTCCAACCATCTCAAAGCCATCCGCTGTTGCTCTAAAATTTAAAGGAGTTAGCGTATCGTCAAAACTCATTAAATTCTGCATATCACTGAAATCCAAAGAACCTTTTATATCTTCAGAAGCTAAACCAATTATATCTTGAGTTTCTTGTACCGATTCCTGAATGTTTGTAAAATTATCTTCTAAAGTTAAACCAGCCCAATTTGCCGCATCTCCAAGGCTTTCAAGATAATTTTGAATAACTTCTCCTTCTAAAGATAAGCCGCCAGATTCTCTCATTGCTTGTAAAACAGAAGTGATTTGGCTCATGTCGTAATTTCCATTTTCGTCTGGAGTCAATCCTCCCATAGCTTGAGCGATATCTTGATTTATAACTTTATTACCTTCACTATCCTTCCAAGAAGTACTATCTAAAACCGCTTGATATGCATCTACATACGCCTTTGCCGCATTTTGTCCAGCCTGAGTACCATCTTCTTCTCCTTCTTGTAACGCCTTTTCTTCTGCGGCTTTATAAATAGATTCAACTTGAGAATTTAATGCTTGCAATTGTTCAGGAGTTAAATTTTCTGCAATATTAAGAACAAATTTTTTCTCTTCATCTGAAGCATCTGTTCCATAAATAGCTGTAGAAATCTCATTCGTTATTTCGTCATAATTACTTAAAAAAGCTTCTTTTTCAGATTGCATTTGATTAGTAATTGCATTTAATAAATTAGGAGAATCTTTTAATAAAGTGTTTAATTCCGCTTGAGAATCTGTATAAATTTGTTCAATATTTCCATAATTAGCATTCTCAAACTCAGATAATATTTTATTTAATTTATCTACTTCGTCTTGATTAAGATTTTCTAGCTCGTCTTTTGAAGCCGAAAAATTATAACTTAATCCCTCAAAAGCCTCTCTTATTTTATCTGGTCCTATCCAATCGTTAATATTTAAATTATCTAATATATCAGAAATCTGTTCATTAGAAACATTTTGTATTCCACCTAGCTTATTAATTTCATTAAAAAGAGTTTTTGTATCTTCTTCTGTAATAAAAGCAGAACCAATATTTTCTTCTAATTGACTCAGAGTTTCTTTCTCTATCGCTGAGCTATCTAAATAAGAAGACAAAGCCTCAGATAAAGATTTTGCAGATTCTTCGTCAATCTTTCCAGACTCTGTTAATATTTGATAATATTCATCATAATCAATACTTTTTTCCAATTGCTCTGTCGCGTCAAGAGTCGCTTCAAACATTTTTCCAACAGAATAATATCCGCCTAATGCTTTAACTAAATTCGCCGCATTTTCTCTTTCTCCAGCACTTAAATCACCAGCATACTGATTTAATGCTTCATTAAAAGCGACTTCGTACTCTTCTGCACTAGTCGCGCCAGAAGCTTCAATTGCTTCGGCTATTCCTTGGAAATCTTGAGCATTAATTTTACTAGTTCCAATAATATCATTAAATAAAGTATAATCAAAGCCTCTTTGTCCCTCTGCAAACTGTGTTAATACATCTTGCGCATTGCTTTTGCTAGCTCCCACTCCATGAGCCATGCCTTCAATTACATCATAATACGCATCTCCTTCTGTTGATTTAGCATATTTATCTGCATTCTGACGCAATTGAGCTAATCTTTCTCCCGCAGCAGTCTCTTCTGGATACATACCTTTTAACATTGCTATTTCTTGAGCAATTCGTAATTCTTCTCTGTTTTGTTCGTTCAATTCTTTTTTTTCTTCTATTAATTGTTGAATTGCAGGAAGACCATCTAAAATAGCATTTCCCTCTTCATCATAATAAGAAACTAACTCAGGATATGTCTCGGCTAATTCATTATTTAATTCAATTAACTCTTGTTCTTCTTCTGTGTCTAAGACTTGCTGATTTTCTAATTCTTTTAATCTATTATATTTTTGAGTTAAATCAATTAACTCTTCTTTTCCCTTCGCATATACAGATTGAGCATTAGAAGCATTCTCTAAAGATTGTTGATTAGCCTCTAAGGCAGAAGTTTCTTTATTTGTTGCGGCGGTTAGTCCTACAGTAGCGATAACAGCCGTAACTCCAATCGCTGCTGCGGCGACTTTTGCTATAGCACTCAAATCTCCCATCGCAGCTCTTTGAAGAGTAATAGCAATTGTATTAGCAGTCCTCGCAGCTGTGTCTGCGATCGTTTTAACAGTTGATTTAGCGACTTCTTTTGCAGAAAGTTTTGTTGTACCTATTGAAGCTAATTTTGTGGTAGCATGAAGTTGCTCAGCCGCTATTGCATTTCCAGTAATAGCAATTGATTTTAATTCTTGTTTATTAAGAGCTTCTCCTGTAGCTAATTTAGCTTGCGCAGTTAGCAACGTTTGCATATCAATGCCTTGTTTAGTCATTTCTAAAGCAATTCTTGCACTAGTTTGAGCGTTTAATCCAGTTATTGAAGAAACTTGTGCGGCATTAATAGCTAATTGAGAATTTGCTAAACTAATATTTTGTTCGGCAGCGACTTTTTGAGCTGTTTGCAAAGCAATTCCTTGTTTATCTTGTGCTAATTTTGCAGCTTTAGCCACTGCGGCCTCTCGCTCTGCTTTTGTTGCATTTTGCTGCCAAGTTGTTAATTCTTTTAATCCTTCTGTCTGTTGTTTATAATAATCTGTATCAGTAACTTCTTCCCATTTACTTCCTTCTGTAAATTGACCTTTTTCATCTCTTTCTCTAACTTTTTTTGTCTTTTTACCTTCTACAACTTCTCGAATTTTTATATCAGCAGGTTCTTTGGAAATTTCTTGCTTTGCTTTCTTCCATCTTTCAATAAAATTATTAGAACTTTCCTTTGCAGTTTTAATTAAAGCTTTTAATAAAGTACCAGATATTGCTGTTGTTGCAGTAATAATAATAGTAGAAATTGATGGAGGTAAAGCAGCTAATTTATCAGTAATAGCAGTAATAACGTCTAAGACCCCTTTAAACATTTCGCTATTAACAAAGTTTTGATATAACCCCTCAAAAGAAGTCTTTAATTGAGCAATTTTAGTTTCAAGACTATCTAAAGTCTTTTCAAATTGTTGAGCAGATACGCCAGCACTATCATTAGCAATTTCCATAAGCTCTGTCGTTCTCTCATAATTGTCCATCATCGCAATAAAACGGGATTGCTCGTTAATTCAAATAAGTTTCCCTATTCGACAGACTATATCTTCAATGTTAGGCACTTCGAAGATTTAACTCTTCTACTAATAGTCGTTGAACCTTATACTTTATCTTCAATATTTTTCCAATAAAAACCGCAACTACAATATCCTTTTTTTATTGCTCTCTGAATAGATTGTGGTTTTACATTCATATGCCTTGCCGCGTCCGCATTATTCATGAAGATTTGAATTAAATTTCCTTCTTTATCAAAACAAGCTGTCTTTTTAAATTTTAAAACCTTAGTTTCATAAATTGCTTTTAAAGTATTTTCTTGATTAGTAATATTTTCTAAATTAATAATTCTATTATCTAATTTATTTCCATTTATATGATTTATTATATTTTGTTTTGAACCATTCCATACTTCCCAAACTAATTTATGACCTCTAAAACATTGTTTTTTATTATTAAAGGTTAAACAATACTCTCTATATCCAGATTCTGTTATTTTCCCTTTTAATAGCTTATCTGTTTTAGCATTTTTTACTCTACCTAAATTAGAAACCATATAAACAGTATTTCTAAAAGTTCTCCATTCTTCTTTTGATAAATCATAATCTAAATAATCATTATGATCTTTTACAGCTTTTAATTTGTTTTCTTTCAAATTATTTTCAGAAGCAGAAATCCATTGTAAATTTTCAATTCGATTATCTAATCTATTGTTATTAATATGATGGACATATTCATAATTATTTGGATTATCAATAAAAGCTTCTGCTATTAATCTGTGCTGACTTCTTGAGAACTTTTTATTTTTCCATCTTAAATCAAACCATCTATATCCGTTTCTAATTGTTCCTTTATAATAATTTCCAGTTTTTTCATTCATAACTTGTCCATTATCATAAATACGATAAGTTGTTTCTTCTTGTTCGATAAAAATCTTCTTATACATTTAATCACCTCTTTATCTCTAAAGAGGAAATTTAATTCTTAAAGTATCTTGGCTGCGGATTATCCAATCTTTTCTCTTTTTACCATACCAGAGTAATTACTTCTGCCACATAATATATTGCTATTTATGTTTGGTAAGAAAAGCTCTAAGGAACTCCCCGCAATTCACCTAATTTTTATTTTCTTGTATTATTAAGCCGCAAGATGAAGTCGGTTAGCATTCAGCCGACTTCCGGCAGCAATTGTCGCAATGTATCTCTGAGTATTTCTATCTAAAGAGTCCCATTTTCCTGCTAATTCTAAAAATACTTCGTCTAAATCTCTAAATTGACCTGCACTATCTCTTAAAGATACACCAACTGTTTTTAAAGCAGTATCAACTTTATTGACATCTACTAATTCTCCGTCTACTTCTACTTCTCCAACAGCGGTTTTCATTTCTTGGAAACGAGCAATAATAGTTTTCATTGCCGTTCCTATATTTTCCTTATATATTCCAAGTAAGTCGCTAATTTACTTGCGTTCTCTTATGAACTGCTTTAGGATTTCCCTAAAGAATAGACTATATCTTCTTCTTTTCAGAAGTGCACCACTTCAGCACGCTTGTGCTTATCGGAGCTAATCCCGATAGTCGTTGAACCTTTTTCCGTTCTGGAAACTTGGCTGCGAGGTTAAGCAATCTTTTGATTTTTTACTATACCAAGGTAATTATTCTTGCCATTATTATATTCCTATAATAATTTAGTATCAAAAGCTTTAAGCCTTTTCCCGTCAATTCGATGCAATTCATATAACAATTACTTGCTATACGCCCGTTTAGCTTTTTCGTATATTTCAAATTTTCTTTGCAAATGATATTTGGAATTTTCATATAATTTAGTTAAAAAAATAAATACATTTTCTTTATTTGATATAGTTAAAGAATAAATGTTTGATTTATCTTTTCTTATTGAACAATATTCAAACAAACCTAATCTATTCATAAGCCCTTGTAAGAAATCTTTTGTTCCTAAAATTACAATCCTATATCTATGCTTTTTAAAGTCATATTGAATATATCCATCTCCATCTATATAACCTCGTACAAAATCATAAATATAATTTTGAGGAACTTGTTCTTCATTTGGAAAAATTAAAATTAAAGACTTTTTTGGTACACAGCCCAATTTAATTAAATTATCTTTTACGTTTTTATTAGAAAATCCAGAAACATAAGATTTATAAATTTTTCCGTCCCTTTTTATAATATGTTCTCTAATAGTATTTTTGTTTCCACAATAACTATGAAAATCTTCTATTGTCTTTCTATCTTTTTCTTGTAAATCTAATGTTATTTCATTTCTATCTTTTCTAATTGAGCCATCTGCATATAAGAATCCTAACCAATAAGCAGAATCACTATCATTAATTTCTTTAAATAAATCATTACTAATTCCATTTGAAATATTTCGTTGATTTCTTACTGTTTGAATTACAATATTTTTATTAACTAAATCCTTTTTTACTGTACCCCAGCTAAGACCTAATTCTTTTGCAATTTGATTTATACTTTTAGATTCTTCTGTGTAAAGTTTCACAACTTTTTCTCTTCTTTTTTCAATTTGTTCTTTTGTCATTAAAATCTCTCCTATTTTCTTTTGCTAAAAATAAGTGAAATTTTTTAATCACAACTTCAAAAAATTATAACCTTACCAGAAAAATTAAGCAGCTAATTTTTGTTCAGGAGCCTCTCTCGTTGTCTCAATCATCTGTGTTAAGAAAGCAGAAGTGCTTTCTAATTCCATGCCCGCTGATTGAGCAATAGATGCTGTTTTTGTTAAAGCATATGCAACTTCTTGAGTATCAACTGCTGCTTCTGCCGCAAGAGCAGAGAAAACATCATTTACTCTAGACGCATCGCTCATCTCTAACTTAAATCCTCGAAGAGCCGCAGTCATTTGGTTTGTTGCAGTAGTAAAGTCCATCTCTGCAATTTTAGCCATTTTTATTGTCTCTTCGGTTAATGTCATAACTTCTTGAGTTTCTAAGCCTTGCTGATAGAATAATTTAGAAGTTTCTGCGGCTTGTTGAGTAGTAGTACCTAACTCTCGCGCCATTTTATTATAGGTATCAAAAGTGTTCCACAAATCATCTGTTGTCATTTCTGTAACAACAGCAATACCAGTAAACTCAGTATCTAACGCTTTTATCTCATTCCAAGCTGTTCTTAAGGCTCTTGACAATAATTCAAAAGCTTGATTCATAGAAAATATTGTTGCAACTTTAGCACCTAAATTATCGAAGAATCTACTTCTTTCTTCTAAAGACTTTAATTCTTTTTCAGTTTTATCTGCTGCAACTTCCATACCTTCTAAAGCAGTTTCAGCTTTCTGAGCACCCGCAGAAAGATTATTAAAATTTATTTTTTCAGTATTGGTATACTTAGAAACAATTTGAGTTAGTTCTGCATTCATATTATTTAAAGAAGTTGAAGAAAGAGAAAATTCTTGTGTAATTTGATTAGATAAATTTAGAATTTGTTGTCGCCAATTCTCTAAATTAGTAACATATCCAGAAACTTTTTCTTGTGCTGTCGTAAAAAGAGCTATTTGTTGATTTAAATCTGTCGCTTTTATTCCAACTTGTTCTCTAATTTGCTCTTTATTTAATCCAGTCGTATCGATTCCTGTAACTTGTTGAATTGTACCTCTATCTTCTTTACTAACTCGACCTTTTTTATTTAGTAAAGTATTAATTTCTTCATATTGTTCTTTTATATTTTGTAAATTTGTTAATTGTTCTTCTACTTCTGTAGATTGTTTTTGTAAATTTTGAAAACCTACTGCAAATAGTTCATTAATTTTATTAACATCTGTAATATTTGCGGCTAAAGCATTTTTTAAATCTCCAGTACTAAAGCCTACTTCCGCTTTGGTAGGAGCTTGCCCCATCTGTCCTTTTACAGTAGAAATTTTTCTCATATTTCTTAAATTTTCTTCTACTTTTATAATTTGTTGATTTAATTCTTGAATTCTTTTTGTATCTTCAGAAGAAATATTAAAGATATCTTTAAAATCAACTTTTGTTCCTGAAAGAGACGAAGATAAAGTAGAAAAATCTGTTCTTAATTGTCCAACTTTATCCATGAATTTGTTTAATTCATTTGTATTTGTAAAGCCAGATTGAAGCTGTTTAGACAACGATTCTGATTGTTTTCTTAAGCTAGAAATCATAGTTAAATACTTTTTTTGAAAAGTATCAGTAGTATTACTACTTTTTATTTTATTTCCGATTTCATTTAAAGCAGATAAAAGTTGACTAACATCTAATTTACCTTGAAACTCAATAACTCTTTTAGTAGCCATTCTTCCTCCTTTTATAGTCTTAAAATACTATTTATTTTATCTAAATTTTTATTTATTAAAGTATAACTAATATTAATTTTTGCACTTCTCGCGGCACTCGTGCCTAATTCGCCGCCATATCTCCCTAATTCTCCTCCATAAGTATATTCGTTAGAAGGTAACCCAGTTAAAAGACTTCTCTTGTGCTCTTGTATCTGTTTAGAATTTTCACTAACACTAACATCTCCTATTTTAATTTTTTTCCCTAAATTTTTATTTATATAACCAACTGTATTTTCTCCAATATTATTCTGATTCTGATAGGATTCAAGAGTTTGTTTTATTCCTTCTAGCATAATTGAAGTTGGAATTAAATATTTATTTTTATAAAAAAAGAAATTATTCCTATAAGAACTAATATCTTGTTTTTCTATTTCTGTTGAAAGTAATAAATCTGCAAAACTACTTAATGCCATATTTATATAATTTAAAACACTATCATTAATATCTGCCATTTTTAATTTATTTGGTCTTCCGAAATACTGTAAATAGGAAATATTTACTAATAAATATTTTAATTCTTCTCCGTTTGAATAATTTTCTAATTTATCTATAAAACTTTGAATTGTAATGTTGCTTTGTATTTTCACATTATTTGTAGAAGATTCAGATAGAGAATTTTTTACTTGTATCCCATACTTGTCTATAATAAAATCTACAGGAGATTTTACTCCATTTTGTTTTATTTCTCCAATATACTGATATTTTAAATTAGTATTTTGAAGATTTCTTAAAAATTCCTGTAAAAGAATTGTCGTACTCATTTCTCCAATAAAACCAATAATATTACTTTTATTATTAACAACTAATTCAACCGCACCATTCATTGTAGTTGCATCAAAAGCTTTTTTAAAAGCTTTCTCAAAGTCAGAATCATTAATCCCTTGCTTCCTTATATAAGAAATCATTTTATTATATAGCCCCACATTCCCATTTTGAACTACTGGCAAATATAATTTTTTTCGCATATTTTTAAAATATTTTTGAAAATCTTTATTAGAGGTCTTTACAGGTTTTTGTCCTTTACGTTTTGTAGAATTAAAAATATCTAAAATAGTATTTGTAACATCTTCTTTCATTCTTTCATAATCAAAAATTTCATTTTCAGTATAATCCTCTTTTGTTTTTGAGAGATATTCTAATGCCAAAGCTTCTATTTGATTTTGATAACCAGAGTCTAGACTATCTAAGAATTCTTTTGTATTTAATCTTTTAAATACTTCAAAATATTTTAAACTTTTATTTATAAGTTTTTGCATTGACTCTATTGTATGACTTTGTCCATTTGAAACTAATTCGTAAAATTGTTTTTCCTTCGCCGCCGATAAATCTATCATTTTATTTAATTTATCTATTGCTTCTGACTGTAAATTTGATAAATTAAATAGACTAGAAGTACTTCTAATAGCAACCGCATTTCTAAAGTTATAAGGATTACTGTGTAAATAAGTTAAAGCAACTAAATTTTTTTGAGTATCTTGAGAAATACTCTTATAATTCTGCGGTCTTTCTCCTTTTACCGCCATTTAATCCCTCCCTTAAAAGAAAAATCAGCATAATTACTTATGCTGATTAAAAGTCGCTATCTATGTCTGAATCTAAAAAGATTATTTTTCCAACATATCTATTACCCCTTTCTCCAACTGGATAGCCAACCAAATCAAACTTATAAACAGTTGGCATGCTAATATCTCTTCCCAGTTGAATCGACAAATCAGACATAAGTCTTATTTGAGGAATTATAATAATTCCAGTTTTTTCATGTCCATCTGAATCATCAACAACTCTTGTTTTTCCTTCTAATCGAAGGTATCCGTTCAATAATCTATGCCCAATTAACAAATTTTCACTTTTTTGTTTATATTTAAAAGTATAATCAATAATAAAATCAGTAAATTTTAATTTTGTACTAATTTTATTTTCTTCAATTTCAAAATCAGTAATTTTTTCTCCAGTATCTTTTTGATATAAAAAAAGAGTATTGTCTTGAATAGGAACAAATTTTGTATAAATAATTCCTTCTTCGTTAGATTCAACTTCTTCAAAATAAGGAATTGTTTCTTCTTGTCCTTCAACCTTTTGAATTAAACTAGAATTAGATAATAAAGCTAATCCAACTTTTGAAATTACTCCTTGCAATAAAGAAAAATTGAGTTCTTGCGTTTCTTCCCATAGTATTAATCTTGAATTACCAAAACCACCAGAAGCAACCGTTCTAAGTTTATTTTCTTTCAAATTTCCAATCTGAATTTTATCAAATTTAATAATAGGTTCATTTTCTTGGTAATCTCTTCCATTAATTTTAATAGGATAAACGCATTTTAAAGACACATCGTATAACTCTTTTATTCCAAAATCATTACTCATTTTCTCACTCCTTCTTATTTAAAGTGAAATTATTTCTATTCTTATCTAAATTTTTCTCTTTTATATATAAAAAAAAAGAAGGAGCTAAAGCTCCTTCTTAACATTAGTCAGCAATATCATATTGAATTAATTCCATCATCGCGCCATTATCAGGACGAAGAACTCTCATGGTCATATTAAATACTGAAGGGTCTCCTTCTGCTTCAAGAGTAATGGTATTTTCTGAACTCATCTTTGCTCTAGGAATTATGAATTGAAAATATTCGTCTTTACCAGTATTTCTATTTCTAGCATAAGTATCTCCAACTAATTTATAAGTTCCAGGGAATCTTTCTGCTGAAATTTCAATTTTATTGCCAGTTACCCCAGAACTGATAGTTTGTTCTTCATAAACAACTGCGCCCGCAGAAAGATCTAAAGTTGAAGCAGTAACCATTCCAACTCCAGAAGTTCCTGCTTTATAATAACGATATCCGCTAGGAATGCTAGTAATTGAGGTTGTTAAGGTAACTTTTTGCATTTTTGTAACTACAGAAACAGTTTCTGCGCCAGTATCATCGCCAAACATAACTGCCATTGAAGCGGGAGAGAAAAGAGCATCTTCAAGAGTAACTGTAATTTCTTTACCATAGTCCCAAATAATCAAGGGAGAGTTACCTTTTCCGCCGCGCGCTTCTGCTTGTTCGGCTGTTTGTTCAATAGTAGAAACTTTTAATGTATCTAAGAATAAAACTGGCTCGCCTGTTGCAGTATCATAAATAGTAACATCAGCAACTTCTTTAATACCATACTGTTCAAGTAAATTTGCCATTTATATTGACCTCCTAATCTTCTTTTATAATATTTCTTATCCAATATTTTAATTTTATTTTTTTCGGATTGGCTCCAGCTAAAATAGAGCCTATATCTTGTTCATACTTTTCTTTTTCTCTCGCCATATCTAAAAGAGAATAAAAAGTATATAAGGAAAGATTTTGCATTTCTTCCCAAGTTCCTAAATTAAAAACTAAGAAAGCGCACATCATGGTTTTCAAAGTAATTATTTCTTCTTTGTTTTTTAATGCTTGCTTTTCTTTTGCTTTTTTTAAAGCGAGGCGTTTAAGTCGAAATTTCTTTTGCATTTCATTTTCATGTTCTGGAATTTCTTCCGGAATAGGTATTTTATTTTGTTCTCTCAAAATATTTTGAAATTCACAAAAGTTCTCTTTATTTATAATTCTTTTATCTTTTAAATCTCCAACAATAATCATACCCTCTTCTGAGGAAATCTGAACTTGTTCTCGAATAAAAGTAAAAAAAGCTTTTTTTATATCTAATAAAAAATTTACGTCATAAGCACAACTAGCTAATAAATATTCAAATACATTTAAAGATTCTGGAGGTTCAACTTTCCTTTCTTCAAAAATATTTAATATTTCTTCTTGGCTCATTGTCAACAAATTCAATAAAAACCTGTATTTGTTTTCTCCCATAACAACTATATCTTTAATAGTTAATGGATATATTAAACAAATATCTTTAAAAGGAATTGGGCAACCTAAAAATAACTGAGATTCATCAATGGAAGACATCAAAAGTAAACCTCATTCTATAACAAGACAAATTATCATCCAATAGATGAAGATTAAATCCTATATATTTTAATAAGCCTAACCCCTCAACCCTTTTCCCTTCTAAGCTTTTTTCTATTTCAGACATAATTAAAAAAGGACGTAAATTTAAACTATTTATTTGCCATTCCCGAAGAGGAACATAAACCAACACATCTAACTCAACTTCATTAAACTCTGTGTTATCTTCATTAACAATCGCTTCGTCATAAACCAAAACAATAGTGCTTTCTGTATTAAATTCTTCTACACTAACCATAGGAACAATTTTTATATTCTTATGAAGAATAGTATTTATTGGATTTTCTATATCAGGATTGTTTAAAGGATTATCATTAGTATATTTTAGATACTTACAAAGATTTTTATTTTCTAATAAACGAGTTGCAATACGAAATAAATTTTCTCCTAATTCTTTTGAATTTCTTATTCCCATATATTACTCCTCCAACCAAATACTAACTATCTCAATCTCTTTATGAAGAATTTCTGCACCGTCAGATTCTATAACAATAGAATCTGAACCAATATTACTACCTTTTATTATAAGTTTATTATTTTGGTAAGAGACAATTGAGAAATTATTATTCTTTGATTTTATTGTAATATCTTTATCTGATACTTGAATTTGATATTCGGCAAGTCCTAAAACCTTTAGGTTATCTGGTCCAATAATTGAATAATTTTCTTCTTTTGTATCAGAAACTTTAATAAGAAAATCTTTGTAAATTTCTGGTGATTCAACTAAAGAAACTCGACATTGTGTCTCACCAATCTCTTTTCCAGTAAATAAGGAATTTTCAAAAGAAGCAATATTTGGATCTTGAATATCAATAAAAATATCTTCATTTCTTTCTTCTTCAACATAAAACAAAGAAAAAACCACTTCAGTTGGAGTATTTAGTGCTAAATTTATCGTATCTCCAAAATTAGATTGAATTTCCCATTTTAACAACTTTGGCGCATCGGCATACACGATATCGTCTGTATGGTCAATATAATCTTCTTCTAACGTTACATATGATACCCCAGGAACGCTAGTTTTATCCATTCCACTAATTCTCCAAACTTCATCTCCTATTAATATTCGAATTCCTTTTTTAATATGAGGATGAGTTTTCATTACCAAACTTAAAATTTTATTTGGCTTATAGGCTAAGCTTATACCGAATTGAATAACAAATTTGCTAGTAACAGCCTTATCTCTAAGATTCGCACCAGAACCACTAAAATGAACCAATTCATTATAAGTTAAACCATCATCAATCCATTTTATTGACATATCTAATTCTAAAACTTGATATCTAGCATATCCAATAGAAATATAAGTATCATCATGCATAATTAACCATTTTTGTTCTAAATTATTAGAAAGATTCTGCGTATTAACTATTGTACCATTATCCCAATCATTCTCAATATTTGTTAATAAATAGCTAGTAACTTCCTTTTCGCTACTAGTTTTATTCTGAAGGACGCCTTCAAATTCTTCTCCATCTTTGAAAATACGGACTTTATTAGGAGATTTTGATAAGAAAATACTAAATTCTCTTATTTTTGAATTTTGAATTCTTTCTTGGATGTTAGTGCCAAATCTATTTATTCTTTTTAAATAAACATCTTCATAATAAGACATTTTATCACCCAATTTCAAAAGTATCAATTAAATTCATACATTCAAAAATTGTTTTTCTAAAATAAGAATAATCTAAATATCTTAAACTTGCAACTTTATTTATTAAAGAATAGTAATTAATACTCTTTTTTTCAGGAGAAAAATCACTTAATTCTATAAAAATAGTATCAAGAAATTTTTCCCATTCTCCTTCTTTTTCTCGTTCACACAGCAATCCATAAAATTTATTTTTTAATTTATTAAGATAACCAGAATAAACTTCTTTTTCTTCGTAAATTTCATGTGAGGTAGTGCTCATATTTTCTCACCACCTGCTAACTTAGTATAGTCATATGGTTTTTTTAATCCGTCTTTCGGATCTAAAATAGAACGAGAATATTGTTTCTGCAATTTTCTATTTTTCTCCTGACATTGTTCTAATAATTTAATAAATTTATCTAAAAGATTCGCCTGAGAAAAATCTCTTTCATCATACATGACTTTAACATTTTCCCAAGTATTGATTGTTCTAGAAAGCCATTCTTCTTTCATTAAATTAGATAGAATTTGAATTTCTTCTTCTCCTAAATCATTTAAAAAACCATCTTCATTCCGTGTAAGAGCAATTCTTGGAAATTTAAAAAATGGAATTGCACTTTCTAAAATAGATCTCCAATCTTTTTCAATAATCTCAATATCAGTATCATCGGACCAGTCGTCCTCATTTACTTTTGCGAGAAAAGCATCATAAATTTTTTGATAAGGAGTCATTAAATCCCTCCTTATTCTTCATTATTTTTAACAATTTCAATAACGTCAATATCACAATATTGTTTTAGCAATTTACACTTTTCATAATCAGTAAATTTTTCTTCGATAGCAATATCTGCAACTCTAAAAATCTGTTCTTTCGGAAGTTTTTTTAAAGTATCTTCAAATTTTTCTAAAGTATCTAATTTTAATAATTTTAAAATCTGACCTCTGTTTAAAACTTGAAATTTTTCTTCTCCTGGAGCTTCTTGTAAACCTAAATCAATTCTATCTTGTTCTTCAACCACAAAAAGAATTCCTTCGTCAAATAAAGTTTTTACTCCAAGTAAATTTAATCCTTCTAAAAGAATATCAAAATCAATATATTTAACTTCATTTTCTCTAGAAAATTCTCTCATAAAACGAAGTTCGGGAATATTTAATCCTACTTTATAATTTACCATACTTTTTACGGTAACTTTTCTGTTTTCATTTGTCATTTTTATTTCTCCTTTTACTCGTATAGGGTGGGGTGTTACCCCACCCTAATTTTTATTTTAGTCTAAAGATGGTCCATCGTATGTTTGAGCAATTCCAGTATTTCTATAAATTCCCCAATTATGATAGCTCATAATTGCAACGCCAACTTTCTTATAGGCTTGAATTTCCATACTATTGTCTCTATTTTCCCAATCTTTTACGATTGTATTACCTTCTAAAGCAACTTTAACAATCTTTTCTCCACCGGTTGGGAATACATACGCAATTTGAGGATCAATAACTGTTTTAGTATTTGTTTCGTCTGTAAAAGACTGAGGAAGTTGAACAATAGGACAACCACGGAAAATTCCAATATATCCCTTGGTTCTAATATCTTCAATGTCATTTACAGAGACATTAGGAGTGATATTAGAATTAACAGCGAGAGGTCCCATAGTTGCAATAAATTCTGGAGAAGCGAAAATTACAGCACCGTCTCCATAAGCTCTAACTGTTGCGCAAAGTTTCGCAAAATTATCTGCATTAAAGCTAGAGTCAGTATATTTATTCGCTGCGGGGCGAGAAACTTCATTAATCGTCGCGCGAAGAGCTCTTTGGACTTCTTCGTAAATAGCATCTTCAATACTTTCTGTAATGATTTGAGCCATTTCAGATAAGTCTTCTTCGCCACTTAAGAATCTTTCAAAGTCAATATAAGCGGCTTGTCCAAGAGCATATGTGTTTACATCAATAACATCAGTATCGAGTCTAAATGCTCTATAAACACCAGCCTGAGCAGCTTTCGTTACAAATCTTTTCGCACGAGAACGACCCTTTCTAACTTTAAATTGAGGTTTTACATTATTTGCAAAAGCTCTAATTTCTGCAAACTGACCCATAGTTTGAATTACTTTCTTAGGAGCAATTTCATCCGCTGTCTCTTGAATAATTTCAAAAATATCGAGTTTATTTCTTCTATAAGTATTATAATCTTTAGCAAGAGCGCCAAGTTCTTCTCTTAAAGCCGCTTGAACATCTTCTGAAGTTGCTGTAGTAGAAAAATCAGAAGGAACGGTATTTTTAATAGCATGACGCGCTAAATCTTTAATTTCTTGAATATTTTTTGCCATTCTATATTACCTCCTTTTACTTATTGAACTTGAAATTCAACGGCATATTGCCCGTCAGGCATAGTTGTTGCTTTGGTAACTTTTAAGACAGGTCCAACAGTAGGTTTAGTAGCACTAAGTTTAATCGCGCCAATCGTAGAAATTCCACCATAAACAGCTGTGGTTGCCGCCGCCTTAATAGCTGTCTTTAAAGTATCTTCATCTTCATACTCGTCCGTGTCATAACAAAGGCAATTAGTAGTAAAAGATTCTCCAACTGTTAAGAATCCAATTCTAGGATAAAATCCATCTTCACTCTCTAATTTAAAGTTCTTTAAGCCAGGAGTAAATTGATTATAAATTTTTTCGCTAGAGTAATGCAAACCAACAATTGCAGTTTCAGAAGCTGTTGGGAATCTAACTTCTCCTTTTGCAGTATCTACTGCTAAAAGCATTCCATTCTCTGCAATAATATCGTCAGCTAAAGCGCATTGAGCCTCTACTCTGCCGTCTCTTGTAAATGTAACTTGGTTAGGTTCAATTTGACCGTATCCATCAATAACTAATCTAGTAAGAGCCATTATTCTTGTCCTCCGTTTATATTATTTTTTTTATTCATATATCTTCTTAATGCTTTTGAAGCAGGACTTAAGACATTATCATTATAATCTTGTGGAATAAAAGGCGTTTGCTCTTTTGAGAAAATGCTCGGCTTAGATTCTACAAGTTTTAAAGCTAAATCTTTCTTTAAGTCATCAATGCTATAAGTATCTATTTTTTCAGAGAATTCTTTTAACTCTTCTTCGCTTAACACTTCATTGTATTGAGAAATAATCTTTTCTTTCTCTTTCTTTTCTTTATTAAAGACAATATTTTCTAGTTTTCTCTTATCTTCTTCTAAAGAATTAATTGTTTGATCGTCTATTTCTTTTTGTGATTTATATTGCTCAAGAGAATCAAGATTTTCTGAAAAAATTCTATCAATATGTTCAAAAGAATTATTATTTAAAGTTCTTAATCCTTTTAATGCAGATAATTCACTTTCTGAAACATCCATAATATAAGTCTTTTCACGATTTCCTAACTCAACAGAATCAGTTTCATCGTCTTTCTGATATTTTACTCTGTAATAGCTTTCATCTTCATAATTATAAATAAGAGTATAATCATCGTAAATATCCATTATGCAACATTGAATTTCATAATCATGTTCTTCATTAAAATTAGGATTTAATAACTTCCAAATAGCTTCATGTTTTTCTCTGTCAGAAAGCTTGAAATTAATTTCCATTTTTTTGCTTCCTCCTTTTTCTTTATTATATTTTTGTAATTCTTCTGCCATTTCAACTAAAGAGGGAATTAAAGAATAGAAAGCAGCTCCTTCAAAACAAGGCTCAACAGAATCTCCTAATGGAGTAAGACCAATAAAACTACCTTCTGTATATTCAAAATATCTTTTTCCATTATGATTTTTCCAAATCCCTTTTATAGACTTATCATATAACTCCATAGAATGAGATTTGCCTGGAATCTCTAAAGCTTCTTTATATCTTGCTGTCCAAAGATAGACGTCCGCGCAAGCATATTCTCTCTCTATTCCATCCTCATCTAAATGAGATTCCCATCTAATATTTGGATTTTCTGGAACAACTCCATATGCCTTACTTTCATTTCTTGTCTCTCCGTGATCTGTAAAATCATTATCTTGATAAATTCCACAAACTGGAGAGTAACTAAGACTTGAAAGTAATTTTTCAGCAAATTCATCCGATATATAAGTGCCATTTCTATTAAAACCTTTATAAAAAATTCGTACTCTTGCTTTTGAAATTACAGAATTATACTTTTCCAAGGCTCCGTAAACAGTAACAGGCATCGAATAATTTATCTTTTCTTCTTGTGTAGCGTTTTCCATTACCCGCCTCCATTATCTAAAGATTTCTCATTTTCTAATGTTCTATCCGATTTTTTGCTCTCTTCTTTTTCATTATTTTGTTTATTTTCCTCGATGGTAGGAGTTGTATTTATATTTGAACTAGAAGAATCTGCTTTTCCACTTTGAGTATAAGATGACTGTAGCGGTACTAATTTTTCATTTAATTTTAGTAAATCTATCTCTAAGTTCTTTAAATCGGTAATTTCAGATTGATTTATTCCTAGAGACAAAGAAGGTAATAAAAAACTAAAACCAAATTGCGCCATCTGTAAAGTTTTTGAAATATAATATTCTTCATTATAATAACTAACAGGAAGAATTTTAGCTGTAAATTTAATTTTATTATCCCCGAATCTTTCATTTAAAATATAAGATAACCAAACACTATAAGAATTTGCTAGATACATCATTAAAGAAAGATCATTCTGAACAGATTTTTCCAAGGATAAGTTTCCGTCAGCCGCAAAAACTTGTTTACTAACTCCTGCTTCACTATATATGGTTTTTTCGATTTTTTCTAAATTATTTGTAATTACCGAACGAGAATCTTGCATATCTTCTAAACTTACGTCGCCAAAAGAAGTGAGTACATCAATATCTTTGTTCTTTTTTAACATACCTACTACGCCACGATGGATTTCTTCTACTTCTTCTGGATCAAAGACAAGTTCACCACTACTATCAATCGGCATTTTTTGAACAAGGAGCTTCTTTAATTCTTGCGCATCCTTTTCTTTTTCTATTTCTTTATATTCCTCAAAATCGATTATCGCAGGAATTACATTTAACATAAATGGTCTTTCTTCATATAAGCAAAAATGTATCCCTGCTCCAGGTTTTAAAAGACACCATTTAGTTCCACCTTTTCCATAAGCTTTATATGCCTTTTGTATTTCTTTAGGAAAAGTCTTCAAACATTCTTCTTTCTTTTCTTTATTTCTAATTGTATCAAAATAAGAGACATCAAATTCAACAACATCAATATCTTCTGGGGTTTTAAATCTTGTTCTTGAATATTCAAAAGGCAAATCTTGAATTCCTATATAAGAACCGTAATCGATTAATAATCCATAATAAGCCCCCTCTGTAAAAACTTTTAAGGAGAATCTCTGACATAATTTTTCAAAATTAATTGCATTAAGAAATTCTAATCCTTCATAGTATTTTTTACTATATTTATTATCTTGAATTTTTTTCTGGTTTTTAACCATATGAGGAATTATTATTGGAGTATATTTCAGCATTGTTGCATAATACAACATAAATCTTCTATAAAAACCGCTAGAATAGAAAAAAGAAATAGATAAATCTCTTAATTCTTCTGGATCTCCACTAGCAATAATCTGTTGAGCTTCCTCTTTAGTATAAGAAATAAAATCTGAAACTCTCTTAAATTCCGTGTCAGAAGCATAAGCAGAATTAGAAGTAGCAATCATTTCAGAAATACTTTTTTTAAAAGTATCTAATTTTAGTTTTCTTACTTCTTCTTCACTTTTCATTTCTTAACCTCCTGAAGTAAAAAAGACCAGTTTTCTATTCCTGCCCCCTTTTCTCCTTCTCTTTTTAAAATATTCATCTTCTATCTCCTTAATTCTCCATAGTCCATATTCAAAAGCACTAAATTTATCGCTTAAAGTTCTACTATTTATTTTTTCTAATTTAATATCAGTACCATTTCCTGTTGGTTTAAGTTTAAAATTTGCCATCTCTTCAAAAAGTCTTGTTGTTAATTCATGCGGGAGAACTCTCGCGACTCTCTGTTCAATTTTCATTTTTTGACCTTTTTTAGTTTCTAGTAAACGATTTTTTATTTCTTGCTCTCTTGAAAGAAAACTAATTCTTCCACTATAAACTTTTGAATAACAATTTCCATGGATTTTACTATCTAATGTACTATTAGATTTAATAATATAAATTTTTGGTATAGCACCAGGATATAAAGCTTGTCTATAATCATCATTATTAAATGAACAATAGGCGGGATAATATTCATTAGTTTTCGGGTCATAAGAATTTAATACCATATAGTCTAATAATCCCACACCTAAGCCATTGCCATCTATAACAATTTCTTTTGGATTAAATGCAGAAATTATTTTTTTTAAATCTAAAGCTTGAATAGAAAAATGCTTTGTCTCTTCAGTTTTTCCCAATATAAAAATATTGACTAAAGAAATACTAAAATCATTATCATGCGTATAGACTTTAAAAACACAAACAACCGTTTGACAAGTAATTCTTCCTACATCTACTGATAATATGTAGAAAATATTGGTCTTTCCTCCAAGTTTTTGAGAGTTTTCAGGATTAATTAATTTCCGATATTTTTGTAATCTATCATAGTCAAACCAACTATCGCTTCCTCCGCCAGTCCATTTTCCGAGATATTCGCGTGAAAAGCTTTCATCTTTATATGTGGCACTCATTTTAATTTCATTTAAATAAGTTTTATCTAAAAGCCCATGCATCATCGGAATCCTATAATCACAACCCCAGGTAAAAGAACTTTTTGGATTTATAATTTCATTCTCAAAACATTCAATAAGCTTTTGGTAAGCAAAAGAATTGCGCTGTCCCGCAGATGTCATATAGAACTGCGCCTGATGAGGCTCATTTGGATTTACAATTCTTGCTTTTGTGCGTCTATTAACATTCATGAGAGGGATGACGACCTCGTTTAATAGATCGGCATCATGGTCTCTTACCTCGTCTACTAAACCCATTTGTATTAACGTAAAGCTTTTTATCTTTACCTCTTATAGTTTCCTATAAGTTTAGCATATCTCTTCAGTTTAAAAACTGTCCCGGTCTCGTGGAGAGATTATATCTTTTCACTCTCTATGCGTTGCCCCTGACTATATTTAATATAGCCTTCGGTTCGGGTTGTCATGCGATAGTAGGAATATCGTTTAGAGTTCCCGCTTCATTCCGCGATTTTAGCACTTCCAGTTGTTCTGTAGACAAAGATAAATATTTTATAAGTATTAAAATTATTTTTATAGAATTACTATTTATTTTATAGTTTATTGCGTGGTAAATATATTTTTGTTTATATTATACTTTCAAGCATCCTACATATAAACAAAAATATATTACTACTCCTCTAATATTTTGAGGAGGAGGAAGACAAAAATTAAATATTTAAAAGTGCCGTCTTCCACCACGAGTAGAATCTAATGCCGCAATAACATCGAAAACAGAACCATTGCGGAAAACCATTTTAAGATAATCACTACCAGAAGTATAATTATCTTTAACCAATTCCTTTCTTAAAAGAGGAAATAAATCTAAAATTTCCTCTACTTTCTCTTTTGCAATTTTTGCACCTTGTTCTTTCTTGGGCGCGCAAATAAAGCATTTACTACCTGGCTGAAAGATACATTTCAATATCATAGCTAAAATAGAGATAAAAGTTTTTGAAAAAGCACGAGGTGCTACACAGTAATGATAACGATACCGTAGGCACGCGCGCAAGAAAATTCTTTGATAAAAAAATAATTTAAAGTTAGAATCAGAAGGTGTAATTAAATCAATAACTTTGTATTTAAACAAGTTCGCTATTCTTGTTCCATATGGCTTATAGTTTCCTATAAGAATAGACTATATCATTTTCAGTTCTTTTTCGATTCGCTTGAATCTACTCCCAAAGGGATAGTCGTTGAACCTATTAAGTTAGAAAGTAAATTTTCTATATTGCTAAAATTTTTATATGAAATTTCAAACAATTTAATATCTTTATCTTTAGCAAATTTTCTTTTTTCTAAATCTCTTTTTTGTTGTTGTAAAAATTTTTCTTCTCCACCAAAACCTTTTATTGGGAAAAAGTGCTGTTCTCCTTGATATTCAATTAAGATATTATAATCTAATAAATAAAAGTCATAAGATTTTCTCTTTAAATCTGGAAAAGTTTTTTGAAATTCAAAAGCGATATTGTTCTTTGATAAAAAATTAATAATTTTTTGTTCTCCTTTGCTAATTTTTTTATAACAATAAGGACAACCTCTTCCTTTTAAAAAATTAGCTGGAAGTTGCGAAAAAATTTTCCCACAATCTTTATGAAGCAAAATTGCTGAAGTTGTAAAATTTTTATACTTAATAATTTCATAATTTTCTTTGTGAAATTTTTTCATTCGATTTTTGAATTCAGTTTCATCAACTAAGCTTCTGTTCTTCCCACAAAAAGGACAACTATGATTGTTCGATTGAACAAAATTACTCATTGTAACCTCAAAATCTCTATTGCATTTTAAGCATTTTAATCTAACTTTTTGAGAAGTTGATCCAATATTACTTAACACAATTAAATCTGTTCTTTTATTTATTATGTTGATAAATTTATTTCTAATATTGCTTGTTCTAGCAGAAAAACATTTTTGACATAAAGTTTTATTTTCATATAAATGATTTGCTTTCTTTTTAGTATATGTTCTTCCGCAATTTAAACATTTATATAATATAGGCTTGCTCGCGCCAGTATATTCTAATATCTCAATTTCATTATTTGGGAAACGTCTTTTTAGTTCTTTTAAAAATTCTTCTTTAGTTTTTATCATTTACTTTCCTCCTAATTTGGCTGCTGATTGCCCATTAACAAAACAATGATTTTCACCTTTGTTTAATCTCATTACTTTTTTCTGCTTTCGCTCCGTTCTTTTTACTAGGAATAAAAAGTGTGGCAAATGAGCTTTAGGACTTCCCAGCAATTTAAAACTTTTTCCTAACTATTACCGCTAGGCTGCCTATTTTGACAGATCTGGATATGCTGTAAAAAATTCGCAATATTTTCTATATAAATCTTCATGTTCAATAATTCTTTCTTCTGTTAAGACTACTCCCTTTTCTAACTCAATGCCGTCTCTATAATATCTTCTTACATCATTATTTACTAATTCTTCATTCATAAAATCTCCTCCTGAAATTCTTCTTGCTCTTCTAAATCATATCCAGCAGCTTCATAAGAATCTAAATCATCTTGAGGAGCATCGTATTCATCTTGAAGTTCTTGCGCAACTTTTAACCCCTCAATTCTTCTTTCAATATCTTCACTAATACCAGTTTCATTAATATATAAATTTCTATTATATAATTGAATATTTTTCATAGTATTATCAACAATATCTCGTTCTGCACCATCGTAAAATTGATTTACCCAACCCCTTTTCTCTAAAAAAGCGAATAATTCTCCAACTGAATTAAAATCATTTGCATTTTTAATATTTTTGGGAGTAAAATCTGCAATTTTTACTAATCTATCATAAGCAGCAAGATCATCTTTAAAATCTTCTTCTGCCCTTATTTTATTATCAATAATAAGAGAAATTTTACATATTTTTTTTGCATTGTCTACTTGTAAATCTCCTACTACATTTTGAGTATTTAAAATTCCTTGAAAAAGATTTTCTAAATATAGTAATTCTTCTTCTGTATAATTGGCTCCCCATTTTTCGTATAATTGATGTAGTTTTTCTTTTTGTAATGTTGGGATTGCTTTTTCTAATTTTCCTTCTTTTTCTAACTGTTTATACTTTTTAGTAACTTCGCTCCAATCCGCATTTTCATATTTCCCATCAACATACATTTGCGCGTAAAGAGCAAAAGTTTTTTCTTTATTATATTTATATAAATTATCCCATTCTTCTGCAAAAAAAGGAATATCTGTCCATTGGCAAATCTTATCAAAAAAATCAAAATTATTTTCATTTAATAGCATCATCTTTTCAATGCAATCGTTACAAATTGGTAGATATCCATCTGCAAAAAATGGACTTTTTACTTTAACAAAATTCTCATAATCAAGAGTATTATGACATTTTTCACATTCTTTTAGTAATTTTGCCATTTCATCACCTCCATATAAAAGAGATAAAGAGTAGAGGAAGTATATTTTTCTCTACTCTTTATGAATTTTATTAGATTTTACAATTTGACGTAATCTTTTTAAAAATTTATTCTTTTCTTGCTTAGTTAAACTCTTATATTTTTCAATTATTTCTTCTTCTATTTTTGCAAAATCATTTCTAATTCTTCGAGAAGAGTTTTCTGAATTTCTAATTTCTACCCCTAGAATACTTGCAATTCCTAAAAAATCAGATAAATTTAATTTAAGAAGCAAGTCTTTAAATATCTCATTCTTATCGTTTTTATTACTCACTATCTTAACCCCACTGATCTGACATAGCTTTAGCAATTCCTAGAAAAGCCGCGCAAACTCTTTGACTTTCTTCACAAGCAATTAAAATTTTCATTAAAAATTTTTCCTCCTTACTTCTCTTCTATATAATAATACCCGTACTTATCCGCGCATTCATGTTCGATCACACAGCCTTTATTTTTCTCCCAGTTTTTAGCAAAGAAAATAATATCCGCATAAGACATCTTTTCTATTGAACGACCTAAATACCATAAAGGAGTAATTTTAGTGGGAGCATTTTCAAAGAAAGAATCAATAACTTCAAAAGGTTCTTTTATAATCTTTCTAAGTTTTCTTACAATTCTTTCTCTCTCCTTCAATATTTCCATATCACTCAATCCATGCATAGGTTGACTTATAAAAATTCTTTTCATTAATATTTCTTTAATATCTCCTTTTGTTGCGCCCGCACTATAATTTTATTGAATTTTATTTATTTTTCAATCTATTAATTCTATCACATTCTTTGCACTTATTAGAAAGCCCATCTGAACTTCGACTCTTTCTCATAAATTCCCTAGTATCTTTCAGTTTTATTTTCCCGCACTGATTACATTTTTTCCAAGCAAAAGGTTTATTTCTATTTAAATAATAATCGTAGTGAAGTTTTGCTGCTTCTGCGATAACTCCGCAAATTTTTTGTTTCCATAGAGTCGAAATATAGTTTGCAGAATGAGTAAGTTCATACTTTTTAAAAAGTTCCTCCTTGATAACCTCGTTAGGAATTCTTTTTTTCTTACAATCAAGAATTAATTTTTTAGACTCAGATAGATTTGCTAGTTCAATATAAAAATTTAGCGTATCTAAAAGAAAATTAATTGTTGATTCTGGATTATTTTCTCCCATAATTTTTAAATCTTCATAATTTTCAAGCAAATAGTAAATATGCTCTAGTTCTCTAAAATCAATTATATATTTTGCTTTAGAATTATATTGATATTCTTCTCCTTTGTATTCTCTTGGATTTAAAAATTTTTGATCTTGCCCAATAAGAACTCCTAATGGCGCAATTGAGAAATTTGAATTTTCTAAATCCCAGGGGATAGAACTATCATAATAGTAATAAGATTTTTTTGCAGTAGTGCCGAATAAACATACTGTAGGTTTAAAAATATCTTTTAAAGTAAACTGTTGGCGGCGCAAATCAATAATCATATGCTTAATTTTATAAAGCTCAAGTTGAGATAATTTGCGCGCGGAAGGATCGTTAATTTTCCCCGTATTACAATCTACTAAGTATTGATAATAATCAATAGTCTCCCATAGTTCTTGAATTGTTGGAATATCATAATCTTTCTTCCTATCTATTTTTGGCTTTATATTTCTATATCTATTTTTTTCTTTAATAAAGATGCGCTCATCAAAAGTAGGATTTTCCATTAATTCGTTTAAAGATTCTGGTTCTTTTTTCTTATATGAATTATATTTAGTTTTAATTTGTACTTCTTTCCTATCCACAACAGATTCTCCATCTTTTGAATCTTTTCCATATAAGATATAATTAGCAATAGTTTCAAGTTCAGAGTTAGAGAAAGAATAGTTAGAATTCTTTTTTAAATAATTATCTATAAAATTGCTTCTTTCTTCCGAAGTAGCAAGAGTAAAGTCAAGTTTAAGCACTATTTCGCTCACCCCTTTATTGATATTATAATTAAAAATTTTAAAAAAGTCAAATTCAAAAATTTTAAGGGCTTTACAAAAATAGGTACGAGTAGATTACTTAAAATTAATTTTAGAAATTTTTACGAATTTGTTTGGAGGGACGGGGCTTTTGAGAACACGTTTGACAAAAATTTCACAACCACAACCCCGGGACTTTAATGTATTAAAGCGTTAAAAGATCGCACCCCTGCCAATATATACAAAAAATATATAAAAAATTGTGCAAAATGTAAAAACTAAAAAATCTAAAAAATTTTCGTAAAAGTGCTTGACTTCTACAATAGAAAGAGTATAATAGACCATAGAATAGGGGGAGAGAACAACCCCGAAAGAAAGGAAAAATAAAAATGAAAAAAACAACAATTACTTTCGACGCACAACGCACCAAGGGCAACAACACAGGACTTGGAAAGAACGCAAACAAAGACCTTCAGGAGGCAATGGTGAAGGCTGTTGTTGACGCTTTCGCGAAGGCTGAAATAAAAGGTTTTCGCATTGTGTTTCATGTTCAAGGTAAAGTTTATTCAGTGTTCATGAATACTGATGAAGCATTGCAGAGAGCGAAACTCGAAAGCGATAACAAAAGCTTGAAAATCTTTGCACCGTTCAGCCGTGCGCAGGCTATTGAGCTTGCAAAAAGTGCTTATTGCTTGGGCACTTTTGAAGAACTTGAAAAAATCCAGCGGGAAGGAAATTATCATAATAAAGGAATCGCGGCTGAATATATGCTTGCGCGCAAGCTAAAGCAAAAGTTTGACCACAAAAAAGCGTGGTACGAAGGTCGTGGGGAATTCGGCGGCTATGAGGTTAAATACTTTGACTTTGGGGATGCCGTCTGTACTTCTTCCCCTCGTGCAAAATTGACAAACCGTGCGCAACTTGAAAAACTCGGTTACACTTTCGCGGCATAAATAAGCGACCCCTATAAAAGAGTACGCTGGGCTATCGGCAAGACGGGCGAAAGGGGGGTTTTTATAATAAATGGAAAAGGCTTAAAGAATTAGAAGCAAGGAAGTTTTATATTCTTAAGAGAATCTTTTGAGAAAGAATAGAGAAGGCTTTTATAAACAAAATGGAGGTTTTTATGGACGAACTTTATATAACAAGCTTATTGTTTTTAATAGAATCTATGAGAGAATCAGCAGAAACAATAGAAAAGAATTGTTCAAAAGATCTTTGCCGTTCAGCTTTAGCTTATGCAGAAGGATATGAAGATGCCTTAAAATGGGTATTAGAAAGCGTTTACCATTTATCACCAGAAGAAATTGAGGAAAAATTAAACAAATAAAGAGAAGGGATGACTTTTTGTCATCCTTTCTTTTTTTTGAAAGATTGGCACTTTAGTTTATTAAAGTATTAAAGTGCTTTATAGGTATGGCACTTTAAGATTTTCAAATATGGCACTTTAGTCGGTTAAAGTGCCAACCGACAAAATAAAATTCATAATTTGTTCATAATCAATTCATATTCTATTCATCTTTGGTTGATACTATAATAATACCCGATAGGGAAATACAAAGCCCCGAACAAAGGGCAGAAAGAGGTTTTACTATGCTCAACTACAATTATGAAAAGAAGCCGACTGCGGCGGTCGTAAAAGCTGCGGCGAAAAAGCTTGTTTTTGATGCTTTGCAAGCTGGAACGCCTTTGAACGAGCTTCAAGCTGAATTTGTCGGCGCAGTACCCTATATTCCTGTATCTATCAATGAGCAGGAGGTGTGGGTTGAAATCAAATTGACTACTAAGCAGTGGACAGACAGCAAGCGCGCGAAAGCATTTGACCCATTTGAAGCGCAAGCAGAATTTGAAGAAACGCGAGCTGCGAAAGAAAAAGAAGCAGAAATAAAAAAGAAGAACAAAGAGCAGAAAAAGAAAAAGTAAAAAGAAAGACGCCGAAAGGCGTCTTTCTTTTTACTACTTAAAGTGCCGCTTCGCTGAAAATTTTTCTAAAATATTAAAATTTTTACTTGACTATTTCTATTTTCTATGATATAATCTTTATAACAAATAAGAAAGGAAAGAAAAAACATGAAAGCAACTGGTATTTGTAGAAGAATTGATGATTTAGGGCGTGTAGTTATCCCTAGAGAAATTCGAAACTTAATGAAAATTAAAGAGGGAGACGCTTTGGAAATTTTTGTTGATGATGACAAAGTATATTTTAAAAAATATTGTCCGCAAAAAGAAGAAGCGGAAGAAATCAGAAAATATGTTGATGAAAATCGGTCTTATATTATTTTAACTATCGCCGAAGGGGAAGCAACAAAAGTTGTTTTCAAAGACGGGCAAATCGTTACGGTGAAAAGAAATAAAACAGATGATTTTGATTTAAACAAAGCGGTTTATGCCGCAATGATTAAAAAAGGCTTTAAAGGGATTTAAAATCCCTTTTTTTTTAACTATTGACAAAGTAAAAACAGTATGATATAATAGAATCAAAGATAGTGAAAGGAATTAAATAAGATGAAAGAATTTTTTGCTAATCCCGCTATTGTTTCAATTTTAATTTTCTTTTTTCTAAATCTTATCAATGTTATTTTAGGAACAATGCGGTCTATTTTAACCGTAAAATCAACCCCTTTTGTTGCAATGCTTATCAATACAATTTCATATACTTTCTACGCCGGAATTGTAAAAATGACAAGTGGTCAATCTATGGTAGTTGTTCTTATTAGTACCGCTTTAACGAATATTATTGGCGTTTATCTTGCTCGTTTTATTCTTGATAAATTTAAAAAAGATAAACTATGGAGAATTTCCGCAACCGTAAAAGAAAATAGCAAAGATTGTCTTTCTATTGTCAATCAACTTGAATCTTTTAATATCGCTTATAATATTACACCTGCCGCAAAAGAAAAAGTTATCATTGATATTTTTAGCGAAACCCAAGGACAAAGCGCGCTAATTAAAGAAATTTTCCAAAAAACTAAGGTAAAATATCATGTGATTGAGATTGATAAAACTTTATAAGTAAAGGCGGCGACCCCGCCTTTCTTTTTCCCCGCACGGCACTTTAATAAATTAAAGTGTTATTATTGTAGCACTTTTCTTTGATAAAGTGCCACTTCCAGGTTTGGGCAATTTATATAAAAAATTTTAAATTGTTGTATAAATTACCAATAGACAAACCTAATATAATACGTTATAATTATATCGTTCCTTGAGGACAGAAACTACCAACCGCCAAAAGTCAAAAAGCAAAAATAAAAAAAAATAAAAAAATTAAAAAAAAGGGGTTGACAAAATCGGCTGGTTATGGTAAAATAAAGATGTTCCAAAGGGGAACGAAAAAAAAATCTTATTTATCGCGCTCACTGCGAGAGTGTGAGAGAAAGAAGGTTTTATGATGGCAAAGATGACGAAGGCACAGGCAGACAACATGATCAAGGTAGCCGCACTGGAAGCGCTGAACATTCCCGAAAATGCGTACCAAATTGATAACTATGCCTATGCAATTCCTGTAGTGGTAGAGGATGAAACTCGTTATGCTGTCCTCACCCTCACCGCAAAGAACAACAAGGACACCAAAACCGCCCCCGCATTTGACCCGCAGAGAGTTTGCGAAGCTTGGCAGGCTCGCCTTGCGGAAGCAGAAGAGAAGCGTCGTGCGAAAGCCGAAGAAAAGGCGCGCCGCGAGGCAGAGCGTGCCGCAAAGAAGGCGGTTAAAACTGCCGAAGTTACCGAGTAAAAACGGTGCTTCAAAGGGAGGACCCTCTTAGGTCGGCTTCCTTAGAAAAAAGAAAGAGCATTTCGGTACTCTTTCTTTTTCTTTTGCGTAGCACTTTATTATATTAAAGTGCTAAAAGTAAAGCACTTTATTTAATTAAAGTGCTATTCTTTTTTTCGTTATTTTAACTAAAAAATAAATTTTTCTTTGTGCATATTGCTAATTGATTTTTCTTTTTTACTATAATATAATAAGTTTACAAAATTAAAAGAGAGGAAATAAAATGAGTAAAGCTATTTATTTTGATATGGATGGGACAATTTATGATTTATATAGTATAAAAAATTGGTTGGAATTGTTAGAAAACGAAGATGAAAGCGCATATTCTATCGGGAATCCTTTAGTCGATTTAAATAAATTAAAAGAAATTTGTTTAAAACTTATTGCTTGCGGGTATAAAATTGGTATTATCTCATGGGCGGCTAAGGGTTCAAGTTTTGAATTTTATCTAAAGACACAAAAAGCAAAATGGGATTGGAAGGAAAAAAATATGCCTTATGTTTCGGAATTTTATGTTCAAGAATACGGAACGCCGAAACAGTATGCAATCAATAAAAAATCTTCGCTTATGATTTTAGTTGATGATAACGAAGAAGTCCGCGCAAAATGGAACACAGCAAAACAAAGAATTTCTATTGACGCGCAAAACAATATTCTTGAAGCATTAGAAGATATTTTAAATAATGAATATTAAAAATAAAAGGAGGTAAAACTACCTCCTTTTAAATAAGAGTGGCACTTTAATAAATTAAAGTGCTATTTAAATAACACTTTTCTTTTATAAAGTGCCACGCTTTAGTTATATAATCCCCTTTGATTTTACAGTATGCAAAATACCGCATAAAATAAAATCAATTTGGCATTTTTTCTAAAATAATTTTATCTTTAAATTGAATAATTTTAAATTCAGTTTCCCCATCGTCAATATCTAAATTTCTTCTAATTGAAATAGGAATAGTAATTCTTCCTAAATTATCAATTTTTTTTATTGTTCCTTTTTCTTTTGTTGAAAAATTTTGTGAATCTATTTTTTGCTCAATCCTTTTTAATATAGTTAAGATTTCATCCATTTTTTCACATCCTTTTATAAATATATTATATAAAAAATTTTTTAAAAAGTCAAAAATTTACTTGACAAAATAAATATATTAGCATATAATACTTTTAGAAAATGAAAAGGAAATAGAAATTATGAGTAAATGCAAGGTATATTGTTATTGTTCTATGAATATTGATTTAGACGAGGACATAATAATTAACTCTTTATTAGAAAATGATTTTCTTGTTTTAATCGACAAAACGATCGAAAAAATTCAAGAAAAATTAGAAGATAGTGAAATTGAATATGCAAATCTTTCTGCAATTTATCGAAAGGGTGTTCTATTATGGGAAGAATAAGACAACAAAAAGTTGTCTTATTCTTTTTAAATCGTAGCACTTTATTGTGCTAAAGTGTTATTTATGCAGCACTTTATTGTATTAAAGTGCTATTCGTTTTCGGCAAAATAACTAAAAAAATAAATATTCTTTATACATATTGTCAATTTACTTTTTTAAAAATAATAGTATAATAGTATACATAAAGTTAAAAAAGAAAGCGAGTAATTAAAAATGAGAATTTGCGTATTTGACACCGAAACCACAAGTCTGGAAAAACCGTTTTGTTATAATGTCGGTTTTATTATTTACGACACCGACATAAAAAAAATTCTTGAAAAAAAAGAATTTGTAATCGAACAAATTTGGCATAATATTCCGTTGTTTTCTACTGCTTATTATTCTGAAAAACGTCCTTTATATGTAAAAAGAATGCGCGCCAAGAAAATTACCCTTGAAAAATGGGGCTATGTTTGTCAATATATGATTCGGGCATTTAAAAATTATAACGTTCAATTTGCGTATGCCTATAACGCAAGTTTTGACGAAAAAGTTTTTAACTTTAATTGCGAATTTTTCAAAAATATAAATCCGTTTGACGATATTCCCATTATTGACATTATGGGAAATGTTCACAATAAAATTGCTTTTTCTAAAGCTTTTCAATCTTTTTGTGAAAATTATTGTTTGTTTACCGAGGCGGGGAATTATTCTACGACAGCGGAAACATTGACAAAATTTTTCCGTAAAGATTCAACTTTCCAAGAAGAACATACCGCGCTTTCAGATTCTGAAATTGAACTTGAAATTTTATGCGAAACTATTGCGCGCGGGTGCGAATGGGGGAAATCTTATAAAAGATATACAAGCGTTAAAAGAAAAATCGTAAAACCGTTAGAAATTATTGATAAAAGAAGGAATCAATCTTTTCAATTAGACTATGAAAGAATTAGAATAAACCGCGAGAAAACAAAAATTGAACTAAAATAAAAGGAGGGGAAACCCTCCTTTTTTTCAGCCGCATGGCACTTTAAGATTATAAAGTGCTTTGTATAGCACTTTACCCCTCTAAAGTCAAATATTTTATAAAAATTTTTTATTTACTCTTGACAAAATCTATACTTTCTTTTTTATCTTTGTTAAAATTTTCACACTTTGCGGCACTTTACCACACTAAAGCATTAAAGTCAAACTTTCTACTTTGTCAATACTATTAACTCCTGCTCTAGAGCACTATTGCCCAAGGACGCTTGAGCTGTGAGCTACGTTTTGAGCTGCGCTCTCTTGTGAGCTGCGATCCTCCTCGAGCTGCGACTTTCTATATTTTTATTCTACGTCGCGCGAGCTGCAAAAATTTGCTACGATTTTTTTAAGAAAAATTATTTTTCAGAAAAAGACTAAAGAAAAATTTCTTTTTCTTCAAATTTTTTATAAAAATAGATACAAAAATAGAGTAAAAATTAGTTTTTTTAAAAATTTTTCCTGATTTTTATTTAATTATAAGGTAAAAAGATAAAATTATTGACAAAAGCGCTCTAGTCTGCTATAATATAATTAGAAAAAAAGAAAAGATATATATAAAAGGAGGAATATTATGACTGATTACGATATTTTAGTAGAAGAACTTAATAATATTCTTGAAAAGTGGAATAATCGACTATCTTATAATACTGGTCACGAAAAGAATGTTCATGATATTTATCTTTGTTCTACGGTAATATATGAAATCGAAAGAGCAAAGCAAAGAGCCGCAAATAGAATTGCGCAAGAAAGAGTCAACAAGACAATGGAAAAAGAATTAACTATGATTGAAGATTATAAAAAAGAAAAATTTAATAAAGAATAATAAGAATTAAAAATAAAAATTAATAAGTATAAATAAACGTATAAAAAGGAGTATTTATGGCAAGTATTACGGCTTTAAGAAACGAACTGAGTAAAAAGAAAGTCGAAGAATTAGAAGAGCTATTTAGAAATGCTGGAATTGAATTTTTCCGCACAGGAAGTAATTTAAATACTTTAACTTTTGAATGCGGAGAAATCAATGGAGAGACAGTTTACGGCTCTATTAAATTTACTCTTCATAAACCAGGATATAGTCTTGACGATGAAATTGAAGAGTACGAGATGCTGCTAGAAGAAAGAGAAAAGAAAGAGAAGGATAAAGCAAGAAAAGTCAAAAAAGCTCTAAAGGATAAGGAAGCAAGAGAAGCAAAAGCTAAAGCAAAAAAAATTATTGAAGAGAGAGAAAAGGAAAGAAGAAAAGCTATCCTCGCGGCAGCAAGAGAAAAAGAAGAAAATAGTAGCGAAGCGGAATAAACCGCTTCGCTTTTTATTTTACCTATTTTTACTTTTTATTTCTATTTAATTAAATTAAAAAAAACCAATATTGAATAGTAAGAAGTTGTTGCGCGACTATGGATAATTTTTCTTAATAATTTAAGTTGCCGCACTTTAGTTAATTTTTAACTAGTCAATTTTTAACTAAGCCGCACTTAAAAAATAAGAAAAAGAAAACCACTTTCTTTCTCTTAATTCTCTCTCTAAAAAACGAAAAGACTAAAATTTATTTTTTAAAAACCAAAAAACCAAAAAGGAGGTAGATAAACTAAACCTACCCCCTATAAAGTATCTAAAATACTCTACCCTTATCTTTTATCAACACCCCGCATAATCAAAAATCACAGGGGCGCCATTTAAATACCCATAATTTCCACCATGAATATCATTTATCCCGCAATCATAACAAAAGCTACAAAATTCTCCTGCTAAATCTTCTCCGTAATATTGAATAAAAAGCATAAAAATATCTCTGAAGTTAAAAACCTTATAAATAGGAACTATACTACTAATTCTCCTATAAGACCTATTAGTTTCAGCAGAAAAACCATCCAAATCGTCAAAAGAAGAGATAATTACTTTTTCTTGAACCCCATATTCTATTCCGCTATCAGTATAATAAGTTCCAATAGGAACTAGAAACTTTTCAAGCCCCTTTTCTGCCGCCTGCGTATAATAATACTCTTCAAGCTCAAAACTGTCTTTATCTAAAGACTTATCATATTTAATAATATACTCTTCATTATTAAATATAATAGAAATTCTAAATACGCCCGCTGCGAAGCGGCAATCATATTTTTCACAAAACCAATTGAATTTTTGATTTAAATAGTCGGCATCTATATCATCGACATCATATTCATATTTCTTTATACAAGAAAGACATTCACTATTAAAAACTTCAACAACTTCATCATAGAACTTTTTATTAAAATTCATAACTAGAAATCCTTTCTTCTATTTCTAATACTTTTTCTCAATCAAAAAACTCGTTATGAAGAAAAGCATACTTAGAAAGTTCTGCGGGATTGCCGCAAAGACGTTGTGTTACGGCGGGCTTATCATAAAAATCTTCACTATTTTGAGGTTCAAAAGTATCTTCATATTCCTCAATTTGAGACGTATAAATAAAATCCATAATAATACCTCCTAAAATTCTTTTCTCTTTTTCTTTTTCTATATATATTATAGCGCACTTTAGCAAAAAAGTCAATATTATTATTTTTATTATTATTATTATTTGAAAGTATTGACAAAAGTGGATTAGAGTGGGCAGCAACATCCCTCCATTTTCTACCTATTACCGACTAATTCGCTATCTAAAATTTTTAACTTGCCCAAAATTTTCGCTATAGGAAAAATTTTTCTACGACCGAAAAAAAGTAGTAGTTACTTCGTAACTACTACTTTTTTCTCTTTAAAGAAAAGAGTATAAGAAAATAGTAATTTATAGTAATAAAAATAGAAAATAAAAATATATATTTTTTCTACTATTATTACTACTCTTACTATTACTACCGTTACTACTACTACTATTATTATTATTACTATTAAGTATTACTACTATTAAGTATTATTATTACTACTACTACTATCACTATTATTACTACTATTCCTATTATTACTATTACTATTAAGTATTATTATTAAGTATTATTATTGTTACTATTATTATTATTATTATTATTATTATTACTACTGCTATTATTATTACTATTATTATTACTATTGAGTATTATTATTACTATTACTTTCTTATATTTTTCCTTACTTCTATTTTTATTATTATTTTTATTATTTTTTTACTATTTTTATTATTATCTTTTTATTTTTTCTTATTATTTTTCTTATTACTTTTTTTATTATTTTTTACTATTATTCTTATTCTTTTTTTTATTATTTCTATATTTCTATTTTTACTATTTTTATATTAATATTTTACTAATACTTTAATATTTATTTATAATAAAAAAATACTACTTTATATTAATAATTAATATTTAACTAATATTAATTAATATAAAGTAGTATTTCTCTCTCAATACGATTAAAAGTGACGAGATAAAACTAAAACTCAAAAAATTTCGGTACAAATTAAAATTTTAAAGTAGCTCTAAACGAAAATCTATTCTTACTTGCGCGCTCACCATAAAAGAATTGAATTCAAATAGGTAGTAAATAAATTGTTATTCACAAATTCCTCTATGTTAAAAACAATTTTATTTAAAAAGATCTTCTCCTAATCTCCTTATATCTCCTCCTTAATTTTAATAAAAAATTTTGAAATTCTATTAATTACCTCTATGAAAGAAAATCCTAAAGCTAAAAATAATCCTTTAATATAAAAAGAAAAAGTATTCATAATTTCCAATAATCACTCCAAAAAGCATCATGCAATTTCTTAATTTCATGTTCAAATTTTCTTTCTTTCCAAGAAGCTTTTACTTCTTTTAATACCCCACTTACAAAGTAACCCATGAGAAGAATAAAAGCAAAAAATACTACAATAAGAAGAATTGCAAAAACAACACTCAAAAAAATTTCCATATTATTTATCTCCTTTTTTAATTAAGAAAAGAATTTTTTCTCAATTATATTTTTCCACACAATAAGAAAAATTATAAAAACTATTCCAATTAATAGACACAAACCAAATTCCACTATCGCTCTTCCTTTTAAAATTTATTAAATAATAATATTATAAAAGTACCAATTATAACTCGCAAACAAAAAATAAACAGATAAGATAATAATATAAAATATCCTTCTCTTACCACATCGGCTCATACTTTATTCTACACTGCGCGCCGTTGATCCTTTCACAGATTTCTGCTTCCTCTTCTTTTGTAAGTTCATCTGAAATTACCGGCGGCTTTTCGTCCCTATAGTCACCATAGCCAAATTTCTTTTTAATTTTCCCCTCGTCAATAAGTTGATTATATGTGCTTCTTAACATATATTTTACTCTCTGACCTTTTTCAACTTCTTTAACTACCATACCTAAATCAATGAGTTTTTTTAATTCTGCCGCAATTTTTTGAGAAGTAATTTTTGAAAGTTCCATAGAATAAGGAGGAGTATTTTGCATTGTATTTATATCGATACCGTTAAAAGTAGCCAAATTTTGCAGTGCAGCAACTACACTATATCTAATTGAACTATTTTGTTCTTTAGAATATTTAGATTTATATCTCATAATGGAAGCCTTTCTTTTATTCTTTACAATCTATAATAAATTGCTTAATATTATTTTCTTTCATCCAATCGTCTCTAATTTTAAGAAAAGTCTTATAATGTTCGTCTTGTTTAGAATAAAGAATTCGCTCAAAGTTCTCTTCAATAAATTCTGCACAAGCTTTACGAGTTTTCCTCCAACAAATCGCGGTGCCAGACTCTAAATCAATTCCACACCAACCATTCGCCTTTTTATGAAAGCCAAATTCTTCAGAAGTATCAATCCATCCTTCTTTTATTATAAAAGTTGCTTGTTTAGATTCTTTTACTCTAATTGCGATATAGAATTTACCTTTCTTAAATTTCATACTTTTACTCCTTTTTTATTTTCTATAAATATTATACCATACTAAAATAAAAAAGTCAATAAAAAGTAAAACTTTTTATTGACTACTTATCTAAATATTCTACTGAAAAACCAGTTTCAGTAGTATAAACTATTTTATTTACTCCCATATCAATCATAGCTTTCCGACACGCAGGACAAGGTTTAGCTAAGCCCCAACCTTCTTTATTAAGTTTTCGCGCGACAAAAACAGTGCAACCTTTCAAGCCTTTTTCGCCAATTGCCCATCGCGCTTTTAGTAACGCCGCAATTTCTGCATGAAGATATGGAATCCTATTAAATGGCATTTCTTTGTTATAATAAGCCATTAAATGATGAGTCTTTTTCTGATTAACATTTGTGGCAATTAGATAACCTTTTTTGTTAAAAACTGCTGCGCCAATTCTAATAAATCTATTTTGAGAATTCTTATAATTACTTTTTAAAGCAATATTTTTAGTAATTCTCAGTCCTCTTTCGATAGTCATAATTTTAATCCCAAAGTGAAGAAAAATATTTTGCGAGATATTCAAATCCAGTATTTTTTCTTAGTTCTGCATATTCTCCTTGTAATGGTTCGTACATGTTATCTAAATAATCTTCAAAACCTTTAATAATTATTTCTAAAATAGCTTCCCACTGTGTGCTATTTTTGAGGCGACCTGGATAGCCATGATGATTTTCTTTAAAATCAGAAATGGAGTTAAGAATAACTGTCGCTAAATATTCGTCTAAATCAATTAAATCTGCTTTAGAGCAACCATAAACAACTCTCTGTTTTGCGTATTTAATATTTTTAAAAAATTGATAAATATTTCTACTCCAATTTTTTGGATTTTTCCATGAATCTATTGCCCAAAATAAAATATTTGTTTTTCTTACCATATCATTTCCTCCTCTATTTTATCTAAAACGTAACAATCTTCTGAAGGAAATTCGATTATTGAATCACTAGAAAAAGGAGCTAATTCGGAAACCTTTGCTAAATTATCTTCTCCATAATAATCAACTATCTTTCTTATTGCCTCTTCAAAGTTATCTGCAAATATTAATCCTTCACATACTCGATCTTCATCATAATCAGAGACAATATTTTTAAACCTAAAAAACATTTTTTCTCCTTTTCTATAATATTTAATAGTTATTAATAAATAAAAAAGATACTAATCCAAGGAATAATTAAAAACATAATAAAAGAATATGCTAAACTATAAATTAATCCGAAACAAAATAAAAGAAGAACTATTAGTAGAAAAATTTTTAGAATATCTTTCCCCATTTATTATTTCTCCTTTCTATAAAATTCTCTTTTCTTAATTTCTATAAATATTATACTACACCATAGGAGAAAAGTCAATAGTTTTATATAATTAATTTTCCTCCGTCCAATAAAGTTTAATAAGTAAATTATAAAGTTCTTCGGGATTAGTTAAAGGAAATTCTTTTCCATCAACAGTAACGTCTCCATCGTGATACCCTCTTCCGAAATCTTTGTCCCAACAAAAGTACATTATCCAAGGCAGATCTCCAAGTAGTGCGCCCTCAGCAGGTTCATCTTTCATAATTGCGCAAAGAGTATTTACATAACCATCCATAATATCCATAAGAATACCTTCACAGAAAACAACTCCAATAGTATTCTCAATAGTTCTTATACTATCCCAGTAGTTTTTAATTGTATTAATTGCTGCACAAAATTGTTCTTTTTTTAAAGGTGCGTTCATATTGTCTCTCCTTAAAGTTAATTATAAAGGGCTTGTTGCGCCGAAACCATTAAGACAACAACAAGAAATAGAACTTCCATACATATTCTAATTTTTAATTCTTTTAAAGGCTGATTATCCATTCTGTTCTGAGCAGCCTGTCTTCTCTTCTTGCTCCAGTAATCGGTTAAACTATAATAGATATAGTCAAGACCAGTAAAAACAAAGCAGAAAGAAGCAATCATCATACAAACAATCTCAAATGTCATTATATTCTCTCCACTTCTCTAAATTGGTATTAAGTTTCTGCGCGAAAACTGAGCTATCGTTCTTCAATCCAAAAGCCTCCAGAACTTTTCGATAGCAGGGACTATTAAGACAATACCTTCCATCGTTAAAAATAAAACTGTCGTCGCCATTTATTACCATTCCAATCGCTGCGGCGACACCTGCAGAACGACTTACGCCACCTTCACAGTGAACAACAATTTTCTCGACATCCTTATTGCTATTTACTACTTCTGCGATACGCTTTGCTTGAAAATCAGAAATAGGAAATCCGTTTGGACTACCTTCCTCAACATCATCAAAATCGAAATAATGGATAATAAGATTGTCTTTTACAAAACAAGGAATATGTCTACCCTTATCTCGGATTGAAATTAAAAGCGTTTTTGGATGGTCACTGTATGAATAACGAATGGCTTTATTCCTACTCATAACTTGAATAGGTATCATATTACCACATCTCCTCGTATTTATTCCTCTTTCTTAACTTTCTATAATAATTAGATCATACTTTTTAACTTTTGTCAATAAAAAAAGAGAGGAAACATTTGATTTCCTCCCTTATCAATTATGCCATTGCTTCGGCTTTAGATAGGACATAACAAGTTTTACCTTTTAATTCATAAGTATCAGAAGAACTATGATTACATATCGCAACATCAGCAGTAGAAACGACCGCAGAAATTAAAGCATTATCTGGAAACATAATTACATCTCCTTCTGCTAAAACATATTCATCATCAAATTCAAAATTACTTTTCATTATTGATGTTTGAGAATCTGTTTGAAGGGTAACCTCAGCAGTGTCTTTTACTTTACCCTGATGAACTGCGGTTATTGTAGTTGGCGCGCAAGTATGAGTTCCAGTAATTTTCTGTCCGTTTACATAAGCAGTAGCACCTTGAAGAATTTGGTTAGCCGTCGCTGTTGCATCAGAAGTATCAATTCCCGAAGGTTGATAAGTTCCAGAAACACCAAAGATAGACACGCCATTCTTAATATTCTCTGCTAGTAAATTTGGTTCACCTTTGATAGTCTGCGCGCCCGCCATATATTGACCTGCGCTAATAGTTTGGTCAAGAGTACCAGGAGTTATTGTTGCGGCTTCAACACTAGGAATTGTGCCAGTTACTTTTGAGCCATTAACATAGGCAGTTTTTCCAGTCAAAATATCTGCGGATATAGCGTTAGCATCACTAGTATCAAGCCCTGGAGGACAAGTATGCGTACCAACAAGTTTAACTCCATTTACATAAGCAGTTTTACCAGTTGCAATATCACTTGCTATAGCGTTAGCATCTGATGTATTTATCTTAGTAGAAGTACCAGTTATCTTCTGACCTTTTACATAAGCAGTCTTTCCAGAATCAATATTTTCCGCAGTCGCATCTGCGTCATTAGTATCTAAGCTAGTTAAAGTTCCTTGAACGCCAAATATTGATACTCCGCTTTTAATATTACCTGCTACAAGATTGGCATCTCCACCAACAGTAACTTTGCTTAAAAACTTGCCAGCAGTAGGAACGACTTCTTGTTCGGCAGTAGAAGGAGTAGCACTCTTTTCCTCTGTTGAAACAGCAGAGATAGTTTGCGCGCCAGCTAAATACTGACCAGCATTTATTACCTGTTCAGAAGAAGAAGGAGTATAAATCTGAGCTTCCTTTGAAGCTATTGTTCCTACTACCTTACTTCCATTAACATAAGCCATTTTGCCCCTAAGCAAATCTCCTGCTGCGGCATTAGCGTCGCTTGTGTCAACTCCCTTAAAAGTACCAGTTACTTTACCAGTAGCAATATAAGCAGTTTTTCCTTCTTTTATATCTGCGGCGACAGCAGTAGCATCTTCCGTATCATCACTAGCATCAGCAATTGCCAAAGAAACGGCAACATTAGGGTTTGATATTGATACATCTTTTAAATAATAATACAAATTTTCCATAATATCACCTCGCTAATTTCCGAAAATTTCTTCTTTTTCTTCTGAAGTTAAATATAAATCTGCTAATTGCTGAATTTTGTTTAAATCTATAGAATTATTATCTAATAGATATAATTTATATTGAATTTTTATATACTCATACATTAATTAGCCTCTCCTGTCTTTGAAGTAGCAGATAGAGCCAAGTCTGCAATTGCTTGCTCTAAAGCTGTAATTCTTTCTATCTCACTAGGAGCTTTTAATTTTTCAATTTCAGAAAAAAATTGAGGAAATAGCTTTTCTAATAATTCTTTATTTAATGACATTTTTTATTCCTCCTTATTTATTTCTATAAAAGATACGCTCATTTTTATAGCACCCTTTACAAGAGGATCAAATAGCTCCTCTGCAAAGACCTCTAGCACAGGAGCATTGGCACTTGATAATCCTGTTAAATGTATTCCAGTAAAAAAATATACGTCGTATAAATTAGATGCTCCTTGCTGAATTCTAAGATATGAACCGTCATATAAGGATAATTTGCTATTTTCAGGAATAGCATCTTTAGCATCTTCGACAAGAGCTTCTAACATAACATCATCAAAAATACAATATTGATCTTCTCCGGTTCCAGAATTCATATTTGAATAAATAGCTGTCTTATTATTATATCCTTCTCCAACCACAGGATTGTCTATATTTATAATTTTAGGTAATTTTGAATAATTACTATTTGGGGAAAAACTTTTATCTGTAAAATTAAAACTTCCCACAAGAATTCCATATCCAACATAAGAATATTGAGTATCTTTTATCAAAGAAATGTCTTCTGGAGAAAATTCAACAATTTTATGTTTTAAAGAGTCTAATTTTTCTTCGCTAGAACTTTGAGCCAAGGATATGGCAACATTAGTATTTGGTACTGGGGTATCTTTTAAATAGTCATATAAATCTTCCATTTTATCCTCTCATTTATAAATAATTAATCTAATTATAAGTAATTTTTTATTCTTGAAATTATAAGGAAAAAAGACCAGGCAAATCCTGGTCTTTTATTTTAATTAATTGAGGTCGAGCAAGGCTCTTTCATCCCTGCACATAGAGTTGTGGATTGCTACCCAAAATTTCTGGACTTACTAGACTTACTTTCCCATACCTCTCGATATTGTCTTACTGTCTTTTATTTGACTATCGACCTCTTTATAAAAAACAGATTCTTAAATGCCTCAAGAGAGGAAGAATCTGATTTTAATAAGTTTATAAAAATCGTTTGTATTTAGTTTAACCAATATTAATAGTAGGAATATTAATGTAACTTTAATTATTGAAAAATTTTCCTACAAGATTACTACTATAGCAACTCTTAAATTTTTTAAATTTTTTTAAAGTTCCAACTCCAGTCTTAGTTCTTAATCCCCGCTATTATCGAAGGGGTAAGTACTAAATACTTTGAAGGATTGGTGATGCCAGCCAGATTTGAACTGACGTGATAAGAATGAAAATCTTATATCCTAGACCACTAGATGATGGCACCATAAGGATTTTACTTTAAAAGTCTAAGTCAACTATTTTTTTTAAATAGTAAAGTTAGTATTAAATAACCAAACACTCATAAGCATTGTCTTAATTCGCGGCGGAATTAGGGTGCCGCCGCACACCCAAACTATTCAGGTGGATTATCCCCATCTTTAGAGTTTGTTGCTACAATCATAGACATCACTCCTTAAATAAGAATCTCTGCCGAATAGATGATAGCAAAAGCTATCCCCAAAAGGTTTTACCTTCTAAAGTAAGTCTTTTTTCCACAACGGCGATACTTACAATTCCGTTTATGACTATATTTAAAGCCCCTTAGTTGTAGTTTAACGTCAACACTAAATTAAGCGTGGTCGAATCCTTTCTTGACTATTTTAGTTAGGCGGAGTATCCTCGTTGTTAGGAATTTTAGAAAACTTCATTCTAATCTCCTCCTTCTTTCTCTTTAAGTAAACTCTATCTTCTTTTCTCACGAGACGCTAGGTTTATGATACTGTTCCCACGGTCATGACTCCGTAGCTCGCGTTTGTTGTATTATCCCTATTGCCGGAAGCCAGTTCCCTCTGGCGCAGAGTTGGATAAGTTAAGCGTGCACAACCTTTTATCGCTTTACTTAAAGTCAATTTTGGTAGGATTTGAAACCTCTATAGAGCACCAGTTTAAAGACTTGGCAGTCTTGGTTGCGGGTCCGGTAACGCTCACGGACTCCGAGGTAATGACTCTCGGCAGATTACTTAATCTTATCCCCGCCATACAAAGGAGTTATTCAAACTCCCAAGAATAGAAAATTATATCGCTTAGAAGTGGAATTCTATTACTCATTAGGTAGCTACTTTAATGCTCCCGATATAACTATTTTATATTAACGGTCATTACTCCGTTTTTCTTGGTTGCTGAAGCTTCAGAACCGCCCTGAATTACAGTGGGCAATGACCCCACTTGAGATACTTACCTCCCGCCAGCATACAAAAATATTTATATCCCTCGCTTAACGAACGAGGCTTGAAGAAGGCTAACTTCTATCGCGATAACCGATAAGTCAGTCGATTTGCTATCTCTTAAGAGAATCGCATTAGCTCGTAAACCGAAAGCAGTTTTACTTCTTACTTAGGAAAATTAAAATACACGGCTGCCGCAAGAACAATGATGTACAAAATCATTGCTCTGATATTCTTACTCCGCTTCCTTTGCAGCCTTAGCAGCTTCCTTAGCCGCAGCTTTCTCAACCTTAATTCTCGCAGCTTCAGCCCTCTTTTGGGCAAGTTCAGCCTGCTTCGCCAGCTTCTCCTGATACTTGGCACGAGTAGCTTCAAGATTAAACTTAGTTGCATCGCACACGGAAATCTTCAGCTTTGCGAACTGACCATCGCCCAGATGAATCAGCGCACCATCCGAAATAACCTCTGTTTCTTTGCCATCCTGAACAATAGCGTTCAAAGCAACCTCATACAAATGAGAACGAACAATAGCCTGATCCTTAACGCTCATTTTTTCTGTCATAATTTTCACTAATCCTTTCGCTCATAAAATTTTATTTATTTTAAAGAGGATTTCTCTCTCTTTTCTATAATAATTATATCACTTTATTTTAATTTAGTCAATACATATTAATTTCATTGTATTCAATATCATCAACAATATTTCGATTAAGACCAAGATCAATTAATTTTTGGTTGATAACTTTTTCAATATCTTCTTCTTGATAATTGTCCGGAAGATCAACTGTTTCTAAGATAGTAAATGTAATTCCAATCCTTTTCATAAAAATCTCTTTTCTTAACTTTCTATAAATATTATATCATAGAAAGACTGAAAAGTCAATATTTTAAAAAGATTATCTATCAATAAACATCTTTTCTCTCTCTTTCTATAAATATTATATCAAATAATTAGAAAAAAGTCAATGGTATTAAGAATTATTCTTTTTGTAAAATTATTCATAAGTAGTAAAGAAAGTAAGTTATCCTTTTAATTATATACTATTTATTCGGCTATCAGAATCAAATAAATCATACCTTCTTATCCCATAATGAAATTTCTTTTCAACTTCAAAAGAAAATTTATCAATTTTAAATAAAATTTTTCCAAAAAGATAAGCATAATCTTTATAATATTTTCTTAAGAGACGCGCTTTTGCAAGTTCTTTACCTTTTTCTTCGTCCCAATCGTCGTCTGGATGGCATTTTGCCACTCCATTATAAATTCGTCTCATAGTAAATTCATTCCAAGTTAAATCTAAAAAATTTAGTAAAAGATTAGCATCTAGACCTATTTTTTTCAAATTATCATATGCGTCAAAAACACACTCATCCATTGACGCAGTAATAATTCTATTTTCTTTATCAATATTATAAGTAATTTTTGTAGACATAAAACTCCTATTCCTTTATATTTATTAATTGAAATTAAACCAAGATAAAATCTCTCTTATTTTACTATCCCCTTCTAAAGGGAAAATAATTACCTTTTTAGAATTATTTTCTTGCTCATGCGGAGAAACAGAATATAATAAACTTATGTTATTTCTTTGTTTTTCCGCTAAAATATAATAATCATCAGTTTTATCTTCAAAATATTTATTATTAAATTTTTCTTGTAAAAAATCTAAAGTTAAATTATCAACAGAGAACTCTTCTACTATTTCATCTTGAACATTTACGAGCCCATAATCTCCATATACTATATTATAAAATTTATACAATATATAATTTCTCAAAATAAAACCCCTAAAAATATAAAAGTAGGTATTGTTTAACAGTTTATTATCTCTAGTAACCTCGGACTTATGTATATCTCTGCCTTGTTAGCAAGGAATAAAATAACTATTATAAAACTATATATTTACCGCTATTTTAAATATAGCAACTAATTATCAATACAATACCTACTTATTTTAATTTTATTTAATTTTCTGGAAGAATTCCATTCCTTCTTCTAATCATACGATTTAAGAGTTCAGTATGTTTTAGTTCTTCTGCAATTATTTCTTCAAATTCTTCCATTTCCGCGCGAGAAAGCAAATAACCATACTTTTCTATTAATTCATAATAATATTTTCTCGCTTTTGCTTCTTCTGAAATATTAAATTCAAGAAGCGCGCACAATCCTGTTTCGTCTTTTGTGACTCTCATTTCTATCACCCTTAATAAAGTAAAATTGGAAAATTTTTCTCTAATTTTTCCAAAACTCAACCTACTTTATTAAGATTTATCAAATATATTGCACCTCAAAAATATATATACTACATGAACCTTCGTTCTATCCTATTTTATCTTCAAGCATATTCAGTCATAGGGAAGACAAATCTGAGTTTCAGTAGAGGCTCATTTAATATTTTAATGAACCACTACCTTGACGGGGAGCGACCCCTAACTTTTTGCCCTAATAAAGATTATCTGCCGCCGGTCGCTGCGCAGAATTAATCAGTTGATTCACCTTTATATAAACCCTAATAGGATTGATTACCTATACCTTTCAGCAACAATTCAGAGTTTCTTTTATTTAAAAGTTTTTTTTATATAAAATTTAATTCAAGTAATGCATGGCTTTTACCTACTCAGAGTTGCGCACATATGTTATACATAGATTTCTCTACTTCACAGCCAAATAGGTTATTAGCTTTTCTAAGGTTTGATACAGTCGCAAACTAAATCCTAACTTAGATTCTTCCGCATCTGCGGCGTCTATTGCCCTATCCATACGCTTACTACCTTTACTTGCGATAAAATGGATGCCACATCTTGGGTTTGGGAGTTCACTCCTCTTCACTCTAATATTACTATTTCGAGCACGGAAAAGTATCCAAACGTATCCGTCTTTCGTTTCTTCCGACCCATCCGATGCGCCCCAGCATTATCTGCGAAATAATGTTTGACACTGGGTTATTAGTATATATATTTTCAAGGTACAATTTTTATTACTTTAATAGTATACAATATTTTTCTATAAAAGTCAAAATTTTAATTAATAAATATATGAGACGAAACACCGAAAGTTCTCATACTATAAACTCAGATGCTTACTTTTTCAATATAAAAGGTCACTGTTCTACCTACTGAACTATACTAGAACATGTAAGGTAACTTTTCAAGCGAGGAGTATTTCACCATCTCCCATACTCAAAGGATGCACTTCTAGTTATTTACCAAAAAAGCAGCATTTCTTTTAATACTCTTTAGTATATTAAAACGCGCTATTTTAATATACCCACTAAGTTATTTGGCAGTATTAAACCAAACCATATTCTCTCCCTTTTTATTGAGTAGGCGCAGCAGAATATTCAAACCGTACCTTTTATTTTTATCGTGCTCAACCACGTTGGCAGGGACAAAAAGATTTTAACTTTTATCTTCTAGTTTTGGAGACTAGTGTTCTGACATTTAAACTATATCCCTATAAAATTGCAAGTTTCCTTTAATTACTTGATTACGCGCCTTACGAAGCCGTTCTATTTTAGAAGGTAGTCTTACTTGCAAACCAAAAGAGCGCAGTGGTGCCGCCAGAAAAAATCGAACTTCCTACGCGAAGTTCTTCAGACCTTCGCTCTACCACTTGAGCTATAGCGGCATATATAAACCTTAAACTAATCTACCGAACCTTGCGTTTTAAAATACTTAAAGTAAAGATTTACGACTTGGTGCGTTTTAAGTTGTTCAAGGCAAACAGTAGACCCCTCTTTGTCGCCTCTCCGTACTCCAATAGCTTTAAGCGCATTAATCATTTTTCCTTTTGTCATAAAATACTCCTTTATTTTATTTTTGGTACAGGGGATGGGACTCGAACCCACTGTCGCCGGTTTATAAGACCGGAGCTTTTACCACTTGAGCTACCCCTATATAATTATTTTTAATGTCTTTTATTCCATTCTTTTTTAGCTTTCTTCTTAGCTTTTGCGACTTTTTTAAAAAAACTTTTTCTATTTTCAGCTAAACTCCAACGAAACCACTTTTTTCCGACAATCAGTAAATATATTCCATAAACATATTCATAATGATAGTGACATATTGGACAATCTTCATAAAATTCTTCTATTTCTCCTTCACTAAAAAAAGAATCTCTTTTTAACTCTGACCCACAAATAGGACACTCACCATAAGTTTTCATAAAATCAACACCCTCATTATAAATATTAGTTATATTAAAATTTTATTACTGCTCGCGAGAATAAGCAACAGGCAAATCTTATTCTGTCCACTTAGGTAGGAATTTAACTATTATAGTCATACAAGCACCGAAAGTTTCATCTTAACGCACGAGGAAACTTCCAACGAAACGCCGGAGTGACTAGTATCCGGTAGTTATTTTTATTCGGGAACAACTATCTAAAAACCCTATGGTAGGGGATACCGGACTCGAACCGGTACGGTATTTCTACCCTGAGATTTTAAATCTCATGCGGCTACCAGTTACGCCAATCCCCCATAAATAGTGGTTAAAAGGTCTATCTCTTAATCACTATAAATAGTATATCATAGTAGGAAAGAAAAGTCAATAAAATTAACGAAGTCTATCGCTATTACTATTGCTATTTACTATAAAATAACAACATATTAAAGCAAAAAAGTATAAACAGCAAACACAAAATCGTAACAAGAATGTTTTATCCATATTTCTCCTATATTAATAATCTAAATTATTAATTTTATTATATTTATTCTTTCTTTTATACGGAGATTTTCCTTTTTTGCTTAGAACTAAAAATCCTCTCTTTTTAAATTTTAAATATTCTTGGGGTTTTTCTGGAGTCTTTTTTAAGTATTCTTTTTTAAAACTCATTTTTATCACTCCTGTATATCTTTATAATATTTTAATTAGGGAAATGCTTCCGTTACACTAATTACATATGATTACTGGAGTCGAACCACCGACCTATCGCTTAGAAGGCAGTTGTTCTTTTCGGCTGAACTATTGGCGTAAATAGGAAAAAGTTAGGTTTAAGGGCTTTCCACCCTTTTGCTGGTTTGTGAACTGTCGAATCCGTCCCCGAGTAACTGGACCCAATCTCCCATATAGATTAACTACTTAGGGCGTCCCCTGCCTTACGGCAATTTTGTTTCCACAGACAATAAGTTATATGTCTTGACCAAATTGGGATTTTAGGACTGCACTTTCGTCGTCTTTATCGGGCATATAACTCTTTTGACCTAACTTAATGGTAGGGATAAACAGAATTGAACTGTTGACGCCGGCTTTATCAGCACCGTGCTCTACCAACTGAGCTATATCCCTATATTAAGAAGATAAATACTCTTCTATTGTTATTCCTTTAGATGATTCTACGTAGTGAAATTCTCTATGACAATTTGCACACAGAACGCAACACTTTTCAATCTCTTTCTCTATATCAGAAAGATTGTTTTTATTAGAAGTCATACGAGCAATAGTTTCATCTTTTTCTTGTGGATTTAAGTGGTGAAAATCAAGAACATATTCTCTTTTATCTCCACATTTCATGCAACCTTTTGACTTCTTTATTTTAGAAACATAACTTTTTCTTTCTGAATATCTATCTTTAACATATCCATTATGACAATCCTTACAATCAGACCTTAATTTTCCATTTCCTCTTGAATAATAACAATTTAAAGGCAGTTCTCTCCCACATTTAGTGCATATTTTAGTATCCATATTATTCTCTCCTTTGGCACCGGAGGTCGGATTTGAACCGACGTGAGGATAAATCCTAATGGGGTCAAAGCCCATTGCCATCGACCGCTAGGCGACTCCGGATTATTCTATTTGTTCTAATAATAAGTAGAAAAATAATATGGATACTATAAATATTTGAGTCAAAACAATATTTTGACTACTTCCCAATATCTAAGCAGGTTTTAACCGTGGCTCAAAGAGTCGAACTTCTCGCCGCTAGAGTCGAACTAGCTTACCTGCGGGATAACCGTTATCCACGAATGGACCAGTAGACGAGACTCGAACTCGCACACGAAGTATAACTTCTGCCTGATTGGAAGTCAGGTGGACTACCTTTATCCTACATTCGCATTTATATGAAGTAGATATTACTAAATAACCGACTATTACTAGTAACCTCGGACTTAAGCTTTTTCAATTTCTTCTACGGCAAAATTATCAGGAACGTAAATGGTTCTAAGAATAGTAAGACTAATTCCAATTTCTTTCATAGAAATTCTCCTCTCTTATTTTCTATATATATTATATCAGATTTTGGAACGAGAAGTCAATAATAAGACCTCTCGCTCCTGCTTTCAAAAGGAAAAAGGCGGACAACCATTGAAAGCTTTAAGAACATATATAGTTCTCATGGTGGCTCTGGTGGGAGTCGAACCCACACGCCATTTCTGACCTGAGATTTTAAATCTCATGCGTACTGCCTATTTCGCCACAGAGCCATTTCTATCTAAAAGAGAAGAAAATAAAATCTTCTCTTCTCTTTTATTTTATATTTATATTATATCATGTTTATTTTATTTTGTCAATTTTTTATTAGTGAATTTACCCAAAAGTATACTGCATAAAACTCATAGGAAGTCGATGCCATTTATGTTTTGCACTAAAAGGCGCGCCATCACAAATTTCTTCTGAAAACCAACGAGATAAATATCCGCCATATTCTTTTTCTTTTCTACTTAAAGAAGTCATATATTTATCTTTTAATTTTTTAAAACTCTCTAATTCTTCTTCATATTCAGAAGGAGTCATTTCTCGAAAACGCGCTCCAAAAATAGTTTCAATTTCTTTAAAAGGATAACTCATTGATAAAACTCCTTTATTTTTTTTGATACTTATATTATATCATAAAAATTTTCTATTGTCAATGAGATATATCATTCATCTTTTTTAAAGAGCATTCTCGACATCTCCATTGAGGCTCAGCATCACTTCTGTCGTATTTACCCCATTCGACAATTCGATAAACTAAATCTTCTTTACCGCAATCTATACAAATTCCTTGTTGAATTTCCCATTTAGGAAGTTTAGCTTTCTTTCTAAAAATAAGTTTATCAATCCAGAAGAAAATCAATCCGCCTATTAAATTTGCAATAACAGTAGCCCAAAATTCTCCTAGAGAAGCCAGATAAACTAAAGCTACTGCTAAAATAGGTGTAGATAATTGCCATCTTATTAAATAAAATCCGTATCTTTTAAGAAAATTTTTCTTCATTAACTCACCTTTAGATAAAATGGGAGGAATAGATGAAATCAAACCATCACTTCTTCTCCTGGCGCGCCAAGTAGGACTCGAACCTACGAAAAAATCTACTGCTTAGAAGGCAGTTGCTCTATCCATCTGAGCTATTGACGCATTTACTAAAAATAAAAGTTCCTAACCTGCAACTAACTCATAGAACTCACCTATTTTTAAAGTGGTATAGATTTTTTGGATAATTTAATTTGGCAGGTAACCAGTATATTTCACAACTCTCCCGGGTAATATACAAACACCGAGTATCAACTTATCCGATTGATAAAAATGCGAAGGTGACACTAAGCCATTCCTGAGCGATGTTTTATCCTTCGCTATTCTTAGATAGAGATAATATCTAAGACCTTACTCTAAGGTTTTTACATATTCCTTTTATCTCTCAGAATATATGGCATCTAAATAATTTTATTTTAATCACGTTCCATTTGACATACATCTCCCACAATTGGGACAATACCTACTTAACTCAAATCCTCTATTATTATTGTATAAAGCTATTGTTTTACAATTATTACACTCATATTTACCTGTTGAAGTGTTAAAATTCCATTCACTAAAATTGCGTTCATCCTTATCAAAAATAAGATAATCACAATCCAAAATAGAACATAATTTATCTTTTATTGTAATACAATCTTCGTCTGACTTATAATAAACAATAACTTTCTTATACATCTAATGATCTCCTTTAAAAATTTCCAAAACTAGTTCCCATAAGAATATTTGCGCAAATATTTGCACATATTTCTCTAGTAAACTCTTCTGGATTTCCATCTTTATATATTTCAGTATTCTCTTTAATTGCTAAGGTTAAATCGTTGATAACTTTCAAAGTTTTATCATCAAATTTAATTATATGTTCAATTTTGTCCATAAAAACAACTCTATTTATAATAGTATAGAATCTCAAGGCTTAATCAGTAATACGTATTACTTAGGAACCTAATAAGAAAATTAAGAGTAATTTTCTTATAAGAGTTAATTCTATATCTCTTGTGCATTGATTAATTTAATCCTAGGTCGCGCGAAAAGTGAATTGAACACTTTTATTTAATTTAATATTAAATCAAATAATACCAATTCGCGCAAATAGAAAAAAAGGAAAAATAAAATAATTACTTATTTTTTTCAAGTAAAATTTTCTCTAATCTTTCTAAATGCCGAGATTCCTGCTTTATTGAAATCAAAATACCAACTCTCCCTAAAATGGAAGTTTCAGGAATACAATTTAAAGCTTTCTGAAAATCATTTAATAAAGCTTTCGATTTATCAATTTCAATTTGTAATTTCTCAATAGACATATTTTCAATTCTCATTGTCTCACCTCTTTAATAAAAGCTTTGGAGCTACGACCTGGAGTCGAACCAGGCTATCTTGTTTTGCAGACAAGCATATAGCCGCCCTATCCCCGTAGCATATGGTGCGGGTGGAGAGATTCGAACTCCTCGTTATCACGATTAAAAATCGTGTGCCTAGCCACTAGGCTACACCCGCAAATACTCAAAATATTAATTAAGACTAAAAATATTTTGAGTTTTAAAAGTAATACTTAATTTATAATATTTACGTTAAACGGTTTAATTTAAAAAAATATCAAAAAAAGGATATTTAAAAAGCTTATCTAAATCATATGTATTTACGTTATTTTCTTTACCCTTTCTTAGAACTACATAGGGAGGAAATTCGTCATAGTCTTCAATATAAGCTTTGATCAAGTCGTTAATTTGTTTATGACGAGCTTCTTTTTCTTTTAGTTTAGCTTTTGCTTCTTCCTCTTTTTTGATTTCTGCTTGTCTTTTTTCTTCACACTTTAATTCGCAAGCCAGAGCTTCCTCTTCTGTATTATACACCTTACCACAAATATCGCAAATAAATTGCTGTTTCATTTAAATCGTCTCCTTTTATATTATAATTATATTATACTATAAAGATTCTAAAAAGTCAATTTATTTTATCTTTTTCTAAATAACCAAAATAAACATTATCCTCAGAAGTATAACCAACATAACCACTCCAATTAAAGTGATAATCAGCTCTAAAATACTTCACATAGGAAGGTAAAATACTTCCGTTTTTGATAATATAGTCTACAGCTTCGTAGTTTTCTTCTGTTGGAGTTGTATTATTCAATTTATTAACTGGAGTAAATTGATTTTTTGCATAAATAATATCTTTAATAGAAGTTTGTCTGTCGGCAGCTTCATATCTATTAAATATAACAGAAACAATCATTTTTTGACATTCTAAATTACAAGTATTACCTTCACAATAAAGAATTCTTGCAATCATTTCTCTTTCTTCGCTAGTAATATTATAGCAATACTCAGGCTCTACCTCTATATAAACTTCAGAGATAATTCCTTTTTCTACTTCGGTAATTATTTCTCTTTCAACTATAACTTCCTTTATTTCGGGGTTTTCCTTTAAATAAGAAATATAAAAAAGTAACATTAAAATAATTCCAAAACAAAAAAAAGAAATTCTTTTCTGTTTTTTAATACTATTCATTTTTTAATTCTTTCTTTTTAAAATTTGAGAAATGAATAATATCAAAAAATTGAGTTAGATAATTAAACATAAATACCTCCTTTAAGTGTCGTATTTATTTTCTTATCTTAAATATTAAATATAATACATTTTTTTAAAAAAGTCAAACTTTTATTCATTATCCACTTTTGAATAGAGATATAAATATCTTCATCAGATACGCAATAAAGATTATCCCACTCTGTCGCAGCGAGAGTGCTAATAAAACTCTTTGCGCTGACTCGATAACCCCTGTCGTCTTCTAAAACAATATTTCCTTTTATATGAGATACTGCTTCAACAAATTGGTTACAATCAGTCATAGCAACCAATTCAATTCTATACTTACCTATATTACTCCTCCTCTTTAATCATTAACGTTTTTATAATATGTTAAAACTCCAAATATATCCTCCAGCAGTCTTTCTTTTGCCTCGACAAACAGCACTAATATTTTGTTGAGATATATTTGTTTTCCTAGAAGCTTCTCCAGTTGAAGGATACTCATTTAATAATTTTTTATCTAAAGAATATTGAAAAACTTTCTTCATTTGTGGGTTCTCTATATTTCTTTTCCTAGAAACAAACACTTCAATGTCTCTATCATCGTTTTTATATTTCCATAAAAATCCGCCAGCACTCTTATATTGAGGTTCCATGTTACATACATTTTGGATATTTTTCGCGCTTATTCCTACATATAATTCAGCCTCTTTTGCACAAGAGAAAGTTTTTATATATTTTCCATCTAAAGAATACTGTTCAACTTCTTTTTGAAGATAAATTTTACTTCTCTCTTTTATTTCTCTTTTATCTACATCGAGTTTTTTTAATATTAAACTAATCGTAGTTGATTTTTTATTTAATTTATTACAAATTTCTTTCTCTGTAAGTCCTTCTTCCCAAAGTTTTTTAACTTCTTGATAATCAATAATGGACACTCCATCTCCACCAATAGTCATATTATATCCATTATTATAACTATCAAAATATTGGATCCAGTATTTTTCCTTAGATGAAAGTTGATCTACACCACATTCTTCTAAAATTTCAAAAGTAAAATTTTCTATACTATATTTTCTCATTGCTACATATATGGCATAATTATATTTAGAAGTATTGCAATTATTAATATGATCTTTCCATCTTTTTTGAATATCAGTACTCTGTCCAATATAAACTTTTTTATTTATTTTATTTTCAATTTTATAAATTCCAATCATATTTCATCACCCAAATAAAAGTGATGTAAGTTAATATTAATTATAAAATTTTAAGACAATAACCTAAATCATTCTTCTTCAATAGTAAGACGACGAAGAGCTTTATCTAAATTTTCAAGACTAGATAATACACGGAAGAACTTAGTATGACTTCCTACATCAATGATAAATTCTCCTGCGCGGAAATCCACATACGAGAATAGTATGATTTAAAATTATGTTCTTTCAGAAAATGATTAATTACTTCATTAGCGGTATGGAAATCGGTGCAGTTTGCGAGGAATTTATCCTCCCCATTTGATCGGCGAAAATATACTTCAAACATATTAGTTCTCCCTGACAAGAATACAGTTGTAGGAACTTACAAGATAGATTGTACCATCTTCTGCAATAATTTGAAGTTGCTCTCCTTCATAATCTCTCCATTGTTTAACTTCAATAGTTTTTGTAGTACCATCTGGAAAAGCAATAATAGCAGTATTAAAAGTTCGGTTTGTATCAAAAATATCCTTATTCCCACAGAAACAAAGACCTACACACATCAACACAGCGCAAATTCCAGCCACAATTTTCTTTCTTATAATAGTTCTCCTCTCAGTTAGCTTTAAAATTATAAATAGGGATTAAGCGGTCTTCAATGATAACAGTTGGTTTAATTGCTCTTTCAATTTCTTCAAAATTTTTATATACAAATGGAGCTTCATCTAAGGTAGACTCATTTATACAAGTAGTATAAATCCCTTTCATAGATTTCTGATACTCCTCAAGGGAAAATAACTCTTTTGCTTTAGACCGAGAATATAGACGACCCGCGCCGTGAGGAGCAGACTCGTTCCAATCCTCATTTCCTAAACCTCTGCAAACCAACAGCCCGTCACGCATATTCATAGGAACAACTAAAAGTTCTCCTCTTTTTGCTGAGATAGCTCCTTTTCGTAGAATTTTATCCTCTGAAATATAGTTATGAACAGAATCTATTCTTTGCACTGGTCTTATATTGAGATGTTTTTGGATTACTGATAAAATTTCTGCCCGATTATCACCAGCGAAATTTCTTAAAAAGTACATATCATACAAATAGTTCTCCATGTCCTCTCCAGTCAAGAAAGCTAAATCTTTTTTGATAGAGGCATTTTCTTTCTTATAATTAAGAATAAATAGTTCTCTTTCTACTGGAGGAATGTCTTTTAGGATTTTTTGAAAATCTACTTTTGTCCTCTGGTTGAGCTGCTTTTCTGCTAATTTTTGGTAGTATGCAGCTACTTTATACCCAATATTACGCGAACCTGAATGAACTGCTATTCCGCTTATTTTTCCATTTTGATATGCTTCGATAAAATGGTTTCCTCCACCCAAAGTTCCTAGTGAATAAAGCGCCAACTCTTTAGACTCTTTTGAAAGATTATCCCAGCATTTCAGATTTCTTGAGAAATATGATTCATCTAATTTCTGTTTTTTATGAACATTCATTCCGTGAGGAACGTAAGTACGAATTATTTTGTCTAATTCATCTAGCCGAGACTCTATTTCACTATTAAAAATCTCAAGAGTTACACCGCAGCCAACATCAACTCCTACTAAATTAGGACATACTTTATCTGTAATTTTCATAGTAGTACCTATGGTACACCCTGCGCCCGCGTGAGCATCAGGCATTATTCTTATATGAGCATTTTCTCCCAAAGGAGAATTTGCCATTTCGGTTATCTGCCCGATAGCTTCATCTTCGATAGTTTCAGCATACACTTTCACTGTCCCATATTTAGAACTCATTTCAAACATACAAATTCTCCTTTCATCTTATAATAATATTATATCCCACTAATTAAATTTTGTAAAGAACTACATCATTATCCTTAAAGATATTACAAATCATTGGGTAAACAACTTTATCCCAGTCGCCACCACCGCGCCCGCATCCTATTTTATAGGGCATTGCAATAGGCATACGACTCTTTCTTGCTAGTCCCATAAAACACATTTCGAGAGCATCATAATCTGTATATTGTTTATCTCTACCATATCTATCTTGGGCGAACATATTTACAATAACTTTCTTATCTTTCGGAGCTATAACATACTGATTACAGCCAAGTAATTCAGAAGTGTTTTCTCTTACAGTATCACAAATTTTTCTATATTCTTCATAAACAACAGGAAACTTATTCCGAATTGCTCTTGCGGCGCCAGAATTCATTACTCCTTTGCAGTTCACTTGATGAGCAATAATCTGTTCTTTTGCAGAAACAATATTGCCATTAACAATTTTAATCATTATTCTCACTCCCATTTATTTTATTATATCACACTATAAAATAAAAGTCAAAAAAAAAAAAAAAAAAA
>JFBN01307010.1_pt1 | contig 117918 bp, 112 predicted proteins | sample 768741 | NCBI WGS metagenome assembly JFBN01 (sample SAMN01983846, study PRJNA193217) | chicken gut metagenome | biome: terrestrial biome; isolation source: ceca of Broiler chicken | host: Gallus gallus | place: United Kingdom: England | collected 2010-09-07
TGGCAGCCGCCGCAGGAACCGCAGTCGCCGCTGCAGTTGTGCGCCGCAGGGTCACAGGTCTGGGGATCTTCGCCGTTGACGCACATGGCAAGGATGCCCGTGATGCGGTTCATCATGTCATCCACGGCCTGACGCGCAGTCTCGAACGCCTGCATATGCTCGTTTGCCATGATCTGATTGTAGACCGCCTGAAATTCGCGGTTGTATTCGTTCATCTTCTGCTCGTCGGGCGACTCTTTTGCCGCTTCCTGCTGGTAATTGAGCTGCACCAAGCGGATCTTGCCCATCAGGGCATTCAGCGCCTCGTCCGCGTCGTTTGCCTCTTTGGCAGCGGCGTAGGCAAGGTAGGTCTCATCCTGCTGGATGGCGGCGCCAAGCTGTCTGGTCAGAGTTTCGATGTCCATTTTTGTTTCTCCTGTCTGTATATTTTTTATTTGGATTCGTTTTCCGGTACGGCCTCGCCGAAGATCGTCCACTTGCTGGTCTCGGTAACGCGCACATCACAGTATGTGCCGATTTGTTCGGGAGAGCCTGCGAATTCGATCATCACGTTGCCGTCCGTGCGCCCTGCCAAGCGGCTCGCGTCCGTTTTGGAACGCCCCTCGACAAGCACGGTATAGGTCTTGCCGACGCTTTCGGCAATGCGCTTTGCGGCGATCTCCTCCTGCGCGGCGGTGAGCTCTGCGAACCACTGTGTTTTCTCTTTATGGGAAACGGGGTCGGGCAGTTCGGCCGCCGCCGTGCCCTTGCGCGGGGAATAGATGAAGGTGAACAGCGACGTGTATTCCACCTCGCGCACGAGCGAGACGGTATCCTGAAATTCCTCGTATGTCTCACCGGGGAAGCCAACAATGATGTCGGAGGTCAGGGAAAGCCCGGGCACGGTCGCCTTTGCATCCGCCACAAGGTCAAGGTACTGCTGCCGCGTGTAGCGGCGGTTCATGGCGCGCAGCACGCGGTCGTTGCCCGACTGCACGGGCAAATGCAGGTGCTTCGAGACCTTGTCGCACCGGGCGATGGTTTCCAAAAGCTCGTGCGTGCAGTCCTTCGGATGCGAGGTCATAAAGCGGATCTTGAAATCGCCGGGGAGCGCGTTGATCTCGCGCAGCAGCCCTGCAAAGTTCAGATCGCTTTTGTTGCCCTTTCCGTAAGAATTGACATTCTGGCCCAAAAGCGTGATCTCGCGGCAGCCCGCGCCGATGATTTCGCGCGCCTCGCGAAGCACATCCTCAGGCTCGCGCGAACGTTCGCGTGCGCGGACATACGGCACGATGCAATAGGTGCAGAAGTTGTCGCAGCCATACATGATCGGCAGCCACGCCTTCACGCCGCCGCTGCGGCGCACGGGCAGGTGCTCGGCGATCTCGCCGAAGCCATCCGGCGCGCAGACTACGCGCTTGCCGCCGGTGAGCGTTTGATACAGAAGCTCGGGCAGGCGGTGGAGCACATGCGTGCCAAACACCAGATTTACGAACGGATAGCTTTTGTAAATTCGCTCACGCACATGCGCCTGCTGCATCATGCAGCCGCACAGCGCCACGATCAGATCGGGGTTGTCCTGCTTGTAATTTTTAAGCTTGCCGACATTGCCGAACACGCGGTCCTCGGCGTGCTCACGCACGGCACAGGTGTTGTAAAGCACCAAGTCCGCTTTTTCGGGACTGTCGCAGAAGTCGTAGCCCATTTCGGAGAGAAGCCCCTCGATGCGCTCGCCGTCCGCCACGTTGCCTTGACAGCCGTAGGTGTGCACGTAGGCTAAGGGCTTTGCGGTGGGATATTTTGCCGAAAGGATCTCGCGCACCTTTAACGCATACTGCCGCTGGCGTTCGAGCTCCTCCGGGGGGATATTATGCAGCTTTGCCAAAGTGTTTCACCGTATTCAAGTGTTTTTCAAATAGATCGAATGCAGCCATGCGAGGACATCGCGGAACACAAGCTCGTGATCCGCTTCAAACAGGATCTCGTGGCGGTCGCCCGGATACAGGATGACGGTCGGGTCATGCCCTGCAAGCACCAGATTGTCCGCGACGCTCAAAGCGCCCTTGCCGTTGAAGCCGACAGGGTCTTTTGCGCCGGAAATCACCATGATCGGTAAACTCTGCGGCACAAGCGATGCCCACTCGCGGCTCGAGCACTCGACCGCGAGTGCAAACAGATCGCGATAGCCGCCGAGCTTGAACGGGAAACCGCAAAGCGGGTCTTCGAGATACGCCGTCTGATTTTCGACATTGCAGCTGAGCCACGCGACGGGCGACGCACCCTTTTCCCGCGCCATGAGGTTGCACGCCGCGTTGAAAAGCGTGCCGAGCTTATCCACATCCGCTCGCGGACCAAAGCGCTCGCACGCCGCGTTGATTGCAGGCTGCAAGACCTCCGCCGCAGCGGGCAGCTCGACTGTGCCGCAGTAGATCACGCCGTTCAGCTCTTCGCCGAAGTGCGCGGTATAGACCCGCGCGCACAAAGAACCCATGCTGTGCCCGAACAGGAAATATGGTAGGTCGGGATACTTCTTTTTCATGATCTTGGTGAGGATGTGCATGTCATCCACAAGCCGCTTATCGCCGTTCATATCGGCGAAAAAGCCGTAATCCGCAGGTGAATTGACAGATTTGCCGTGTCCGAGGTGGTCATTGCCGCAGACTACGAAACCATTGGACGCAAGGAAACGGGCGAACGCATCATAGCGGTCGATGTGCTCCGCCATACCGTGCGCCATTTGGAACACGCCGATGGGCGACAGCTCCTCTTCACGCCAGATGAGCGTGCGAATATTATGCTGTCCGGTCGAGGAATGGAAATACGCTTCTGTTTTTACGATCGCCATGCCGCACCTCCGTAAAAAATACTATGGATTTTGGATTACATTGTATTGTACCACAAAAGCAAAGCTTTGTCACGTCCTTTCTCGCGGGAAGACTTTTCCTTTCGCATTACCGCCTCATAAGGGCGCAAAAGTGTATTTTTTAACAACTTCTGCGCGCAGGGCGTCGAAAAAACCGTCTTTTTCACGATGAAAAAGCATTGCGCGAAAAAAGGCACTGTGATAAAATAAAGGTAGCCCCGACAGCGCGGGGCGTTTTCCGAATCACGCAGACGAAAGGAGGCAGTTATCCATGACTTACGAACAGGTCGTTGCCAAGGTCAAGGCAAAGTATGAAAACACAGACGCTTCTTCCGTCAACGGAACGCTTGCCATTCAGGTGAATCTGCTCGGCAAAAACGTCGAGGGTGTTTTCTATATTGAAGCCAAAGACGGCCGCGTCAACGTGGAGCCGTATGATTATCACGACAACAAGGCGGTCGTGACCGTTGCGCCGACAAATCTGATGAAGATCCTTGAAGGCAAAATGGATCCGATCATCGCCTACACCACCGGCAAGGTCTCCGTTTCCGGCGACCCCGGCGCCGTTCTGACGCTCATCAAGCTGGCAAAGAAATGAGCATTTTGCTTGCGAAACACGCTCGGCAGAATTGCCGAGCGTGTTTTGTTTTATGCTGTATTTTCAAGCGGGCGGCGAACAAAAGGCGGCTGCCGCAAAGCGACAGCCGCCTTTTGTTTAGTTCAGAAATGATTGTAGAGCGAATCAGCCTTCACGCTTTTTCTTCAGCGTGACCGCCGCAACGCCGGCCGCCATGGCAAGCATAGCCGCAGCTGCGATGCCGCCGGCAACCGCGCCGCTGGTCTGCGGGATCTCCGGGTTCGCCGTGCCGGTCGTACCCTCTTCCGCTTCCGTCGTCAGGACGGGGATCACTTCGGTTTCCACCTCGCCGCAGCGTGCGCAGGTTCTCTGGCGCTCGCCTTCCTCGGTCTCGGTAGCTTCCTTCACAACAACCCACTCGCCGAAGTCATGCCCGAGTGCCGGGATCTCTTCGGTAACGGTCTCCTCGCAGCGCGCGCAGACGCCGGTTCTGGAACCCGCCTCGGTGCAGGTGGCTTCCTTGGTGACTTCCCATTCTGCAACGTCATGACCGAGCGCAGCAACAGGTTCGGTCACCGTCTCGCCGCAGCGTGCGCAGACGCCGGTCTGTACGCCTTCTTCGGTGCAGGTCGGCTCATCCGTTACAGTCCATTCGGACACATCGTGGCCGAGCGCAGCAATCTCGCGGGAATTCACTTCCGCATCGCAGACCGTGCACTTTTGGATCTCCTCGCCAGCCTCGGTGCAGGTGGCAGGTGTCTTCACTTCCCAGTCGCCCGCCGTGTGGCCGGTAGCGGCGATGGTATGGCTTCCAACGACTTGCCCGCAGACTGTGCAGATAATATTCTCGTTACCCGCTTCCGTGCAGGTGGGATATTTTGTAATTTCAGACAACTGCGTCGCATGGCCGCAGGCAATCGTCACGGATTTTGTGGAGTTTGCAACGACCTGATCCGTAACGTCTTCGCCGTCCAGCGTGGTGCCGTCAGAAGCCAAACCAATGTTCAAGCTCAACGCAGAACCGGGTTTTACAACTTGGAGCTGGAATGTAAGCAAAGCGCCGCCTTCTGTAATCGCGCCCGCTGTCGCGCCTGTATAGCGCACACCGGTTGCATAGTCCAGATTCACTGTCGGGTTCAATGCCACAACCGGCGTGGTTGCAGAATTCGCAACAGGTGTATATGCGGTCCTGTCGAACTCCACATTGAACTCCAACGCACCAAGATTAGAATTCTCAGACACGGACACCGTCACTGTGATAATATCGCCGGCGTTTGCCGTGGTCTTGTCCGCAGAAAGCGTGAGCGCCGCCGTGGTATTTACCGCAAACACCGGAACGGCGCACAGGCACACCAGAGCAAAAACCGTCAAAATGCTGACAATCTTTTTCATAGTTTGTCCTTCCTTTTTTTAGATTTTTGTTTTTATTATAACTCCCCTCCGTACGCACATGGTTTATATCAAAAGCGCAACACTTCCGATATAAGACCCGCACCCCTCCAAACGGAACGATCCGCACTTGCGTGCACAAAACGGATTTATAATACAATTTCCTGCAAGTGTCGCAATGTAAGCAAAAAGGGCATAATTACAGACAACTATACATTATATTTTCTATATTATAGAAGAAATTCTGCATTTTGTCAACGAAATTTTTGAAGATTTACAAAATTATATTGAGCAGTATGTACAGATTTTCCGGGCGTCTGAAAATTTTTCCACGTTTTTCTTCAAAACGTGATATTCAGCAACTTTAACTTTCTCGACATATCCGCGAATTGCCCGCATATTGTCTCGATTTGCAGACCGCAGCAAAACGGCAGATTCATGTTTTTTGCCGATCCATTTCCGCAAGCGGGTGATCGCGGTAGACAAGGTCTGCACGGGGTGAAAAGCCCATTTTCTGCCAAAAGCGGTTGCCCGCTTCGTTATCGGCGAACACGACCAGAGACGCCTTGTTTACCCCTGCCCGCCGCAGTGCTTGCAGCACTGTTTCCACCAGCTGCACCGCAATACCCCGCCGGCGATATTGCGGGTGCACCGCCGTGTGATAGATATACCCCCTGCGTCCGTCGCTGCCTGCCAGGATCACGCCCACGATCCGCCCGCTTTTCTCTGCAACAAAGCAGGTGTCGGGATTGCGTCGCAAGAAGCGCGCAATGCCGTCTTGGGAGTCATCCAAATTGTTCAGACCCATGCCTTTACAGGAACACCACAGTTTATAAACCGCGGTATAATCGTCCAAATGCATTTTCCGAATGTCCATGGTTTCCCCTTAGCAAAAATGCTGTAAAAAGCAAAAGCCCGCAATGCGGATTGCGTTGCGGGTTCTTAGCTGGAGCTGCTGGGCGGACTCGAACCGCCGACCTGCTGATTACGAATCAGCTGCTCTACCAACTGAGCCACAGCAGCATATTGGGTTTTGAGGCTGTTTATATGTGCGTTTCTTCCGAATCGCCCGTGACAGCTTTTATATTATATCGGATAAATACGGGAATTGCAAGAGAAATTTTTGCTTTTTTGACTTTTTGTGTGAGCGGCAGGAAAAAGGTACAAAGGAAGCCTGTAGAAAAACAGGAGCCGACAGCCCACAAGTCGGTTGTGAGCCGGAAGCGTATACCCAAAACCCGCAGGGCGCGAGCAGCGTCTGCGCTCTGCGGGTTTGTTCAGATTGTCGGTCGCCGTGCATTGGTTCCTTACCGCACGCTGCTCGAACGGGCACAGAGACTCACCCGCCCTGCGGGGCATAGCATTCTTAACTTTGTGCGAACCTTCCGCACCACTTCTGATTTCCGGCGCCCGGTACGCCGCTCTTACAGCGTCCGCAGCCCTGCCGCCGCCTGCAGGATCCAACGGGCGTCAACAACACTGACCGTGCCGTCACCATTGACATCGGCAAGGGTGGAATACCGAAGCACCCGCAGATCCGCTGCGGTCTGCAAAGCCCAACGCGCATCGATCGCGTTAAGCATGCCGTCTTCGTTTACATCCCCGACAAGTCCCGTGAGAACATCGATTTCTTCGGTTGCAAGCACTTCGCCGCAGACCTCACAAGATTGGGTGCGCAGCCCTGTTTCTGTGTGGGTAGGCTCTTTTGTTACAGCCCACTCGCCCGCTGTATGCCCCATTGCGGGAACGATGCTGTCGATATAGCTGTCGCCGCAGGTCGTACAGGTGTGCGTGGTGAAACCGTCCTTTGTGCAAGTCGGCGCAGTAACAACCGCCGTGTAGCTGTGCCCGAGCGCTGCCTTATATTCATCCGTGTAGGAATCTCCGCAAATCGAACAGGTGTGCGTTGTATACCCCTGCTTGGTGCAGGTCGGCGCGGTAACAACCGCCGTATAGTCGTGTCCCGTTGCGGCCAGCACGCGGGTTTCCGTCGCTTTGCAGGCGGCGCAGACGCGCGTCTCCATGCCGTCCTGCGTGCAGGTCGGCGCAGAGGTCTGTTCCCATTCCCCAAAGCTATGCCCGGACGCCGGGATCTGCTCAATCGAGGTTTCGCCGCACACGCTGCAGGTGTAGATCCGCTCTCCGTCCTGTGTACAAGTCGGGGCGGTATACTCCGTTTCCACCATGGTTCCTGCGTGGCTGCATGCAATCTTTAAAGAATCTGTGGAATTGGCAACGACCTGCTGCGTCACATCCTCACCGTCAAGCGTAGTACCGTCGGTCGCCTGAATCACGGAAAGGGTCAGCTCACTGCCGGGCTTGAGCGCCCGAAGCTGGAATGTGACCAGCGTGCCGCCCTGCGTGATAAAGCCCGCCGTAGCTGCGCTGTAATACAAACCGTTCGCGTGGTTTGGGTTGACCGTAGACGCCCACAGGGAGTCCTGCGTATAAGAACCGTCTACATACTGAAATGCAGAACGGTCAAAATCCACGGAAAACTCCAACGCACCAAGCTTGGAATTTTCAGAGACTGCCACCGTGATCGTGACAATCTCGTTGACACTGACCGTGGTCTTGTCCGCAGACAGCGTGAGTGCCGCTGTGGTGTTCGTCACCGCGAGTGCAGGCGCCGCACACAGGCACGCCAGCGTAAAGATCAGCAGAATACTTATGACCTTTTTCATTGCTATTGCTCCTTTGCATTTTATATATTTAAGTTAAAATAACGTTCCGCATTATAAAACGCGATGTCCGCAACCATTTGGGAGAGGAAATCGAGCTCGCAGGGATATTTGCCCTCCTCTACCCAATCGCCGATCAGTTCGCAAAGGATGCGGCGGAAATACTCGTGACGCGGATAGGAAAGAAAGCTGCGCGAATCCGTGACCATGCCGACAAATTTGCCGAGCACGCCGAGGTTCGCAAGCGTTTTCATCTGCTCGCGCATACCGTCGTAATTGTCGTTGAACCACCACGCCGAACCGAACTGGATCTTGGATGCGATCTCGTCGTTCTGAAAATTGCCGAGCATCGCGCCGAGGACATAGTTGTCTTTCGGATTGAGCGTGAACAGCACGGTCTTCGGCAGATCCCCCTTGCGTTCAAGCGCGTCCAAGAGCCCGGAGAGCCCCTCGGCGATCTCGCGGTCGTCAATGGAATCAAAGCCCGTGTCGGGGCCGAGGCGGTCGAACATGCGGCTGTTGTTGTTGCGCATGGCGCCGATGTGCAGCTCCATGACCCAGCCGCGGCGGGCATACTCCGCGCCGAGGAACCGAAGCAGCGCTGTGCGATATTTGTCCGTCTCTTCCGTGGTGAGCGTCCCGCCGATGAGCCCGATCTTAAAGATCTTCTCCACCTCGGAATCCGTTGCGGGGCGATAGGGCACATACGCGAATGCGTGGTCGCTCGCGCAACAGCCCAGCGAATCAAACAGATCCATGCGCTCTGAGAGCGCGGCTTTCAGCTCGGCAAAGGTATGGATCTCGCGGCGCACCGCCTTTTCCATGGCGGCGATCCACGGGATGAACGCGGGCAGTTCGATGCCGAGCGCCTTGTCGGGACGGAATGCAGGCAGCACGCGGCATTTGAAATTCGTTTCGTTTTGCAGCAGCTTATGGTATTCAAGCCCGTCGGCGGGGTCGTCCGTCGTACAGACGCAGCGCACGTTGGACTTTTCGATCAGCTCGCGCGGGGTAAAGCCGCCCGCGCGGATCTTTTCGTTGCAGCGGCGGTAAATGTCCTCCGCCGTTTTTTCGGACAGCGTTTCCTCCACGCCGAAGTAGCGCTGCAACTCCAAGTGCGTCCAGTGATACATCGGGTTGCCGACAGCATAAGGCAGACAAGACGCGAACGCCTTGAATTTTTCGTGATTCGGCTTTGTGCCGGTGATATAGTCTTCCGAAATGCCGCAGGAGCGCATCAGACGCCACTTGTAATGGTCGCCAGAAAGCCACAGCTCGGCGATATCGGCGGGCCGCTTATTTTCATAAATCTCCTTCGGGGACAGATGGCAGTGCCAATCGAAGATCGAGGTTTTTTCCGCACCGCGGCGGTAAAGCTCCTTCGCCGTTTTGGTGGTCAGCAAAAAATCCTTATCCATAAATCGTTTCAAAACGATCGCCCCTTTCATTTCCATGCGCTTATATATTGTAAAGCAAAACCCGCAAGCGGTCAAGGCGCACAGGCAAATTTCGGGCAGGAATTTCCCGTTCGCTATTGTATACCCGACAGCGGCATGGTATGATACAAAAAAGACTTCACCATATAGGGAGAGAAATACATGGAACTGCAAGCACAAAAGGGAGAGGGACTGACCCCGAACGCGCTGCGGCTCATGCGGTTGACGACGGGCATCAAAGCGCTGATTTTGTTTGCGCTGTTCGCTGTCGCGGGCGGCGTCACGCTCGGTACGGGGTACACGGTTGCCGGCATTGTGCTGTTCACTGTTGGTGCGGCGGTCTGCCTGATCTACTGGCTGCTCATGCCGCGGTTTCGCTTTCGCCGCTATCGGTATCTGCTCACACAAGACCGTCTGGAGATCACCGAAGGCGTCCTGTTCGTGCACCGCACCGTCGTACCCGTAGACCGCATCCACCAGATCGAGGTCAGCCGCGGGCCGCTTGACAGCTTTTGCGGGGTGGCGTGCGTAGAAGTCACTACGGCGGGCGGCACGGCGAAGCTCAAATTTTTGGATGCGCAAAAGGCAGACGCCGTTGCCGCGCTTTTGCACAGCCGTTTGCAAGCGCGTATCGGTACGGCGCAGGAGGGGTCGGATGTTTGACAAGCCCACACGCAACCACCCGTATTTCATCTTCGAGCGCGGCGGGGCGCTGGCGCTTTTGCTGCTGTTTTATTTGGGCTCGAACGTCGTCGGCGAGCAGCGGGCAGACGTTTGGAAACAGCTGTTTTCTTCCGACTACAAAGCGGCGCTCGCCTTCATTTTAGAGGAAAATCTCTCCGCGCTGCTGCTGGCGGCGGTAGGGATCCCCGTGCTTTGCCTTATTGTCATTGCGGTGAGTTTCCTCATTTGGCGCCGGACGACGTTTTATATCGACAAGGACGATAATTTCCGCTACGACCACCGTGGATTGGTGCGCAAGGAGATTCGCGTGCCGCTGCGCGGCATTTCCACGGTAAACATCCGCCGTTCGCTTTTTAAGCGCCTGTTCGGGCTTGCGGCGGTTCGCTTAGACGTAAATTCCGCCGTGACCAGCGAAAAGGCGGATTTCTCCCTCGTCATGACCGCCGCACAAGCGGAGGTCTTCGCACGCACCATTGAAGCGAAAAAGGCGGAAGCGGCAGGTACTGCGGCTGTTTCGGCTGCGCCGTCTGCCGAAGCCGCAGCGTCCGTCGCGACGGATGCTGCGCAGCGGCGGGAGATCCGCTATACGCCGGGGCAGGTGTTTGTGCATATTCTGCTGACCGCTTCGTTTGCCGCGCCGGTCGTCATCCTGCTGATGTGGCTCGCGCAGTTTTTGCCGGTTTTCGCAGGCGAGGCAGAAACGATCTCGCTCCTGCCTCTGCTTGTGATCGTCGCCGCAGGCATTTTGTTCGCGGCACTCAAGCAGTTTCTGACGCTGTACGGTTACACGGTGAGCGCCGACCGCGAGCGCGTGACGCTTTCCCACGGGCTTTTGAATCGGCAAAGCTACACGTTTGAGCTCAAAAAAATCAACGCCGTGGTCGTGCACCAAAGCCTGCTCGCACGGCTTTGCAAGCGTGCGTATGTGGAGGTGGTCGTGATCGGTTACGGTGACGCCAAGGCGCGACCGCGGCTTTGCCTGTACGCCCCGCTCGCCGAAGTGGAACGCATCCGCGACGCGCTTACGGGCGATTTCGGCGATTTTGAAGCGCCGCAAAAACTTGCGCGCGCAGGCTTTTGGCAAAAGCAGCTCGTGCTCCTGCTCTGGGCGCTGGCGGCGTTCGGCTTAATCGGCTCGTTCTCCCCGCTTTGGGGCGCGGCGGCAGCGGTATTTTTGCTGCTGTGGGGCACGCTTTCGCATAAGCTCGCTTCCGCCGCGACATCGCTCGCCTTTGCAGAGCGCGGGTTTCAATACACCTGCGGTATTTTCAAAAAAGCTACGCGCTTCGTGCGCTACGGCGACGTGCAGCAGACGGAATTTCGCGCGAACCGCGTACAGCAGCGGCTCGGCAATGCGAAGCTCTCCTTTGTCATCCTTTCTGCTGCCGCCGAGCGGCGCACCGCAACGGGCTATTTCCCCGAAAGCGCGTTAGAAACGCTCGCCGCGCGCGCCGTGGACGCGCGCGACACCTCGACCAGGCTGTGGGAATAGCACCGGGGATTTTTTACGCCAGCCCTTGCGCAAAACGGATTCCTGTGCTACACTATTGTGCGTAATTTCTGAAGAAGGTGAAACAGTTATGTCCGGACACTCCAAATGGAGCACCATCAAGCGCAAAAAGGAAAAAACCGATAACGCGCGCGCCAAGGTGTTCACCAAAATCGGGCGGGAGATCGCCGTTGCCGTAAAATCGGGCGGTCCCGACCCTGCGGCAAATTCCAAGCTCAAAGACGTCATTGCCAAGGCAAAGGCTAATAATGTGCCGAACGATAATATCGAGCGCATCATCAAAAAGGCGGCAGGCGAAGGCAACGCCGACAACTATGAGGATGTTGTCTACGAGGGCTACGGGCCTTCGGGGATCGCCGTCATCATTGAGGCGCTGACCGACAACCGCAACCGCACCGCTGCAGACGTGCGCCATGCGTTCGACAAGTTCGGCGGCAACATGGGCACAACGGGCTGCGTTTCGTTTATGTTCACGCGCCAGGGCGTGCTCATCCTCGAAAAAGAGGACATCGACGAGGACAAACTCATGGAGGATGCGCTGGAAGCAGGCGCCGCCGACTTCCTTTCGGACGGCGACGTTTATGAGATCCGCACCGAGCCTAACGATATGGGCGCTGTGCGCGACGATCTGACCGACAAGGGCTACAAACTCCTGTCCGCTGAGGTGGAATATATCCCCTCGACCTACACGAAGCTCGAAAAGCCCGAGGACATCCAGAACATGGGCAGGATGCTGGAGATGTTTGAGGAAAGCGACGACATCCAGTCCGTGTACCACAACTGGGAAAACGAGGACGACTACGAATAAGCGGCACTTTTTAGCGGCGCGCTCCGTTTGGAGTGTGCCGCTTTTTGCATGGACTTTTTGTGTACGGTGTGCTACAATGCAGATAATAAATAAAGGGGTGTCTTTGGTATGAAGCTTTGGAAACGCATCGTGCTTGGCATTGCGGGTATAATTCTCGCATTGCTTTTGGCGTTCGGCGCATCGTTTGTCTGGTACTATCCGCATTACCGGGCAAGCAAAGCGCCTGTGGACATCGCGGTGCAGACCGCGCCCGGCGAGGTACAGGTGATGAGCTGCAATCTGCGGTGCATCAATCCGCTTGATTTCGGCAAGAAAAGCTGGTTTTACCGCGCCGATCTGCTTGTAGACGGCGTTGCCGAAGCTGCGCCCGGTGTCGTCGGCTTTCAGGAAGCAACCAAGTGGCAGTACAACTACCTTTGCGACGTACTGACCGGGTACGGTTCGGTAATCGAATACCGTGACAACGCCGTGAATTCCGAGGGTTGTCCCATATTTTACCGTACCGATCTGTATGACCGGATCGACTCCGGCTCGTTTTGGCTTTCCGAAACGCCTGAGCAGATGAGCAAAAGCTGGGACGCGGCATTCAGCCGCATTTGCAGCTATGTGATCTTAGAGGATCGTGCGACAGGCGCGCAGTTCGCCGTATTTAACACGCACCTTGACCATGAAAGCGAAGAAGCGCGTATCAACGGCATCGGTGTCGTGCTGGACAAAATAGAGGAATTCGGCGGCATCCCCGCCGTGCTCATGGGGGACTTGAACGCCGAGGAGGACTCCGAAACGTATCAAAGCGCGACGGAGAGCTTTTTTGACGTGAAGTACCAAACCGAGGACACCATGCAAGGCGCGACCTATCAAAACTGGGGTACGGAATTGGATCGGGACTGCATCGACTATATCCTTATTTCCAAGACCGGTTTTGCGGTAGAGTCCTACCGTGTGCTGAACGAAACGCGCGACGGCGTGTATACCAGCGACCATTTCCCCATCTGCGCGCTTTTGCGACTTACGGAAACGGAGACGGATACAGATGCCTAAGATCATGGAAGCCAAAGCGGATCTGCTCGCCGTCGTTCGTGCGGCGCTGCACGGCACTGCTGCGCCCGACGCAAATACATTTTCGGATTTTTCCGCCGTTTGCAGGCTTGCGCGGCGAAACTGTGTGCAAAGCATGGTGTATCTGGCGCTGAAAAGCCAAAAGGACGCGCTGCCCGCCGAAGACTTTGCAAGACTCGGGAAATCCTTTCAGGCGGCGGTTCTGCGCGAGACGGCGCAGCAGTCTTTCCTATGCGCCCTGCGCGAAAAGTTTGATGCGGCGGGCATCGATTTTATGCTGCTCAAGGGTACACATGTAAAAGCGCTGTATCCGGCGGCGGAAATGCGCTTTATGGTGGACATGGATGTGCTCGTGCGTGAAGCGGACGTCGAGCGCGCGCAGGAGATCCTGCTTGGGTGCGGTCTTTCCCTGCATCTGGACAACGGCAAGGATATCATCTATATGCGCCCGCCCTTTTTGACGGTGGAACTGCACCGTGCGCTGTTTCAAAAGGAGGACGATTTGTACCCGCATTTCCTCGACGTGTGGGAACGCGCCGTGCCCTTAGGCGCGCACGAATACAAAATGTCCGACGAGGAACTGTATATCTACACGCTCGCGCATTTGGCGGAGCATTACACCACGGCGGGTTCGTGCTTCCGCCCGGTGATGGACCTGTATTTGCTCGAACAAAAAACGGCGCTCGATTTTTCTGCCCTTGACGCGCGGTTTCGGAAAATGGGGCTTGACGCCTTTGCCGAAAAGGTGCGCGCGCTGTACCATGCAATGTTCGACGGCGCGCCGAAGGGCGAAACGCTTTTGCTTATGGAAAATTATATCCTGTTAGGCCCGCCCGTGCAGCACGCGGACGCAGCCGCCGCTGCCGCGCGCACACATAAATCCAAACTGCGCCGGCTGTTTGCCGCTGCGTTCCCCGCGTTTTCGCATATGCGTTTGAAATATCCGATTCTAAAAAAAGCGCCGTTTCTGCTGCCCGTTTTCTGGTTTGTGCGGCTGGTGCAATACGCCTTTACAAAAGACAAAAGCATTGCCCGCAAGCGCGAAGCGCTCATGAACGCGGACGAAAAAAGCGCCGCAGTGATGGAAAAGATCTTTAAAGCATCGGGGCTGTGAGCGTACAGATTCGAATCTCAAAGGAAAGGCAGTGCATTGCCTTTCCTTTTTTGTCGATTGCACGAAAGAAAGCTGTGCATATCTTCCGCCGCGGCGGGCATACTGCTTGTGAGGTGAGAACAATGGCAAAGAACAAATCTCAAAAAAAGAAATCCGACAACAAGAGCGCAACGAACAACCAGTGGACCTCCACAGGGATGGAAAACCCGCCCGCCGGCAGCGACCGGCGTGACGGCCCCGGCGGCGAAAACAAGAAATAAACAACCAACAGCAAAGCAAGTCCCCGTGCGAAACTGCACGGGGATGTTTTTGTGTATACCGTTTCCTGTGTTTCAGCGGCCGGTGCGTTTACAAACGGGGAAGGTCATTTCCGCGCAAAAGCCGCCGCCTGCCTTCCCGTGCGCGAATGTGACCGCGCCGCCGTGCGAAAGCACGATCTGCCGCACGATCAAAAGTCCGAGTCCGTGCCGCGGCTCCGTCGTGCCGCCGTCGCTCATCATATAATGCGGCGTATTTTGCAGCGCCTCAAGCTGCTCATCGGAAAGCCCTGCGCCGTCGTCCTCCACCGCAATACGGCAGGTGCTTTCGTCCGCCGCGACACGGACAAATACGCGGCAGCCGTCCGGATTGTGCGCCTGCACGTTGGAAAGCAGATTCTGCACGGCACGGCACAGCAGATCCTTGTCTCCATTTATACGCGCGGCATCCGCTTGGGCGTCGCAGGTGTATTCGAGAGGATAATCTCCCTCCAGATCGGCGTTGACAAAGTCTGCAGCGCATTGCCGCGCCAGCGCGACGGGGCTGATCGCTTCAAGGTGCAGCGGCTGCATGTTGTATTCGAGCTTCGAGGCAAGGTTCAGATCATTGACTAAATTTCTGATACGGACGCTCTGTTGACGGATCACGGCGGCTTTTTTGCGGTCCTCCGGTGCGAGACGGTCGCTTTCCTCCAGCTGCCCGGCATAGCCCATCACCATGGAGAGCGGCGTGCGGATATCGTGCGACACACCGGTGATCCAATTTGCCCTTGCGCGCTCCGTCTTGCGCAGCTCCTGCCTTTGCGTGCGCAGCAGCTCGGAGGTTCCGTTGATATCTGCGGCAAGATCCGATAAAAGCCCTTTTTCCTTTACATAAACATCCTTGCCCGACGGCAGCGCCCGAATACCGTCGGCGATGGGCTTGACCGAACGAAGCAGCTTGGAATTGGCGACGACATAGATCAATAAAATCAGCGTGATATTGATAACAAGCACCGCCAGCAGAAGATACGGCGCGTTGCGGATCAGCTCCATGTCCCACAGCGGGTACATGTGTTTCCAGTAGCGGTCTTTCGGGAAGCCCACCACCAAAAGCCCGGTTTCCGATTCGCCTGTTGCGGTCGGGTAATCCTGCAAATACCCGCGTGTGAGCGCCGCGATGTCGGATGCGGTGTATGCGGTCGGGATCTCGGCGGGCAAATTTTCCGAATGCCACACCACGGTCATCGTCGTGTTATCGATATAGATCGCCCAGGCATTTTCCGCCTGCAAGGCTGCTGCGGCTTCGTCGGGCAGCACGTAGCCGTTCTGTGTTTTTTGCAGTGCCGCCGCAGTTTCGCGCGCGAGTGTCCACGGGCCTGTCGAGGAGCCCGTTGCGGAGGTCTGCTGCCAGGCGACAAGCAGCAAAAGCAGCAGATTGACCACGAACAGCAGCAGTGTGCTCAACGCGAGAATGGCGGCAAACCGCCGGATCAGTTTGGCAATACTGCGCATGCGGCTTCACCTCGCCTTTTCCTTTAAGATCAGCTTATAGCCCAAGCCCTTTACCGTGAGAAGCGAAACGGGCTTAGAGGGGTTTTTCTCGATTTTTTCGCGGATGCGGCGGATGTGCGCCATCAGGCTGTTTTCATAACCGTACGGGTTATCGCCCCACGCCGCTTCACAAAGCCCGTCGATCGTCACGATGCGCCCCGCATTGCGGCAAAGCGCCTGCAAAATGGAAAATTCCTTTGCCGTCAGCGGCAGGTGCTCGCCGTCTTTTACGACCTCGGCGCGTTCAAAGTCGATCCTGCTGTCTGCAAGCTGCACCGCTTCGGGCGTTTCCTTATAATACCGCCGCAAAATATTGGCGACACGCAAAAGCAGCTCCTGCGGCAGAAACGGCTTGACCATATAATCGTCCGCGCCGAGTCCCAGCCCGCGCAGCCTGTCCGCATCCTCGCCGCGCGCGGTCAAAAACAGCACGGGTGCATCCGTAAAGCGGCGCAACGCTTCAAACAGCGTAAAGCCGTCGCCGTCCGGCAGCATGACATCCAAGATCACAAGCTCCGGCTGCCAATCCCGTACGGTCTTGAGCGCCTCGGACACCGTCCCGACAGCGCGTATGTTACCAAAGCCGCCTTCCTTTAAAAAAGAGGACACCATATCACGCAGCGCCTGCTCGTCATCCACCAGCAAAAGCCTTTTTTGCCGAATCGAATTTTGTGTCATGGAGACACCCCTTTTCTTTCTTGACCGCTTCTATTGTAGCATGGAAAACCCCATTTGTATGCACGGAACAAAATTTGTAAGGAAAATGTAAGGGAGAGGGAAGGTTTTTGCAAGGCAGCAGGCGTACCATGAAGGCATCCAAGGAAAGGAGACAGAAGCATGAACATGATTGAAACACAGAATTTATGCAAATCCTACGGGAATTTCGCGGCGGTCTCAGACTTGAACCTGCACATCCGAAAAGGGCGCGTATATGGCTTTCTGGGCCCAAACGGCGCAGGGAAATCGACCACGATGAAGCTGTTTTTGGGGTTGACGCAGCCGACCTCTGGCAGCTTTCAAATCGACGGGATGCAGTATCCGGCCGACCGCGTCGCCATTCTCAAGGAGATCGGCTCGTTTATAGAAGCGCCCGCCTTTTACGGAAACCTGAGCGGCGAGGAAAACTTAGAGATCATCCGTCAAATTTTAGGTCTGCCGAAAAGCAGCGTTTCGGACGCACTGGAGCTTGTGGGGCTGACACAGTTTCGGAAGCGCGCGGCAAAAAAATATTCGCTCGGTATGAAACAACGGCTCGGCCTTGCCGGAGCGCTGCTCGGGCAGCCGCCCATTTTGATCCTCGACGAGCCGACCAACGGGCTTGACCCCGTGGGCATCCACGAAATCCGCACGCTCATTCGCTCACTGCCGCAGCAGTACGACTGCACGGTGCTCGTTTCCTCCCACCTGCTTGCCGAAGTCGAGCTGATGGCGGACGACATCGGCATTTTAAACCACGGACGGCTGCTGTTTGAGGGAACGGCGAACGACCTGAAGATCCGCGCGCACGATGCGGGATACTCGACCGACAATTTAGAGGAAATTTTCCTGTCCATGATCGACGAGGACAACCGAAAGCGGGGCGCGGAACGATGATCTTACGGCTGGAAGCAAAAAAATGCAGGCGCACGGGATTTTTCCCCGCCGTGCTGCTTGCCGCATGCGCGGCGTCGGCATTCCCGATTTTGAACATGCTCGTGCGCGCCGAGACTTTCACCGCAATGGCGGGCGCCCCGTTTGACATTTTAACGGACGCCAACTGGCAGATGATGGCGATGCTCAACATCCTGCTTGCCGTCTGCGGGGCGTGCCTGCTGTATCACACGGAATTTGCGGATAACGGGATGCAGAAAATGGACGTTTTGCCCGTGCGCGCGGGAAGCCTCTTTTTCGGGAAATTCGTGCTGCTCATGCTCGCGCTGTTTGGCGTGCTTTTCCTGGAAACCGCCGTCCTCGGCGCGTGCGCCGCACACTGGTTTTCGGCATACGATTGGTCGCCGCAAGACCTGCTTGCAAGCGTCGGCTTTCAGTGGGCAATTACCTTTCCGACCGTAATGCTGATGCTTGTGATCGCCTCCGCCTGCAAAAACATGTGGGTGTCGCTCGGCATCGGCGTGATCTTGGTCTTTACAACGACCGTTTTCCCGCAGGGTAGCTTGGGGCTGCAGCTTTGCCCGTTCAGCGCGCCGTACCAAACGCTTGCCGCCGTGCAAAGCGCGGGCAAAGTGCCGCTGTTTTTGGGCGTTTGCGCCGCCGAAACGGTCGTATTCGGGCTTTGCGAACTTATATATCTGAAAGTAAGGAGGCGGTTTGCGTGAACTTTATTACCCTGCTGAAAGTAGAGCTTTTGAAGCTGCGCCGCTCAAAAATTTTCTGGATCCTGCTCGCCCCGATCGTCATGATGTGGGTGCCGAGCATTGTAAACGCCGACATGAGCTTTGACATCCGCGGCATACACATATCGCCCGAAGACAATTTTTTCATACAGGGCTTTATGGGCATGATGTGGTTCATGCTCCCGGCAACGCTTGTGATCTGCACGGTGCTGCTCACGCAGACCGAACGGGCAAACCGCGGGCTTTTGAAAATGCTGTCGCTGCCCGTAAGCCCCGCAAAGCTCTGCCTTGCGAAATTCACGGTCTTGCTGCTGCTGGCAGTGTTGCAGATGTGCATGACGATCGGGGCGTATTTCATCAGCGCAGCGGCCGCGTCGCACATACAAAGCTATGATTTTATGCTGGATCCCCTGTATGTCTTTCGCAGTGCGCTCGCGATGTATGCGAGCGCGATCCCCATGGCGGCGGTGTTTTGGCTGCTTGCAACGCTGATCTCCACACCTGTGTTTTCGGTGGGCGCAGGGCTTGCCTCCATCGTACCGTCTGTTTTGGTTTTGAACACCAAGATCTGGTTCTTGTATCCGATGTGTTATCCGTTTTATGTTTTAATGACCGAATACGGCAAAGCGGCTGAAGGCATGTTCACAACCACTGCGGATCTGCTGCCGTGGCTGCCCGTCGCCGCCGCGGTCACGATCATTTCCCTTGCCGTTTCGTGCAAATGCTTCGGCGCCGCCGAAAGGAGAATGTAACCATGAAAGCCAAAATCTATACCGCCATATCCACCTTGATGCTGTTTATCCCGTGGACGATCTTTCCGTTGCGCACCTTTGGCTGGGCGCTGGAATCGCCCGCCGCAGAGATCATCATTTACAGCTACGCCGTGTTTATGTTTCTGTCCGGCGTATTCACCCTGTGGGCATACACAAAAGGCGGCGCGAAATCGAAATGGATGCAGGTCTGCACCGTTGTAAACTGCGTTTATGCGGCAGGCGCGCTCGCCATCGCCGTGATGATCGCGGTCAGCAATTTTTCATAATTTTAGAAAGCGCCCCGCCGAGTGTCGGCGGGGCGCTGTATGCGTTTGAGATTTTTATACAGATGCGGGGACTTCCTCGTAATACAGGACTTCTTCGGCGAGGGCTTCGGGGGATACGGCGCTTTGGTTATAGGCGATTTTCAGGCGCGCGAGCGCAGACGGCGCGGTGAGCGCGTACATTGGGCGCACGCCGCAGGCGAGCAGCGCGTTCGTACTGGCATACTGCTCTGCCGCACGCTTGACCGGCGCTAAATACACCGCGCGGTTTTGCGCGCGCATTTGTGCGGCAAAATCGGCGAGCGCCTTTTGCGGCGCAGTGCCCGAATGGTAGCCCCAAAGAAGCGCCGCCGCATAGTCTGCGGAAAGCGCGTCTGCCTTCGGCGCCATGCCGGGAAAGCAGGAGATCAGCGCAATTTTCTTTTGCAGACACAGGGGGGCTTCTGAACATGCACGCAAAGGGATTCGGAGTTCCTCCTGCGTCGGGAGCTGGGGTGACGCGGAAAAGCGGATCTCGTCGCCGCAAAGCACGGCGAGCGGTGCACTTGCTGCGGAAGAAAAGCAGTCGGTAAAGGGATCGGCTTCGAGCAGACGGGTGGCGAGGTGGAGCTCGGTCGTATCGCCTGTGTTGTGAAACGGGACGGCAAAGCCCGCGCCGCCCGCTTCGATATACCGTACCGCCGCGCGCAGGTTCAGAAGCCCGTTTTGGCGCGGATCTGTGAGTACATATGCCGAGGACACAAAGCAGACGGGAACGCAAAGCTGGCGGCACGCCATCGCGCACAGCGCGGCGGTGTAGGGCAGCGTATCCGTACCGTGCAGCACGATAACGCCGTCGAACCGCGCCGTTTCGGGCGCGCACAGCGCAGCACAGAGGGTCTCATAAAAGCTGTCCTCGATGTTTTCCGAAAGCACGGTGCAAAGCTGCCGCACGGTAAAACGCGCGTGTTCCCCGTATTGCCTGCGGTACATCTGCAAAAGCAGCGGGGTCTGCGCCGCATCCGTGTCAAGCCCCGTACCTTTGGGGGCGCTGCCGATGGTGCCGCCTGTTGCGAGTACCAGCAGATTCATGTCTCTTCCTCCTCAGCTAGGCGTTCCACCGCCGCCTTATATTCCGCATAGGTCATGCAAGTGTTGATGAGCTTTAGCATCGCGTTGGCGTTCATGCGCTCGGGGAAATCCAGCGCCCGCAACAGGCGGCGGCGTTTCCGGGCGCTGTCCTGCCCGCCCGAAAGCCCGTCTTCATACAGGTCGGTCTTCGTCACTTCACGGCGTTCGTGCGGTGCATCACCCGTCTCGGCAGTGACGCCCGCTTTGCGGAACGCTTCCAAAAGCTGCTCGGTGCGCATCCCCTCCACACCGAGCTTGCCCTCCTTGGAGGGCGCGGCTTTACGCTTTTCTTTGCCGAACACGTCGGGGATATACACGTTCGTGATATACTGCGGCTCGACGATGCCGTTTAAAAACGAGCGGATCACGAAGCCCGACGAATCGCTGTCGGTCAAGACGACAAGCCCGCGCTCATATGCGAGGCGCCGCAGCAGCTTCTGTTTTTCCTTATCCTTGAACACGCCGAAGCCTTCTGTCGTGAGGATCACGGTATCTACAAGCGAGGAAAGGCGGATCTGGTCGTATTTCCCCTCCACGATCACCGCCTGCCGGATGCGGATCATTGCAGTGTCCCCGCGCGGATGGCGGCGAGCTGCACAAGCAGCCGTTCGAGCACGAGCGGCGCAGGCGTACTGCCCGATTTCAATGCACGGTCCGCCGCCGTGCACAGATCCAGCGCCTGCCGCAGGTCGCGCTTGTCATAGCGCGAGGCATCGCGCGAAGCGTTGCGCAGACGGAACTCCTTGCCTTTATAGTTGAAGAATTTTGCGGGTGCTTCGGCGCGCTCACCCGCCTCAAGCGCGAGCTTGACACGGTACATATCCACATATACGCTGCAGAGCGTGCCGAGGATGAGTTCCGGCTTTTCCTTTTCCTGCAAAAGCTGTGAGAGGATTTCCAGTGCGCGCGCGCAGTTGCCCGACGACAGCGCCCGTGACAGATCGAATACGTTGGCTTCGAGCGACCGCGTGGCGACCGCATCGATGTCCGCTTTGGTGATCGTGCCGCTCTGCTTGTAGCTGCACAGCTTTTCAAGCTCGCCGAGCAGACGGTTCAGATCGTTGCCGACCGTTTCCGCAAGATAGCGCGCCTCTGTCTTTTCCAGCTGACAGCCGCGCTTTGCCGCACCGGCAGACAGCGTTTTGCAAAGCGTTTGCATATCCATGCGGTCAAACGCAACTGTTGCACCGCATTGGGAAATTTCAGAAAGCACCGCACGCCATTTGGCGCTTTTTTTCGCGTTGACCTCCACGGTATCCTGCCAAAAAAGGAGCACCGTGCTTTCGGGCGGGTCTGCTAAAAATTCTTCCAGCCGCGCCTTGTCCACCGTGTTGAGCGCATCGAGCGCATAGTCGCGCGCGAGAACGCACATATACCCGCCGAACGCGGGAAGCGTTTCGGCAGCTTCGAGCACCTCAGAAAGCGGCACGCCGTCGGACGCTTCGTATTTCTTGAAATTGAAGCCCTCCATGCCGGGCGTAACACACGCTTTCGCAAGGCGCTCGGCATAATGCTGCTTCAAGTAGCCTTCCGCCCCGTAAAACAGATATACGCGGGAAAAATCGCCGCTTTTGAGCTGTTGCTTGAGCTGCACTTCGTTGAGCTGGGGCATAAAAGTCACATCCTTCTGTATTGAAACGCGCCGTCTTGGAACACGAGCAGGGAAATGCTGCCGTTTTCGGCAGTGGTACAGACGGTTTGGCTGCGCAGCGCGGGCACGTCCGCCGCACCCGGATCGGCGACGGAAAACACGGTCAACTCGAAATCCGCAGCATCCGTATTCCTCGGCAGCTCCCCTGCGGCACAGAGCACCGAGGCGCTGTCGCCGTGAAAATCATTTTCTTCCGTAAAAGAAACCAGCGCGCGGAAGCTGCCGTATAAGATCTCAGCGTAACAGTAATCCCCGCTGCTTTGCACCGCAACGGTCAATGCGCCGTCTGCAAAGGTGAGTACGGTTTTGTCGATCGGCGTTTTCGTCTCGCCTACGGGCAGGGTCTCCGGCTTGATGGTCTGTGCGTAATACACGGTTTTCACGGGAAGCTGCCCACCGACGGAAAGCGCTGCGGAAAACAGCTCATCCGTCTCGTCCGGCAGGATGAGCGCGTCGATATATGTTGCGCCGTATGCCGAAAGTATAGCACAAATTTCGGAATCCGCAAAGTAGTCGCCGCCGCAGCCGAGCACGACCGTTTCGCCGCGGCAGGAAAGAACCACGGACATCCCGTTGCCGACATCCGCCACCGCCATTTGCAGCGCGCTGCGGCTGCGCAAATATACCGCCGTGTTGCACACGAGAAATGCGCAGCAAAGGACGGCTGCCGTCAGGCGCATCATGCGCTTGTTCGGCTTCTTCAGGAATACGAACACGGCGCACGCAAAAAACGCAAGCGCCAAAAGGAGCTTTGCAAAGTTCGAATTGATGGGCAGCAGCACACCCGGCAGCTGCGCGAGCCTTTCCGTGACCGTGATAAGATACTGCGCCACCCAGCCCGCCAACAGCAGCACAGGCTGCCCAAAGACGCCTGCAAGTGTGAGCAGCGCGCCGAAGGAACCAAGCACCATAGCGGCGTTCCCTGCCGTAAGCAGCAGGAGGTTCGCCAGAAGCGTCACGGTGGACATATTCCCGATCGCCCAAAGCTGTACGGGCAGAGTGAACACGGTTGCGGCCGCCGTGACCGCAACGGCGGAAAAGCCCGCGCTGCACAGACGGAAAAGCAGCCCCTGCCGTACTTTTGCAAACGGACGCATCAACACGCGCTCGATCGGCTTTCCCAAAAGCAGGATGCCGAGCGTCGCAAACACGGACAGAAGCAGTGACAGCGAACGCGCGGCGTAAGGATTCAGAAGCAGCATCCCCGTCAGGGCAAGCCCGATGGAATTTAAGGAATCCGATTCCCGGCGGAAGAATTCGGCGGCATAGACCGTACAGAGCATGACAGCCGAACGCAGAATAGAGGGCGCGGCGCCCGTTAAAACCGTAAAGAAGCAGACAAAGGCGATGCCGACCGCCGCAGATAGGCGTCTGCGCACCCCAAGCGTTCGAAAGACCGCGAACAAAAGCATCGTCCAAACGGTCAGATGCAGTCCCGAGACCACCAGAATATGGGAAATGCCCACGGCGCGAAAGGCGTTGTTGACACGGTCCGGGAGCGTATCCTCCGCGCCGAAGGCAATGGCGGCGAGAAGCGCGCCGTTGTCGTTCGGCAGCGCGGTCAAAAGCGCGTCGGAAAGGGCAAGCCGGAACTGCAAAATGTAGCCGGGCAGATCGGTGCGCACGCCCTTTTCCACCTGCAAGTCGTCCGCGGGATAGCCGCCCATCGTGATGCCTATGGAACGGTAATATTCCGATACGCCGTCTTCGCCGGAAGCGCCGAGCACAAAGGTTTTCACCGTGCAGGTGACGCGGTCGGCGGGGGTAATGTCCAGCGGCGCACGGGAGACGAGCCGCAGCTTTTCGTCGCAGGGCTCGCCGTCCGCCGTATCGAGCTGCAAAACGTAATAATTCCTGCCATCCTGCTGCCACGGAAGCTGTGCCAATACGCCTCGGATCTCTACCTCGCGGTCGGCGTACCGTTCGGCAAATGTTGTCTGCTGTTGTCCGGCGGCAATCAGCAGCCCCGTGGAAAGCACGACAGCCAAGAAAGCTGTCGGCAGCGTCCGGTCACGGCGGGAGGCGCGAAAAGCGAGAGAAAGCGCAAAGGCGATGAGCGCGGCGCAAAGCACCGCACGCACCGCCTTTTCCGACGCGTTCGCACCAAGCACGAACAGCGTAAACAGCATGGTAAAGCCCGTGACGCAAAACGGCCTGGTCATATCAAACGAGCCGTTCGCCGAGATTGGGACCCGAAAGCACGTGGAAATGCAGATGCATGACCGTCTGCCCCGCGCTCGCACCGCAGTTGTTGATGATGCGATAGCCCGAAAGTCCAAGCTCTTTGCAAAGCTGCGGGATCACCTCGAAGATATGCGCCACAACGGGCGCGGTCTCGGCGGTGATGTCCTGCGCCGAGGCGATATGGGTTTTGGGGACAACGAGGAAATGCGTTTCCGCCTGCGGGTTCAGGTCATAAAAGGCGCAGCACAGCGCATCCTCATAGAGTTTTTTCGAGGGGATCTCACCCGCGATGATCTTACAAAAAACGCAGTCCATAAGCCTTCCTCCTTATTTAAGCTGTGCGCGGACGATCTCATCCGCACGCATGAGCGCGTCATCCACCTTGGAAACGTCCTTGCCGCCCGCCATAGCCATATCGGGCTTGCCGCCGCCGGAACCACCCGCGATCTTTGCAACTTCGCGCACAATGTTGCCCGCATGTGCGCCGAGCTTCACGGCATCTGCGGCACAGGCACACGCAAACGTGACCGTGCCTTTTTCGGAGTTCGTTCCCGCGACGACCGCTACGGCGTTGTCGGCAAGGCCGCGTGCCGTTTCGGCGATGGAACGCAGGTTTTCGGGCGTTTCATCGCCCGCATAATAGACGATCAGCTTAACGCCGCCAACGTCCACCGCACCTGCAAGCAGCCCGGCAGTCTTATAGGTGTTGATCTCCCCATGGAGCTTTTCAACTTCCTTTTCCGCAGCCTTCTGCTCTGTGAGGAGCGCTTCGGCGCGCGCGGGGATCTCCTGCGGGGAGGTCGCCTTGAGCACCGCAGCCGTTTTCGCAAGCAGGGCGTCCGTCTCATGCAGATACGCAAGAAGTCCCGTGCCTGTTACAGCGGTGATACGCCGCACACCCGCAGCGACGGATGATTCGGACGTAATCTTGAAAAGCCCGAGCATCGCCGTATTTTCCACATGCGTACCGCCGCAAAGCTCGGTCGAGAAATCGCCGACTTTGACAACACGCACAACGTCGCCGTATTTTTCACTGAACAGCGCCATGGCGCCCATTTTCTTGGCTTCCTCGATCGGCATTTCCGCCGTGGAGACGGGCAGCGCTTCAAAGATAACGCGGTTGACCGTTTCCTCCACGCGCGAAAGTTCTTCGCTTGTAAGCGCAGAAAAGTGTGTAAAGTCAAAGCGCATTTCGTGGGCGCTCACCAACTGGCCGGCCTGTTCGACATGCGTGCCGAGCACCTGCCGCAGCGCCGCCTGCAAAAGGTGTGCCGCCGTGTGGTTGCGCATGGTTGCGCGCCGCGTTTCTTTATCGATCTTCGCGGTCACCGCCGCGCCGACGGCAATCTCTTCACCGGCCGTCAGCTTGCCTTGGTGCAGGTAAACGCCCTGTGCGGTCTTGGTGGTGTTGGTGACGGTAAAGGTGAAGCCGTCGCCGACGATCTCACCGATGTCGCCGACCTGCCCGCCGCCCTCGCCGTAAAACACGGTTTTGTCAAGCACGAGCACAGCTTCTTTGCCTGCTGCTACGGATTCGGCGCGTTCGCCGTCGGTCAAAACGGCAAGCACTTTGGCGTCGCAGTCGAACGCCGTATAGCCTGCAAATTCCGTCGCGGTAAGATCCTTTACCGCGTCGTCCGAGCCGATCCACGCCTCCTTGCCCGCATCCTTGTGGGCGTTTCTTGCGCGCTCGCGCTGCTCGGCGACGAGCTTGTAAAAGGCATCCTCGTCCACGGTCATGCCGCGTTCCTCGAGCAGGTCTTTTGTGAGATCCAGCGGGAAGCCGAACGTGTCGGACAGCAGGAAAGCGTCCTTGCCGGAGAGCACCTTTCCATTCGCGGCGTCCGCCATTTTTTCAAACCGCTGTACGCCCGCATCAAGCGTGCGCGCGAAGTTTTCCTCCTCGGCACGGATGACATTGACGATATAGTCATGCTTTTCGACGAGCTCGGGATAGGCGTTTTTGTTCTCCTGAATGACCGTCTCGGCAACCTCGTACAGGAACGGGCGGTCAATGCCCAGCAGCCTGCCGTGCCGCACCGCGCGGCGCAGAAGCCGGCGCAGCACATAGCCGCGTCCCTCGTTCGAGGGCATCACGCCGTCGCCGAGCATCATCGTGGTGCTGCGCACATGGTCGGTGATGACGCGCAGCGACACGTCGGTGTGCTCGTTTTCGTGGTACTGCACGCCCGCAATCCGCATAATGTGCTTCATGATGTTCTGGACGGTATCGACCTCAAACAGGTTGTCCACGTCCTGCGCGATGCACGCAAGACGCTCGAGCCCCATGCCCGTGTCGATGTTCGGGTGCGCAAGGCGGGTATAGTTGTCGCTACCGTCATTTTCAAACTGCGTGAACACAAGGTTCCAGAATTCAATATAACGGTCGCACTCGCAGCCGACCTTGCAGTCGGGCTTGCCGCAGCCGTATTTTTCACCGCGGTCATAGTAGATCTCCGAGCACGGCCCGCACGGACCTGCGCCGTGCTCCCAGAAGTTGTCTTCTTTACCGAAGCGCACCATATGCGATTCCTTTACGCCGACGTCCTTCGTCCAGATGTCATACGCCTCGTCGTCGTCGAGGTACACGCTGATATACAGCTTTTCGGGGTCCATTTCCATGACCTTGGTGCAGAATTCCCACGCCCACGGGATGACCTCTTTTTTGAAATAGTCGCCGAACGAGAAGTTGCCGAGCATCTCAAAATACGTGCCGTGGCGCGCGGTTTTGCCGACGTTTTCGATGTCGGGCGTGCGGATGCACTTTTGGCAGGTGGTCACACGCTTGCGCGGCGGCGTCACCTCGCCCGTGAAGTATTTTTTCATCGGCGCCATGCCGGAGTTGATCAGCAGCAGGCTTTTGTCGTCGCGCGGGACAAGCGAAAAGCTCGGCAGCCGCAGATGCCCCTTGCTTTCAAAGAAAGAGAGATATTTCTCCCGCAGTTCGTTAAGCCCTGTCCATTCCATATGCCGTATGCTCCTTAAGCCGCAGCGCTGCGCGCCGCGTTTCTAATAGATTGTCCAAAAAAAGTGTTGAAACGATTATACATTTCTGCCTTTCGCTTGTCAACTTTATTTCCCCGAAAATGCTTGTTTTACGGCGGCAAATTCAGTATAATAAAACTTGTATAAAGGATACGCCACCAAAGTGTGGGAAAATCGAAAATATCGGGAGGAAGAGTTCATGCGTTCAGACATTGAAATCGCACAAGCGGCAGAGATGCTGCCCATTTCGGAAATCGCCCGTGAAATCGGCGTAGATGCGGACGATCTCGAGCTTTACGGCAAATACAAGGCGAAGCTGCCGCTTTCCTTGCGCGAGAAGCTGCGCGATAAACCGGACGGAAAATTGATCCTCGTCACCGCCATCAACCCCACCCCCGCCGGCGAGGGCAAAACGACCGTGACGGTGGGCTTAGGCGAAGCGATGCAGAAGATCGGCAAAAACGCGATCATCGCGCTGCGCGAGCCCTCCATGGGGCCCGTATTCGGCGTGAAGGGCGGCGCTGCGGGCGGCGGCTATGCGCAGGTCGTACCGATGGAGGACATCAACCTGCATTTTACGGGCGACATGCACGCGCTCACCGCTGCGAACAACCTGCTGTGCGCGATGCTTGACAACCACCTGCAGCAGGGCAACGCACTGCGCATAGATCCGCGCCGCGTGCTTTTGAAGCGGTGTCTCGATATGAACGACCGCGCACTGCGCAACGTCGTGGTGGGCTTGGGCGGCAAGGTCAACGGTGTGCCGCGTGAGGACGGGTTCATGATCACCGTCGCAAGCGAGGTCATGGCGATTTTGTGCCTTGCTTCGGATATGGAGGACTTAAAAGAACGCCTTGGAAGAATCCTTGTCGCCTACACCTATGGCGGCGAACCCGTATATGCACGCGACCTCGGTGCGGTGGGTGCGATGGCGGCGCTGCTGCGCGACGCGATCAAGCCGAACCTTGTACAGACGCTTGAAAATACGCCTGCGCTCATGCACGGCGGACCGTTTGCCAATATCGCCCACGGGTGCAACTCTGTCACGGCGACAAAGCTCGGGCTAAAGCTCGCCGACTACTGCATTACGGAGGCGGGCTTCGGTGCAGATCTCGGCGCAGAAAAATTCCTGGACATCAAATGCCGTGTCGCGGGGCTTAAGCCCGCCTGCGTGGTGCTGGTCGCGACCATTCGCGCACTCAAATACAACGGCGGCGTGGCGAAAACGGATTTGGGCGAAGAAAACGTCGGTGCGCTTGAAAAAGGCATTGTCAATTTGAAAACGCATCTGGAAAACATGCGCAAATACGGCGTGCCCGTAGTGGTGGCAATCAACCGCTTCCACACCGATACCGATGCGGAGATCGCCGTAGTGGAGCGGGTCTGCAAGGAGCTGGGCGCGCCCGTTTCGCTTACCGAAGTGTTCGCAAAGGGCGGCGAAGGCGGTGCAGATCTCGCACAAAAGGTCTGCCGCACCATCGACGAACAGCCGTCTGCATACCATCCGCTCTATGACACAGCGCTTACCATCCCCGAAAAGATCGAAACCATCGCCAAAGAGATCTACCGTGCAGACGGCGTGACGTTTACGGCGGCAGCAAAAAAATCCATCGCCGAGATCGAGTCGCTCGGAGAAGATAAGCTGCCCGTGTGCATTGCCAAAACACAGTATTCGCTTTCGGACAATCCCGCCCTGCTCGGGAAGCCCGAGGGCTTTACGCTGACCGTGCGCGAGGTGCGCCTGTCCGCAGGCGCCGGCTTCGTTGTGGCGCTGACGGGGGACATCATGACCATGCCGGGGCTGCCGAAGGTCCCCGCTGCGGAAAACATCGACGTGGACGAAAACGGCGTGATCTCGGGGCTGTTCTGATTTTTTTAGTGTAATCAACACAGGCACGGGGAACCCCCGGCGAGGGTTCCCCGGATGGAACAGTCCGCCGGACTGTTCCATCTCCCCTCCTGCGCTTTGGCAGAAAAAGGATTTCGCGTCCTGCGGGACGCGACGAGGGCTCTGCCCCTCGACCCCGCCACCTTTTGTAAAAGGTGGGCGAAAACTTTTGTGTCGCTTTTGCCTTAAAAGATTTCGTAATAAACTAATACACGGGCAAGCCGCAGCGGCTTGCCCGTGTTATTTGGTCTGTTGCTTATTTCGGAAAGCCGCTTGCCTTTACAGCAGCCGTGCCGCTTCCTTGTCCATATACACCACAACGTCGTGGTGGAATTGGAGAATCGACGCCGGGCAGACCGGCGTGACCTCGCCCTTGATCATCGCCGCCATGGCGTCCGCCTTGGCAGCGCCCGTGGCGATCATCACGATCTTTTTCGCCTTCATAATGGAACCGACGCCCATGGTCAACGCATAGTGCGGCATGGGGTTTTCATCGAAATACTGCGAATTTGCCTCGATCGTGCTCTCCGTCAGCTTGACCTTGAACGCGCCGCGCGTGAAGCAAATGGACGGCTCGTTAAAGCCGATGTGCCCGTTTCTGCCCACGCCCAAAAGCTGGATGTCCACACCCGCGCGGTCAAGCTCCGCATCATAGCGCGCGCACTCCGCCTCGGCATCCTCGGCGTTGCCGTCTAAGAAATGCACGTTTTCCTCGCGGATGTCGGTATGGTCAAACAGCTCGCGGTGCATGAAGGTGTAGTAGCTGTTTTTATCGGACTTCGGCAGCCCGACGTATTCGTCAAGATTATAGGTCGTCACATCGCGCAGGCTCACTTCGCCGCGTTCATACGCCTTGTATATGTACTGATACGTCGGCACGGGCGATGCCCCCGTCGCAAGCCCAAGTACGATATTCGGTTTTTTATTGATGGCATCCACAAACAATTTTCCCGCCGCTTCGCCGATTTGGGCGGCATTTTCCATAATGATCAGTTGCATTTTTTCACCCTGTTCCTTAACTTTCCTATCTGTGCGAGAACATTGTACCATATTTTGCCCGGATTTCAACAAATATTTTCTTTCCGGCAAAAATGTGGTACAATGCACATAAAGCGCTTGAAAGGAGACGGACATATGCTGCGAAACGGCATAGACCTTGTGGAGATCGAACGCATCCGCCGCTCGGCACAGTCCCCTGTATTCTTGGAACGTGTATTCGGTGCACGCGAGCGTGCAGAATGGATACAGCGCGGCGAAAAGGCGGAGCACCTGGCGGGTGCGTTCGCCGCAAAAGAGGCGTTTGCGAAAGCACTGGGTATCGGGATCCGCGGCTTCGCGCTTTGCGAGGTCGAGGTACTGCATGATCCGCTCGGCGCGCCGTATTTTGCACTTTCGGGAAAGGCCGCGGCGCTCGCCGAAGCGCGCGCGCTCGAATTCACATTGAGCATCACGCACACAGGCACACTCGCGGCGGCGATGGTCACAGCGATTGAGAAAGGAGACGCAACCCTATGATGCGTATTTTGAATTCCGAACAGATCAAGGCGGTGGAGGCCGCTGCCGACGAAAGCGGCATCTCCTACCTGCGGCTGATGGAAAACGCGGGCGCCGCCTGCGCCAAGGTCATCCGGACGCGCTTTGATGCGACGGACAAGCGGCATGTCGTCGTGCTGTGCGGCAAAGGGAAAAACGGCGGCGACGGCTTTGTCGCGGCGCGCAAGCTGTTTGAAAACGGTTATGACGTACATGTGCTGCTTGTTGCGGGCGAGCCGAAGGCCGATAATGCACAGGAAATGTTTATTCGTCTTCAGGAACTGGACATCCCCGTTGAAAGCTACATGCCGCAAAGCGAGCGCCAGCGCGCGCTGCTGCAAAAGGCGGACATTCTCATTGATGCGGTATTCGGCACGGGCTTTGCGGGTTCACTGCCCGAAAATCTGCAAGCGTTATTTGCGTTTGCGGAAACCTGCGGTGGGTTTGTGGTCTCCATCGACCTGCCCAGCGGCGTGTGCGCCGACACCCCGCAGCTGCAAAGCCGTCCGCTCAAAGCCGACCTGACTGTTTCGGTCATGGCGCTTAAGCCTGCGCTGGTTTCCTTCCCTGCGCGGGAATTTGCAGGAGAAATCCAAGTGGTGTCTATCGGCATACCGGACGAGCTTTATAAAGCCTATAACAAGGCGTTCGCTTTTTCGGACAAAGATATTGCCGCGCTGTTCCCGAAGCGCGCCGCTGACGCGAACAAGGGCGATTTCGGCAAGGCGCTGGTGATCGCGGGCAGCTATGAGATGCCCGGTGCCGCGCTGCTCGCCTGTGGTGCCTGTGTGGAATGCGGCGCGGGGCTGGTGCGGCTGGCCTTTCCGGAGCAAGCATACGCGGCGGTCACGGCAGCCGTGCCCGAAAAGGTGCTTCTGCCGCTTGCTTCCAACCGCTTCGGTCGGATCTCGGCGCAGGAGGAAAAACGGCTTCTGGATGCGCTGTCCAATGCAACGGCTTGCCTCATCGGCTGCGGGTTGGGGCTCGATTATGATACGAAGGCCATCGTGCGCGCCGTGCTGCAAAGCACAAGCGTTCCCGTGGTTTTGGATGCGGACGGCATAAACGCCGTATGCGATGACATAGATATGATACGGGAAGCGAAAGCCCCGGTCATCCTGACCCCGCACCCGGGTGAAGCCGCGCGCTTGCTTGGCTGTACAGCGCGGGAGATCCAGGCAGACCGCATGGGGGCATGCGCCGCGCTTTGCGAAAAGACGGGCGCGACGGTGGTGCTAAAAGGTGCCGGCACGGTGATCTCGGCGGACGGCAAACGGTTTTCGGTCAACATGACCGGCAATGCAGGCATGGCGACCGCCGGCAGCGGCGATGTGCTTGCGGGGATGCTGCTCGGCTTTTTGTGTTTGGGCCTTTCGCCGCTGGAAGCGGCAGTTGCCGCCGCACATATCCACGGGCTTGCAGGCGATGCCGTTGCCGCACAATCGGCGATGTGCTCGGTCACGCCGTCGAAGATGCTTTATGCACTGCCAAGTGTGCTTTCCCGATTTGATCTTTAAGGGAGCGCGATGCCATGCGGCGGATTCGGTGTATTTTGGCGGCGGTTTTGCTGCTGCTTTGCTGCGGATGTCAAAACGCAAGCCCCGAAACAGACGACACGCCGCTGCCCGCTGCGTTCACGGCAAAAATCGCCGTCACGCACGGCGCGCTGGAGTTTGAAGCGGATCTTACCGTTTCGGCGGACGGTACGGCGCAAACGGCGCTGACTGCGCCTGAGGCGGTCGCATCGCTCTCGATCACACAAAATGCGGACGGCTGCTGTTTTTCGTTCTTGGGGCTGACACTTGAAACCCCGCCCGCCTTTCTGCCCGACGCCTCGTTTGCCAACCTTCTGTATGCGGCGGTGAACACGCTGCGCTCGGATACGGCAGATCGCACCGTCGCGGGCTACGGCAACAGCACCATATACACAAGCAAGACAGAGGCGGGGGATATTTTTTCCCTCACCTGCACACAAGACGGTACCCCGCAGTCCCTCTCCATGGAGGGGCAGGATCTGCACGTGACGTTTTCGGACTTCACCGTATCGGAATAAAAGAAAACAAAAGGCGCCCCCTGCTGCGTTGCACGCAGCAGGGGGCGCCTTTATTGCCGTTTTCAGTCTTCTACTTTTTCAAACTGGTCGGCGCCTACGCCGCACAGCGGGCAGACGTAATCCTCGGGCAGCTCGTCGCCCTCATACACATAACCGCAAACGGTGCATACATATTTTGCCATAATTCAATTCCTTTCAGACAATACAGAGATCAATAGTTTTCCGCACGCAGGCAGAAATAAGACTGCGGATGTGCGCACACGGGGCAGACCTCGGGCGCTTTTTTGCCGATGACGATGTGGCCGCAGTTCATGCACTGCCAGACCATGTCGCCGTCGCGTGAGAATACGAGCCCGCCTTCGATATTGGCAAGCAGCTTTCTGTAGCGTTCCTCGTGCTCCTTTTCGATCGCAGCAACGCCGTCAAACAGCTCGGCAATGTGGTCAAAGCCCTCTTCGCGTGCCGTTTTGGCAAAACCCGCATACATATCGGTCCATTCGTAATTTTCGCCCGCTGCCGCGTCTTTCAGGTTTTCAGGCGTGGAAGGCATACCGCCGTTGAGCAGCTTGAACCAGATCTTCGCGTGCTCTTTTTCGTTCTTCGCAGTTTCTTCAAACAGCGCGCCGATCTGCACATATCCGTCCTTTTTTGCCTTGGACGCATAATACAGATATTTCGTGTGCGCCTGCGATTCGCCCGCAAATGCCGCCAGCAGGTTCTTTTCGGTCTTGGAGCCTTTCAATTCAGCCATGCAAATCACCCTTTCCGTTTATCATTTTTTCCTATTTGCAGTTTCTGCTGCAAGGTAATTATAGGATATACAGGAAAATTTTTCAAGCTTTCGCTGAAAAAATTGAATCTTCCCAAGAAAAATGCTACAATGGACAGGCAAAACAAATAAAAGGAGTTGCGGTGCGGTGCGCCGCGTGTGCAAAGCATGTATATCAAGAACAAACACATCAAACAGATTTACCGTTTGCTGTTCCTGCTTGTCTGTGAGGCAGGGCTGATTTTGGAATTCGTGGGCGTCGGATCCTTGGGCGGCGCAAAAATGCTGCTGTGCTATTACACGGTGTTAAGCAATCTCGTCTGCTTTTTGTATTTCGCCTTTCTCGTCATCGTACAGCCCGCACGGGAAAACGCACTGATAAAAGGCGCCGTTACCATGTGCATCACGGTGACGGGACTTGTATACCATTTCATGCTCACAGGCGTGATGGAAGCGAGCGTCGGCGCAGTTTCACAGACCTTACTCATCGGCAACACATTGGTGCACTATGTTGTCCCGATCGGCGTTGTGCTCGACTATTTCCTGTTTTTCCCAAAAGGCAACTATAAACCCCTGCACCCGTTGGCATGGTTGGCGCTTCCCTTTGCGTATTTTGTATTCATCCTGATCCGCGCCGAGGTCAGCACCGCGACCTTTACGGGCTACGGCGGGCAAAGCCGTTTCCCGTATCCGTTTTTGGACGTAGATGCTTACGGCTGGGGCCGTGTGCTTTTGATGGTCTTTGCGATCACGGTCGTGTTCACAGCGCTCGGCTATCTTTCCTTTGTGCTTGACCGGCTGCTGGGCAGAACGCGCAAGGGCGCGCGGTGATATCCCCTTTTACAGTTTACAGCCCATGCATAAGCCGCCGGGGAGCGTGCGCAGCACGGCAAATCCGTGTTTTTTATAAAAAGCGACGGCGCGTGTATTGTCGGACGACACGCACAGAAATACACCGGGTACGCCGCTTTCTGTGAGCTTTTCTTTGAGCGCTTGCATAAGCTGTGACCCGATTCCCCTGCTTTGGATCTCAGGCAGCAGGTCGATGTGCAGGTGCGCAGGATATTCTTTTGCAAACGGGGCTTGCAGCTTAAACGAACCGCGTGCGTTTAGGGCGCGGAACAGCCCGAGCTTCCTGATCTCTTTGAGCTCCCTTTCGGCAAACGCCGCGCGGTAGCGCGCAAGATCGGGCGCGCAAAGGATATACCCCCTGGCGCAGTCTGTTTCATCCGCTGCGACAAAGCAGAAATCCCGTTCGGTGCGCGTGTAGCAGCGGTTGTATAGCAGCAGTGTATTCTCCTGCTCGCGTGTGTTCTTGCGCCGGGCAGGGGCTGCGGTCATAAGGCAGATGTGCTCGACGGCAGGGATGTCCGTTTCACAAAGCGGACGGATGCGGATCTGCATAAGCGCGCTCCTCTCTCCGTTTTCTGCATTGTAGCACAAATGGCATCTGCCCGCAAGGCGCTCCGCACAGACGGTCTTACACTTTTGATAAAGGAGTCTTTATGAAAACAAGGTGGTACAAGGACGCGGTGGTCTATCAGATCTATCCGCGCAGCTTTACGGATTCCGACGGCGACGGCATCGGCGATCTGCCCGGCATCCTGCAAAAGGTCGATTACTTAAAAGAACTCGGCGTGGATGCCGTTTGGCTTTCGCCCTGCTATAAGTCTCCAAATGACGATAACGGGTATGACATCAGCGATTACCGCGACATCATGGATGAATTCGGCACCATGCAGGATTTTGAACGGATGCTTGAGGCGTTCCACAGCCGCGGCATCCGTGTGCTGATGGATCTGGTTGTCAACCACACCTCGGATGAACACCCGTGGTTCCGGGAGAGCCGAAAGAATAAAGCGAACCCGTACCGCGACTACTATATTTGGCGCGACGGCACTGGTCCCGATAAAAAAGACCCGCCCAACCGCTGGCGCGCCTGTTTCGGCGGGTCGGCGTGGGAATACGACGAGACGACCGGACAGTTCTATCTGCACCTGTTCAGCAAAAAGCAGCCCGACCTGAATTGGGACAACCCGAAGGTGCGCGCCGAAGTGGCGGACATCTGCAACTTTTGGCTGCAAAAGGGTGTGGACGGCTTTCGCTGCGATGTGATCACCTATATTTCCAAGCCTGACGACCTATATCATGCCGCGCAAAAGGATGTCGTGGTCGGCCCGCACTGGAAAGCCTATATACACGAGCTGTCCGAGCGCGCCTTTGCCCGCTTTGATACCCTGATCGTCGGCGAGGCGGCGGGGATCGATTTTCGGCGTGCATGCGAGATCACGCGCGAAGACGCAGGGCTTTTGGACATGCTGTTCCATTTTGAGCACACAGATGTGCGCACCATGTTCGCACGCGACCAAAGGTCCATGCCCCTTCGCCGCTTCAAGGAGGTCCTGTTCCGTTGGCAGACGCTGCCGAAAAACTGCTGGGGCGCACTGTACTATGAGAATCACGATCAGCCCCGCAGTATGCCGCGCTTTGCGCCTGCCGGCGAGCACCGTGCCGCTGCGGCAAAAAGCCTTGCGGTTTCGCTGCTGTTTCAAAAGGGTACGCCGTTTCTGTATCAAGGACAGGAGCTTGGCATGACCAACTGCGTGTTTTCAAAGGCGGATTACCGAGATATCCAATCGGTCAATCAGCTTGCCGACGCATGCCGTAAGCCCTTCGGCAGAATCGTCGAGCATTTTGCCGAACGGTATTTACAGCGATACGCCCGCGATCATGCCCGCACGCCGATGCAGTGGAGCGACGCGCCGAACGCCGGCTTCACAAGCGGCACGCCGTGGATGAAGGTCAATGAAAATTACAAGCAGATCAACGCAGCCGACCAGCAAAAAGATCCGCGATCCGTTTTTCATTTTTATAAAACGGCAATTTCCCTGCGCAAGGCATATGCCGACATCGTGCGCGACGGAGAAGTCCTTCCGATCGGCAAAAAAGATAAGAATGTATTTGCGTTTGCACGCAGGCTCGGCAGAGAGCAGCTGCTCGTCGTATGCAGCCTTTCCCCGAAAGCGGTGCGCTTTTCCGTACCCGCGGAATTCCGGACAGGCAGTGAACAGCTGCTGCTGTGCAACGCCGAGACGCCGCCCGCGCTCGGTGCGGACTTACAGCTCGCGCCCTGCACCTGCGCGGTGTGGCTTATAGAGTCCTAATTTACAATTTCCGTCCAAGCTTCGATACAAAAGCCGTCCTCTGTTCGGAGGGCGGCTTTTATCCGGTCAGGCGTTTGCGCATTTCGAGCAGGATGCCGCGCTCGCGCCGCGAGACCTGCACCTGCGAAAGCCCCAGAGCTTCGGCGGTCTTGACCTGCGTTAATCCTTGAAAATAGCGTAATTCAATGAGTTTCCGATCCGCTTCAGGCAGTGTTTCAAGCACCTCGCGCAGCGCCAGCGCGTTTTGGATTTCATCCTCGCCCGATTCCACAGGGATATCCAGCTGGCGCTCGCCGTCCTCATCCGCCGCCGTTAAGGAAACGGTCGGCTGCGCGAGCCCTAAAAGCTCGGTCATTTCATATTCCGAAACGCCCATTTTTTCGGCGAGCTCGCAAAGACGCGGCTCGCGCCCGAGCGATGCCGTCATCTCTTCCCGCACGTGCGCGGCGGTGCGGGCGCGTTCTTTTAAGGCACGGCTGATCTTCACACTGCCGCCGTCACGGAACAGGCGTTTGATCTCGCCTAAGATCGCCGGGACGGCATAGGTCGAAAACGCAAAGCCCAATTCCGCACGAAAGCCGTCCGCCGCCTTGACAAGGCCCAGACAGCCCGCCGAAAACAGATCGTCATATTCGATGCCCTTCCCGCGGAAGCGGTTGGCGCAGGCATGCACGAGTCCTAAATTTTCGGCGATCAGGCGGTCACGGTTCAAGGCTTGCCTCTCTGCCGTGCAGCAGCTTCACGAGTGTTACAGTCGTGCCTTTTCCAACGGCGGAGCGCACGCGCACCTTATCGCAAAAGCTCTCCATGACGGAAAAGCCCAACCCCGAGCGGTCGCCGCCGCGCGTCGTGAACAGCGGTTCGCGCGCCTTTTTCACGTCTGCGATACCGCAGCCGCGGTCACGGATGCGGATCTCCATGCGGCCGCGTTCAAACAGGCGCACCTGTATGTAGATTTTCCCAACCTCGTTCGGGTACGCGTGCACGATGCAGTTTGTCACCGCCTCGCTGACCGCCGTTTTGATGTCGTTGACCTCTTCGAGCGTCGGATCAAGCGCAGCGGCGAAGGCGGCGACCGCCACACGCGCGTAGGCCTCATTGACAGAACGGCTCTCGATCTGCAGCCGCATCTCATTGATGGGTCTCATGCTTTTCTGCCTCCTTTTTGTCTGCGCGGGAAAGCGCGGCGATCCGGTCGAGCCCCGCCAGGCGCATCACTTTATAGGCGTGCGCGGAAAGATTGCGGATCTCCAGCGTGCAGGAAAACTGTACGAGCAGCTTATAGCGCCCCATGACAAGCCCAATACCGGAGCTGTCCATGAATGTGACACCGCCGAAATCCAAAATGGTGTGCGCCGGGTGAAAACCAACGGCAAATTCGTCGATCTTTTCGCGTGCGGCGGGCGCGTTGTGGTGGTCAAGCTCGCCGTCGAGATAGACTGTCATGACCTGCCCGTCCGTCTCAATGCGTGTGTGCATATCGATTCCTCCTTTTCGGGATCGGCTTGTATTGTAGCAAGCAAGCGGTAAAAAATTTGTCGCAATGCGGTAGCAAAAGTGTTCGGGAAAACAGAAAAAGGCGCCCCGACCGAATTGGTCGGGGCGCCCTGCCGTTTATATGCTGTATTCTGTTCTATTCGATATAGGCTTGCAGCGTATCAAGCAGTGCCGCGTCGGCTGCAACATCGGCACGCACACCGTCGGGCAGGTATTCCTCCGAAAGTACGCGGCCGCGGCGGCGCACCTCGGCGAGCACGCCGACCTTATCGAAAGGCAGACGCAGTACGGCGTGCGCGCTTCTTTGCTGCAAGCGCTGTTCCACTGCCTGCAAAAGGCGGTCAAGCCCCTCGCCCGTGCGCGCACTGATGCAGACGGTATCGCGGCTTGGTACGGGCAGGAAATTCGGATGCGGCGTATCGCACTTGTTGAGGACATGCAGCACGGGCGTCCCGGCACAGCCGAGTTCATGAAGCAGCTTTGCCGTTACCTCGACGTGCTCTTCCACTGCCGCGTCGGACACGTCACAGACATTGAGAATGAGATCTGCATCCGCCGCTTCCTCCAAGGTTGAGTGGAACGCCTCCACAAGCTTGTGCGGCAGGCGGCGCACAAGACCTACGGTATCTATAAGCAGCACCGAAAGCCCGCTTGGCAGCGTCAGGCGGCGGGCGGTCGGGTCGAGCGTGGCAAAAAGCTTGTCCTCGGCGAGCACACCCGCATTCGTTAGTGCGTTCATCAAGGTCGATTTGCCCGCGTTCGTGTAGCCCATGAGCACCACGGTCTGCACGCCGTCCTTTTTGCGGCGGGTACGGTAGGCGCTGCGGCGCTTTTCGATCTGTAAAAGCTGCGCGCGCAAACTCTGGATGCGGCGGTGGATATGGCGGCGGTCACTTTCGAGCTTGCTTTCGCCCGGGCCGCGCGTGCCGATGCCGCCGCCGAGTCTCGAAAGGCTCTTCCCCTGCCCCGCAAGGCGCGGCAGGCGGTATTGCAGCTGCGCGAGCTCCACCTGGATCTTGCCCTCGCGGCTGCGTGCATGCTGCGCGAAAATATCCAGAATCAGCGTCGTGCGGTCGATCACACGCGTTTTTGTCTCTCTTTCAAGATTCCTTTGCTGTGCCGGCGACAGCTCGCCGTCGGCAATGAGCAGTTCCACTTCGTTGTCCGCACAAAAGGTACAGATCTCCCCGAGCTTTCCGCTGCCGATATACGTGGCGGGGCTCGGGGCTTCGAGCTTTTGCGAAACAACGCCCACGACTTCGGCACCGGCGGTTTTGGCGAGCGCTTCCAGTTCCGTAAGCGACGTTTCGCAATCGTATTCGCCCGTGTCCACGCCGACGAGCAGCGTGCGTTCGGGAGCATTTTCAAGTGTATGCAGCACCATAAGGACCCTCTTGCATTCGATGCGGAAAGCCCGCGTCCCATGCAGAGCGCGGGCTTTCCGTATGTTGTATTTTAATCGATAAATTTGCCGTAGTGCTTCGGCTCGGCCAGCGGCGGTGCAAAGCGGATAAGAATCTGCGCCGCTTTAGAAAGGATCGGGTTTTTGATGACGTCGCCGAGGTTGACGACCAGCGTATCGCAGATCTTGTAGACAGACGGCGTAGACGACGGGGTCATGGTCACGCGGTCGCGGCGCTTAAACAGGAAATTGAGGTCGCGTTTGCCGATCGTCTCGATCGGCCGGATGGACAGCTTCAGATTGAAGTCGTCGAGCCACTCGGCATTCGCACAGACCTTGAATTTAACGTGCCCGAGCGTCAGGGTGCCGTAGCGATAATGTCCGTCCATGCCGCAGGCGACGGTGTTGCGCTCGTCGCCCTCGCTCCAGCTGAAGCTGCACTCGTGCTCCTTAAAACGGAAAGAAACGCGGTCAATGTTGCCGGCGCGGTCGGACATCATAAAGGTCACGGCAAGCGGCAGAACGCTCATGGGGAAGCCGATGAGGTTCAGCAATATCTTGCGGCGCATTTTGATCGTCCTGCCCTCGATCTTCGGCTCAAGCGGCGAATGCGGCGAAACGGCAGGGCGGGTGAACAGGGTGCTTTCGGGCTTGGGCGGCTCTTTCGCCGCATTTTCATTGATGAACGCCGCAGGGAAAAATTTCCAGATCGTCTCGCGTGCCTGCGGTTCGCTGGGAACCGCTGCGGTGGTGATGATGCTTGCGTCGTAATCGGGCAGATTGATCGCAAATTGCGAGAACATACCGTCCGCACGATAGGAGTTCGGGACGCAGCCGTTCATCCAAAAGCAGTAGCCGTAGCCGGCGTTGCTGTCCGCATCTTCCCCGGGCTGGTGAACGTCGCCGAGCTGGTTGACGGTCGCTTCTTTCACCCATGCCTCCGGGATGACCTGCCGCCCGCGGTATTTGCCGCCGTGCAAGTAGCAATCCGCGAATTTTGCAAGATCCTCGGTCGTGATATATAAGCCCCAGCCGCCGGCTTCAACCCCGTTTCGGTCGGTCTCCCAAAACGGGATATCAATACCCAGAGGTTCAAACAGGCGCGGGGTGAGATAGTCGATCACACTCATCCCCGTGACGCGGTGCAAAATCGCGCAGAGCATATAAATGTTTTCATTAACATATAAGAAATCCGTACCCGGTTCAAACACCCACGGAGAATTGATAAAATCAGCGATCCAGTCGATCTTGCCCTTGTCCGCCATCAAGTCGGTCTGCTTGCCCGAGGTCATGGTCAGCAGGGTGCGCACCGTCAGCTTATCAAAATAGGGGTGCGGCGTTTTCGGCGGGTAATCCGGGAAAAAGTCCAAAACCTTGTCCGTAAGCTGCACAAGCCCTTCGCTGACGGCAAAGCCCACCGCCGTAGCGGTGAAGCTCTTGCTGACGGAGTACATGGTATGCTTGGTATGCGCGTCATACGGCTCATTATACCATTCGACCGCAACTTTACCATGGCGCAGCACCATCAGGCTGTGGAACTCCAGCTGCTCGCGCTGTATGTAATCCACAAACTGCTCGGCAACATCGGCATAGACGCCCACCTCTTCGGGGGCAGCGGCACGCGGGAGATCGGTTTTCGCAGTATTCATATGGTTGTGCGCCCTTTCTTTTTCCTTTGTCGGAATTGATGATATATTTTAGCATATTTTCGCAAAAATCGCAACACTTCACACAAAAAAAGGCAGGCAAAGCGCCTGCCTTTGGAAAAAATGGACGAAATCGCGATACCATGACGCGGAATCAGTCGACCTTGACCGTCCAGCCGAATTTGTCAGGGCGTTTGCCCCACTGGATGCCCGTCAGCTCGTCATACAGCTTCTGGGAAAGCTCGCCGATCTCGCCGTGATTGATCTCCATGACCTTGTCGCCGACGCGCAGCTCGCCGATGGGCGAAATGACCGCCGCCGTGCCGCTGCCGAACGCTTCAAGCAGTCTGCCCTCGTCATAGGCCTTGACAAGCTCATCCACGGAAATACGGCGTTCGGAGACGTTGTAGCCCCAATCCTTTAAAATGTCCACGCACGACATGCGCGTGATACCGCTCAAGATACTGCCCGTCTCCAGAGAAGGCGTGACGACCTCGCCGTCGAGCACGAAAAACACGTTCATCGTGCCGACTTCTTCCACATATTTGCGCTCCACACCGTCGAGCCAAAGCACCTGTGTATAGCCGAGCTTTTCAGCGATATCCTGCGCTTTTAAGGAGGTGGCATAGTTGCCGCCGGTCTTTGTAAAGCCGACGCCGCCTTTGACCGCGCGCACAAATTGATCTTCCACATAGATCTTCACGGGATTAAGCCCTTCAGGGTAATAGGCGCCGACGGGGGAAAGGATGATCGAAAAGATCAGGTGGTGCGCCGGGTGCACGCCGACGTGCGCATCTGTGGCGAAAATGAACGGGCGGATATAAAGCGAGGTGCCCTCGGCGTGGGGGATCCAATCTTCATCCACGCGCACAAGCGTCTTGATCGCTTCCACCGCGAACGCTTCGTCGATCTGAGGGATGCACAGGCGGTCGTTCGAGCGATTCAGCCGCTCCATGTTCTTGTCGGGGCGGAACAGCAGGATCTCGCCGTTCGGGCTGCGGTATGCCTTTAAGCCCTCAAAGACCTCCTGCGCATAGTGCAGCACCATTGCAGCGGGATCAAGCTCGAACGGCGCATACGGCACGATGCGCGGGTCATGCCAGCCCTCGCCCTCGTCATAGTTCATAATGAACATATGATCGGTATAGTAATTGCCGAAGCCGAGCGCGTTTTCATCGGGCTTTTTTTTCGGCGTTTTGGTACGTTCGATTTTGATTTCCATTTGAAAACATCTCCAATATTTTTCGATAAGCCCTGCGTTTAGGCCTTATCAAATTTATAATTCGGAACAAGCTCTTTTAAGAACTTGCGGGAATCCTCCGGTAACAGGTCGCGGATCTGCTTGATATGCTGCATTAAGCTGTCTTCGTCGAAATCGTAGGGTGCCGTGACAAAAATCTTGTCGTTTTCCGTTTTGTGCATGCCCTCGCGCTCTGACGGCAATATCAGCTCTTCATACAGCTTTTCTCCTGGACGAAGCCCCGTAAACTGGATGTCGATATCCACATACGGCTCGTAGCCCGACAGCTTGATGAGCTTTTCGGCGAGCGAGACGATCTTGACGGGCTCGCCCATATCGAGCACAAAGATCTCGCCGCCTTTTGCAAGACCGCCCGCCTGCACAACAAGCTGCGCGGCTTCGGGGATGGTCATAAAGTACCTCGTAATATCGGGGTGTGTGACCGTCAGCGGCCCGCCGTGCTCAAGCTGTTCTTTGAACAGCGGGATCACGCTGCCGTTCGAGCCGAGCACGTTGCCGAAACGCACAGCGGCAAACTTGGTCTTGGAAATTTTGGAGAAGTGCTGCACCACCAGCTCGCAGCAGCGCTTGGTCGCGCCCATGACATTGGTGGGATTGACCGCCTTGTCGGTGGAAAGCAACACAAAATTACGAACGCCGAATTCGTCGGCGACCTTTGCGGTATTATAAGTGCCGAGGATATTGTTTTTGATCGCCTCAAAGGGGCTGTCCTCCATAAGCGGCACATGCTTGTGCGCCGCAGCGTGGAACACGCTGGAGGGATGGAACTCCTCAAACACCTCGCGCAGCCGCTGCTCCTCGCGCACCGAGCCGATGCGGATCTCGATCTGCGGCGTACCGAAATATTGCAGGTCTAAAGAATTCTTCAAAGAATAGGCGTTGTTTTCGTAAATATCAAAAATGACGATCTTGCTCGGGTTGTAGCGCGCGATCTGGCGGCAAAGCTCCGAGCCGATGGACCCGCCGCCGCCCGTCACGAGCACGACCTCGTCCGTCAGATAGCGGCAGACATCGTGGTTCAGCTCGACGGGAGGCCGGGAAAGCAGGTCGAGGATGTCCACCTGCCGCGCTTCTTTGAGCGCCGACTTCTTGCCCGTACCGACTTCGGTATGATCCGCAGCCATTTTGACGATACAGCCCGTCTCCACCATCTTTTCCAAAAGCTCACGCTTGCGCGTGTCGTCGATCTCCGTGATGCAGAAATAGATCTGGTCGATATGATATTTTTTGACCGCCGCTTCCACACTGTCGCAGCTGCCGACGACCGGCGTGCGCAGAATGGACTGCCCGATCTTTTTCGGATCATCGTCCAGAATCGCCACAGGGAAGCCCAGACGGTAGCCTGTCATTTGCAGTTCCGAGATCAGCGCGCTGCCGACGTGCCCCGCACCGACGACCAGGATCTTCTTTTCGGCGGACTTGGCGTTTTTGTCCTTTTTGTTTTGATAGCGGCGGCTTTCCGTCGAAAACATATAGAACAGCCGATACGTCATGCGGGCGATAAGCCCGAAGGCAACGAAAAAGATAGCAACATCCATATACACCGAAAACGGCAGGACATTGAAATACAACTGGTCTTTCGTAAGGTACCCGAGCGCCATGAGCTCCCGGCAGATCTTCATGCCGACATAATCGCAGACAAATACGCATCCCGTTGCGCAAATCCCGGAAAGCCCGAAGCGCACCATGTCGTAAAGCCCGGCGTATTTCCAAAGCGTGCTGTAAGTGCGGAACACAAAATTAAAGCCGATATAAAAGAGTGTTACATACGGGATGCGCAGGCAAAGCCGAGTCGCCAGCTCCATATCCATGCGGAAGTTCCAGTGCAGGAACACCATCAGAAAATACAACAGATTGGCACACAGAAAATCCAGCGCCAACTGTGCGACCAGTTTTTTTCCTACCTTTTTTTTCGGCTTCAACAAAGACTTTGCAGCCAAAACATTTCCCCCTGCTTTTCATTTAAAACGACCGATCCTGCCGTCTCAAACGACTTTGATATTTTCGTACAGAAGCATCGAAAATGCATTTTCTATAAGTTTACTCTTTTCTTAAACGGTTGTCAACAAATCGTCGGAAAGAAAAGCGCAAAAGTCCTGAAAATCCGCGTTTTCCGGTTGAAAGCGTCATAAAAAAATGGTAAACTATATCAATTAGAATTGTGAAAGCAATCGGAAAGGAGCGTCCGCATGAGCCGAAAGCTATGGAAACTCGCGCAAAGCGACAAGGAAGCGGCGGCAACGCTTGCGGAAAGCTGCGAGATCGACCCGTTTTTGTCACTGCTGCTTTATTCGCGCGGTTTTTCGGACGACGAGCAGATCTATGACTTTCTGCACCCGGACGCGATGCTTTCCGACCCATTTGAGCTGATCGATATGGAAGCTGCCGCCGAACGCGTGGAACAGGCGATTGAGGGATTCGAAAAGATCGCGGTGTTCGGCGACTACGATGCGGACGGTGTGACCGCTGCGGCGCTTTTGTACCTGTATCTGCGCGAGCGCGGTGCGAACGTGGTCTGCATCCTGCCCGATCGCATACGCGACGGCTACGGGCTCTCCCCCGAGGCGGTCGAGCGGCTTTTTGACAGTGGCGTGCGGCTGATTGTAACGGTAGACAACGGCATTGCTGCGCTCGACGCGGCGGCGCGTGCGAAAGAGCTCGGTATAGATCTGGTCGTCACCGACCACCACCGTCCGGGCGAAGTGCTGCCCGACGCCGTTGCCGTGGTAGATCCGCATCGTACGGACTGCCCTTCGGAATTCAAGGACAACGCGGGCGTAGGCGTTGCTTTTAAACTTGCCGCCGCCATCGAAGGCGACCCGGAAAGCGTGCTGGGGCAATACGCCGACCTGATCGCGCTGGGTACCCTTGCGGACGTTGTGCCTTTGCGCGGAGAAAACCGTGCGCTCGTATGCGCGGGGCTCGGGAAGCTCAACCGTGCGCCGCGTGTCGGTCTTGCCGCGTTAATGGCGGCGGCAGGCTGTGCGGGGAGGTACATGCACGCCTCTTCTGTCGTGTACACCCTCGCGCCGCGCATCAATGCCGCCGGGCGTATGGGTTCCGCCGAGCCCGCACTGCAGCTGCTGCTTTGTGATGATGCCGCAGAAGCGGACGCGCTCGCCCAGCGGATCGATGCGTGCAACCGCGAACGCCAAGCGGTGGAGGCAAAAGTTTGCGCCGAGGCGATTGAGCAGATCGAGGCGGATCCGGGCATCCAATACGCAAGCGTGCTCGTCGTCGCCGGCGAGGGCTGGCACCCCGGTGTGGTGGGCATCGTCGCGGCGCGGCTCGTCACGCGCTACGGCAAGCCCGCCGTTGTCATTTCCTTAGACGGCAAAACGGGCAAAGGCTCGTGCCGCAGCATCGAAGGGTTTTCGATCTATGACGCCCTGGACAGTGCCCGCCACACGCTCACGCATTTCGGCGGGCATTCCGGCGCCGCCGGGATAGGCATACGCGCCGAGGACATACCCGCCCTGCGCGCGGCTCTGGACGAATATGCAAAATCCACACATCTGCCGTTTCCGACGCTCACACTCGACTGCAAGCTCAACCCGGCTTACATCGGGCTGCCGCTTTTAGACGCACTGGAGGCGCTCGAACCCTGCGGCAGCGGCAATCCTGCGCCGCTGTTCGGGCTGTACGGCATGACGCTTACCGCAGCAAAGCCCGTCGGAGAAGGAAAGCACCTGCGTCTGACGTTTGAAAAAGGGCACACGGAGCTTAAAGCCATGCTGTTTTCTGTCACGCTCGCACAGTTCCCCTATCAGCCGGGTGACCTTTTGGATCTTGCCGTGCAGATCGAGCGCAACACCTTTCGCGGGGAGACGAGCGCTTCGGTGCGCATCCGCGACCTGCGGTTTTCGCACCCGGATGAGGAAAACTATTTGAAAAGCCTGCGGCTTTACGAGCGCTACCGCTTCGGTGACCGTATGACCGATCAGGAGCGCGCTTATTTGAAGCCGTCAAGGGAATTTTTATTGGACGTCTACCAATTCGTGCGCGACCACAGCCCCTGGACGTTTGACGTCGAGGTGTTCTGCAAGCGCAGCGGCTGCCCGGAACGCTTTGCGGCGCGCGTGCGCGTTGCCTTTGACGTGCTGTGCGAATTGAAGCTTTTCGAAAAGCAAGGCGAAGCTTACACCTGTGTGCATGCCAAGGCGGATCTTGCCGCTTCGGAAATACTCAAAGCCCTGTCTTAGCCAAAAGGAGCGTGAAAGCATGGCGGAACAAAAACGGAACGAAAACGAAAAAGAACTGACCCCGCGCGAACAGTATGCACAGCTGAGAGAACGCCTGCGGGATGACACATCGTTTTCAGCGGAAGAGATCGCCGAGATCGACAAAGCATACGCGCTCGCCGAAGAGATGCACAGCGCGCAGCTGCGCTTTTCCGGGCAGCCGTATATCATTCATCCGATCGCCGTGGCGAACATCCTTGTGGACCTCGGTATGGACGCGCCCTCCATTGAGGCGGCGCTGCTGCACGACACGGTAGAGGATACGGACGTCACGCTTGAGCAGCTTCGCGCACAGTTCGGCGACGAGGTTGCCGAGCTCGTGGACGGTGTGACCAAGCTCGGCAAGGTGCCGCTTGCCACCAAAGAGGAATTTCAGGCGGAGAATATCCGCAAAATGCTGCTGGCGATGTATAAGGACATCCGCGTTATCATCATCAAGCTCGCGGACCGTCTGCACAATATGCGCACGCTCGATTTTATGGCGCCGCAGAAGCGCCGCGACATCGCACTCGAGACGCTTGAGATCTATGCGCCCATTGCGCACCGGCTCGGTATCCGCCCTGCCAAGGAGGAGCTTGAGGATCTGGCGATCCGCTTTCTCGATCCCATCGCCTATGCCGATATTGAAAAATCGCTTGACGCCCTGCGCCGCGAGCGGTTAGGCTTTTTGGAAGAAACAAAGGAAAAGGTACGCGAGCGCATTGCCTCGGTCGTCCATGACCCGACGATCGACGGGCGCGTAAAAAGCGTGCACGGCATATACCGCAAAATGTATATGCAGAACAAAAACTTCGACCAGATCTATGACATCTTTGCCATCCGCATCATCGTAGATACGGTCATCGACTGCTACAACTGTTTGGGCGTTATCCACGACATGTTCCGCCCCATGCCCGGACGGTTCAAGGACTATATCGCGAACCCCAAGCCGAATATGTACCAGTCCCTGCACACGACCGTGCTCGGCAAGGACGGCGTGCCGTTCGAAGTGCAGATCCGCACCTGGGAAATGCACCGCACCGCCGAATACGGTATCGCAGCGCACTGGAAATATAAACTTGGGATGAAGGGCGGCAAAACCAGCCTTGATCAGCGGCTTGCATGGATCCGCCAGATGCTGGAGGATCAGAAGGAATCCGGCGACGTGCAGGAGATCGTGCGCGCCATCAAAAGCGACCTTGTGCCCGAGGATGTGTTCGTTTTCACCCCGCGCGGCGACGTGATCACCCTGCCCAGCGGCGCAACGGCGATCGACTTCGCTTATGCCATCCACACCGCCGTCGGCAACAAGATGGTCGGCGCGAAGGTGGACGGGCGCATTGTCCCCATCGACTATCAGGTCAAGACCGGCGAGATCGTGGAGGTGCTCACCTCCTCCCAGCCGGGCAAAGGCCCTTCGCGCGACTGGCTGAACATCGTCAAAACCAGCTCCGCGCGAAACAAGATCCGTTCGTGGTTCAAAAACGAGAAGCGTGACGAAAACATTGCCGAGGGCAAGGCCGAGATCGAGCGCGAATTCCGCCGCAACTTTATCCGCCTTTCCGATGAAGATTACGAAAAATTCATCCATAATCTTGCGGCGCGCCAGCGGTTCGACAATCCGGATGATTTTTATGCCGCGATCGGCTTCGGCGGCATTTCCGTACAGCGGCTGATGCCCTATATCAAAGAGGAATACAACAAAAACTACCGCCCGCACGAGGAGCAGGCGCCGTCATCCGCCGTGCGCGAGCCGAAACGCAGCAGCAAGGATGGCGTGACCGTGGAGGGCGTGGACAACGTGCTCATCAAATTTTCGCGCTGCTGCAATCCGCTGCCCGGCGACGACATCATCGGGTTTATCACACGCGGGCACGGCATTTCCGTCCACAAACGCGACTGCCCCAACGTCCCGCACGACATTGCCGCGAGCCCTGAGCCCGAGCGCTGGGTCCGGGTGACATGGAACCGGGACGTCAAAAAGGAATTCCAGGCGTCGCTGCAAATCACGGCGCTTTCACGCATCGGCCTGATGGCAGACGTTTCGCTGCAGCTTGCGAACATGCGCGTGAACATCAATGAGATTTTCTCACGTGATGCAAAAGACGGCCGAAGCACCATTTATATGACCGTGACGGTCAGCAACGTGGAGCATTTGAAAAACGTGATCGCCCGCATTGAAAAGGTGGACGGCGTTTTGAGCGTGGAAAGGTAAGGTATATGAAAGCAGTCATTCAACGGGTAAGATCGGCGCGCGTCGAGGTGGACGGCGCGTGTGTCGGCGAGATCGGGCAAGGGCTTTTGGTGCTTGTCGGCGTGGAACACGGCGACACCGAAGAAGAGGCGCAGCTGCTGGCGCGCAAGACTGCGGCACTGCGCATCTTTACGGACGCGCAGGATAAAATGAACCTGTCCGTAACGGACATCGGCGGGTCGGTGCTTGCCGTATCACAGTTCACGCTGTGCGCGGACGTCAAAAAGGGCAACCGCCCCTCCTTTATCGGCGCGGCGCCGCCCGAGACGGCAAACCCGCTGTACGAAGCGTACTGTGCAGCACTGCTTGAAAACGGCGTGCAGCGTGTGGAAAAGGGCGTTTTCGGCGCACACATGGATGTCACGCTCTTAAACGACGGGCCCGTGACGATACTCTATGACACAGCGATCTGGAAAGGAAGCGCAGTATGACGGCAACGGTGGAACGCATGGTGCTCGGCCCCGTACAGGCGAACACCTATATTTTGACGGACAACGAAACGAATCAGACAGCAGTCATCGACGCGGGCGACTGCCCGAAAGCCTTGCTTGACGCGCTGAAGCCGCACGATGTGCGGTATATCCTGCTTACGCACGGGCACTACGACCATATTTTGGGTGTGCCTGCGCTGAAAGCTGCATTTCCGAATGCGCAGGTCTGTATCCATGTTTTGGACGCGGACTGTCTGCGGGATCCGCAGAAAAGCCTTGCCGCAACAGCGGAGATCCGGGAAATGCCCATAACGCCCGACCGTCTTTTGGAAGAGGGCGATGAAATAGCGCTCGGCAAAACCCGGCTTTGCGTCCTGCATACGCCCGGGCACACCAAGGGCGGCGTATGCTTTGCGGATTACGAAAACCGTCTGCTGTTCACCGGTGATACGCTGTTTTGCCTGACGGCGGGACGCACGGATTTCCCGGGCGGTTCCTATGAAGAACTGCTTGACTCACTTTTACGGCTGCGCGGACTTGACGGCGACTTTACGGTGTATCCCGGGCACAACCGCGCTACGACGCTGGATGCCGAACGGCGGCGCAATCGGTATATGCGGAGGTTGGACGTATGATCCTTGAGATCCGCGACCACCCCTATCAATATGAAACGGAAAAGCTGCTGCGCGTCTTTTTCCCGAACGAAAAGCTGCGCATTGTGCACGGCGAGGCCGCAGACTGCGGCGAACAGGCGGTGGTGACGACGGCCGCAACGGATACGCAGGTTTTCGTGCGTTTCACGGACAAAAACGGTGTGCTCGAGGAAAGCGCCGCGCGTGGGGATGACGGCGAGCTCGCGATGGCAACGCTGCTGTTCCGCGTTTTGCAGTCGCGCACCGGCTACACGCCGAAATGGGGGCTTTTGACCGGCGTGCGCCCGTCCAAGCTTTTTCTCACGCTGGAACGCGAGCGGGGTACGGATGGTGCAAAACGGTATTTTACCGAAACGCTGCTTGTCTCGCCTGAAAAAACAGAGCTCGCATCTTCCGTCGGCGCGCGCGAACAGGCGGTCCTCTCGCTTTCGCGCCCGGAATCGTGCAGTTTGTATGTCTCCATCCCCTTCTGCCCCACAAGGTGCAGCTACTGCTCCTTTGTCTCACAGGCGGTCAGCACCCCATCCGCACGGCGGCTCGTGCCCGAATATGTACGATTGCTTGCGCGGGAGATCAAAGAAACGGGGCAGATCGCAAAGGATCTCGGCCTGCGGCTCGAAAGCGTATACTTTGGCGGCGGCACGCCGACCACGCTTTCCGCAGAACAGCTTGAGACTCTGCTTTCAGCGGTGCGCAAGGCGTTCGACCTGTCGCACCTGCGGGAATACACCGTGGAGGCGGGACGCCCCGACACCGTGACGCCCGAAAAGCTGCAAACCCTTCGCGCGGGCGGTGTGACGCGCGTGAGCATCAATCCGCAGACCTTCAATGACGAGATCTTGCGCACCATCAGGCGGCAGCATACCGCCGAAATGACCGATCGGGCTTTTTTTGCGGCGCGCGCGGCGGGCTTTGCGGACATCAATATGGACCTCATCGCAGGGCTTCCGAACGAGTCTGTCGCGTCCTTTTGCCGTTCCGTAGACCGCGCCGTAGCGCTCGCACCCGAAAACATTACGGTGCATACGCTCTCGCTCAAGCGGGCGTCCACGCTGACGGCGGACGGTACACAGTTTGATAAGGAAAGCGCACAGGCGGCAGATGAGATGCTGCATTACGCCGCCTCGGCTTTAGGGGCTGCGGGCTTCAACCCGTATTACATGTACCGCCAGTCAAAAACGCTCGGGAATCTCGAAAACACGGGCTACACGACTGCGGGGCACGAGTGCCTTTACAACATTTTTATGATGGAGGAGTGCCACACGGTGCTCGCCGCGGGCGCGGGCGCCGTCACCAAACTGAAAGCGCCGCACGGCGCGGATATTTCGCGCATATTTAACTACAAATATCCTTATGAATATATTGCGGGCTTTGCCGAACTTATGGAACGCAAGCGCGCCATTCCCGCATTTTACGAAGCACACGGCATCTAAAAGCCGGCGTCCAAGGACAGTGATTTTTTGCCGAACCTCCCCAACACACTCGAAGCGATCAACCGAAAGGCGCGTTCGGCGCCGCTCGATTTCATCCGCCAAAGCGAAGCGCGCTTTGACGGCGTATTAGACCGTGCCGTTGAACGGATCGTCGCCGAGCGCGGGCGCGAGATCGTCATGCTTGCGGGACCTTCAAGCTCCGGCAAGACCACGACGGCCAAAAAACTTGCCGAGCGTTTGCAGGCGCTCGGGATCGAAACGCATGTGCTCTCTTTAGATGATTTTTATCTAAACCGCGAGCAGATTCCCGGTTTTTCGGAGGGCGCGCCCGATTTTGAAACCGTGCACGCGCTGGATCTGCCGCTGCTGCAGGATACGCTTTGCGACCTGCTGGCGGGGCGGGAAGTGCTGCTGCCCCTGTTTGATTTCACCGTAGGGAAGCGCAGCAACACCTCGCGCGCCGTAACGCTTGGCGAATGCGACGCCGTGATCGTGGAAGGGCTGCATGCGTTAAATCCGCTTGTGACCGCGCAGCTTCCGAAAAAAAACGTATTAAAGCTATATATCAGCGTTTCTTCCCGCATATACAATAAAAACGGGGAGGTCTTGCTGAACAAGAAAAGCCTGCGCTTTGTGCGGCGGCTTTTGCGCGATTACCGCTTCCGCGCAAGCTCTGCGGAGCACACCTTTTCCCTTTGGGAAAACGTGCTCTCCGGCGAACAGAAATACCTGTTCCCGTTCCGCTCGCAGGCGGATATGCGCATCGACTCCACACACCTGTACGCGCCGTGCGTGTTCCGTAATGAGGCGATCGAGCTGCTTAAAAACGCCGATCTGCGCGGGGATGACCGCAGGACTGCCGATACGCTTTCGGCGGCATTGCAGGCCTTTGTGCCGCTTTCCCCTTCGCTCGTGCCCGAAAACTCGCTGCTGCGCGAATTTTTAGGAGGCACGGGACTGCCGCCCCAAACGCGGGATTGACACGCCGCATTTTGCGTGCTATTCTTTTTATCAACCAAAAACTGTCAGGAAAGGGGCCTTGCACCTTGGCGCAGCAAAAACGGAAAAGCCAGTCGCTCTTGAACGGCGCCATTGTGCTCGCTGCCGCCACGATCATCGTAAAGGTCATCGGCATCCTTTACAAAGTACCGATCTCCAACATGATCGGCACCATCGGGCGCGCGTGCTTTGACTCCGCTTACAATCTATATATCCCGATTTATACCGTCTCTATGGCGGGGCTGCCCGTGGCTGTCTCGAAAATGGTCTCACAGCAGGTAGCGCTCGGGCGTTTTCGCGATGTGCGGCGCATCTATAAAGTCGCCGGGCGGCTTTTCTTGCTGACGGGCACCGTCGGTGTGGTGCTGATGCTTCTGCTTGCGTACCCGTATGCGGTGTTGTCCAAAAATATGGACGCGCTGCCCGCGATCATCGCCATTGCACCGTCCATTTTCTTCTGCTGTGTGATGTCTACCTACCGCGGCTACTATAACGGGCTGCGCAACATGACGCCCACCGCCATGTCTGAAATTTGGGAGGCGGTCGGCAAGGTCATCATCGGGCTTGTGTGCGCTTGGGCGACCATGCGCTACGGGCAGGCGCGCCTTGCCGCAGGGCTTCCCATATTCGGTCAGACTGCCGCGACCGAGGCTGAGGCGCTGAGCGTTCTGTACCCTTATGCCGCCGCAGCGGCAGCGTTAGGCGTAACGGGCGGAACGGTCGTCGGCATGCTTTACATGATGATCCGCCACCGCGTGCGCGGCGACGCGCTGACGCGCACAGAGCTGGTCAATTCCCCGAAACCCCTCGCCGGAACGGCGATCGCCAAGACGCTGATGGCGATCGCGATACCCGTAGTAGCGTCGTCGCTTGTGTTCAGCGTGACGAATCTCATTGACTCCATCACCGTACAGAACCGTCTGGATACGATGATCCTTGGTAACCTGGATTACATCCGCTCGGTCTACGGCGATCAGCTGCTCGCTGCGCAGGTGCTGGATGCGGATATTGCAAAATACCTGTACGGCGCATACACCATGTCGCTGGACTTTAAGAACCTGATCCCGTCGATCACGCTTTCCTTAGGTGTGAGCGCCATACCCGCACTGTCTGCCGCGTGGGCGGTCAAGGACAAAAAGGTGCTCAAAATCTCGGTCGAATCCGTGCTGCGCGTAACGCTGATGATCGCGTTCCCGGCGGGCATCGGTATGGCGGTGCTTGCAGAGCCGATCCTCAACATGATGTATGAAACCGGCAGATCCGCCGATGCGGTCTCTATCGCCGCACCCATTATGGCGGCATACGGCTACACCATTTTCTTAATGTGCCTGTCGCAGCCGACAACGAACATGCTGCAAGCCCTCGGCAAGACGGGTGTGCCGCTTCGCTCTTTAACGGTCGGCGCGGTCGCAAAGGTCATTGCAAACTACATTTTCATCGGCATCCCGCAGATCAACATCAACGGCGCGGTCATCGGCACCGTGATCTGCTACGCGATCATCGTAATCTACAACATCATCGCGCTGCTGCGCACCGCGCGGGTGCGCGTGAATTGGATGTCGGTTTTTGTAAAGCCCCTGTTTTCCGCCGTGCTCTGCGGCGTGGCGGCGTATACAAGCTACGGGCTGTTTTCCAACATTTTACCTGTGATGACGCGCGGCGGGCTTTCGATAACGAATATCATTGCTACGGCGATCGCCGTCGTATTTGCCGTGCTGGTTTACGCGATCGCTATGTTTTTGGTCGGCGGGATCGCCAAATCGGATGTAAAAATGCTGCCTAAGGGAGAAAAAATCGCGAAAACACTTGCCAAATATGGATTTTTAGAGTAAAATACAGAAAAGGATTTTGCAATGGAACAGACGTTTACAACCAAATCGAAATACAACATGCAGGATCTTTTGGAGATCATGCGTATTCTGCGCGGTGCGCACGGCTGTCCGTGGGATCGTGAGCAGACGCACGAATCCATCCGCAAAAACTTGATCGAAGAGACCTACGAGGCGATCGAAGCGATCAACAAGCACGACGACGTGCTGCTGTGCGAGGAGCTCGGCGACGTGCTCATGCAGGTCGTATTTCACGCCCAGATGGCTGCCGAGCGCAACGCATTCTCGTTTGACGACGTGGCGGACGGCATTTGCAAAAAGCTTATTGAGCGGCATCCGCATGTTTTCGGTGACGTACAGGTTGCCTCCTCCGGCGAGGTGCTGGAGAATTGGGAGCAGATCAAATCCGCAACCAAGCACCGTAAAACGGTCGCGGATAAAATGCAGGCGGTCCCGCGTGAGCTGCCCGCTTTGATGCGTGCTTACAAGATCCAGGAAAAGGCGGCAAAGGTCGGTTTTGACTGGGATGACCTCGACGGCGCGCTGCAAAAGCTGCCTGAGGAAACCGCAGAATTGCGTGCGGCATATGAAAAGAACGACCGCGAAAACGCGCTGGAAGAACTCGGCGACCTGTTGTTTTCGGCCGTCAATGCGGCGCGGTTTTTAAAGCTTGACCCTGAGGAAGCCCTCACTGCGGCGACGGACAAGTTCCAGAACCGTTTTTGCGAGGTGGAAAAGCTCGCCGAGGCGCGCGGTGTAGATATGCAGTCTGCATCGCTTGAAACGCTGGATGCGCTTTGGGACGAAGTCAAAAAACACGGTTCCGAATAGCTGTTCGCAGCTATGGAAGATAAATCTATCCAAAACGGAGGAAGACAAACATGAATAAGACAGAACTTATCGCGGCAGTTGCGGAGAAGGCCGGTCTGTCCAAGAAAGACGCGGACGCGGCGGTTTCGGCTGTGTTCGATGCAGTCACTGCAGAGCTTGCCAAGGGCGAAAAGGTCCAGCTCATCGGCTTCGGCACGTTTGAGGTTCGTGAACGCGCTGCAAAAACGGGTCGCAACCCGAGAACCGGCGAGACGATGACCATCCCGGCTTCCAAGGTTCCCGCTTTCAAGGCCGGCGCAGCTCTGAAGAACGCTGTTGCGAAATAAGTGCTTTTGCACACGCGGCAGAGGGAAGCGATTCCCTCTGCTTTTTCTTTTCGGCGATTCTGTAAACCTACAGGAGGGTTTGTTTTGCGACTGGATAAATATTTAAAAGTCTCACGCATCGTCAAGCGCCGTACCGTCGCCAACGAGATCTGCGACGCAGGGCGCGCCGAGGTCAACGGAAGAGCGGCGCGCGCTTCCTACGATGTAAAGGTCGGCGATATTATCGCGCTGAACCTCGGCGGCAGCGTCAAGCGTTACGAGGTGCTTGCCGTCAACGAATTTGCACCTAAGGACGCCGCTTCAGCCATGTATCGCGAGCTTTCATAAGACCGCAGGGGTATTTACCTTTCGGGCGATGCATGCTATACTGTTTATATCAGGCGAACCAAAGGAGCAAGCGGTATGAACTTCAAGCAAATCAACCAAAACGGGCTTTATGAGGGCTTTGCCCTGATCACAAAATCGGAGAAAAAAGTCACGGCCAAGGGCAAGGACTACCTTGACCTCATCCTATCCGACAGCGACGGCGAGATCTCCGCCAAATATTGGGACTACAACGAAGCTGCGCAGGGGCAGTTTCCTGCCGAGACGCTTGTAAAGGTTCGCGGCACGATCTCACAGTACAACGGCGCGGACCAGTTCCGTGTGGAGCGCATCCGCCGCGCGACGGAGCAAGACGACGTGGATATTTCGGAATTCGTGCGCTCGGCTTCTTATAACAGCGAATACATGTTTGAAAAACTCGTAGAATGTGTCGAGGAATTCCAGGACAAGGACCTGCAAAAGCTCGTGCTGCATATGCTGAACGAGCACAAGGCGGATCTGCTCAAATGGCCGGCGGCATACCGGCTGCACCACGCGATCCGCGGCGGTCTTTTGCTGCACACGCTCTCTATCGTTCGGCTTTGCGAGGGCGTTTGCCGCATATACCCGTTCGTGGATGCAGACCTGTTGTTTGCGGGCGCGATCTTGCATGACATCGCCAAGCTCACGGAATTTGAGGTCGGCAATGCGGGGATCGCCTCGGGCTACACTGTGGAGGGCAACCTCATCGGGCATCTTGTCAAGGGCGCGATGATGATCGACGAAGCCGCCAAAGCGCTCGGGATCCCAGAAGAAAAATCCATGCTGCTGCAGCACATGGTGCTTTCACACCACGGCGAGCCGGAGTTCGGCGCGGCGGTGCGCCCCGCTTTTTTGGAAGCGGAGCTTTTATCGGAGCTCGATTTGATGGACGCGCGCGTCTACCAGATCACCGAAACGCTCGCACCCTTGCAGCCCGGCGCGTTTTCCAACCGCGTTTGGGCGCTCGACAACCGCAAGCTATATAACCACGCGCGCGGTGACCGAAACAAAACCGTGAATTTGGACTGAGCAGTCAGTCTTACCATATAGGGAGGAAAGCCATGAGAAACCATGAGGTCACATCCGTTCAAAAGCTTCTGCGTGTGGACGGCAGTCTGAAAGAACCGGGCTGGTCGCGGCAGCTTGTGCAAATCTACAGCCGCGAGGACATTAAAGCCCCGAAATTCCGCATCAAGGAATGGGACTACTATCTGGTCGTCTCAAAAGAATGCGCGCTGGCATTCACCATTTCCGATGATGGCTATGTCGGTCTGCATTCCGTTTCGCTCATTACCTTCGGCGACACGCCGTGGGAGCACACCGAGACGATCTTACAGCCGTTCCCCATGGGGAAACTGCATCTGCCCGAAACGAGCGAGCGCGGCAATACGGTCTATCGAGACCGGCGGCTCAACATGGAATTTGCCAAAGAGGACGGCAGGCGGCGCATTGTCTGTTCGTTCAAGAATTTCTTGGACGGCAAGACGTTCACCTGTGACCTGACGCTCGAGCAGCCGCCCATGGACACTATGGTTATCGCCACGCCGTGGAAAGAAAGCCGCAAAGCGTTTTATTACAACCAGAAGATCAACTGTATGCGTGCGAGCGGCGAAGCGCATTTTGACGGCAAAACCTATGTTTTCGACCCCGACACGGACTTCGGCACGCTCGACTGGGGGCGCGGCGTATGGACCTACGATAATACATGGTATTGGGGTTCGGGCAACGGCGTTGTGGACGGCAAGCCGTTTGGTTTCAACATCGGCTACGGCTTCGGCGACACCTCGGCGGCGAGCGAAAACATTTTGTTTTACGACGGCGTGGGGCACAAGCTGGATGATGTGACGTTCCACATCCCGAAGCACTCGTATCTGGAGCCGTGGAAGATCTCGTCGAGCGACGGGCGGTTCGAGATGGATTTCATCCCCGTGCTCGACCGCGCGGCAAAGATCGACGTCAAGCTCATCACCACCGACCAGCATCAGGTGTTCGGCAAAATGTCCGGCACGGCGGTGCTCGACGACGGCACAAAGTTAGAGATTCATGACCTTTTGTGCTTCTGCGAAAAGGTGCATAATAAGTATTAAAATACATAAAAACAAAACGCCGCCCGAACTGCGGGCGGCGCATTTTACAAGGAGCGACTATGGACTGGACGGAAGTTTGCATCACGATAAACGCGGCAGATACGGATCGTGCCGTAAGCCTTGCGAGCATGGCGGCACCGGGCGGCATTTATATCGAGGATTACCGCACGCTTGAGGAAGAAACGCGCGAGATCGCACATATTGACCTCATTGACGAGGAGCTGCTCGCGAAGGATCGCACCAAAGCGCGCATCCATCTGTATTATTCGCCCGAAACGAGCCCCAATGAGGCGCTTGCCTATCTTTCGGAGCGCCTGACGGCGGCAGGCATCGCGCACGAAATCGACACGCTGATCTGCAAAAGCGAGGACTGGGAGAACAATTGGAAAGCATATTTTCATCCCCTGCCCGTCGGGCGTCGGCTGCTCATCCAGCCGCTTTGGCGCGAGGATGCCGAAAACCCCGAGAACCGCGCGGTGCTGGCGCTCGAACCGGGACTTGCATTCGGCACGGGCGGGCACCAGACCACCCGCCTTTGCTTGGAGGCACTGGAAAACGCGGTGCGCCCGGGCTGCACGGTGCTCGATGTCGGCTGCGGCAGCGGGATTTTGGCGATCGCCGCCCTGCTTTTGGGTGCGGGCAGCGCCGTGGGCGTGGACATTGACGCGCTTGCGGTCAAAACGGCAAAGGAAAACGGGCGGCGCAACGGCTTTGCAGAACCCGCGCTCACGTTTTTAAAGGGTAATCTCGCGGACGACGTGTCGGGACAATATGACGTAGTCGTGACAAACATCGTCGCCGATGTCATCATACAGTTTTTGCGGGACGTCGGGAAATTCATGAAGCCCGATTCGGTGTTTATTGCTTCCGGCATCATCGACTTGCGAGAAGGCGACGTGCTTGGCGCCCTGCAAGCGCACGGATTTGCTGTGGAAACCCGCGCCGAGGACGGCGGCTGGGTGTGCCTTGTGTGCAGGAAAGCACATTGATTTTCGTCGGTTTTTGTGCGTGTTCTCGGTTTGTTTGTCGCCGCAGAAGCGACCCGAACGCATCTTTTGCTGATAGAATGGAAGCAGCAAAAAACAAAGGGGTGTATGCATGCAGGAAGTAAATTGTTTGCGGGACACGATGCACATTCTGGCACAGGGATACTATATCAAAGACGGCAAAAAAGTCCCTTTGCAATTAAGCCGCGACGAAAGGGAAAAAGCGCGGGTGTTTTTACCGCCGGAAGTGCATGCGCTTGAAAGCTATAAGCCGGATCAGCGCATCTTTACCATAGGAAGATGCGGCTATAGCTGTGAAAACATCGATACCTTCACAAAAGCCAGAAACAACTACAGGGATTTTCGGTATCTTTTTACCGACAGGGATAAAGAAATCTTGGTATTGAATTTTGCGAATCCGATACATCCCGGCGGTGGGGTGCGGCAAGGCGCAAAGGCGCAGGAGGAGGACCTGTGCCGGACGAGTTCTCTTCTTTGCTCTCTGGAAAGCAAAGAAGCCGCCCCCTATTATCAATACAACCGAAAGCTGCATACCTATATGGGTTCGGACGCCGTGATGATCACGCCGAAGGTCGAAATCATCAAAGATGCCGCCGGGAATTTGCTGGACGAAAGTGTGATCGTCGCGGTCATGACCTGCGCCGCGCCCATCCTGCGGCACGGGCTCGAGGGCTTGAGCGAACAGCAGTACAAAGCGCTGTTCTACAACAGAATCACGGGCATGCTGCGCGTTGCAGCCGTTTCCGGGTATCGGTATCTGGTTTTGGGCGCGTTCGGCTGCGGGGCATTCGGAAACGACGCAGAAGTGGTATCCGACCTGTTTTATAAGGCGCTTAAAAATTTCAACTTGGGCGGCATGCGGGATGCCGACTGGTTTACGCGGATCGATTTTGCCGTTCTTTCCAAATCCCCGGACTTATATAACTACAAAGCATTTTACCGCAATTTCGGCGGCAGGAATTTTTACCGTGAGGAAATCCTGAAGCAGTATGCCGAGGTGAACGCAAAAAAAGAAGAACAGCGGAAATATTTGGATAAAATTAAGGGTTCGCTGGTCGGCGGGGCTTGCGGCGATGCGCTCGGTTTTGCAGTGGAGTTTTTGCAGGAAGAAGAAATACGCCGGAAGTACGGAAAGCAGGGCATCACCGCATATCAGCTCACTGACGGCGCAGCGCAAATCTCCGACGATACGCAGATGACCCTTTTCACCGCAAACGCCATATTGTACGGGGAAACGCGCCTTGCCATGCGCGGCATCGGCGGCGATCCAAAGCTGTATGCCCCGAACGGTTATTTAGACTGGTATGCAACACAAACCATGTCCTTTGAAGAAGAGCAGGCAAAAAATTACCGTGCGCACCGGAGCATCTCCTGGCTTTTGGATGTGCCGCAGCTGTATGCAAGGCGTGCGCCGGGCAACACCTGCCTGTCGGCGCTGAACGATTTGCTGCACAACGGATTTCGGGAGGATTATATCCGGACACCCGTAAACCAAAGCAAGGGCTGCGGTGGGCTTATGCGCATTGCGCCGCTGGGGCTGCATTATAAATCGTTGGGCATCCATACACTGGATAAGCTGGGGGCCGAGCTCTCCGCGATCACGCACGGCCATTCTTTGGGGTATATGCCGTCTGCCGTACTGACGCACATTTTGAATCGGATCGTATACCCGAAAGACGCGACGCTTTCCTTAAAAGAGATCTGCATTGAAGCGCGGGATACGGTGGCGGAGATCTTCCGGGAGGACAAACACATTGCAGAATTGACCCGTTTGATCGACCTTGCCGTAGCGCTTTCGGAAAACGGCGCGGACGATCCCGAAAACATCCGAATGCTCGGCGGGGGCTGGGTCGCAGAGGAAACGCTTGCCATAGCCCTTTATTGCAGCTTGAAGTATGCGGACGACTTTTCCAAAGGGATCATCGCGGCCGTCAATCACAGCGGAGACAGCGACTCGACCGGCGCAGTCACGGGGAACATACTCGGCGCGTGGCTCGGTGCGCACAGCATAGACGCCAAATGGACAAAGGATCTGGAGCTGTATGACGTCCTTTGCGAAATGGCCGAGGATTTATGCTACGGCTGCCACATATCCGAATACGGTGACTATTACGACGAAGCATGGGAAAGGAAATACATTTGTATGCATTGGAAGGAAAATACCCCTTCCATGCCGCAGACGCTCGCCGAGTTGCTTCGTTCCGGCGGGCTTGACGAAATCAATCGGGTTTTGCGCAACGGCGGAATGACCTGATACAAAATCCCGAAAGCGCACGAAAACAGGTTTGCTCATCTGCCTGTATGCGCAAATCATCTGGCATAGGGCGTCTTCCCAAGCCGCCGAAATGCTGTAAGCAAAAAATGAAAGCAGAGCGTTATGGCTCTGCTTTCATTTTTTATATTCGATCACATCGGAAATCTGGCAGCCTAACGCATCACAAATGCGTTCCAGCACATAGCTGTCATAGCGTTTGACCTTATTTTTGTAGTAGTTATCAATGATTTGATACCGTATGCCCGTTCGCTTTGCCAGCTCGTATCGGGTCAAGCCACGGTTTGCCAGCACTTTATCCAGCGTTAATCGAATCATACCGCTTTGCACCTCTGTATCCATTTTATTAGAGGTATATGAAATTGGCAATATACTTAATTAAATATATAGCCATGTATTGCCGGCATGGGATATGATGATAAAATGGATGATTGCCGCCGAATGCAGGCGTTAGATCCGCACGCCGTCGATATGGATATACCGCGCAGTGACATAGTAATAACTGCCTAAAGGCCGGTCAAAGCTGTCGTCCGTATGGGTGGCAACGCGCACGTCATCCCCGTTAGAGATCACCAACAGCGAGTGGGCAAAGCCGCTGCCGAAATCAAGCTGTATGATGTCGCCCGGTTCGAGCTGCTGTAAGGTCGTTTCGCTGCCGTAGGGGCCCGCACCGCGGTTGGTCGTCAAAAATTGATGCAGCTCCCGCACGCCCGTCCACGCGGGGGCACGGCGGTTTAAGTCCGTATAATACCACCCAAAGGTCTTGCGGTAATTCATTTTGCCGCTGCCGGCGAACAGGCACTGCGAAATAAAATTCGTGCAGTCCCCGCCGATGGCGTCAAAATTATAGTAAGCGGGATTTCTGGAAAAGCTCCAGCGGCGCGCATATTCCACAGCGCGCATGCGATTGTAAAAAGCCATGGCGTATCTCCTTAAGATAAGGAAAGTCAAACCCGATGTGGTTTCAAGCGGTATCTTTCCGTCTGAACGGCGTTAAAACTTTCAATTTGTTTCAGCATGCCAGCTTATCCAAGCGAGAATCTGTTCCTTTGAAACTGCGCAGCACCGAAAACGACGGGAATACGGATGGATTTTTTCTTTTGAGACGGCAGGCGGGCTGACGCCCGCCAACGGTGAAAAAGGGAAAAGCCGCCGCAGGACCGAGTTTTCGGCACATTGTGTTCGATTTTCCTTACCTTTATCCTTGCCGGAACAGCGATTCCAGCGGATTTTTCTTTTTGTTCGAGGGCTTGCATTCGGCGGGGCAGTCGAAGCTGACGAGAATCGTATCATCCCCGATGACCTCGATCTCCTCCCAGCAGATGCGGATGTCCTGCCCGTGCCCCATAAGCCCGAACAGCTTGTTTTTTCCGAAAATAATGAGGGCAATCACCCTGCCCGTGCAGGTGTCGATCTCCGCATCGCACACGCACCCGAGCCGGCATCCGTCCTTTAAGTTGATAACCTCTTTATCCCGCAGATCGGTAACACAGCAATTCATAGAAAAAGCACCTCCGAGACAGTATATGTCTCGAAGGCGCCCGGTTTGTCATTGTCCTTTGATCTTTTTGACCGCACCCTTTTCCAGCCGCGAGACCTGTGCCTGAGAAATACCGATCTCCGAAGCGACCTCCGTTTGGGTCTTCCCCTGCATAAAACGCAGGTAAAGGATTTTCTTTTCTCGTGCGGAAAGCCCTTGGATCGTCTCCTTCATCACGATCTCGTCGAGCCAGTCGCGGTCGCTGTCGGAGGAGCCTACCTGATCCATAACATAGATCGTGTCGCCGCCGTCGGAATACACAGGCTCATACAGCGACACGGGCTCGACGATGGCTTCAAGCGCGATGACGATCTCCGACGCGGGCAGCTGCATTTCCTCGGCGATCTCCTGAACGGTCGGGTCGCGGTTCAGCTTGTTTTGCAGCCGTTCTTTGACCTGCATGGCGTGGTAGGCGGTGTCGCGCATGGAGCGGCTGACGCGCAGGGCGTTGTTGTCGCGCAGATACCGCCGCACTTCGCCGATGATCATGGGCACGGCATAGGTCGAGAAACGGACGTTTTGGGAAATGTCGAAGTTGTCGATGGCTTTCATCAGGCCGATCACGCCCACCTGAAACAGGTCGTCCGGGTTTTCACCGCGGTTTGAAAAACGCTGGATCACGCTGAGCACCAGCCGCAGATTCCCGTTCACCAGCCTGTCACGCGCGGACTTGTCGCCCGCGTGCATTTTTCGCAGAAGTTCCATTTTCTCGGATTCCTTGAGCACCTCGAGCTTCGATGTGTTCACGCCGCAGATCTCGACCTTGTTATACTGCATACCGTCGCCCCTCGCCGCAAGAATGACAAGGTTAGTATTGCCGTGCAAAATAAGGTTCATGCAGCAAAAACGGCAGCCGCAAAAGATGACAAAAACCGCCCCGCGATTGTCTCGCAGGGCGGTAAAATTTGGATTATCGGCGCGTTCAGCTTTCCGTTTTCAAGCGGTGCAGCCGTAAGACGCAGACCGCACACGCGGCGGCAAACAGCGCGCAAAGCGGCAAAAACGAGGAAAGCCGCAGGCCGCCGTCTAACATGAGCTTATACCCCCAGGAGGCGGGGAACAGCCAGCCTAAAATTTCGAGCGCTTTCGGAAGATAGGAGATCGGGAATAATATGCCCGACAGCAAAATGGACGGCAAAAAGAAGATCTGGGAAATCATGGTGAGTTTCGCCTGATTCCCCACCGAAAGCCCCACTGCCGTGCCAAGGCTCAGCGACGCGAGCAAAAAGACGGCAAGCGAGAGGAAATAGGCGGGCAGGTTTTGCGGTACGGCGGCGTCGAACAGGACGGGTGAAAGCACGAGCAGGATACAGCTCATCACGAAGAGGTGGAAAAACGCGGACAAAAACACCGTTGCCGCGCCAAACCACAGCGGGGCGCCGTTCGCACGGTATGCCTTTTTGATGTCGGTGCCGTACACTTCCGCAAGCGAGGGCGGCACGCCGATGAGTGCGCCCATGGAAACGCCCATTACGGTCATCGCCTGTGTCAGCGTCGCCTTGGTCTCGGGCATGAGCGACGTAAAGATACCACCCATGAGTGCGAAGAATAAAAGCGGGACGAGATAGCAGGTCACAAGCAGCGTGCGGCTGCGGATATCCAGCCGCATCTGTAAGCCTACGCCGTAGAAAAATGCGCGTATATTCACACCGATTCCCCCTTTGTTAAACGGATAAAATGCTCTTCGAGCGTGCCGCGGTCGATTTGCAGATCCAGCACGCTGTCGCCCGCGTCCCGGATCGCCTGTAAGCGTGCAAGCAATGTGCTCGCAATGTCCTCGGCGGCGAACTGTGCTTTGCCGCGTGTGGTTTGCAGCGTGACGGTGTAGTGTCTGCCGACTTTTTCAGTAAGCTCGCGCTGTGTGCCCGCAAAGGCGATTTTCCCCTCGTGCAGCACGGCAATGCGGTCGCAAAGGCTTTCTACCTCCGCCATATCGTGGCTTGCGAGCACAATGGTTTTGCCGCCGTCACGCAAACGGCGAATAAGCTCGTGCAGCGCGAGGCGTCCCTCCACGTCCAGCCCGGCGGTGGGTTCGTCCAAAATGAGGATATCCGGGTCGCCGACGAGGGCGAGCAGCAGATGCAGCCGCCGTTTTTGCCCTGTGGAAAGCGATGCATACGGCTTGTTTTCGAACACCGGGATGCCCAACATCTCGGCAATTTGTGTGTTTGGGCGCGCATGATTCCACATGGCGAACAGCCGCACCGCCTCTTTCGGCTTGATGTGCGCGGGCAGAGACGCGGATTGCAGCTGGATGCCCATTTTACCGCGCACCGTGATGTGTCCGCCGTCGTATTTGCGCATGCCCTCCACGCATTCGAGCGTCGTGGTCTTACCCGCGCCGTTGACACCGAGCAGGGCAAAGATCTCCCCTTCGCGGACAGTGAGATCCACGCCCTTGAGCACGGCGTGCGCGCCATAGCTTTTGGTAAGGCCCTGTACCTGTATTTTTTCGTTCATGTGTTCTCCTTTGCAAACGGGTCAGCCCCGGACGCACGAAACCACGCATCCAGCGCGGGGCCGACGAAGGCGTTGGCGATCTGTTGGCGGCGCGTCCAATCGGCGTCTTCGCCCTCGATATTCTGAAATGCCATGAGCTTTTGGAGCATCGCCGCGTCACCGTTCGTAAATTCCATAACCATCGCCCAGAATTCGGCGGCGAACGCCTGCCCTGCCGCGCTTTCGGGCGGCGTACCCGTCTCCTGCAAACGGACGGCCTCCCTTTGCAGCCGCTCAAACTTTGCCATGAACGCAAGCCCGCTTTCCTTGTTAAAGCGGCTGCGGATGTGTTCGAGCATATCGTCGTCAAAATGCTTGATAAGCCAATAATATTCGTTTTTCATCTGCAAATTAACGATAATGTCGGCGTATTTTTTGAAGTCCACCGTCTGCATTTGCAGCACTTCTTTACGCAGCGCCTCGAGCTGAGTAAGCGTTTCCCGGAGCGACGCAAGCTGTTTGCGCGCCGCCTGTTCCTGCTCGCCGAGCACGCGCGCGACCTCGGCGGGCGATTCGAGCGAGATCAAACGGTCTTTGATGTCGTGTAAGGAAAAGCCCAGATGCTTTAAGGAAAGGATCTGGTGCAGCAATATAAGATCCCTGTCGCTGTATAGCCTTCGCCCGTTGCGTTTCCCCGATGGGGACAAAAGCCCTTCGCGGTCGTAATATTGCAGGGTGCGCACCGTGACGCCCATTTTCTTCGCGACCTCGCCGACGGTCATGTAGGCGGTTTCGGTCTTTTGCTGTTCTGCCATGGAATCATCTCCTGCACACAGTATAAAACATGACGCTGCGTCACATGCAAGTGTTTTTTTGCATTTCGCAAAAAATTTCGGCAGGGCGCTTGCCCTGCCGTTTCTATTGCGAATCTTCCTGTTCGTTCTGTTCGGGTGCAAGCTGCGCTTTGTATTTTTTGCCGACGTCGAGCTTGGTGCGGTACGTGGAGCCGCGTTTGACGGTGTCCGCGCCGAACCGGCTGCGGATATTGTCCAGCGTGCGGTCAAGTGTGCGCGCCTTCTCTTTTTTTTCATCAGGGAACAGGCTCATCTGCTCTGTTTCCTCAGATTCAAGCTGTGTCAGCGCTATGCCCAAAAGCCGCAGCGGGACTTGCGTTTTCCACAGCTCGTCCAGCAGGGCTTTGGCGACCTCGTAGACCTCCTTGGTGATATCCGTCGGTTCATACAGCTTTTTCTGGTGTGAGCGGTTTTGAAATGTATTTGTGCGGATGGAGACGGAAACGCACGACGCGCGCACGCCGTCCGCGCGCATGCGGGAGGTCACGCTGTCGGCAAGCTCCAGCAGAACCGCATGCGCAGTCGTAAGATCGGTCACATCTTCCGCAAGCGTCGTGGATACGCTATAGCCTTTCGCCTGCTCCGCTTCTTCCGAGACGGGTGAATCGTCCACGCCGTTCGCGAAGTCGTGTAATTGCTGCCCCCACTTTTTGCCAAGCAGCGCCTGCACACCGCTTAACGGCATGGCGGCAAGCGCGCCGACGGTATGAATGCCCGCATTTTCGAGCTTTTGCGCAGTCGCGCGGCCTACGGAAAACAGCTCGCCGACGGGCAGCGGCCAAAGCTTTGTCGGGATCTCGTCATGAAACAGCGTATGGACGCGGTCCGGCTTTTCAAAATCGCTCGCCATTTTCGCAAGCAGCTTGTTTTCGGCGACGCCGACGTTGACAGTAAACTTAAGTTCTTCATGAATGGTGTCCTTAATTTGGTGCGCCACGGCGACGGGATCGGGGTACAGCTGCCCCGTGCCGCTCATGTCGAGGAAGCACTCATCGATACTGAATTTTTCGACGACGGGCGCGAAACGGCGGCAAATATCCATGAACGCTTTGGAATTCTTGGTATACAATCGAAAGTCGGGTTTGGCGAGCACCAGCTTCGGGCATTTGCGCAGTGCCGCAGAAACGGGTTCACCCGTGCGCACGCCGAAGCGTTTGGCAGGGATGGATTTTGCCAAAATAACGCCCGTACGCTTTTCAGGGTCGCCGCCGATGGCAGAAGGTATTTCGCGCAGATCCTCGCCGCCTGCGGCAACGCGGCGCGCCGCCTCCCACGACAGATAGGCGCTGTTGACATCCACATGGAAAATCAGCCGCCGCATGGTATGTCCCTCCTTTCGTATTCGACAAAACACCGTCCGTTCTTTCTGTTTATAGTATAGTGCATTTGCCGCCCGCGCGCAAGGCGCGAAAAATAATACGCACCCGCAAAAGCGGGTGCGCAGATGGATTCATTTCGTATCGGATTCCAGCTTCCCGGCGCACCAGTCCACCGCCGACCAGATCCCCGAGATCAGCAGGAACAAAATTCCCGCAGGTACGGCAAGTACGCCGACACAAACAAGGCCTGTGAGGATCACGCCGTGCGAAAGTATACGGCAAAGCCCTTTTGATTTGTGTTCGCACGCCGCCGCAGGAGAAGTCCCGCGACGGCTTTTCGGTTTCACATTCCACATCAGTTTACTCCCGCTGCCGAACTGCGGCGTTTACGCCTGATCCCGCTCGCCCGCGCTCACAATGGAATAGTAGGCGCGTGAGGTCGCGCGGTAGACGAGCACATAGAAGAGCGCAAAGATCAAATAGCAGCACACCGTGACAAGGATCAGCAGCTTGAAGTTCGTCAGGCTGAAGATAAGCAGCAGCTTGCGAATCAGCGGGAATGCAAAGCCTAAGTGCACGCCCGCCATGATAAGCGGCAGGAAAAACACCGTCAGGACCTGCGAATTGATGCTGCGGCGGATCTCGCGCCCCGTCATGCCGACCTTCTGCATGATCTCAAACCGTGATTGGTCCTCATACCCCTCGGACACCTGTTTGTAGTAGATGATAAGCACCGCAGCAAAGATAAATACGATCCCGAGTAAGATCCCCAAGAAGAACAGCCCGCCGTACATACCGTAGAAGAAAGAGCGCTCCGACGCGACGCCCTCGAGCAGCAGACTAAAGCCGCTGCCCTCGCCCGCCTGCGTTTCGATTTCAGAAAGCGCAGCGTCCATTTCCTGTTGCAGGGCAATCTGTGCATCATCCGAGCACGAGAGGTCAAACGCGTAAATGTAATTGAGCTCCGCCGGGGTCTGCTGTTCGGAAAACGCCGTGACCGCCGCATCAAAGTCCGGCACGATGATATATAGGCTTGCTATGACCTGCATAGCGTCCACGCCGTTGTCCACAAAGCTCTCCGCCTGTTTTTTGACCTGCAGCGGTTCACCCGTGCCAATGGTCAAGGTCGGCGCGTCATAGGTCTGGTCTTTGGTGACATACACCATGACCTCATCCTCTGCGAGCGTTTCCGACGCGCCCATCAAGCGGTTGTAATCCTCCAACGAGATAATGAAGAACTGCCATAAGTTTTCAATATCCATGAGCTGGTTGACCGATTCGGGCACCTCCAGCAAAATACGGTCGTTTTGTATAAGCCCGGCAAACGCGGCGGTCGGATAGGACAAAACATTGGTGGGCGCATAGCCGTGGTTTTCACAGATCGAATCCAGCGCGTCGAGCGACTGCCGGACGGGCTCGCCGTGCAGCATATCCAGAGACTCCACGGACACATTCAGGTTGTAGTTGCGCGGGTAGCGCATGCGCAGGCTGTCTTCTTTCCCGATATACAGGCACACGGTGGACGAGACCATGACGAGCACCATCGTGCACAAAATACAGATAGACGCAAGACCCGCGCCATTTCGCTTCATGCGGTAGCGCATGGAGGAGACGGAGATAAAATGGTTGGTTTTGTAGTAATATTTCTTGTTCTTTTGCAGCAGGCGGCAGATCGTGACAGATCCCGAGATAAACAGCAGATAGGTCGCGATAATGACCATGATGACCGCCACAAAAAACCAGATCATAGCCGCAATCGGGTCTTCGATGGAGACAGCCAGCACATATGCGGCAATCAGCAGCACCGCGCCGAATATGGCGACAAGCGCATTGCCTTTCGGCGGCTTTTCGCCTGCGTTTTCACTGTGCAGAAGCTCGATCGGGTTTGTTAAGTGAAGCTGCCGCAGGGTGTTGAGATACAGCAGCGTATAGATCACGACGAACAGCAGCAGCGTATCGCGAATGGATTGCAGGTCGATATGGAACGAGAAATCCGCCGTCCCGCCTAAAATTTTCACGATGCCCAGCTCCGCGAGCTTGGAAAACAGGATGCCGCAGAAAAGTCCCGCCGCGAGCGTGATCAGGGCGATGAGCAACGTTTCGATCCCCAGCACCAGCGCCAGGTTTTTCTTGCCCATGCCGAGAATGTTGTAAAGCCCGAATTCTTTTTTGCGCCGCCGAATGAGGAAGGAGTTTGTGTAAAACAGGAACAGCAGCGAGAACACGCACATGACCCCGAAGCCCATGTTCAAAAACGCCTGTACGGTGTCGCCGCCCGGAAGGCTTCCGAAAACGGGGCTGTACTTGAGAAATGATACGATATAGCACATCATCACCATGCCGATACAGGTGAGCATGTAGGGAAGATATAGCTTTCGGTTCTTTTGGATACCCGTCCACGCAAGCTTTGTATACAACCCGTTTTTCATTTGCGCTCACCGCCCGTCGCAAGCATGGTCAGCGTGTCCGAGATCTTTTGGTACAGCTGTTCGTTCGTGCTCTCGCCGCGATAGATCTGGTGGAACACCTCGCCGTCCTTGATAAAGAGCACACGTTCTGCGTGGCTGGCGGCTTTGACGGAGTGTGTCACCATCAGAATAGTTTGTCCGCCGCGGTTGATGTCCCGAAACAAGCGCAGCAGCTCGTCGGTCGCTTTGGAATCAAGCGCGCCCGTCGGCTCGTCGGCAAGCACCAGACGCGGATTTGTAATGAGTGCCCGCGCCACCGCCGCGCGCTGCTTTTGCCCGCCGGAGACCTCGTACGGATATTTTTTTAAGATGTCGGCAATGCCGAGCTTCTGCGCAATGGGGTCAAGGCAAGCCTGCATTTCCTTATACGGTTTGCCGGCGAGCACCAGCGGCAGGAAGATATTGTCCTGCAAAGAAAAGGTGTCAAGCAAATTAAAATCCTGGAACACGAAGCCCAGGTTGTCGCGCCGAAAGGCGGCAACCTCGGATTCCTTGATCTCGGAAAGATCCACGCCGTCGAGCAAAACTTTGCCGCCCGTGGGCTTGTCGAGCGCCGCCAAAATGTTCAAAAGCGTTGTTTTGCCCGAGCCCGATTCGCCCATGATCGCTACATACTCGCCCTGCGCCACGCTGAACGTTACGTTTTTGAGTGCCTCCACCTTGTTGCCGCCGAAACGGGTGGTGTAGGTCTTTTTAAGCCCTGTGACTTCTAAGATGTGCATATCTGCACGCCTCCTTGTTTCGTTCTTGTGGTCTTATTGTAGCAAAACGGGGAAACGCTTCGCCATCGATTCGGCTTACATTTCCCCGTGCAAATCTTACGGTTTTGTAAGAAGTGGCTTTTGGATCGTATTTATTTCGCAGCGGCGGGAGCAAGCCCTGCCCTACGGGTTGTTCGGCGCTTTACTGCACACAAACTTTCCCGCCGTGCCTCTCCCCTCTAACCTCTGACAGCTAATATCTGATCACTCCACCTCAAGCGCATTTTGCGCCAAATCGATGGAGATGACCGTGCCCTTGCCCACTTCGGACTGCGCAGAGATCGAGTGCCCGAGATTGTTAAGGATCCGCCGGCAGAGATACAGCCCGATGCCGCTTGCGCTTTTGTCCGCCCTGCCGTTTAAGCCCGTGTACCCCTTCTCAAATATACGCGGCAGGTCTTCGGGTGCGATGCCGCAGCCCGTGTCCCGGATGCAAAGCGTTTTGGGACTTTCCAAAGTTATGGTGATCTCACCGCCTGCGGGCGTGTATTTGACGGCGTTGGAAAGCACCTGCTCGACGACAAACAGCAGCCATTTTTCATCGGTGACGACAGAGGTCTGCACACCCTCGTAGGAAAGGCGGAGCTTTTTATAGATGAACTGTGTGGAGAATTTGCGCACCGCTTGTTTCAAGATGGCGTCCAGATCATACGAACGGATCACATAGTCGGTGGAATCGGCATCCAGCCGCAGGAACATCAGCACCATTTCGACATACTGCTCGATGCGGAACAGATCCTCCGACGCGCGCCGGGCTGTGTCCGAATCCTCGTTTTGCAGCGTCAGGCGCATGGACGCGATGGGCGTTTTGATCTGATGCGCCCAGACGGTGTAGTATTCGAGCATATCCGTATAGCGCGCATTCATATTGTTTTCGAGCGTGCGCTGCTCGCCGCGCAGCTTCTCGATGATCGCCTGATAGTCGCGGTCATCCACCGTTATCGCCTCAGGAAAACCTTCCATCAGCGCGGCGGGGCGCTGCATCATTTCTAAAAGCGCACGGTGCTTTTTGCGCAAAATACGGGCTTTGATAAGCAGCGCCGTCGCCCCGACCGCAAGACAGATCGCCGCAGGGTAAAGCACCGCGCCCAAAGGCAGACTGTATAGATAAAACGCCGCCGCAAAGACCGCACAGAACAGAAAAAACAACCCGATACCCAGCCGATATTGCTTGAGATAAACAAGAAAGATACGCATGATTTCCCCTCCCTTTATTCCACCAGATACCCCACGCCGAAGCGGGTCGTGATAAAGCCCGGAAGTCCTGCGGCATCCAGCTTTTTGCGCAATCGGTTGACGTTGACCGTAAGGGTGTTTTCATCCACGAAGCTGTCTGTCTCCCAAAGGCGCTCCATCAGCTTTTCGCGGCTGACGACCTTGCCCTTGTTTTCGAGCAGCGTGTACAAAATACGGTATTCGTTTTTGGAAAGCTCGATCTGGCGCCCTTCGTAAGTCAACGTATTGTCGCCCGTGTTTAAGAGCGCGCCGCGGTGCTCTAAGATCGGCACGGCAGCGGCAAAATCATAGGTGCGCCGCAAAAGCGCCTGAATTTTTGCCGTCAGGACGCTTTGGTCAAAGGGCTTGGCAATAAAATCATCCGCGCCCATGTTCATCGCCATAACGATATTCATATTGTCCGACGCAGAGGATATGAAGATCACCGGAACCTTGGACACGCGGCGGATCTCCGAGCACCAATGGTAGCCGTTGAAAAACGGCAGGGAAATGTCCAAAAGCACCAAATGCGGGTCGTACTGCGCGAATTCCGCCATCACATTGCGGAAATCCGTGACACAGCGCGCGTCCAGTTCCCATTTTTGCAGCGCTGCGGCGACCGCCTTGGCGATACCGGGGTCATCCTCTACGATCAAAATGCGATACATAAGCTTCTCCTTACTAAGCTGCCTCGGATCAGACCCGATATGCCGAAAACGCACGGACAGCTTATTGGACTGTGTCTTTATGAAATATTACCACACTTTGCACCGGGTTTACAAGCCGGTATGTGGGATATGCGGGTTTTGTCAAAAACGGGATTTCTTTGTTGACTTCTCGTGTGCGCCATGCTAAAATTTGTATAATACAAGCGGGGGCTTCGGGCTGCCGCCGCGACAAAGCCAACGGGGGTTTTGGTATATCGGCGTTTTAAACGCTGTTTTGCAGACGCCATGCTTGCACGTTTGTGCGAAGCCGGCGTTTTCTTTGAGCCAACTTTGGGTCCGCCTTTGGGCGGTCCAAGAATAAAAAAGTGAGGGTTTCGGATGAAAGAGAAAAAAGTTTACGGCTACCTCCCCGACGAACGGCCGCCGTTTTGGCAGCTGCTGCTGTACGCCGTGCAGCAGGTCATCGTCATGTTCCCCGCAACGGTCACCGTGGCGCTGATCACCGGTTTTCAGGTGTCCACCACGATCTTCGCCAGCGGCCTTGCCACGATCTGCTTTATCCTGATCACCGGGCGCAAGATCCCGCTCTACTACGGGTCGAGCTTCGCGTATCTGACGGCGATCTCGGCGCTGGTCACCAGCGAGACCGTAATGGAAAAGCTCTCGCCCGAGGCATATGCGCAAATGCTTGCCTGGCAGGAGGGCGCGGTCGCGACACTTCCGACGGAAGCGATCCAATACGCGCAGTTCGGCATTGTGATGTCGGGCTTTGTCTCCATCGCCGCAGGTCTCATCATCAAGCTGTTCGGCACCGACGCCGTAGAAAAGATCCTGCCCCCCACCATCACGGGTCCCGTCGCGATGATCATCGGTCTGACGCTTGCGGGCAACGCGCTGACGGATGCCTACACGCCGTCCGCGACCTTCACGGGCAGCGACGGGCTCATTTGGCTCGTGTCCCTTTCCACGCTGCTTGCTACGATCCTCTTTTCGAGATACCTCAAGGGCTTCCTCGGCCAGCTGCCGCTGCTTTTGGGCGCGGCGCTCGGCTGTGTGGTCGCCGCCATCATCTATTTTGCGGGCGGGTGCACCGACGGCATGAACCTGTTTGACCAGATGACTGTGGATTCGCTCGTTTCCGCCTCCGTATGGAAAGCCGGCAACGGCAGCATCTTCGCGCTGCCCGCGTTCTCCCTGCCGAAGCCCTCGCTCGCGGCAGTCGTTGCCATTATGCCCATCGCGATCGCGACGATTCCCGAATCCACCGCGCATATGTATCAGCTTGACATTTATGTAAACGATGTGGCGCGCCGCAAGGGCATTTCCAAGAAATATGACCTGGTCAGCAAGCTGGATCGTAACCTCATCGGCGACGGTATCGGCGATATGATCACGGGTATGATCGGCGGCCCTGCGGGCACGAACTACGGCGAGAACATCTCGACCATGGCGATCACCAAGGTCTTCTCCGTTCCCGTGCTCATCGTTGCGGCGATCATCGCAATGGTCGTTGCCTGCTTCACCCCCCTTATCCGCGGCATTTACGCCATCCCGACCGCAGTTATCGGCGGGCTTGAGATCTATCTGTTCGGCGCAATCGCCGCACAGGGTATCGCGATCATGATCGACAAGAAGTGCGACATGTTCTCCTCGAAGAACATCGCTGTCATCGCGTGCATTATGATCATCGGTCTCGGCGGGCAGTATGCCTTCGGCGGCAACATCCCGTTCCCGGGCTTTACGAACGGCATCCCCTGCGTGGCGGGCGCTGCGGTCGCAGGCATCATCCTCAACCTGCTGTTGAGCATCGGCGAGCGCAAAAAGTCGAAGAAGACCGACGACGCGCAGACGGAAGCGGCTGTCGATGCGGAATCCTCTGCAAGCGAACAGGCGTAAATCCGCAGTATTTTATAAACGCATAAACAAAAACAGGAACTTTGCAGAAACAAAGTTCCTGTTTTTTATGCCATAAAGCGTTTATCTGCATTCCGGCATTGCGTTTCCCAGGTTCGAATCCTTTTGTCTAAAAAAGAAACAGCACAGCGGCAAAAGCCACTGTGCTGTTTCTGGCAGCGGTAAAAGGATTCGAACCTCTACATACGGAGTCAGAGTCCGCTGTGCTACCATTACACAATACCGCTGTGTGAAATTGCAAGTGGTATTATACAATGTAGCAACGAGAAAGTCAAGCCTTTTTCATCAGAATTTCTTGTGAATGCTTATGTTGCCGTGCTTTACATGCGCTTTGAAATATGATACAATAAATTTGATTTATATGGGCAGGAAGTTGTGCATAAGCACAAATTGCCCCTGTTTTTCAACCATATGCTGCAAAAAACGGAGGGTACGGCATGGAAAATGAGCCCCTTGTGCCCAACGGCACAGAGCCGGACGATACAAATACGGACACAGACGCGCGCGAGGCCCTATTCCTCGCGGCACGCCGCGCGGTCGACAGTTCCGAGCGCCGCGCCGCGCGCAAAGCCGCGCGCAAGACGCCAAGGCACCCGATCGCATATCTGATCAAGGTTGACATTGTTTGGCAGCTTCTCAGCTTACTCGCCATCATGCTGCTGACCGTTCTGATCTACCTTGCCGCGTCGGGCGACACGACGCGTGAGCCGTTCGCTACGCTTTTGCGTCTCAGCGCGGCGGCAGTCGGGCTTGTTTCCGCGGTATGCCTGTCCGCGTTTTTCCGAAAGAAAACCTGCTTCGGCGGTGCGGTCTCGGATTTCAAGTGGATGTATCTTTTTATCCCGGACGCCGCGACCGGCTGGATCGCCGTCCCGTTTGCCGCCCTTGCCGCCGGCGCCGAGACGCTTTCTGTGCGGAACGGTTTGTACCTGTTTTTCGGACTTGTGTCTGTTATTGCGTCCTTTTTGTATTTTGCATACTTTGTCCGCGCTGCCGCCGAGACGGACGTGGACGAACGGCGAAAGCGGCTCAAGCCCCTGCTCATGCTCTCGCTGCTTGGATATTTGCTCAACCTGATTTTGGACGCGGTGTTTCGGGGCGTTGCGGGGATCTCCGTCTTCGGCTGGATAGAAACCGCCGCAACACTGGTGGTTTTCTTAGCCGTCCTGTTCGGCGCGGCATTCGGCATATACAAACAGCCGAAGCTCAAAGCGCTTTGGTTTTCTGTACTGCCGATCCTATACTACCTGCTGCCGAATATCTTTTTCATTGTCCGGAAAGCGATCGCTTGATCTCGCTTTTCAAATATTTGGGGTTCAAGAGAATGGAGGATTCTGTATGGCAAAACGCACACTTGCGCAATTCCGCGCGGAACAGAACATCTGGCGCAGGGATCTCGCAGAGCTTTTATCGGTTTCGGAAGCGGAGATCGAACGGCTGGAAATGACGGGCGAGGTGCCCGATGACGCGGCGCAGAAGATCATAGAGACGTATCACCTGCCTGACGACTATTTCACGGTGGACATAGATGCGCTGCACGCCGCCGCACGCGCGGCGGCGCGCAAGACGCCGAAAAAGCCGGTTTTGTACCTAATAAAAATCGTATTTGTTTGGCAGCTTTTGGTTTTAGCGCTGTTGACCGCACTGAAAACGCCCGCCAGCATAGCCGGCGCGCTCGGTGCAAGCATCCCCGCCCTGTATTACACGGTATCCGATGTTTGCTGGACGGTCATTACGATCTGTTCGGGCATATTCCTCGGATCGTATCTCATCAAAAACACGAATTTCCGTGGTCGGGTGGCGGATTTTGAATTTCTGTATCCCTTTGTCGCGAATTCGGTCGTTTCATGGGTGATCCTTCCGTTTACTATGAAAACGGTGCAAGCCGGTATAGATTCCGCATGGTTTATTACGGAGGCGGCAGTTTCACTTGTATTGATGATTATAGACTTTTTCTTTTTAGCGTTCTTCCTGAACGCCGCCGCACAAGCAGACACCGAAAAGGGGCGCAAAACGCTGCGGATTTTGTTCAGTGCAGTGCTTGCCGGACAGCTTTTGTACCATATCCTTTGGATCGCTTTGGGGTTTTATGCGGATGCGTCGGATTTTGCCCGCACAAATATGTTTATTCGTGCTGTCTTTGAGATTCTCATCTTTTACGGCGCGGCGTTCGGCATTTACAAGCAGCCCAAGCTCAAAACGCTGTGGCTCACCATCCTGCCGATCGCATATTTTGCCTTCCCTGAGGTGATTTCCGTTTTCGGACAGGTCGTACAGGCATAAAAACGGGCTGCCTTTCGGCAGCCCGTTTTTATGCCCCGGAAAGCGTCGTACCGGGGTAATAATGCGCCAAGATCTCTCCGTAGGTCGCGCCCTGCCGCGCCATATAGTCAGCGCCGTACTGGCTCATGCCCACACCGTGCCCGTTGCCCGTGCAGGTAAAGGTAAACTGCCCGTCGGCGTATTCCACCGTAAAGGCAGGCGAACGAAGCGACAAAAGCGTGCGAAGCTGCTGCCCGGTCATGATCTTGCCGCCGACGGTGACAGACGTGACCACGCCCGTTTCATTTTCGGAATATTGTATGTCGGTAAGCCATGCGGACGGATCGTCGCCGAGCACGATCTCCGTGTCCGCCGCCGCTTTTGTGCGAATTTCCTCGGCGGAAAGGACGGTCGTTTCGGTGTACTCCGGAGAAAGGCGGTCGCCGGGGCTTGTGACCGATTGCAGATACGGCACCTCCCCGCCCCAGATGTTCGCCGCGCTTTCCGTCCGCCCGGGGCACAGCGCACAGTACGCCGCCGTAATATACGCCCCGTCATAGGTGAGGGTTTGTCCGCGCACGGTGGTCACCGCTTCGGTGAGCTTTTCGTTATATGCGTCATAGTTGTCGCCCCATTTTTCGCGGCGTGCCGCTTCATCCAAATACCCCTGGTGGCGCGCGGGGTCGTCGGAGATGTCCGCGCCCTCAAGCGTCGAATCGGGGTCTGCTTTGAGCCGCTGCACGTTCGTGTACGCCGCCACCGTCTGCGCCTTAAGCGCTTCCGCATCGGCATCCGCCGACATTTCACTCGCTACACAGCCCACAAGATATTCCACCGTATCCATTTCTACGACATTCCCGCTCGCCGCCTGCAGCACCGCTACCGTCTCGCTGTCGGTCGCTTCGTCAGACTGCGTTGCCTGCGTCTCCTCCCCGAACAGCACCTCCCGCGCAGCGGCAAACGAAAAATCGCTGAGATCCAGCACCGCAACGGGCGCCGCAAACATCGCGAGCGCCAGAACGAAGCATAAAATACCGTAGGTTTTCATCCGTTTCCCTGCCTTTCGGAATTTCCCGTGCGTTTGGTTGACTTTAGGGCTGTTTTGCGATACAATAATTATCTAGATTTTTTCGGCTGTGCCGATCCTGATATATTTCCGCACCGCGCTGCAGCCGGTGCGCAAAAGGAGACTTTCTTGCATGCCCGGTTACATATCCCCGATTTCCAACGATGCTCTTTCTAATTTATGCGAAGAGCTTGCAAAAAATAACCGCATCCGCTCTGAGGACTACCTACGCTTTGACGTAAAGCGCGGCTTGCGCAACGCCGACGGAACCGGCGTTATGGCGGGGCTTACGCGTATTTGCTCGGTCGAGGGGTATTATATCGAGGACGGCGAACGCGTGCCGAAAGAAGGCAGGCTTACCTACCGCGGGATCGACATGAGCGAGATCGTGCGCGACTGCATGGAAAAGGACCGTTTCGGATTTGAAGAGGTCGCTTGGCTTTTGCTGTTCGGCGATCTGCCGACGCAAAAACAGCTTGACCGCTTTTGCGAGCTGTTGGCGGAGTGCCGCGAGCTGCCCGACGAATTCATTGAAGACATGATCATGAAAGCGCCGTCGCCCGACATCATGAACAAGGTCGCGCGCTCGGTGCTGGCGCTGTATTCCTTTGACAAAAACCCCGACGACACCTCGGTGGAAAACGTGCTGCGCCAATCCATCCAGCTCATTGCACAGATCCCCACCATCATGGCGTATGCCTATCAGGTCAAACGGCGCGTTTACGATCACAAAAGCATGTATATCCATCAAAACGATAAGTCCTTAAAAACCGCCGAGTCCATTTTGCACGCCATCCGTCCCGACCGCAAATTCACAGACGAGGAAGCCAAGCTCTTGGATCTGTGCATGATCATCCATGCCGAGCACGGCGGCGGCAACAACTCGACCTTTACCACGCGCTGCATCTCCTCCTCCGGAACGGACACCTATTCCGCCATCGCGGCGGGCATCGGCTCGCTCAAAGGGCCGAAGCACGGCGGTGCAAACATCAAGGTCTACAAAATGGTAGAGGATATGCGCGAGCATATCTCCGACCCCACAGACGAAGGACAGGTCGCCGATTACCTGACGAAGATCATCCACAAGCAGGCGGGCGACGGCTCGGGACTCATCTACGGCATGGGGCACGCGGTCTATACCCTTTCGGACCCGCGCGCCGTGATCCTGCGTGAAAACGCGCGTTCCTTTGCCAAGGAACACGGCTTTGAAGACCGCTTCCGCACGTTGGAGCTCATAGAAAAGCTCACGCCCGAGCTTTTTGCCAAATATAAGGGCGAAAAGAAAAAGATGTGCGCAAACGTCGATTTGTATTCGGGGCTCATTTACGAGATGCTGCGCATCCCGCAGGAGCTGTTCACGCCGCTGTTCATGGCGGCGCGCATCGCAGGTTGGTCGGCGCACCGGCTGGAGGAACTCACCTCCGGCAGCCGCATCATGCGTCCTGCGTATAAAAACGTCTCCCTGCCGCGGAAGTTCGTGCCGCTTTGTGAGCGCATTCCCAATCACGTGGTACAGACGGAATACATCCCGTCCGAAGAGCGGTAAAACCGGCGCTTGGCGTCGCAGAAAACGAGGATCGTTGCCATGAAGCTGAATATTCGAAAATCCGAACAAATCGATGCGCGGCTGCTGCTTTGCGTTTGGGGCATCGCCACGGCGCTCGCTGCGGTACTGCGCACCGTGCAGCTGTTTACGAATATCGAACCCCACACGGGCTTTTTTGAAGCGGTAGACTGGTCTGTTTACGTCATGTACGGCGTGCTGCTGGCGGCTGTAGTGCTGCTCGCGGTACTGCCCGCATACAGCGCGTGCCTGCCCGCCTCCCGGGCGCTTGTGCGCAAGGACCGGGCGTTGTTCTTCGGAAGCGCGCTGTTTGCCGCGGGGCTTCTGTACGACGCGGTGCTAAGCGTGATAAACGCCGCCGGAACCGTTTCGGAAAGCGGCAGGCTCGCCACGGGGGCGCTGTTGTTTTCGGAAGGGCTGCTTGCCGAAGTCTTACAGGCCGTCTGCGGCGTGCTTGCCGCCGTTTATATGGGGATTCTGGCCGTCTCCTATCTAAAAGGCGATGCACGGTTCACCAAATATCGCTTCCTTGCGCTCACACCGCTGTTTTGGTCGATGTTCCGCATCGTGCTGCGTTTTATGACCAAGATCAGCTTCACGATGGTCTCCGAGCTTTTGCAGGAACTTGCCATGCTCGCGTTTATGATGTTGTTTTTGCTGTCGTTCGCACGCATAGCCGCACAGGTAAATCCCAGAGGTGAAATGCGCAAGCTCGTCTGCTTTGGGCTGCCGGCGGCGTTTCTTGCGGCGGTGATCGGCATTTCGCGCCTTGTCTGCACCGTGGCGGGCCGGGGCGACCTGCTCGCGGACGGCTTCCCGTTTTCGTTCGGGGAGATCGGCTTTGCCGTATTTGCCGTCGTCTATATCTTGGAACACATGCGTTTCGGCAGACCCGCTTCGGAAGAGCCGCAGGCGGAGGAAAATGATACGGCGGCTGACGCGGACGTGCCCGGCGGTGAAAACAGCGCAGACGCATGAGCTTTTTGCAAAATGCCGGAACGGCAGCCTTGCAGGTGGCGATCCTATATGTGCTCGCGGCGGTGGGCTTTGCCTGTGATAAGGCGGGCATTTACACCGAAAAAGCCGCGAAACTTACAAACGACCTGCTTTTCTATATCGTCACGCCCGCCGTGGTGGTACAGGCGTTCGCGGCAATGGAGCGGACCGACACGACGCTTCGGAACCTGCTGTTTGCCCTGCTCGGCGGCACGGCGCTGCATGGGATCGCCATTTTATTGTCCCTGCCGTTTTTCCGCAGGGGCGACAAGACCAACGCCGATATTTTCCGCTTTGCGTGCATATACGGTAACGTAGGCTATATGGCGCTGCCGCTGGCAGATGCGGTTTTGGGCGAAACGGGCGTTTTTTTCTGCTCGGGCGTGCTTGTCCCCTTTAACCTTTTTGTCTTCACCCACGGGGTGCGGCTGATGTCGGGCACTACCGGAAGGTCGGTTTTTCGTCCGCTGCGGCTGCTTCTCAATCCCGGCGTGATCTCGGTGCTTTTGGGGCTGCCGGTCTTTCTGTTTCAAATCGATTTGCCCACCGTGCTTTCGGAACCTGTCGGGCTTTTGGCACAGCTGAACACCCCGCTTGCCATGCTGATGTTCGGCACTTATCTTGCACATACCGATCTGCGGCACATGTTCAGCCGGCCGCAAACTTATCTTGCGGCGCTTTTGAAGCTGATCGTGCTGCCCGCCGTGATGCTGTTGCTGCTGCGTCTTTGCGGCATTTCGGGCGTGCTTTTGACCGCACTGCTCATTTCCGCATCTGCACCCACGGCAAACAACACGGTCATGTTTGCCGCAAAATACGGCAGGGATCTGGAGACCGCCTCACAGACCGTTGCGGTCGTCAGCCTGTTTTCCATTGTCACCATGCCTGTGTTCATTGCGCTGGCACAGGCTTGAAATTAATTTATCTTTTCGGATCTCGGAGGGATTTTTATGAAACTCATTATCGCCATTGTCAACAGTGAAGATGCTTCTGCCGTTTTGTCAGAGCTCACAAGCAAGGGCTTCAGCGTTACAAAGCTTTCGACCTCCGGCGGCTTTCTGCGCGCGGGGAACGTAACGATGCTCATCGGTTTGGAAGAAGAAAAGGTCGCGGAAGCGCTCTCCGTGATCGAAGAGTTCAGCTGCCAGCGCAAACAGCAGATCCCCGTAAACTCCGGATATATCGGCGACTCGCTGCTTTCCGTGCCGGTGGAGATCACCGTGGGCGGCGCGACGGTATTCGTGCTGGATGTGGAGCAGTTCCATAAATTATGAGCCTGTCGGAATTTCCACTTGCAAACGGGGAACGGCGGTTTCTCGAATACCGCCTGCGCACGCATCAGTTCCCGCAAACCGTTCTCATAGAGGGCGGCGGCGAGGAGGCGCGGCGCGCGCTTGCCCGCTTCCTTGCAAACGCTCTGGTCTGTACGGGCGAAAATGCGCGCCCGTGCGGGGTTTGCCGTGCATGCCGCAAGTGCCGGTCCGGCAATCACCCGGACGTGCAGTGCTTCGCGCCTGAAAAGAAGAACGGTGTTTTCAAGGTAGAGACCTGCCGTGCCATTCGGCAGGATGCCTTTGTATTGCCGAACGACGGAGACGCAAAGGTTTATATTTTGGAGGACTGCCAGAGCATGAACGACAGCAGTGAAAACGCGCTGCTGAAGATCTTAGAAGAACCGCCCGCAGGCGTATATTTTCTGCTGACCTGCCCGTCCGGCAGCGCGATGCTGCCCACGGTGCGTTCCCGCGCTGTGACGGTGACGCTTTCAGGCTTTGAAGAACCGTTTTCCAAAGAGACGCAGCACACGGCGGGGCAGCTCGCTTCCGCGCTGTGCGCGCGCTCGGAATGGGCGCTTTTACAGGCGACCGCGCCGCTTGAACGTGACCGCGAGGAGACGGACAGCACGCTTCGCTGTCTTGCAGAGATCCTGGAGGATGCTTTGCGCAGCAAGGCGGGTGCTTCTGCGCGCACGGGGTTCGGCGAAGTGTCCGCGCAGCTTGCTGCGCAGTTCACAAAGCCGCGGCTGTATGCTGTTCTGCGGGAAGTGCAGAAGCTTTTGTCGGAAAACGAGGGCTATGCCAACGCGAACCTGCTCTTGACGGGGCTTTGCTATCGTCTGCACCGTGCAGCGGAACAAACCATTTAACGCTTTTTACCACAGCGTATGCAAAGGAGTATCTATGGCTCAAGTAGTCGGCATTCGATTCAAGGACGTCGGGAAAGTGTATTACTTTGACCCCGACGGCATGCAATTCAAAAAAGGGGATCGTGTGATCGTAGAGACCGCACGCGGTGTGGAGTGCGGCGAGATCGCGCTTCAAAACCGCGAGGTGCCCGACGAGGAGATCGTCAAGCCCTTAAAGCGCATCATCCGCGCCGCCGGTCCCGAGGACTTAAAGACCCTTGCGGAGAACCGTGAAAAAGAAAAAAAGGCGTTTTCGATCTGCGAGGAAAAGATCCGCGCACACAAGCTGGATATGAAGCTTGTGGAGGTCGAATACACCTTTGACGGCAGCAAGATCCTGTTTTATTTTACCGCGGACGGGCGCGTGGATTTCCGCAGCCTGGTCAAGGATCTGGCAGGCACATTCCGCACACGCATCGAGCTGCGGCAGATCGGCGTTCGCGATGAATCTAAAATGATCGGCGGATTCGGCATTTGCGGACGGCCGTTTTGCTGCAGCACGTTTTTGGGCGATTTCCAGCCTGTTTCCATCAAAATGGCGAAGGAACAGGGGCTTTCTTTAAATCCGGGCAAGATCAGCGGCACTTGCGGCAGGCTGATGTGCTGCTTAAAATATGAACAGGAGTCCTATGACCACCTGCTGCGCCACACGCCGAAGGTCGGCGCAGTGGTGGAAACGCACGAGGGCCGCGGTGTGGTGCTTGAGAACAACCTGCTGACGGGAATGCTGAAAGTGCGGCTCGACCGCCGTCCCGACGCGGCGCCTTTACTTGTGGAACGTCACGAGGTAAAGCTCATCCGCGACGCGCACATCCGGCTCAACAAAGCCGAGCTCGAAGCGCTTAAGGGAATCGAATAAAAAAGGCTTGCTATTTTCAAAATATGTGATAGAATGAAAGTACTTTGTATAAGGGAGGTCACAAACATGGCATATCATATCACCGACGATTGCATCGCCTGCGGCGCATGCGCTTCGGAATGCCCCGTGGAGGCGATTTCTGAGGGCGACGGCAAATACGTGATCGACGCGGATACCTGCATTGACTGCGGTTCCTGCGCCGGTGTCTGCCCGGTCGGCGCTCCGCAAGCGGAGTAAGCAAACAAGCAGAAACAAGGAAGACCGCCTGCGGGCGGTCTTTTTGCTTTGCTTTTTTTCCGTTTTATGGTACAATGCCCATATGGGATTTACGCTTTTTTCGGGAGAACATATCGAATATCTGCGCCACGGCGTCGGCGTGGTCGTCTCGCCTGCGCACACGTTCGGCACGGATGCGCTGCTGCTTGCCGATTTTGCCGCGCCGAAGCCGAAAACACGCGCCTGCGATCTCGGCACGGGGTGCGGGATCATCCCCCTGTTTTGGAAAAGCCGCGGGCTTTGCGGCTTCGCAGACGGCGTGGAATTGCAGGAAGCTGCCGCTTCGCAGTTTGCGCGCGGAATCTGCGGCAGCGGTCTTACCGATTCGCTTGCCGCGCACTGTGCAGATCTGAAAGATGTCGGCGCATTTCTTCGTCGTGGCAGCTATGATCTTGTGACGATGAACCCGCCCTACAAAGCGGAGAATGCAGGCTTGAAAAGCACAGACATGTCGGCACGCATCGCGCGGCACGAGACGCACTGCACGCTTGACGACATTGCCCGTGCCGCCGCCCTGCTTTTGCGCAGCGGCGGACGGTTTTGTATCTGCCTGCGCCCCGAGCGCCTTTGCGACGCGATGCACGCCATGCGCTGTTACCGTTTGGAGCCCAAGCGGCTGCGGCTTGTGGCGAAAAATGCCGAAAGCGCGCCGTGGCTTTGCCTTTTGGAAGGGCGGCGCGACGGCAAAAGCGGCTTACAAATTTTGCCCGGCTTGTTTTTATATACGAAAGACGGGGCGCTGTGCGCCGAAATGCAGCGGCTGCAGCAGCCCTATTCCGAGCAAGGAGGTGTGGACGGATGAGCGGTATTCTATATGTGGTCGGCACGCCGATCGGCAACCTTTCCGACCTCTCCCCTCGTGCGGTCGAGACCTTACAAAGCTGTGATTTTATTGCGGCGGAGGACACGCGCGTTACGCGCAAGCTGCTCAATCATTTCGGCATTTCCACGCCGACGGTCAGCTACCACGAGCACAACAGCCGTACTGCCGGCGAAAAGATCCTTGCAAGGCTGCTCGCAGGGGAAAGCTGCGCACTCGTGACCGACGCGGGGATGCCCGCGATCTCCGACCCCGGCGAAGCGCTTGTGGCGCTCGCGCATGAACACGGCGTGCGGGTGGAAGCCGTTCCCGGGCCTACCGCGTTTGCGACCGCCGTTGCCGTTTCGGGGCTGCCGTCGGGGCGTTTTACCTTTGAGGGCTTTTTGAGCGTACAGAAAGCGGAGCGCTGCGCGCATTTACAGTCGCTCGTTTCAGAGACGCGCACCATGGTGTTTTATGAAGCGCCGCACCGCCTTGCGCGCACCTTGCAGGATCTGCTTGAGGCATTCGGTGACCGTAAGGTTGCACTTGTAAAGGAATTGACAAAGCTGCACGAAGCCGTGGAACGCACGACGCTCTCTGCCGCAGCCGCGAAATACGCGGAACAGCAGGTCAAGGGCGAATACGTGCTGGTGGTGCATGGGGCAGATGCGCCCGATAAGGCATCATGGAGTTTAGAAGAAGCCGTCGCCTTTGCCGAGCGGGAGATACAAGCGGGTGCATCAAAAACAGAAGCCGCCAAAGCGGCGGCTGCAAAAAGCGGATTAAAAAAGGGCGACATTTACAAAGCCCTGACGCAATAAAGTCGGAGGGAATATGGAATTTTGGTATCTTTGGGTCGTTTTCGCCGTTCTATGCGTGGCGACGGTTTTTGTGATCTTAAAAGCGTCCAAGGCGCTGCGCGGGCATAATGAAGAGACCAAACGCACTTATGCGCAGATCGAACGGCTGACTGCTCTCAAGGCGGACTTTCGCGGCGCTTCTGCAGAGAAGGTACGCGGTGAGGACGCGGCACACGTTTTGGACGGCGCATTCGCAGTATTGCAAGCCAAGCTGGAGAACGACGCGGACCCCGACCGCTGCTTTGCCGAAATGAACGAACCGCAGCAAAACATTTACACGCTGTATTGGCTGGTGCAGGATGTGCAAACGTCGCTTTCGTTCTTTTTCAAGAATAACGGCGAACCGCTGCGTGCCTTTTGCCCGCGCGCGCTGCACGCCGTCGGTGCAAATACGCTTGGGAAAGCGGCGGAAGAAATGTACGCGATGTTTGACGAAACAAACGAAGAAGCATCGCTGGAGCCTGCAAAGCTCGATACGCTGGATGCGGCTTTTGCAAAAGTCTTTGCCCGCGACACCCTGCTCACAAACATACAAAGCTATGCCGCAGAACACGCCGAAAAGATCTTCGGTGCGGCATAGGCGTTCGGCAGCGCTTACTGCTTTCCGTCCTCGGTAAACGGGGCGAGTGCGCGGCGTAAAAGCTGCTCGCTGTTTTCCACAATGGTCTGCACGCAGACGGGCTTTGCCATTTTCGGCTTTTGCTCGGGGGTGTCCGCATGCAGCTTCTGCATCAGATCGACCATAAGCGCGGCGCTGAGCGCTTCCGCAGTGGAGGTCGGTAAAGATACCCACTCCGCCGGCAGCACACCCTCATCGTGCGCCTGTAAGGCTACGCGATAGATCGCCAGCGCAAAATAGCTGCGCAAAAGGTCGGCAGCCGCAGGGTTGACTGCGGCAAGCGCGTCGCTGAGCATGGTCGCGGCACGGAACAACGTACCCGTGCGGAATTCTCGGTCCTGCACGGTGTCCCGCTCGTCAAACTGCTCGTTGAACGCGCGGCGTGTATTGCTCACGCCCAAGAGATAATCGCAGCTCACGTCGTAAAACGCTGCGGCGGCACACAGAAAATCCAGCCCGCATTCGCGGATACCCTTTTCATAATGCGACAGCAGCGCACCCGAAATGCCCATAGCGGCAGCTGCGTCCTTTTGTGTCAAGCCGCGCTCGCGGCGCAGCGCCGACAGCCTTGCGGGAAACACGGTATTCATAAAAGCCCTCCGAGATCCTACATTTAGTAACTGTATTGTACCATAAAATCAACGATTTGTATATTTCTTTTGTAAAAGCAGGAAGGTGATCGCGTTGAAAACCGCTCAGATCCATTTGATTCGTCACGCCGCCGAAGGGAACGAGGACGGACGTTATATCGGGCAGACCGATCTGCCCGCCACAGATGAAGGTCTGCGGCAGATCGACGACTTAAAAGAGGAATACGGCGGCTACCCGGATGTGGAAGCGGTTTTTTCCAGCCCCTTAAAGCGCTGCCTGCAAACGGCAAAGCGCATCTATCCCGACAAAGCGCCGATCGTTATGCAGGAGCTCGCCGAATACGACTTCGGCGAGTTTGAGGGCAAGACCGCCGACGAGCTCAAAGATCTGGATACGTTCAAGACCTGGCTTGCGGGTACCGAGCCCGAAACACCCGTACCGTTCGGCGAGAGTCAGGTGGATTTCAACCGCCGCATCTGCACGGCGTTCGGGCGCATTATACAGGGCATTTTGCAGTCCGGCGTGCGTTCGGCGGCGGTCGTGACCCACGGCGGCGTGATCATGGCGCTGATGGCGGCCTTTGCCATCCCCGAAGCGCCTATGCACGAGTGGCTCACGCCCAACGGCTGCGGCTATACCTTGCGCATCGATCCGTTTTTGTGGTCACACACCGGGAAATTGGAAGCGATCGCGGAGTGCCCCGCCCTTCCCATTTCGGAAGATGACGAGCGCGCGCTGTGGGATTATTATCCGTCGGATCTGTACGAGGAATAAAGTCTTATGCTTTCGGCGGTTCGCCGTATTGCGCGGCGTAGGAAAATTCCGTCTGCGTACCGTCCTTTTCGATATGGACACACCGCTCGCCGAGCGAAAAGATCGGCCTGTCGTGGCGATAGGAGTCCGAATACACTGTGCAGACATGCGCGCCGTCCGGGAACGCTTCTTGAAAGCGGCGCACCTTTTCTTCGCCGCGGCAGTTCTTGCCCAAAAGCGTGCCGGTATGTGCGTCGTGGCGTGTGCATAAAAGCACGTCTATTTTTAAGCGCTCGGCAATTTCCCGAAGCAGAAAGTCGGGGCTTGCACTGATCACGACCGTGTACCGTGCGCGGCGTTCGGGCAAAAACCAGGGGAACACATCACGCTCGTGTTTATCCCAAAACGCGCGCACCGCTTTTTCAAGCGGGATAAAGCGCACGGCGGCGAAAATGTGGCGCTTGAAGCGGTCAAGCCCAATGATACGAAGTCCGTAAAGCGCACCCAGCACCAGGTAAAACGGCAGCAGCAAGATCAAATACGGGTACTTTCGTACACAGAACAGCAGGAAGGTCGAGCCGCTGTCAAACGGCACGACGGTTTTGTCAAAATCGTAAATATCCAAATCCATTTCGTATGCTCCCGATCCGTATTAAGCGTTATGGGTATTGTACCGCCCACGCGGTTAAATTGCAAGTAAAAAAGACCGGCTGTGCTACAGTCGGTCTTTTTGATACATCGTGCGAACGTTTCTGAGCGCTTTACGCTTCCTCTTCTTTATAGTGCTTGGCGCGCTCGAATTCGTCGGTGATCGCCTTGTCGGGTGCTTTTGTCAGGAGCGACACCACGACGATCGCGATGCACGAGAGCACAAACGCGGGGAACAGCTCGTAGATATCCAAAATGCCGCCGAGCGGACGGATGAGCAGATTCCAAACGAACACCATCACGCCGCCCGTGACCATACCCGCCACGGCGCCCGCACGGGTGGTGCGCTTCCAGAACAGGGAGAAGAGCATGATCGGCCCGAACGTCGCGCCAAAGCCCGCCCATGCAAACGAGACAACGGTGAAGATGACGCTGTTTTCATCCCACGCGATTGCAATGCCGATCAGGGCAATGACCATCAGGACGATACGCGCGACCCACATGACCTGCTTGTCGGTCGCATTCTTTTTAAGCACGCCGCCGAACAGGTTTTTGGAAAATGCAGAGGATGCAATCAGCAGATATGAGTCCGATGAGCTGATCGTTGCCGCAAGAATGCCCGCCATGACGACACCCGCCACCACGGGGTGGAACAGCGCGCGGCTGATGACGATGAAGATGTTTTCCGCACCGCTCGCGGTGGAAAGCGTTTCCTCCACAGGGAACATGGCACGGCCCATAAGCCCGATGTACACGGCGGCGGCCAGGGAGATCACGACCCAAACGGTCGCGATGCGGCGCGAACGGGTCAGCTCGCGGCGCTTACGGATCGCCATGAAACGAAGCAGCACCTGCGGCATGCCGAAATACCCAAGCCCCCACGAAAGGGTGGAGATGATGGTCAAAAAGCCGTAACTGCCCGCTTCGCCGAACTGCGGGACGCCGTTTACCGCCTGCTGGACGCCGTTGGCGTCCACGGCGGGCGAGGCGATCGAGGTCAGTGAGAAAAAGCCGTCGATAGACTGTGCGTTTTCAATGACCGCCCAAAAGCCGCCTGCGTTTATAGTCCCTACAACAAGCACCACCAAAAGCGCAAAGAACATGACCACGCCCTGCATGAAGTCGGACGCGCTCTCAGCAAGGAAGCCGCCGAGGAAGGTATACAGCAGAACGAACACCGCACCGACGATCATCATTGCATGGTAGGAAAAGCCGAACAGCGTGCTGAACAGCTTGCCGCAGGTGACGAAGCAGCTCGCAGCATAGACCGTAAAGAATACGAGGATAAACAGCGCAGATACGGAAAGAATCACCTTTTTCTTTTCGTGGTAGCGGTTGCTTAAGAAATCGGGAATGGTGATCGAATCGCCCGAAACGACGGAATAGCTGCGCAGGCGCTTTGCCACGACCAGCCAGTTGATGTATGTACCGAGCGCCAGCCCCAGCGCCGTCCAAAACGCGTCGGCAAGACCGCACCAGTAGGCAACGCCCGGCAGCCCCATCAAAAGCCAGCCGCTCATGTCGGACGCTTCGGCACTCATCGCGGTCACCCACGGCCCCAGCGAGCGCCCGCCCAAAAAGTAATTGTCGGAGTTTTTCTGCGAACGCTTCGCAAAGTAAATGCCGATGGCAATAACGATCAGCATATACCCGCACATCGCGATCAGCACTTTTACAGTGTCTTGGGACATAGCTTCTCCCCCTTGGAAAATATGCTTTTATTATACCATAAGTGCGAGGCGGGAATAGTCGCCGAGCGCTATGATACAATGTTCTCCGAAACACTTGGAAGTTTTACTTCCGTAGTGTTTCGTGAGGTTATTATAGCGGAAAAAGGGCAAAAAGTAAACCTTTTGTTTTTGGCGGACATACAGCAGCAGCCGACGCATTCAATGCCGGCTGCCGCTTTGCAGTTTTGCTTTTATTCCGCGGACATCATGCGGATATAGCGCTTAAAGAATTTGAGCGCGTCGCCCATGCACGCGATCGGGATGCGTTCATTTGTGCCGTGGGTGGTCAAGAGCAATTTTGTATCCATCACGAACGGCGCAAAGCGGTAAATGCAGTCGCAGACCTCCTCGTAATGGTAAGCATCCGTACCGCCCATAACAAGATACGGCGCGACGATCATGCTCGCGTCCGTGCGCGTACAAAGCGACTCTAAGATCTTAAACGAACGGCTGTCGGTCGGAGAGACCTTAGAGGCCTCCTTGCCCTTGAGATATTCGATCTCGATCTCCTTGTTGCGCACGCTTTGGCGGATGTGCTGCTCGACATCCTTGAGCGTTGTGCCGGGCATCATGCGGAAGTTGACCGTCACCGACGCTTTCTGCGGCAGGACATTCGCCGCAGGACTGCCGCTTGCCATGGTGACGGCGGTCGTCGTGTGGATGAGCGATGCGGCGGGCGGGATCTTGGTCATCACAAAGGTAATGAGCGGCTTCAAAAGCCACAGATTGCAAGTGACGATGCGCGCCGGGTAGCTGCAATTTTTGCCGATCTTGCAAAACAGATCGTATACAAAGTCAGGCATAGTCGCACGGAACTGGTGTTTTTCGATGTCGCGCACCACCTCGGCAAGTGTGCCGACGGCGGTATGTGCAGGCGGCTGTGAGGAATGTCCGCCCTTGGCGCTGACGGATACGCGGTAGTCGGCATAGCCCTTTTCGGCAATGCCCACACCCGCAAGCCGATTGTTGAGGATAGAACCGACCTTCAGATCCAATATCGCGCCGCCCTCGTCGATCACACTGTCCAGGTGTACGCCGCGCGCTTTCAGTGTATCGGCAATCGCGCCCGCGCCTGAGGTTTTCGCGGCGACGATCTCCTCGTCATGTCCGAAACACAGATATACGGTACGCTCCGGCCAAAATCCCTCGGCAAGCAGGGTCTCCACGCTTTCAAGCACGGCGATCAGGTGATTCTTCATATCCAGCGCGCCGCGCCCCCAGATGAACTCGCCATCGTCCACGCCGTCAAAGGCAGGGTGCGTCCAGTCCTGCTCGGTACCCTCGGCAACAGGCACGACGTCCTGATGCCCCAAAAGCGCGATAGGCTCCAAATCGGGTCTTGTCCCCTCCCACGTATACAGCAGGCTTGCCAGCGAGATCTCCTCGCGCTTTAGGTGCTTGTGCACGAGCGGGAACCGTTCTTCAAAAAGCTTGTGCAGCTTTTTGAATTCGCCCCAATCCACCTTGTCGGTGTCCACATTGGAGATGGTTTTGATGCGGATCGCGTCGCTTAGATCCTTGCGATACTTTTCTACATCCACCGCCTCGTCGGGCAGCGGCTCGCTTTCGGTGCGTTCCGGCGTCCAGAACGCCGCACGCACCAGCGTCACGAGCAAAAGCGCGCCGATCAAGCCTAAAATCGTCCACAGAACCCACATAATGCTCCCTCTTTTCCGTTTTGTGCTTATGTATTCTTATCGACCTTATGAAATGTTTTAAGGTTTCCTTCTTTTTGGTGGCGGCGGGCAAGCTCCGCTTTCACGTCGTCGGGCGTAATGCCCTCGTTCGCCATCATAACGACGAGATGGAACAGCAGGTCGGAGATCTCGCCGACGGTATCCGCCTTTACGCCGTTTTTGGCGGCGATGATGGTTTCGGCGGACTCTTCCCCGATCTTCTTCAAGATTTTATCGAGCCCCTGCTCGAACAGGTAGCAGGTATAAGACCCTTCCTTTTTCTCTGCGTGCCGCGCCATGGCGACGGCGTACAGCTCGTCAAGCACATCGTTCATTGTGCATTCTCCTCCCAGATCGTATTAAAAAAACAGCTTTTGGACCCCGTATGGCAGGCGGACCCCGTCTGCACAACGGTAACAAGCAGGGTGTCGTCGTCGCAGTCCCCGACCACACGCACCACGCGCTGCTTGTGCCCTGAGGTCTCGCCCTTGTTCCAAAGCTTCTGCCGTGAGCGGCTGTAGAACCAGGTGTAGCCTGTCTCCAACGTCTTTTGCAGGGATTCACGGTTCATATAGGCGAGCATCAGCACTTCATTTGTCCCCTGCTCCTGCACGATGGCAGGGATCAGCTCGCCCTTTTTGAAAAATTTTTCGAGATCCATTCGTTTACCCCCCCTTACCGTGCTTCGCGGAGAGCTTCTTGGAGCGAAAGCGTGCCCTTGTAGATCGAACGCCCGCAGATCGCACCGTACAGTCCCGCCGCTTTGAGCGCGCGAATATCCTCAATATCCTTGATGCCGCCGCTTGCAACAATATTGCAGGAGACGGCAGCGTTTAGCTGCTGCAGCGCGTCGAGCGCCGGACCGGAAAGCATCCCGTCGCGGTCGATGTCCGTGAAAATCAGCGTGCGCACGCCGCCCGCTTCCATGGCTTTGCCGAGGTCGAGAAAATGGACACTGCCCGTTTCCACCCAGCCCTCGGTCGCGACAAAGCCGTTTCGCGCGTCGATGCCGACGGCGATCTTATCGCCGTATGCCGCACAAGCCTCACGCACAAGCTGCGGGTCTTTTACCGCTGCAGAACCGAGCACCACGCGCGCAATGCCGCGTGACAGATAATATTCGATATCTGCCATCGTGCGGATGCCGCCGCCGACTTCGATTTGCAGCCCCGTGGCTTCTGCAACCTCCAAAAAGACATGTGCATTTTTGCGTGCACCTGCACACGCGCCGTCGAGGTCGACCATGTGGATCCATTCGGCGCCCGCCGTTTTAAATGCATCGGCCGCCGCCAAATAGCTGTCCGCGACCTGCTCGGCGGAATCCATTTCACCGCGATACAGCCGCACGCAGGTCTCATTTTTGATGTCGATCGCCGGGAAAATAATCATACGAGCCCTCCGAAAAATCAGTCTATCGAGCCCTTTGTAGACAGCGTTCCGCCCGCTGTTTCAGAGCATGCGATCTGCATAGCGTGCCCGAACGCCTTAAACAGCGCTTCGAGGATGTGGTGGGAATTGTCGCCGTAGGGCGCACGCAGGTGCAGCGTCACACCTGCTTTCGTTGCAAATGCGCGGAAAAACTCACGTGCCATGCAGGTGTCAAATTCCCCGACGCGCGCTTCGGGGAAGTCCGCATCGAACACGAGAAACGGCCGCCCGCTGACATCTGCCGCACAAAAGCCGAGTGCTTCATCCATCGGGACAAAGAAGCTGCCGTAGCGCGCGATGCCGCTTTTGTCACCGAGCGCCTCGCAAAACGCCTGCCCGAGCACAAGCCCCGTATCTTCAACCGTATGGTGGCAGTCTACCGCAAGGTCGCCCTTGCAGGAAAGCTGCAACCCAAAGCCGCCGTGCACGGCGAACGCTGTGAGCATGTGGTCAAAAAAGCCGATGCCCGTCTGCACCTCGACCGCGCCGCCGTCTAAGGACAGCGTAACGGAAATGTCGGTTTCCTTGGTAGTTCGTTTGCAGCTTGCCGTTCTCATGCGCTTTCTCCTTTCAAGCACGCCTCGACCTCATGCAGCACCGCTTCGTTTTCGTAATTCCGACCCGCACTCACACGAAGCGCGCCGCCCGTCAGGCGAACGATGATGCCGTTTTCCTTAAGATATTCAAAAATCTCCGCAGCTTTTGGCGTTTGGATATACACAAAATTGGCATCGGGCTTAAATACGTGCAATTTCGCTTGCGGATAGGCTTCCTGCAAACGCGCAAAGCCCTCGTACAGTTCGTCGCGCGACTCTAATATGCGCTGCACCGCCGCTTGCAGGTAATCGGGGTGCGAGAGCACGACCGCGCCGATCGCCTGGGTGAGCGTGTTGACATTATACGGGGATTTGGCCGCCTGTAAAACGTCTATGAGCCGCTGCGTACCCACCGCAAAGCCCAGACGGACGGCAGCCATGCCGAGCGCTTTTGAACAGGTCTTGAGGATCAACAGGTTGTCAAAGCCGGCGAATTCCGAAAGCATGCTCTGATCGGAAAAATCCATATATGCTTCGTCGAGCACCACAAGTGCTTCGACTGATGAAACGATCTTGCGCACTTCTTCGCGTGCGAGCACCAAAGAGGTCGGGTTACAGGGGTTTGAGAACACAAGCATCCGTGCCCCGGTGCGGTTGACCGTCTCAATGATCTTTTCCGCATCCACGGTGCAGTCCGCATTTTTTTCGACGGTGACCACGCGGCATTCGACTAAGGCGGCATAAAAGCCGTACATCGAAAAATCGGGAGAAAGCGTGACTACCGTATCGCCCTTTTGCAGAAAGGCGTTCATCACGACGGTGATCACCTCATCCGAACCGTTTCCCGCCATCACGCACGAGCGCGGCACGCCGTACAAATCGGCAAATGCCTTGCGTACCTCTTCGGCGTAAGGATCCGGGTAGCGGTTGAAATGGACATGCCGCAGCTCCTCGTCGATCTGCTCGCGCAGCGCCTGCGACGGCGTGACAAACGACTCGTTCGCATCCAAGCGGATCCGGTATTTGCCCGCGACGGGGTCATACGGTATTAGGTTCTGTACTTTTTCATTGAGCTCAAACATAAAGGTGAAAACTTCCTTAGTTAAAATTTGACTGTCGGAAACGCTATAGTTAAAATCTGACTTTGACCGCGTTGGCATGCGCAGTCAGGCCCTCGGTCTCGGCAAGCTTGACGATGTCATCCTTTGCTTTCCGAAGCGCGTCCTCGGTATAATAAATGAAGCTGGACTTTTTGATGAAGCTGTCGACCGAAAGCGGTGAAAAGAACCGCGCCGTGCCGCCTGTGGGCAGCACATGATTCGGGCCGGCGAAATAATCGCCGAGCGGTTCGGGCGCATACTGCCCCAAAAACACGCTGCCGGCATTATCGATCCTGCCGATGTATTCCAGCGGCTCGCGCACCGCCATTTCAAGGTGTTCCGGCGCGATCGAATTGGCTATATCCACTGCCTGCGCGATGCTGTCGCAGATAATGACAGCACCGAAGTCCCGCAGCGAAGCCTCGATGATGTCGCGGCGCGAGAGCGCCTGCACCTGACGTTCCAGCTCCTCGACCGTGCGTGCGGCAATGCGCTCGCTGTCGGTAAGCAGTACGGCAGAAGCCATTTTGTCGTGCTCCGCCTGGCTCATCAAGTCGGCGGCGAGAAATTTCGGGTTCGCGGTTTCGTCGGCAACGATCAAAATCTCGGAAGGCCCGGCGATCATATCGATGTCCACTGTGCCGAACAGCAGCTTTTTCGCCGTGGCGACGTAGATGTTGCCGGGGCCGACGATCTTATCCACCTGCGGGACGGTCTGCGTGCCGTAGGCGAGCGCGGCAACCGCCTGTGCGCCGCCCATGAGGAATACGCGGTCTACGCCCGCGATCTTTGCCGCAGCAAGGATGTCGGGGTTCGCCGTACCGTCTTTTCTGGGCGGCGTGACCATGATGATCTCCTCTACACCCGCGATCTTTGCGGGGATCGCGTTCATCAGCACGCTGGACGGATACGCCGCCGTGCCGCCGGGCACATACAGCCCCACACGCCGCAGCGCGCGCACGCGCTGCCCTAAGATGACACCGTCGGGCTTGGGCTCCAGCCAGCTTTGCTGCTTTTGGCGGCGATGGAAATCGCGGATGTTGTCCGCCGCTTTGTATAGCGCGTAAATAAACTCGCTGTCGCAGGTCTTGACCGCTTCTTCAAGCGCCGAAGCGGGCACTTCCGCTTGCTCGGGGACGCTTCCGTCAAATTTCATCGTATATTCGCGCACGGAGGTGTCGCCAAAGCGGCGCACATTGTCGAGGATCTCCGTAACCGACGCAGTGACCGTGCGGTCGATCTCACCGCTGCGCGCTTTGAGTGTGTCGAGCAGCCGTTTTTCGGACACACCGTCCGCATGAACCATTTGTATCATACCGTTACCTCCTGCGATGCTTTTCCGATTTTTTCCACAAATGCGTCGATCTCCTCACGGCGCAGCTTCATGCTTGCGGTGTTGACGATGACGCGCGCAGAGATCGGCATGATCTTTTCATAGACTTCCAGCCCGTTTTCCCGCAGCGTCGTGCCGGTCTCCACGATATCCACGATCGCGTCGGACAGATCCAAAAGCGGCGCGAGCTCCACCGAACCCTCGATCTTGATGATGTTGACGTCCATACCCTTGCTCTGGAAAAATGCACGGGCAACATTCGGGTATTTCGTGGCGATTCGCTTGACATTGTATCCGCCGTAAAAAGATGCGCCTTTTTTGCCGGCAAGGCAGAAATCGCATTTTCCAAGCCCCAGGTCGCACACCTCGTAGAAGCTCTTGCCGTATTCCACGATGGTATCCCTGCCCACAACACCGATGTCACAGACCCCGTGCTCCACATAAGTCACAACGTCTGCCGCCTTGGCAAGCACCGCCTCGTAGTCCCCAACGGGAAGGATCAGACGTCTGCCCTTATTGTGCAGTTCCGTACAGTCAAGCCCCATTTTCTCAAACAGCGCGACGGTCTGTTTTTCAAGTCTGCCCTTGGTAAGCGCTATACGCAGCTTTCTCATACGCGCACCTCCCGCACACCGGTTTCGTCGAGGATATATACCGTAGGTATGCCGCACTGCCGCGCATATTCCACAGCCGTCTCCTGCGTCGGCGCCAGACTGTTTTCACATAAGACGCCTTCATTCAGCAAGCGCGCCTGCAAATCCAGCGCATTGGTCTCAAAGCCGTTGTCGCCAAAGACGAGCGCAGCGGGCGTCGGCGGGCTTGCGGTCTCACCGCGCCGCAGCTTGGCGCGCGCCAGCAGGTCGGTCTGCACGCCGAAGCCTACGGCGGGCAGATCTTCGCCGAATTCCGCGATCAGGCGGTCGTATCGGCCGCCCGAAAGCACGGTCTCGCCGCTGCCCGAAATATAACCGCGGAACATCAGCCCCGTATAATAATTCGTGCGGTGCACAAGGCTTAGATCGATGGTGACGTGCTCCGAAAGCCCCGCTTTTTCGAGCCGCGTATATACATCCGCAAGGTAGGACAGTGCCGCATGGGTCTCGCCTGCCTGCATTTGCAGCGCCTGCGCCGCCTTTTCGAGCACGCGGGCGTCACCGAACATGCGCGGCAGCTCACGGATGGCGCGGACGGCAGGCGTATCGCCGAGGGCGTCGAGCACCGTATCAAGCGCAACATAATTTTTACTTTCGACACAGGCATAAATCTCGGAGACGGTTTGAGGGCTTGTATCGAGCGCTTCGCAAAGGGACTGAAAATAGCCTGCGTGACCGATCTCCAGCTTGTAGTCGGGCGTACCGCACTGCTCCATAACGCGCATAGCAAGGGTGAGCGCTTCCAGATCGGCGCGCAAGCCGCCCGCACCGAGCAGTTCAATGCCGCTTTGTGTCGTTTCGTCACTGTATCCTGCCAGCTTCGGGCGCCGCGCAAACACATTTTGGTTGTAGTAAAGCCGCAGGGGCAGCCGCGCGCCGCGAAGCCGTGTGGCGGCAACGCGCGCTATAGGCAGCGTGGAATCGGGCCGCAGCACCAAAAGCCTGCCGTAGGCATCGGTCATGGTATAGAGCGATTCGGGCAGCGTGCCCGCGCTTTCACGGTTGAATACATCGAAAAACTCGACGGTCGGCGTGATGATCTTGCGGTAGCCGCGCGACTTGAACAGGTCGGCAAGCTGCCGTTCCACCGTGCGCAGCGCGTCGCTTTCCTCAAATAAAAGGTCTCGCGTGCCCTCCGGCGTGAGCTTCGCATAGGTTTTCATATCGGTATCCTTTCCGAATCGGGAATTTTTCCGTAGAGGACGGTATACCCTTCTTCTTCACTTTAGCGTGCTACTATGATAGCATGATAAAGTAACTCTGTCAATCCCGCATTTTGCACGGCTTCACAGAAGGTGCATATTGCGGCATTGTGCAGCCTGCACGGCAAAACCGACAGAATACAGTCAAAACAAGGAGATCTGCGCGGTTTTCGGCATGTCGCCGAACGCGCCGCATTTGTCGAGCAGCTCGACAAGGCTCTTGCCTGCCTTCGCACGCCGCGCGAAATCATCCACCGAGATAAACGTGCCTTCGCCGTCGCTGCGCGCCGCTTCGAGCGGATACGCCGCGCTTTCCCCTACGCCCGAAAGCGCCGAAAACGGCAGGCGGATCTTTCCGTTCTCAATGGTATAGGCGGTCGCCTTGGACTTGTATACATCTACGCCCAAAAGCTCTACGCCGCGCGCCATCATCTCATTGACGACCTGCATGGCGGTGTATTGCTCCTTTTCCTTGGCCGTGGCGGACTTGTCCTTGATCTTGGCTTTGAGCGACGAAAGGCGCTGGCGCACGGCATCGTGCCCCTGCACAACGACCTCGGCATCCAAGTCCCCGCCGCGCACGGTCAGAAACGCCGTGTAATATTCGAGCGGCCGGTAGATCTTATACCAGCCGAGCCGCAGCGCCGCAATAACATAGGCGGCGGCGTGGGCCTTGGGGAACATGTATTTGATCTTGCGGCAGGAATCCATATACCAATCCGGCACATTGTGCGCCCGCATTGCTTCCTCCGCGCCCTCGGGGAAACCGACTTTGGCGACGATACCCTTACGGGTCTTTTCCATGATGTTGAACGCCATGCTCGGCTCAAGCCCTTTGTGCAGCAGGTACGTCATAATGCTGTCGCGCGTACCGATGACCTCGGAGATCGTACAGATCTTGTTGTGGATCAGCTCCTGCGCGTTGCCCGTCCACACGTCCGTACCGTGCGAAAGGCCCGAAATTTGCAGCAGGTCGGCGAAGGTCTTGGGCTGGGCTTCAAGAAGCATCTGACACACGAAAGAAGTACCCATTTCGGGGATGGAAAGCGTGCCTGTGGGCCAATCGATATCGTCTTCGGTCACGCCCAGCGGTTCGGGGCTCGTGCAAAGGCGGACGATCTGCGGATCGCAAACGTCCACATCCATGACGTTGATGCCCGTCAAGTCCTCCAAATGCTTATAGAGCGTGGGCACATCGTGCCCGAGGATGTCGAGCTTCAAGATCGTATCGTGCAGGGAATGGAAGTCGAAGTGCGTCGTTTCCATGTCGCTGCCCACATCGTCCGCGGGATACTGCACCGGGGTGAAATCCCACACATCAAAGTTGCTCGGCACGACGACCATACCGCCCGGGTGCTGCCCCGTGGTACGCTTGACACCCGTGCAGCCGTCTACCAGCCGCTGTTCTTCGGCACGGTTGACATGTAAGCCGCGTTCCTCCAAATAGTTTTTCACAAAGCCGTAAGCAGTCTTGTCGGCGACGGTGGCGATGGTGCCCGCCTTAAAGACGTTTGCGGAGCCGAACAGCTCTTCCGTGTAGCGGTGCGCCTTGCCCTGATATTCGCCGGAGAAGTTCAGGTCGATATCGGGCGCTTTGTCGCCGTGGAAGCCGAGGAAGGTCTCAAACGGGATCTCATGCCCGTCGCGCACCATGTCCGTACCGCAGTGCGGGCAGTTCTTTTTGGGCATGTCAAAGCCGGAACCGTATTCGTTGTGCGTATAGAATTCGGAATAGCGGCAGTTCGGGCAGCGGTAATGCGGCGCCAAGGGGTTGACCTCGGAAATGCCCGCCATGGTCGCCACGAACGACGAGCCGACCGACCCTCGCGAACCGACATGGTAGCCGTGATCTTCGGAATCCCACACCAGCTTTTGCGCAATGATATACAGCACCGCGAAGCCGTTTTCAATGATCGAATCGAGCTCGCGGTTCAGGCGCGTTTCAACGATCTCGGGGATTTTGCCCTCAAATTCGTACCATTCCTTAGCCTTGTTCCAGCAGATCTCCCGAAGCTGCTCTTCCGACCCCGGGATAGACGGCTGATAGGTGCCGTCGGGGAACGGGCGCATGACCTCGACCATATCGGCGATGCGGTTCGGGTTTTCGATAACCACCTCACGGGCGGTCTCCTCACCGAGATATTGAAATTCGGCAAGCATTTCTTCAGTCGTGCGGAAAAACAGCGGCGCCTGATGGTCGGCGTCGGAGAAGCCCTGCGCCGCCATCAGGATCTCGCGGTATTTTGCATCCTCGGGGTCAATAAAATGCACGTCGCAGGTCGCAACGACCAGCTTGCCGAGGCGGTCGGCGATGGCGATGATCTTGCGGTTGATGTTTTCAATATCCGCCTCGCAGGTGATCTTATCGAACTCCCGGTTGCGCTCGGGATTTTTCGCGTTCGGGGCAGAGTGTGCGGCGATCATAAAGCGGTTGTTGCCCGTGGGCTGGATCTCCAGATAATCGTAGAAATTCGCAATTTCCAGGATTTCTTCTTCGGGGCGCTCCTCGAGCACGGCGCGGTATAATTCGCCCGCCTCGCACGCCGAGCCGAGGATCAGCCCTTCGCGGTGCTTGATGAGCTCCGACTTGAGCGTGCGCGGCCGCTTATAGAAATACTTGGTATTGGACAGCGAAATGAGCTTATACAGGTTTTTAAGCCCCGTCAGGTTCTTCGCCAAAATGATCTGGTGGTAGGAACGCAGTTCCTTATAATCCTTGTCCGGCTCTTTTAAGTCATCCACAAAATAGGACTCCACGCCGTAGATGATCTTGATCTTGCCTTTCGCGGCGTTCATCGCGTCGGGGAACGCCTGCACGCAGCCGTGGTCGGTGATAGCGACCGCCTTATGCCCCCAGCGGATCGCGCGCTCCACAAGCGTTTTTGCGGGCGTCATGCCGTCCATTTGCGACATGTTGGTGTGCAGATGCAGCTCCACGCGCTTTTCGGGGGCGTTGTCCTCTTTTTCGATTTTTTCGGTCGTGCTCACGGCACGCGGGTCGATGATGTAATCGCGCTTAAAGGAATCGAATTTCACGTTGCCGTGCAGCAGGATATGTACGCCGTTTTTGAGCTTTTCCAGCAGCGTGTCGCTTTGCTCGATCTTGACGATCATGGAGACGGGGAACGAATAGCTGCCGTCGGTAAGGAAGAAGTTGATGATCTTGTGCTTGCCCTTTTTGCTGGTGCGTTCCTCAAAGCTGAACACGCGCCCCCAGACCGTCACGGGAATCTCGTCCTGTTCGGTCTCGGGCAGCTCGATGTCGGCGATGCGGATGGGCTCGCTGCGGATGATATTGCCGAAAACGGGGCGGACGCTTTCGAGATAATAGGGTATGCCTTCTCGAACAATATGTTCACGCGGCGGCGCGTTTTCCGATGCCTTTTCGGCCTTTTGCACCTTGGCGCCCCTGCCGTATTTCTGCTCGTTTGCCGCCGCGGCACGCGCGGCGCGGTCGCGTGCGTCAATACTTGCCTGCGCGGCCTGCAGGGACTGTGCGATGTCCACCTGCGCCTCGTTAAGATAGACCGTCGGTTCTGCACCGAAGCGTTCCGAAACGATTCTGCGCAGTGCTTCGGAAAAACCGCCGTTTTCCAAGATCGCCTTGCCGCCGTGGTGCAGCGTTACAGAAACGGCGTCGGGCGAAATATCCCATTCGGCGTCGTCAAGAAAGCCGTTTGCAACGGCGACGTGTTTTTTGAGGTATGCGGTTAGTTCCGGCGCGTAGGCGCTGTCTAACTGCGTGCGATCAAAGCGCGGTAAAAGCTCCACCTGCGCCGCGCCGCCGAGCGCTTCGGTGACGCACGCGGCGATCGAGTCGAGCATACGCGAGGAGACGGGATGCGCAAAGCGCACCGTCACCGCAAGGTGACGGTGTGCGCCGTCGTGTTCGATTTTTAAGATCTCCGCCGCCGTCAGCGCCGCTTCAAAGGGTTCAAGTGACGCACGGCAGTCGGAAAACAGGTCGTAAAATCGGGTCATGCTTATGTTCCTTATCGATGTGCCTTATAATTTTTCGATTTCCTGCAATAACGTGTCGACGATCTCCGATTCGGGGACCTTGCGCAAGATCTCCCCGTGCCGGAAGATCAGACCGCTGCCGTCGCCGCCCGCCACGCCGATGTCCGCCTCGCGCGCTTCGCCGGGGCCGTTGACCGCACACCCCATCACCGCGACGGTGATGGGCTTTTTACAGCCGCACAGGGCTTCTTCCACTCGGTTGGCAAGTGAAATCAGGTCGATCTGTGTGCGCCCGCAGGTGGGGCAGGAGACGATCTGCGGGCAGTCGGTTTTCAAACCCACCGCCTTTAAGATGTCAAAGCCCGCCGCGATCTCGCGCACAGGGTCGGCGGTCATGGACACGCGGATGGTGTCGCCGATGCCGTCGAGAAGCAGCGCGCCGATGCCCGCCGCGGATTTCACAAGCGCCATATGCTCCGTGCCCGCCTCCGTCACGCCGAGGTGCAGGGGGTAGTCGCACAGCTCGGCAATACGCCGGTAGGCTTCGACCATGCGCCGGACATTGGAGGATTTGATAGAAATCACGATGTCGTCAAAATCATAGCGTTCCAGAAGCGCGGCGTGCCGGAGGGCGCTTTCGCAAAGCGCTTCCGCTGTGGGCGAGCCGTATTTTGCAAGCAGCTCTTTTTCGAGCGACCCGGAATTGACGCCGATGCGAATCGGGACACCTTTTTGGCGGCAGGCGTCCGCCACCGCTTTGACGCGGTCGGGGGAACCGATGTTGCCGGGGTTGATGCGGATCTTATCCGCCCCCGCCGCCACGCTTTCGAGCGCGCATTTGTAGTCAAAGTGGATGTCGGCGACCACGGGGATCGAGACCGCTTCCTTCACCGCCGCGAGCGTGCGCGCCGCCTCTACGTTCGGCACGGTCAGACGCACCATTTCGCAGCCGGCGTCTTCCAGCGCCTTCGCCTGGCACACGTTGCCCGCCGCATCCTCCGCAGGCACGTTGAGCATGGACTGTACGCTGATGTGCGCGCCGCCGCCGATTTGAAGCGATCCCGCTTTGACCGCCTTACTCTTTCTTCGTTCCGCCATTTTTCCTCACCCTATCCGCCGCGCGCGATGCGCAGAATATCATTGAGCGATACCACGACCATCAGCAGCAAAAGCAGCACCATGCCCGCCGCATGCACATAGCCCTCGTATTTCGGGTTGACGGGCTTGCGTCGGATGCCCTCGATCACCAAAAACAGCAGCCGTCCGCCGTCGAGTGCGGGCAGGGGCAAAAGGTTTGCCACGCCGATGTTGATGGTGATAAACGCGAGGATCATCAAAAGGTTGCCGATATTGCCCGACGAAGCCGCCGTCGCGGTCACGTCGGAAATGATATCCATGGTGCCGATGGGTCCCGCCAGCTGCGAAAGCCCGTAGCGCCCCGTTACAAGGTCAAACAAACTTAGCCAGACCATGCGCACGATGGAGGCGGACTGCGTAAACGCATTTTTGGTGACATTCCAGAAGTTCGGGGTTTCGCCTACAATGATGAAATCATAGTGGACGAGCGTGACGCCGTCTACCTCTTCGGTGGCAAAGTGCACATCATTTAGCGTGACCTTTTCGCCGTCGCGCTCCACGACGAAATCAAATACGCCGTCGTCGCTGCGCGAAAGCAGGAAGCTCAGATCTAAGTCCGACCAAACATGGTGCCCGTCAATTTCCAAAAAGCGGTCGCCCTCTTGCAGCCCGTACTGCGCGCTGACGGAATCTTCCGTCATAGAATGGATGACGTTGCTACCGATAAGGTCGCCGCCGGTGGAAAGCATCAGGATCATCAGTAAAATCCCCAGCAGCAGATTCATGATCGCGCCCGCCGCGACGATAATGATCCTTTGCCAAACGGGTTTTTTCCCGAACGCACGGTCATCCTCACTGTCGGCGTCCTCGCCCTCCATGGAGACATAGCCGCCGATGGGGAACAGGCGCACCGCATACTGCGTGTCGCCGCGTTTGCGCTTAAAAAGCGCGGGTCCCATACCGAGCGAAAACTCGTTGACCTTGACTTTAAAGAGCTTCGCGCAGGTGAAGTGCCCGAACTCGTGCAGCATGATCATCAGCCCGAAGAACAACAGCGCGACCGCTACGGTCCACACCTTGCTCCAGACGGATGACGCTGTGATTTCCAGTAAAAGTGCTCTCATTTGCCACCTCGCACCGCTTCGCGCGCGAAACGGTCGATCTCCAGAATGTCTTCGTACGTGTAGGTCTCCTTCTGCGGTGCGGATTCCAGCACCCGCTCAACGCGCTCGGCGATCTCCAGAAAACCGATATCGCCGTTTCGGAACATGGCGTTCGCCTGTTCGTTGGCGGAATTGACCGCCGCAGGAAGCAGCCCACCTTTATGTATGGCGCGGCGGCACAGATTTATGCATCGGAACGTCTCGTAATCCGGTTCATAAAAGGTCATTTTGCCCAAGGCCGCAAAATCCAGCTCCCCGACGGGCGAAGCATAGCGTTCGGGGTACGTGAGCGCATATTGGATGGGGATGCGCATATCGGGAAGCCCCATCTGCCCGATGACGGAGTTGTCATCGTACACAACGGCGGAATGCAGGATACTTTCGCGGTGGACGACGATCTGCACTGCGTCGGGCGACACGCCGAACAGCCAGACCGCCTCAATGAGCTCGAGCCCCTTATTCATCATTGTGGCGGAGTCGACCGTGATCTTCGCGCCCATCGCCCAATTCGGGTGGTGCAGGGCATCCTTAACGGTCACGTTTTTAAGCTCCTCGGCGACTTTTCCGAAAAACGGCCCGCCGGAGGCTGTCAGGATAATTTTTTTGAGCGCACGGTTCGTCGGCGCGCCCTGGAGGGCTTGAAAAATCGCGGAATGCTCGGAATCGACGGGCAAAATCGGCACGCCGTTCTGCTTTGAAAGCTCCATGACCAGCTGCCCGCCTGCGACCAGCGTTTCCTTATTGGCAAGCGCGATGCACTTTTTCGCACGGATCGCCGCAAGCGTGGGTGCAAGCCCCGCCATGCCGACGATCGAATTTAAGACCGTATCCGCTTCGCTTTGCGCCGCACAGAATTCCACGCCCGCCGAACCTGCAAGCACCTTTGTGCTTGTGTCCGCAACGCGCGTTTTCAAATCCGCCGCAGCCGCTTCGTCCGCCATGGCGGCGTACTGCGGGCGGAATTCCCGAATCTGTTCCTCCATCGTTTTTACGTCCGAATAAGCAGTCAAAGCCTCGACGGTATACCCGCGCATGCGGGCAACGTCAAGACTTTGTGTGCCGATGGAGCCGGTCGAGCCCAATATGCATAATGACTTCGTCATCAGAATACCGTCCTTGTCAGTAAAATCAAGGCATACAGTGCCGACGAGACGAACAGAACGCTGTCACAGCGATCCATCACGCCGCCGTGCCCGGGAAACAGCTTACCGAAATCCTTGACGCCGAAATTGCGCTTGACGACCGATGCGGTCAGGTCACCGCACATGCCGACGACCGACAGCACCGCCGAAAGAATCACGATCTCCAAATAACCGATGGTATGTACCGTAAAGAAGTAGGTGTCAAACACCGCGAACAGGATCACACTGCTCAAGATCCCGCCGATCACGCCGCCGATTGCGCCCTCTACAGTCTTTTTCGGGCTGATCTTCGTCAGCTTGTGCTTTCCTAAGAACTTGCCGGTAAAATAGGCGAACGTGTCGGTGATCAGCGCACAGAACAGCGCGAACAGAATGAAAAACAGCCCATGATAGCCGTCGAACTCCTCGGGGAAGCGCGTGTCTATCGCAGAGAGCAGCGCCAGCGAGGAAAATGCCCACGGTACGAAGATACTCGCAACCAGCACCGCCGCGACATCCTCAAATTTGGTATGCTCGTAATTTGCGAGCATCAGAATAAACAGCAGGATCGCATACAGCGCGACCACCGCCGTCGTGGGCAGGTTCAAGCCTGCTTCGGCAAGCGCACCGGCATAGGTATAATACAGCGGCACCAGCGCCGAAAACACAAGGCTGACCACTTCGATCGCCTTATTTTTGAGCTGTACACATTTTTCTATCTCGTACGTTGCAATGCAGGAAAGCACGGCGAGCACAATGGGCATAGCGGGCGTGTCACGGAACGCGATCACTGTAATTGCAAGTGCCGCGGCGATCACGCCGACCACGATACGTTTCAGCATACAATGCCTCCATAGGTTTCTCTTTCTCCCGCCCGGAGAATCTGTGTTACACCCCGCCGAAGCGCCGATTGCGGTGCTCGTAAGCCCGCAGCGCCTCCACAAAATTCTCTTCGGTAAAATCGGGCCACAGCACGTCGGAGAACCAAAGCTCCGCATATGCCGACTGCCACAAAAGGAAGTTCGACAGGCGGTATTCGCCGCTCGGACGGATGATAAGGTCGGGATCGGGCAGCCCCTTCGTATACAGTTGATCCGAAAGCATCTGCTCGGTGATGTCCTTCGCCTTGAGCTTCCCTTTTTCGACCTCATGCGCAAGCGCACGCACGCCGTGCAGGATCTCCTGCCGGCCGCCGTAATTGACGGCGATATTCAAAATGACATGTTCCTTCTTGCGCGTGATGCGCTCACTGTATTTCATCATGCGCTGGATGTCTTTCGGGATGCCGACCCGGTCGCCGATAAAATTGACCTTTATGCCTTTTTCCTCGTTTTCCGCCTTGCACATATCAAGCTCGCGCAGATACTCGCGAAACAGGTCCATGATCGCCGCGACCTCCTCGGGCGGACGGGACCAGTTCTCCGTCGAAAATGCATAAAAGGTCAGGCATTCAATGCCGAGGTCGCCCGCGAATTCCCCGATCTTCCGAAAGGTCTTCGCGCCCTCGACATGGCCCTTATAGCGCGGCAGGCCGCGTTGTTTTGCCCATCTGCCGTTGCCGTCCATAATGATACCGACGTGGCGCGGCAGAACGGAAAAGGTGGGCAGAGATGCTTTATCCATAACTTTGCTCCCGAAACAGCTGTCGAAGCGCGCCGTCAGATCTCCATGATGTCCTTTTCTTTTGCATCGACCATTTCATCGATACGCTTAATGAATTTATCGGTGATTTTCTGAATTTTATCCTCGCCGTCGTGCAGATCGTCCTCGGTGATCTCGCTGTCCTTTTTCTTTTTCTTGAGCTTTTCCATGCAGTCGCGGCGAATAGAGCGCACAGCGACCTTAGCATCCTCACCGAGCTTACTTACATCCTTGGCGAGCATCTTTCTCTTTTCCTCTGTAAGCGGCGGGAAAATCAGGCGGATCACCTTGCCGTCGTCCTGCGGGTTGACCCCGAGATCCGACGCCTGGATCGCCTTTTCAATGGCGGAAATGGTGCTCACGTCCCACGGCTGGATCACGAGGATGCGCCCCTCGGAGACCGACACCGCCGCCATCTGCTGAATGGGGGTGGGCACACCGTAATAATCCACCGCGATGCGGTCGAGCAGCGACACGCTCGCCCTGCCCGCGCGCATAGTCGCGAACGCATTGTGTAAAGCGTTTAAGCTCTTTTCCATTTTTTCGTTTGCGTAATCAAAGATCTCCTGCATGCTGACGCCTCCTGTATAAGGTTATTTCACGATCGTGCCGATGTTTTCGCCCTTGGCGGCACGAACGATATTCTGCGGGTCGGAAAGGTTGAATACGAGGATGGGGATATCGTTGTCGCGGCAGAGCGATGCTGCCGTCGCATCCATTACGGCAAGCCCGCGGCTTAGAACCTCGGTGTGGCTCAAGGTATCGTACTTCTGCGCGTCGGCGAAGCGGTTGGGATCCTTGTCATAGACGCCGTCGACATTCGTTGCCTTAAAGATGATGTCCGCATCGATCTCCGCCGCACGCAGCGCTGCCGCCGTGTCGGTCGAGAAGAACGGATTGCCCGTGCCGCAGCCGAAAATGACCACGCGCCCTTTTTCCAAGTGGCGAATGGCGCGGTTGCGGATATAGGGCTCGGCGACCTGCCGCATTTCAATGGCGGTCTGCACGCGCACCTCCAGGCCGTACTGCTCGAGCGCATCGGCAAGCGCGAGGGCGTTCATCGCCGTGGCAAGCATACCGATGTGATCGGCACGGGTGCGATCCATATCGCCGGAGCTTCTGCCGCGCCAAAAGTTGCCGCCGCCGACAACAAGCCCGATCTGCACGCCGAGCTTGGCACATTCGTTGACCCAGCGGCAGATCTCCTGCATGGTGTCAAAATCGATGCCGTGCTTTTCCTTACCCGCGAGCACCTCGCCCGAGAGTTTGAGCAAAATTCGTTTGTAAACCGCTTCCATACCGGGAGCCTCCGTTCCGACTTTATCGTATTTATTTTAGCCTATAAACGCGGTCGTGTAAAGAGATTTTTTCATTTGCGCCGCAGGAAAAAGGCGATCGCGCGAGCGCGGCGGTATGCAGCGCGCGCTTCTTATTGACGAAACGCGAAAAACGGTTTATAATGTAGAGAAATGTTACTCGCCAAAAGCTGCGGCGGGCACAAAACAGCCGAAAGGGTGTACGTATTGGAACAGAAAGCTTTAGATCCGCTGTTTATTCAGCAAAGCTTTGCGCTGCCGGGGGAATACGACACATTCCAAAGCATTAACAACGGGCACATCAACACGACCTATCGCATGCATTTTACGGATGCGAGCGGCGTCGTGCAGGAGTATGTGGTCCAGAAGATCAACACCAATGTGTTCAAAGATCCCGACGCGCTCATGCAGAATATTGTCGGTGTAACCACGCATTTGCAAAAAAAGATTGCCGCGCGCGGCGGGGATGTTCTGCGCGAGACACTCAATTTCCTGCCTGCCGTAGACGGCAAATACTATGTGCGCGACGACAACGGCAACTGCTGGCGCTGCTACCGCCATGTCGGCGGCGTTTACACCTGCAACACCATTGAAAGTGAGACTGTTTTTTACAATGCCGGCGAGGCGTTCGGCGCGTTCCAGAACGAACTGGCGGATTATCCCGGTGAAACGCTCGCCGAGACCATTCCGAACTTCCATAACACCGTCTCACGCTTTGCGGATTTTGAGCGCGCCGTAAAAGAGGATGCCGCCGGACGAGCCGCTTCGGTCGCCGACGAGATCGCGTTTGTGCGCGCACGCGAGGCGGACACGCATGTGCTCATCGACCTGCTCGCAAAAGGCGAGCTGCCTGTGCGCGTAACACACAACGATACAAAGCTCAACAACATCCTGTTCGACGAAAAGACGAACAAGGGCATTTGCATCATCGACCTCGACACCGTTATGCCGGGTCTTGCGCTTTACGATTTCGGCGACAGCATCCGTTTCGGCGCGAACACCGCAAGCGAGGATGAAAAAGACGTTTCCAAGGTCTCCTTAAGCCTGCCGCTGTATGAGGCATACACGCGCGGGTACTTAAAATCGGCGGGCAAAAGCCTGACCGCACAGGAGATCGAATACCTGCCGTTTTCGGCGAAGCTGATGACGTATGAATGCGGCATGCGCTTTTTGACCGATTATTTGAACGGCGATACATACTTCAAGACCGCGTATCCTGAGCACAATCTGGTGCGCTGCCACACGCAGTTTGCGCTTGTGCGGGATATGGAGCAAAAAATGGACGATATGCGCGCCGTCACCGCGCGCGCGGCAGCCGAAGCAAAATAAGCAAAGAAAAACCATGTGCCGCTATAACCGGCAGCTTCAAACCGAGAGGCAGAGTCTGCGGCTTTGCCTCTTTTCTATTTCACAGGAGGACGCTATATGCTGCTCAAGGACGCAAAAATCGGGGATGCCTGCGTTGTGGAAGACATCCGCCTTCCCTTTGAGATGAAACGCCGTTTGGAGGCGCTGGGCATGACCCGTGGGACGTCCGTTTCCGTTATCAACCGCAAGGGAAAGGGCATCCTCATCATCAAGCTGCGGGGCACGCGCTTTGCGCTGGGCTTCCACATCACCAAAAACATTGAAGTGAAAGCGGGTAAAGCACATGGCGAATGAAATGACCATTGGCTTTATCGGTAACCCCAACTGCGGCAAGACCACCCTGTTCAACGCCTATACCGGCGCGAATTTGAAAGTCGCCAACTGGCCGGGCGTTACGGTGGAAAAGGTGGAGGGCGCGATCAAGGATCATGATATGACCATCCATCTGGTCGATCTGCCCGGCACTTACAGCCTGACCTCCTACACCATGGAGGAGACCGTTTCGCGCCGCTTTATTTTAAGTGACGAGGTGGACGTGATCATCAATGTCGCGGACGCCTCTGCGCTTGAGCGCAGTTTATATCTGACCTTGCAGCTTTTGGAACTTGGCAAGCCGGTGGTACTCGCGCTCAACATGATGGATATCGTGGAAAAACGCGGCATGGAGATCGACATGCACCGCCTGCCCGAGATGCTGGGCATCCCCGTTATCCCCGTTTCCGCGCGCAAGCGGCGGGGCTTAGATACCCTGCTGCACGCCGCCATGCACCACAAGGGACACGCAGCGCCCGACCGCCTCATCCACGAGCACAAGGAAGTCTCGAAGCACCGGCACGACCACCATGCGGAATTCGCCATGGTGTATTCCGACGCGCTGGAGGATAAGATCGACTGGATCATCCCGGCGCTCCGAGAGCGCTACCCGAATTTGCAGAATTACCGCTGGCACGCCATCAAGCTTTTAGAGGGCGACAAGGAGATCACGGAAAAATACCCGGTCGATCTGCCCGATGTGCTCGACCGCAGCTACGAGTCGGATATCATCAACCAGAAATACGACTTTATTGACGAGATCATGGACGAGGTCCTGCTGCACAAGCAGCGGCAGGACGTGCTGACCGATGCGGCAGACAAGGTGCTCACGAGCAAGATCTGGGGCATTCCCGTTTTTCTTGCCGTTATGGCGGTGATTTTTTTCCTGACCTTTACCGTCGGCGATTTCATCAAGGGCTATTTTGAGCTCGCCGTAGGCTGGCTGTCCGATGCGGCGCTTTCGGGGCTTGCCGCCGTAAACGCCGGCGACCTGCTCACGTCCCTGATCGTGGACGGCGTGATCGCAGGCGTGGGGACGATCATCACCTTTTTGCCGAACATCCTCATTTTGTTCCTGTGCTTGGCGCTTTTGGAGGACAGCGGCTATATGGCGCGCGTGGCATATGTCATGGAAGGCATTATGAGCAAGCTCGGGCTTTCCGGCAAGGCGTTCATCCCGATGCTCTTGGGCTTCGGCTGCACCGTACCCGCCATCATGGCGTCGCGCGCGCTCGAAAACAAGCGCGACCGCTATAAGGTCATGCTTGTCACGCCGTTTATGAGCTGCAACGCGCGGCTGACCATTTATATTTTGTTCTCAGAAATGTTTTTCGGCGACAACGCGATGCTTGTCGCCTACTCGATGTATCTCATCGGCATCGTTGTCGCCATTCTGGTCTCGGCGATCATGCATCTGTTTGACCGCAAAAAAAGCGTCAACTACCTGCTCATTGAGCTGCCGGAATACAAAATGCCCGACGCGCGCACCGTTGGCATTTACGTTTGGGAAAAGATCAAGGATTATCTCGAAAAGGCGGGTACGACGATCTTTGTCGCAACGCTGATCATTTGGGCGCTGCTCAACCTTGGGCCGAAGGGCTTTGTCGCCGATGCGGCGGAGAGCTTCGGGGCAAGCATCGGCAAATGGCTCGTGCCGTTCTTTGCGCCCATCGGTCTTGGCTTTTGGCAGATCACCGTGGCGCTCATCGCGGGCATTTCCGCAAAGGAAGTCGTGGTCTCGAGCTGTGCGGTGCTGTTCGGCATCGTCAATGCAAGCTCGCCCGAGGGCATGGCGGATTTCGCCGCCGCGCTCAGCGGCATCGGCTTCGGACAATTCAATGCGTTCTGCCTGATGGTCTTCTGCCTGTTGTATATCCCCTGCGCCGCGGCGCTGGCGACCATTCGCAAGGAGTCGAACAGCTGGGCGTTCATGGGGCTCGCCGCGCTGTTCCAGCTGGCGGTAGCGTGGATCGTCACTTTCGCGGTATACCAGATCGGGATGCTGGTTTTATAAGGAGCGGATCGTATGGGCGTTTGGCTGATCTCGGCGGCACTGCTGCTGTATGCCGTGTGGGCGGTTCGGCGCATCATCAAACGGCGAAAGCAAAGCCGTTCGCACTGCGCCGACTGCCCGTATCACCAAAACGGCATTTGCGGCAAGGCGGGCGGTGAGGACGGCTGTCACGAAAAGCCGAAGACATAAAGATAAACAAAAAGCGCACTGCCACGGGGAACCCCTGACGTGGGTTCCCCGCGCAAAAACAGTCCACCGGACTGTTTTTGCTTCCCCTCCTGCGTTTTTGTACGGAAAAGGCTTTCGCGTCCTGCGGGACGCGACGGGGGCGCCGCCCCTCGACCCCGCCGCCTTTTGTAAAAGGCGGGCGAAAACTTTTGTTTGATTTTGTAAAACACCTTTTATAAAAACGAAAGCGCACTGCAAATTTGCAGTGCGCTTTTGTGTATTTGCTTCTTTTTTACTGCATCAGCTTGCAGACCGCTTCGGAGAAGGCGACGGGATCGTCTACGGAAAGCCCCTCCATCAAGCACGCCTGGTCATACAGCAGCTTGGCGTACTGCGCAAGCTTGTCCGTGTCGCCCGCTTCGAACGCCGCCGTAAGCGACGCATACACGGGGTGTTCGCCGTTGAGCTCCAGCACGCGCTCGGCTTTCGGCGCATTTTCGGAATTGGGCATGGCGGCAAGCACCTTTTCCATTTCGATGGACATCGCACCCTTGCTCGACAGGCACACCGGGTGCGTTTTTAAGCGGTTCGAGAGCTTCACTTCGCTGACCTTGCCTTCGAGCGCCTTCTGCATCGCCTCGAACATGGGCTTGCCGGCTTCGGCTTTTTCTTCATTTTCTTTCTTTTCCTCGTCGCTTTCCAGCCCCAGATCGTTGCCCGAGATCGAGCGGAATTCCTTTTCGCCGTGCGCGCGGAGGATCTGCATCAAAAATTCATCTACGTCATCGGTCAAAAAGAGGATGTCGTACCCGTGGTCGCGCACCGTTTCCGCCTGCGGCAGCAAATTCAGCTTTTCCACACTCTCGCCCGCGGCGTAATAGATGTATTTCTGCCCCTCGGGCATAGCATCAACGTATTCTTTCAGCGTGCACAGCTTTGAGTCGGACGCGCGCGTGAACAGCAGCAGGTCTTCGAGCAGCTCGCGCTCGCCGCCGATGGTGCTGTATAAAGCGTATTTGAGCTGCAAGCCGAAGGCTTTCCAGAACAGCTCATACTTTTCACGGTCTTTTTCGAGCATATCCGCAAGCTCTTTTTTGATCTTCTTTTCAAGCGCGCGGGCGATCACCTTGAGCTGACGATCCTGCTGAAGCGTTTCACGCGAAATGTTCAGTGTGAGATCTTCGGAATCGACCACGCCTTTTACAAAGCTGAAGCAGTCGGGTAAAAGGTCTGCGCACTTGTCCATGATCTTGACGCCGCTCGAATACAGCGCCAGACCTTTTTCAAAGTTTTTGGAGTAGTAGTTGTAATCCGCCTTTTCGGGGATGAACAGCAGCGCCTGGTAGCTTGTCGTGCCCTCCGCTTTCTGGTGGATGACACGCAGGGGCTTGTCATACGCATGGAAGCGCTCCTGATAAAATTTCTCGTATTCCTCTTGGGTGATCTCGCCTTTCGCCTTTTTCCAAAGCGGCACCATGCTGTTGACGGTCTCTCGGACGGTGTACGTTTCGTACTCGTCCTCGCTCCCCTCTTTTTTGCGCGAATGCTCCATATCCATTTGGATGGGGAAGCGGATATAATCCGAATATTTTTTAACGAGCGACGAGATCGTATAGGTATCTAAAAATTCGTCATATTCTGCTTCGGGCGTATTCTCCTTGATGTGCAAAATCACGTCCGTGCCGACGTCGTCTTTTTGCGCCTCGGTGATGGTGTAGCCGTCCGCACCCGACGACTGCCAGCGGTACGCCTTCTCCGCACCGAACGCGCGACTGACGACCTCGACGCGGTCGGCGACCATGAATGCCGCATAAAAGCCCACGCCGAACTGCCCGATGATGTCCACATCCTGCCCGTCCGTCTCGTTTTCGGCAGAGAACTGCCGCGAGCCGCTTTTGGCGATGGTACCGAGGTTTTTGTCGAGCTCTTCCTCGGTCATGCCGATGCCGTTGTCGGATACGGTCAGCAGGCGGTTATCTTTATCGATCTTGACATCAATATGAAAATCGTCGTGCTTCAGCTGCACGCTGTCGTCGGTCAACGAGCGGAAATACAGCTTGTCGATCGCGTCGCTCGCGTTGGAAATGAGCTCGCGCAGAAAAATCTCCCGATTTGTATAAATGGAATTGATCATCAAATCCAGCATCCGCTTAGATTCGGTCTTGAATTGCTTTTTTGCCATGCCATATGCCTCCGAAACGTTTTAGCACTCTAATACTTCGAGTGCTAAAATATACTATATACCTGTTTTTCCCATTTTGCAAGGTACGCACGGCAAAAAAGTTTGAATAATTTGTGAATTTTAAGCGCGGTTCATGCAACGGATACCGTTTGCAGACTTATATAAAAAGACGGCGGGGGCAAGCGCCGCCCTGCTGTATGGTTTCCGATTTCTGAAACGGGTTTTCGCACTCAGACCCGCACAAAATTCTCGACCTCTTTCATCAGCAGCTCCTCGCGGCGCGTACCCTCGCGCGGGGTGACCGTGAAATTTTCGAGCGTCAGATTTTCGGCATAGCGCGCAAACAGCCCGTAAGCGTTCAAATTGCGCATGCGGTTGCACTCCGGGTACGTGTCCTCGTAGGCGGGCACGAACGGGCGGTAGTCGTAATAATCCGCACCGGGCGCGTATTCGAGCGTGAAATTGCGCAGCGTCACATTTTGCACGGTCAGCTTCTTTGTGCCCGTCACGATTACGGGGATCTCCACGCCCGTTGCACGGATGTTTTCTACCGTCACGCCGTCTATCGCCCCCGCGTTGTCTTTTTCCCCGTCGCGGTTGCGGTTGTTGAGGCTGATGAACAGCGGGCAGGTCTCGCCGTCCATCTCAATATTGCGGATCGTCACGTTTTGCACCTTCGCACCGTCGGCGGATTCAATCGAAATGCCCGAAACGCCGCCGGGATAGATGTCATTTAAGAAAAATGCGCAGTTTTCGACAAGCACATCCGAAATATCGGCGCTCGTTTCCGTGCCGATCTTAAAGGCATTTGTGCAGGAGGTCACGCGGCAGTCGCGCACGGTGATGTCCCGCATCTCGTCGCCGGTCCCCAGCCCCTCGCTGTTTTTAAGCACGATGCCGTCGTCGCCGGTCGAGATGAAGCAGTGCTCGATCACCACATTTGACGAGCCCGCCACGTCGATGCCGTCGGTATTGGCAACATGGCGGTTGTTGTCGATCACGAGATCTCGCACCTGCACCCCGGTGCAGCCGTTGAGTTCCAGCGTCCACGCGGCGGAGTTTTCCAGCATGAAGTTTTCGATGCGCACACCCTCGCACTCGATCAAACGCACCAGATTGCCATATTTGCTTTCGTGGGCAAACCGCACGCGGCGGCGGTATTCCTGCCGCAGTTCCCACACGCCGAGCGTTTCGGGAAACGGCTCCGTCTGCGGCATTTCGGCGGGCGCGAGCGAATAACAATTTCCCTCGCCGCACAGCTTCCCGCCGCCCGTAAGCACAATATCCCGCGCATGCTCGGCATACAACAGGCAGCCTTTGTCCATATCTGCGCCGTTTTGCGAGGCAACCAATGCCGAGTCCCGCTCAATGAACAGCGTCACACCGCTTTTGAGCGTCAAACTGCCCGTCGTGAAGCTGCCGCCGCGTACCACGACCGTCCCGCCGCCGTGCGTGTATACCTCGTCGATCGCCGTCTGCACCGCGTCACGGTTGTTCACGTCCGCACGGTCAGGCACAGCGCCGCAGTCGCGGATATCCACGGTATAGACACCTGCCGGGGGCTCGCCGTCGGAAAGATAGTCGTCATAGGGGATGTCCGCATAAAAATCCCCCTCGTACACTTCCGAAAAAACATCGCCCGAAGTCACCTTGAAATCCTTTGTATACACGCCGAAATACCAGCCGGCGGCGCCGCCCGCCGCAAACAAAATGCAGACCGCCGCCGCGATCAGCCGCTTCGCCGTTTTGCCGAGTGTTTTCCGCACGCCGCCGCACCCCTTTCTTTTTGTATTAGGATAGCACAAATCGCCGGGCGCGTAAAGGCGGATGTGTCGGTTTTGTAAACATTTTGCGCGGCGGCAGGATTTTATTTGAAATACAAGGCAGTTCGTGATAATATAAGATAGATAAACCTGCAAGGAGGTATTGCCTTGGACGATCAAAAAGAAAAACGCGGCGGCACGCCCGAACCGGATGTTGAGCCGAACGCTGAGCCGAACGCCGAGCCGCAAGCCGGGTCGGACGGCGAGCAGTCGCTGCACGACGAATTGGAGGATCTCGCAAGGGTCTTTCAAGAGGAGCTCGACCGCGCAAAGGCACAAGCCCGGGAAGATGCAAACCGCACAGACGATGCACCGGGCATTCTGATCCAATCGCTTGACGATCTGCCGGATGTGCAGCGGGAAGCGGACGCAGAGGCGGCGCCGAAGGACGACACGGAAGAAACGCTTTGCGAATGCTGCGGCGAACGGCCGAGCGGGACGCAGAAAGATCCCGATTCCCCTTACTGCTCCGTCTGTGACGAGGGGCTGCGGCATTATCCTTTCGACTTTTTGAATGTTTTGCTGGCGTTGGTGCTTTTGGTGTTTGTGTTTTACGGCGGCTACCAGTTTGCCGACCACACCGAAGTGTTTGTTCGGACGGCGCAGGCAGATTCGCTTGCCGCAGACAATGAACTGTATTCCGCTTTGGACGCCTACACGCAAGCAGAAGAAGCCATGTCCTCCGACCGGATCAACGGGGAGCTGGTCTATAAGCGCGCCGCTCTTACGATGTATAAACTCGGATATATGTCGAATGTTGTGGAGCTGGGAGATGCCGTCCACAGCTGGGAGCTGCAGCTGCCGCATTTCCGCGCTATGAAAACGGCGCTCGACCGCGCCGAGCAGTTCCTTGCCACGGGCGACGCCGCCACGGAGATCCTGTCGCCGTACATGTCCATGTCCGCGCAGGAGATCCCGTATGACGATGTACTCGCACAATTGGAGGCGCTCAAGACCGCCGACCCGAAGGAAACGACCGCCGCCGCAGAGGATACAACGGATGAGGCGGAAACCACGACCGAGGCTGCGGATACGGACGCTTACACCCCGCAGTACACCGGCTACAACACCGCCATGGTAACGTTTTACCAATACTATCTGGCACTTATCTCCGACCGGCCTTTAGAGACCCAGATCGGTTTTGTGGAAGAGATGCAGTCGCTGGAGCCCGAGGAGACATGGCTGTATGCGACACTGCTCGGCGAGCTGTATGCCAAAACCGGGCGCGATATTGAACCGATCTGTGAAAAAATGCTCGAAGTCAACGCCGAGGATGATACGCCTGCGCTGCTGCGCGTGATCGCGCTGCGCACGGCGGGGGACTACGATGCGGCGATCTCGCAGAGCGAAGCGCAGATCGAAGCCGGCAACGAATATTCTGCGGAGCTGTACCGGCAGATCGGCCTTTGCTACCTGCTGCAGGGCGATTGCGAAACGGCATATGAAAAGGTCAACGAGGGCTTCCAGACGACCAATCCATCCATTCAGCTCGTCAACACGCTGGCGCTTTGCGCTTCCGCTGCGGGCGAAGAGGACGCCTATGCAGAGGCAGCGGATCTGCTGACAAGCAGCGGGTATACTGTCTCCGAAGAGGTGCTGGAATACCGCGCCGGCACGCGCACCATAGAGAGCATCTTCACGGAAGGGGATCTGGACGTCACATGAGAATCGTATATTTGATCGTAAAATATATCACATTGCCCGGCACATTTTTGCAGGCCTTTTTTGAGCATTTGACCTGCCGCGTGTATGAAGTGCTCGTGGAGGACGGGCGGTATCTGCGGGCAAACGAAATGTGCGGGCACATTCAGCACGAGCTTGTGCGCAAGCGTTCGACCTCCTTTGGGATCTGCTTTTTCCCCTTTTTATTCAATCTGATCGCAGGGCTGATGCTCACGGCAGTCGGCGCGGTCAACGTGCTGTACCTCGGTGAATTCTTCACCTCGGGCGGTTCGGTGCACATCCTCAACTTCCTGTTTTTATGGGTCGGCATTTCGTGCCTTACGAACCTGTTCCCGCAGACAGAGGATGCGCTGACCTTCAAAGAACTGCTGTACGGCAAGGGAAAATCCAACCTGTTCGTCAAGATCATCGCCGCCCCCGTCTTTGCCGTGCTGTATGCCGGCTCCTATTTGCAGAAGTGGGGCGCGACGCTGCTGACCTCTGCGGCGTTCGCCTATGCGCTGCCCTATATTTTGGGCACGTTCCTGCCGCAGCTTTACGAAGCGGTGCAATAAACCGACCAAAATCCATCAAAAGACGCCGCCCTCCGAAACGGAGGGCGGCGTTCTTCTTGTTTTGCTTTTATCTGCCGAGATATGGCAGGGGGTTGACGCGGTTGCCGTTGACACGCACCTCAAAGTGCAG